>ERZ724523.2302-NODE-2302-length-10958-cov-4.523801_pt1 | contig 10958 bp, 5 predicted proteins | sample MGYA00376056_ERZ724523 | MGnify/ENA primary metagenome ERZ724523 (study PRJEB28724, sample SAMN07190888) | wastewater metagenome | isolation source: influent of sewage treatment plant in Hong Hong | place: USA: Christiansburg, Virginia | collected 2016-03-01 ... | reverse complement strand
TTTCTTTGGCTTTGCGCGGATCGCCTAGCAGTGTTTCTACTTCGGTTGGCCGGAAGTAGCGCTGATCAATCTTGATGATGACCTGGCCAGGTTTCAGTGCCGGGGCTTTGTCGCCTGTGATACTGTCAATGATGGCAACTTCGTCCACGCCCTGACCTTCAAAGCGCAGTTGAATGCCGAGTTCGGCTGCCGACCACTCGATGAACTGACGCACACTGTACTGCACGCCAGTAGCGATCACGAAATCCTCGGGTTGCTCCTGCTGCAGCATCATCCACTGCATGCGCACATAGTCTTTGGCGTGGCCCCAGTCGCGCAGCGCGTCCATATTGCCCATGTAGAGGCATTCCTCCAAGCCCTGCGCGATGTTGGCTAGGCCGCGCGTGATCTTGCGCGTTACGAAAGTTTCGCCGCGGCGTGGGCTTTCATGATTAAACAGGATTCCATTACAGGCATAGATACCATAGGCCTCGCGGTAGTTGACTGTGATCCAGTAGGCATAGAGTTTGGCCACTGCATACGGGCTGCGCGGATAGAAAGGCGTGGTTTCCTTCTGTGGAATTTCCTGCACTAAGCCGTAGAGTTCGCTGGTGGAGGCTTGGTAGAAACGGGTCTTCTTCTCCAAGCCTAGGATACGGATGGCTTCCAAAATCCGCAGCGTGCCGATGGCATCGACATCGGCTGTGTATTCCGGACTCTCGAAGCTCACCGCCACATGGCTCATGGCACCGAGGTTATAGATTTCGTCAGGTTGGGTTTCCTGGATGATGCGCACGAGGTTGCTGGTGTCTGACAGGTCGCCGTAGTGCAGTTTGAAACGGCTGTTTTCGATGTGCGGGTCCTGGTAAATATGGTCGATGCGCTGGGTGTTGAATTGGCTGCCGCGGCGCTTGATGCCATGCACGGTGTAGCCCTTTTCCAGAAGGAACTCCGCCAAGTAGGAGCCGTCCTGGCCTGTAATGCCGGTGATGAGCGCAACTTTGTTATTTATGGTCTTTGTCATGGTATGGGCTGCTACTGGTGAGCCGCATTTATTTGTAACGGATGTTCGTGCTGGCTAGAAAGTCGGCATAAGTCTGCAACAAGCCTTTTTGCAGGCTAACCTTGGCATGCCAGCCTAGGTTGTGCAGGCGACTGCTGTCCATGAGTTTGCGCGGCGTACCGTCTGGCTTGCTGGTATCAAAGCTGATCTGACCCTTGTAACCTACGACTTGCGCGATCGTCTGTGCAACTTCGGCGATCGTGACGTCGGACCCATAGCCGACATTGATGTGGCTCAACATTGGTTGCGTATGCTGCTCGTAGAGCGGCTTAGGCAAGGTCATGACATGGACGCATGCAGTAGCCATGTCGTCTACGTAGAGGAACTCGCGTTTAGGCGTTCCTGTTCCCCAGATCGCGACGCTGGGAGCACTGCTGAGCTTGGCTTCATGGAAGCGGCGTATCAGCGCCGGGATCACATGAGAGTTCTCAGGATGGTAGTTGTCGTTCGGGCCATAGAGGTTGGTCGGCATGACACTGCGGTAGTCCACGCCATGGCTCGCGCCGTACTGGCGGTTGTATGACTCGCACAACTTTATGCCTGCGATCTTAGCGATTGCGTAGGGTTCGTTGGTCGGCTCAAGAGTTCCGGTAAGCAGATCATCTTCGCGCATTGGTTGCGCTGCCAGTTTCGGATAAATGCAACTGGAGCCTAGAAATAACAGCCTTTTTACACCGCTGTGGAAGGCCGCATCTATTACGTTGGCCTGGATCATCAGGTTGTTGTAGATGAAGTTGGCCGGATAGGTGTTGTTGGCCTGGATACCACCGACCTTGGCTGCTGCGAGATAGACTTGATCGGGCTTTTCGGATTCGAAAAAAGCGCGCACAGCTGCTTGGTCGGTTAGGTCCAAATCAGAATGGCTGCGTGTGATCACTTTGTCGGTAGGGTGCCCTGCCGTTTGCAACTGCCGCATGATGGCGGAGCCGACCATGCCAGAGTGACCTGCGATATAAATACTAGGGATGGACGGCATGGCTAGTATTGGATTTTGAAGTGCAAGATTTAGACAGTGCGTTTATTCTATGCCGATTTTTCGGCACATTTTTCTATGAGTATCTTGATGGTTGTTTTGTTGTGGGTTAGGTTGAATTTAATCTGTGAAATTAGGGATTTTGTCTTGAGTAATTTTTGACCCCGATGGGGCTCGAAGGGTTTAATTAAACTTAAAAACTTATTTCTATTTATTGATGAAGTTACCGGTAAGATTTAGCATAATAATGCTGTTTATTTTCTTTACTGATTAACTGGTGTTGCTATTTTTTCTTTTATATACCAGTCATCAAATTGTGATATTTTTTGATGCACCCTGATGTATCCATTCTGAGTTAGTAATTGAAATATTTTTTCTCTCATGGGTGTGTAATTGTGTTCGCATGTAATTACTTTAAATGAGTACCTGGAAAAGTCAAAATGACTGAGTATTTCGTACTCGCTTCCTTCGGTATCTATGGAGAGGTAGTCTATTTCTCTGGGGGCGTTATATTTTTTAAGGAGATCAATTAGGGATATTGATTGCACATCGTATGTTTTCCCGTGATTTCGTGCCTGGCTATGCCCATCACTAGAACTATATTCGTTTATGGTTGAGAGTTCGGCGAAAGCTACTTCGTTGAAGGATAATGTTGAGGTCGAGTCTTTCCAGACGCAATTATGCTCAATGTGGCAGTTCCTGTTATTTTTTAAATCTTCGTGCCAACATTTCGCAGGTTCGGCTAGAATTCCATCCCATTCATACTCCTTCTCTAGTAGATGCGTATTGCTTAAATCAATTCCGTTGGTTGCGCCAAATTCAACAAAAAATCCTTTTCTCTTGTTGTTAAGTTGAAATAAGACAAATAGGTCTTGCCTTAGTTGGGATTTTGATTTGGAGAGAGTTTCTGAGTTTAGTTCGAGGAGAAATTTCGCATCGCTTGTATTTATTTCTTGATCTTTGAATATTAAATCTTCAAGATTTTTTTTCAATTCGGGGTGTGATGTAACTATGTGGTTAAATAGTTCTAAAATTGTGATTTTATAATCTTTCATTGTGTGAAATTTTCTTTGGTTTTGATGGTTAATTGAAGCACTTATTGGGTTCTTCTTTGTATGGGGGGAGAAATTTCAAAATTTCATCGAAAATCCATCGATTTTCTTTGTGATTTCACCGATTTCCTCATTGTGGTAGGCGGTTTGCACGACGGCTTGTAGATCAGAGGGCAGCATATCGACGAAGCAACCGCTGTGCCAGCTTTCAGGGCGTTTTGCGCATTTCGAAGATTTTCAGAACTTCCTGTATCGTTTTGAAGTGTTTGCCTTTCTCGACCTAGACGACGATATAGATGTCGCGCTCGCGGGCCGTCTTGTCCGGCTGCGGCATGGTGAAGATTGGCGGTGCTTGGGTCATTTTCCGGTCAAGGCCATGCTGTTGCTGGCTCTGAATAGTTGATATCGGCCAGTTGTTCTGCGATGAAGTAGACGAATCCTTTGAGTATGCAGTCAGTCAATAGGGCCATTGCTAGAGATCTGAGCTTGCCAAGCCTGCTGTTTAACTCGCTTGCCTCACGGCTCCCTCGCCGCCTCGCTCAGCCCCCGCATGATCGGGTACATCACATAGGACATGACCGTGCGCTTGCCGACCACGATCTCGGCGCTCAGCGTCATGCCGGGGATCAGCGGGGCGTTGCGTGGCAGGTTGCGCAGTTCGTTCTGCTCCAGCCTGGCGCGGCCCAGGTAGTAGGGGGCGCCTGACTTGCCGGCCTGCTGGGTGAAGGCGTCGCGCCCGAGCTTTTCCAGCTTGCCCTTGATCAGGCCATGTTTCTGGAACGGGAAGGCGTCGATCTTGAGGCGCACCGGGTCGTCGAGCTTGACGTAGCCGACATCCTGGGCCTCGATCTGGACCTCGGCTTCCAGGGTTTCGCCCAGCGGTACCAGCGTGACCAGCGGTTCGGCTTCGCGGATGATGGAGCCGGTCGAGCGCGCGGCGATCTCGAGCACCACGGCATCGCTCGGGGCAATCAGTTCGATCAGGCGGCTGCGGCGCTCGGCCTTCTTGACCTGTTCGGCCACGCTGTCGCGCTCGCGCCGCACGGCCACCAGTTCCTCGGTCGATTTCTGGCGCCACTCGCGGCTGAAGCTGGCTTTCTCGGCCTCGGCCTCGGCCAGCTGGCGCTTGAGTTCGACGCTGCGATTGCGCGCGTTGATCAGTTCGCGCTCGACCTCCTGGCGCCGCTCGCGGCTTTCAAGCAGCTTCATGTTCGACTGGAACTGCTGCTGCGTCAGCTTCTCGTTCATGCGCTCGATGTCGAGCAGCGACTTGACGCGTCCCTCCAGGCTCTGGATGTCCTGGCTGTTGGTCACGATGGCAGCCTTGTTGCGCCCGATGCTTTCATCGAGGCGCAGCAGCCTGGCCTGGTAGCTGGCGCGGCGTTCGCCTTGCAGTTGCGCCTGCAGCTGCTCGTCCCGGTTCCGGCCTTGCGACGTGGTGGTCTTGCCGGCCAGTTCCTGCTCGACGCGTTGCACCTCGGCGTCCAGGCTTTTCAGCCGGTCCTGGGCCTGGGTCAGGTCGGCGGTGATGAAGGTCGGGTCGAGCACGGCCAGCACCTGGCCTTTCCTGACGATCTGGCCGGCCTGGACCTTGAGCTCGCTGATCTGCGCGGTTTCGAGCGGCTGCAGCACGATGTTGGGCTGGGCCGTGACCAGCTTGCCGCGCGCGGTCACGACCTGGTCGACCTCGAACCAGCTGGCCCAGACCAGGGTGGCGACGACCAGCCCGACCAGCAGGTAGAGGGTGGCCGACAGGCCGCCCGGCAGCGGCTTGCGTTCGAGCGCGTCCGCATCGGGCAGAAACTCGGTGCGCCAGTTGCTGGTCTTGCCACGCGACTCGACGGGTTTCACAGATGGCTGGTTTGCTGGTTCCATAGGTCGGTGTAGGGCTCGCAGCGGCCCAGCAGGGCGCTGTGGGGGCCGGCATCATCCAGATGACCGCGCTCGAAGACGAAGATCTGGTCGGCATGGACCAGGGTGGACAGGCGGTGGCTGACGATGATCACCGTGCGGCCGGCCGCAATGCGACCGAGGTTGCGGATGAAGATGGCCTCGCTCTCGGGATCGAGTGCGCTCGAGGCCTCGTCGAGGATCAGGATGCGCGGCGAGGGCAGCAGCGCGCGCGCGATCGCCAGCCGCTGGCGCTGGCCGCCCGACAGGTTGCCGGCGTTCTCTTCCAGCAGGGTGTCGTAGCCCTGCGGCAGGCGCTCGATGAACTCGTCGGCACCGGCGGCCTGGGCGGCGGCCACGATCTGCTCGAAGCTGGCATCGGGGCGCGCCATCGCGATGTTCTCGCGCACGCTGCCGCGGAACATGAAGTTGTCCTGCAGCACCACGCCGATGCTGCGGCGCAGGTGGGCCAGGTCGATTTCGCGGATGTCGACGCCGTCGAAGCGCACCACGCCTTCCTGCACCGGATAGAGGCCCTGGATCAGGCGGGTGAAGGTGGTCTTGCCCGAGCCGCTGCGTCCGACCACGCCGACCACGGTGCCGGGCGCGATGTTCAGGTTGATGCGGTCGAGCGCGGTCGTGCTGGCGCCGGGGTAGCGGAAGGTGACGCCGTCGAGCGCGATCTGGCCCTTGAAGGCTGGGCGCAGGCCGCCCGAGGACCTGCGCTCGGGCGGGTGGTTCATGACCTCGCCGAGCATCCTGACCGACAGCGCGGTTTCTTGGTACTGGTGCACCAGACCGACGATCTGCACCAGCGGGCCGACCACCCGGTTCGACATCATCTGGAACGCGATCAGTGCGCCGACGGTCAGCTCCAGGCTGAAGACATCGAGCGCGCCGATGGCGATCACGCTGACCATCATGAGCTTTTCCAGCAACTGGGTCACGGTGCTGGCGGCGATCGACATGCGGCCGACGCCGAAATGCATCTGGATGCTGGTGGCCGAGTACTGGTCCCAGAGCTTGCGCTGCTTGGGCTCGATCGCCAGCGACTTGACGGTGCGCATGCCGTGGATGGTCTCGACCAGCATCGACTGGCGCGTGCCCTCGGCGTTGTAGAGCGCCTGCAGCCGGGTGTTGAAGGGCTTGATCAGCAGCACCACGATCAGCGCCATCAGCGCCGAGAAACCGAACACCACGGCCGCGAGCTTGCCGCTGTAGGACACCAGCAGCGGGATGAACAGGATCAGGCCGATGGCATCGAGCGCGGTGAAGAACAGCTGCCCGGTCAGGAAGCCCCGGATCGATTGCACCTGCTGCATGTGGCGCACGATGACGCCGGCGGTGTGGCTCTCGAAATACTCGATTGGCAGCGACAGCAGCTTGCCGAAGGTGCGTCGCGCCAGCCGGATGTCGATCACGTTGGTCGCATGCAGCAGTAGGGTCTGGCGCATGAAGCCGAAGCCGGCCTCGAACAGCAGCAAGCCGACGATGGCCACCGTCAGCACGGTCAGGGTCGAGTAGCTCTCGTGCACCAGCACCTTGTCGATGATCAGCTGCGAGAAGATCGGCATGCCCATGCCGAGCAGCTGCAGCATGATGGCGGTGATCGCGATGTCACGGAAGGCCTTGCGCTGGCGCAGGATCTCGGGGATGAACCAGCGCAGTCCGAACGGCTGGTTCTCGTCGAGCAGCTTGTGCTGACGCTTGAGCAGCACCAGCGTGCCGGACCAGCTGGACAGAAAATCGGCCTGCTCGACCAGACCGATCTGGCCGCTGCCGGCCAGCGGATCGAGCACGGCCAGCTTCGGGCCCTTGTCGCCTGGCTGCACGCCGGCGACGATGACCGAGCTGCCGTCACGCCGACGCGCCAGCAGCGGAAAGATGTCCTTGAGCTCGACCAGTTCGTTCCAGCTGGAGTCGACCCGCTGTGCCTTGAAGCCCAGATCGGTGGCCATGCGCAGCAGCAGCCGGTCGTCGGGTTCGCTGGCGTCGAGCGCGTATTCATGCACCAGCCGCTCGGGCAGGGCCTGGATGCCGTGGTGCTGGGCAATCGCGGTCAGGCATTGGAGGGTGGAGTGGCGGTGAGCGGGGTTCATGCCAAAGATGGGGACTCAGAGATATGCCAATTGCCGGCAGCAGCGAACTCGCCGGCCGAAGGGGTTTTGATCGCTGCGGGCCAGCTCGAATAAAATTGCGCTTTCCCAAGAGTCGCTGGAATGCTCAATTATCGTTGGTCGGTAATCCGCCCATCGTGACATCAGACCTGGGTTTCCCCTTTTATTGCGCTGACCTGCTGGCTTTCGTCGCCCAGGTCGGTGTTGCGCCCCACATCATGAACCCATTCACGCTGGCCGCCGCTGCGGTTGCTCCTCCTGTCCCGCCCATGCTGCTGTCCGGCCTCGAGCCGCTCGTGATCGGCGAGGGCAGCCTGTTCGTCAACATCGGCGAGCGCACCAACGTCACCGGATCGAAGGCGTTCGCGCGCATGATCCTCAACGGCCAGTACGAGGAAGCGCTGGTCGTGGCGCGCCAGCAGGTCGAGAACGGTGCCCAGATCGTCGACGTCAACATGGACGAGGCCATGCTCGACAGCCAGGCGGCGATGGTGCGCTTCCTGAACCTGATGGCGAGCGAGCCCGACATCGCGCGCGTGCCGGTCATGATCGATAGCTCCAAGTGGAGCGTGATCGAGGCCGGCCTGCGCTGCGTGCAGGGCAAGGGCATCGTCAACTCGATCAGCATGAAGGAGGGCGTCGAGGAGTTCAAGCGCCAGGCCAAGCTGATCCAGCGCTATGGCGCCGCCACCGTCGTGATGGCCTTCGACGAGAAAGGCCAGGCTGACACCTACCAGCGCAAGGTCGAGATCTGCGAGCGGGCGTATCGCATCCTGGTCGACGAGGTCGGTTTCCCGCCCGAGGACATCATCTTCGACCCCAACATCTTCGCGATCGCCACCGGCATCGAGGAGCATGACAACTACGCGGTCGACTTCATCAACGCCACGCGCTGGATCAAGCAGAACCTGCCCGGTGCCAAGGTCTCGGGCGGCGTGTCCAACGTGAGTTTCAGCTTCCGCGGCAACGAGCCGGTGCGCGAGGCCATCCACACCGTGTTCCTGTACCACGCCATTTCGGCCGGCATGGACATGGGCATCGTCAACGCCGGCATGGTCGGCGTCTACGACGAGCTCGACGCCGAGCTGCGCGAACGGGTCGAGGACGTGGTGCTGAACCGTCGCCCGGACTCGACCGAGCGCCTGCTCGAGATCGCCGAGAGCGTCAAGGGTGCGGCCAAGGACGACAGCGCCAAGTACGCCTGGCGCGCGCTGCCGGTGCGCGATCGCCTCAAGCATGCGCTGGTGCATGGCCAGAACGAGTTCATCACCGAGGACACCGAGGAGATGTGGCAGGCCTTGAAGGCCGACGGTGGCCGGCCGCTGCATGTGATCGAAGGTCCGCTGATGGACGGCATGAACGTGGTCGGCGACCTGTTCGGCCAGGGCAAGATGTTCCTGCCCCAGGTGGTCAAGTCGGCCCGCGTCATGAAACAGGCGGTGGCGCATCTCGTGCCCTATATCGAGGAAGAAAAGCTGCGCCTGCAGGCCGCCGGTGGCGACGTCAAGTCCAAGGGCAAGATCGTGATCGCGACCGTCAAGGGCGACGTGCACGACATCGGCAAGAACATCGTGACCGTCGTCTTGCAGTGCAACAACTTCGACGTCGTCAACATGGGCGTGATGGTGCCCTGCCACGAGATCCTGGCCAAGGCCAAGGAAGTCAATGCCGACATCGTCGGTCTGTCGGGACTGATCACGCCCAGCCTCGAGGAAATGCAGTATGTCGCCGCCGAGATGGAGAAGGACCCGTGGTTCCGCGAGCGTGGCATCCCGCTGCTGATTGGCGGCGCGACCTGCTCGCGCGTGCACACCGCGGTCAAGATCGCGCCGCATTACAGCGGCCCGGTGGTCTATGTGCCCGATGCCTCGCGCAGCGTCGCGGTGGCGCAGGGCTTGCTCGGTGACGGCAAGGACGCCTATCTGACCGAACTCGCCGCCGACTACGACCAGGTGCGCCAGCAGCACGCCAACAAGAAGCAGACCCCGCTCTGGCCGCTGGCCAAGGCGCGCGCCAACAAGGCGCCGATCGACTGGGACAACTACGCGCCGGTGGCGCCCAAGTTCACCGGCCGGCGCCTGTTCAAGAACTTCGACCTGGCCGAACTGGCCAACTACATCGACTGGGCACCGTTCTTCCAGACCTGGGATCTGGCCGGACCTTATCCCGCCATCCTGGACGACGAGATCGTCGGCGAGCAGGCCAAGCGCGTCTTCGCCGACGCCCAGGCCATGCTGAAGAAGATCGTCGAAGGCCGCTGGCTGACGGCGAACGCGGTGCTGGGACTGTATCCGGCCAACAGCGTCGGCGACGACATCGAGCTCTATGCCGACGACAGTCGTACCCAGGTCGCGCTGACCTGGCACGGCATGCGCCAGCAGACCGAGAAGCAGGAAATCGACGGTCCGGATGGCAAACCGGTGATGCGCCCGAGCCGCTGCCTGTCCGACTTCGTCGCGCCCCAGGGTAGCGGCGTGGCCGATTACGTCGGCCTGTTCGCGGTCACGGCCGGCATCGGGGCCGACAAGCGGGCCGAGGCCTTCGAGGCGGCGCAGGACGACTACAGCGCGATCATGCTGAAAGCGCTGGCCGACCGCCTGGCCGAGGCCTTTGCCGAATGCCTGCACCAGCGCGTGCGCACCGACCTCTGGGGTTATGCGCCGCACGAGGCGCTGAGCCGCGAGCAGCTGATTGCCGAGCAGTACCAGGGCATACGCCCGGCGCCCGGCTATCCGGCCTGCCCGGACCATTCGGTCAAGCGCGCCATGTTCGAGCTGCTGCATTGCGAGGACATCGGCATGGGCCTGACCGACAGCCTGGCGATGACGCCGGCGGCCAGCGTCAGCGGCTTCTACCTCGCGCACCCCGACAGCAGCTACTTCAACGTCGGCAAAATCGGCCGCGACCAGCTGCAGGACATGGCACAGCGCCGCGGCATGACCGAAGCCGAGCTCGAACGGCTGCTGGCGCCGAACCTGTAAACCATCGGCGGGGCTGTCCCGCCACTGACTGTGACCAGACGGCCGGCTTTGCTCCGGCCGTCGGCGTTTCAGCCGCTGCCGATCAGCCCGCGACGATACTGCATCGCCTCGGCCAGATGCGCGACCTCGATCCGCTCCGAGCCGGCCAGGTCGGCGATGGTGCGCGCGACGCGCAGCGCCCGGTGGGTCGCGCGGCCCGACCAACCGAGCCGGCTGGCCGCCTTCTGCAGGAACTGGGTCGCGGCGTCATCCAGTCCGGCATGCTGCGCCAGTGCGCTGCCTTCGAGCTGCTGGTTGGTCTGGCCCTGGCGGCGTTCGGCGCGATCGCGCGCGGCCAGCACACGAACGCGTACCTGGGCGCTCGCTTCCCCAGGCACAGCGCCGAGAAGATCCTGTGCCGGCAGGGCGGGTACCTCGACCTGCAGGTCGATGCGGTCGAGCAGCGGGCCGCTGAGCTTGCCCTGGTAGCGCGCGACCTGATCCGGCGTGCAGCGGCAGGCCCTCACGCTCGAGCCCAGGTAGCCGCAAGGGCAGGGGTTCATGGCCGCGACGAGCTGGAAGCGGGCCGGAAATTCGGTCTGGCGCGCCGCGCGCGAGATCCGGATCAGGCCCGATTCGAGCGGCTCGCGCAAGGCCTCGAGCGCGCTGCGCGGAAATTCCGGCAGCTCATCGAGGAACAAAATGCCATGATGCGCGAGCGAGATCTCGCCCGGGCGCGGCGGTGAGCCGCCACCGACCAGGGCGACCGCGCTGGCGCTGTGGTGCGGCGCGCAGGTCGGGCGCGATCCCCATTGCTCGAAGACGAAGCGTCCCGCCAGCGAGGCCACCGCGGCGGTTTCCAGCGCCTGCTCGTCGCTCAGTGGTGGCAGCAGGCCCGCCAGGCGTTGCGCCAGCATCGACTTG
>ERZ724523.2298-NODE-2298-length-10971-cov-6.476090_pt1 | contig 10971 bp, 10 predicted proteins | sample MGYA00376056_ERZ724523 | MGnify/ENA primary metagenome ERZ724523 (study PRJEB28724, sample SAMN07190888) | wastewater metagenome | isolation source: influent of sewage treatment plant in Hong Hong | place: USA: Christiansburg, Virginia | collected 2016-03-01 ... | reverse complement strand
ACTGGGGCGAGACCCTGAGCTTCGTGCTGGGGGACGATCTCTCCATCAAGCGCCTGAAATTCAGCGAAGAGCTGCGCGAGCAGAACGACGACGTCACCAGCGAAGATCCGGCCGCCCGTCTGGATGCCGACTTCGCCCTGGTCACCGCCGAGCTCTCCCAGTTCATCCCGGCCCTGTTTGCCGCCCTGGGTGGTGAAGAGCAGTCCATCTAAGCAAATTGGCTCAGCCTGATTGCAAAAAACCGCCTTCACGGCGGTTTTTTCATGTCTTCGGGCATTGTCGCCACGGGCTGGACGCCTCTGGAGTAGCGCCGTCGACCTCCCGCCGCGCAATCTCCTGACCCCATAGGCTTTAGCAGCATGGCGAACTGCCCCGGCAGCATGACACCTCGCTAGAGTGCCCCCCTTTCCTGCAACAGTCGATGAAGTCGCTGCGCCAGGGTGCGGTAACCCTCGGCATTGAAATGCACCGCATCGGACTTCAGGGCCGGGTCTCGCAGCAACTCGCCGATGCTGTCGTTGTCCAGCACCAGCCCGTACTGATCTGCCAGCTCCTCGTAGAGGGGAGCTCCATCGGCAAACAGGGATTTTCGGGGCACCCCGACCAGCAGCACCTGGGCGCCGCTGCCCTGCGCCGCCTCTATCATGGCGGCGAGATTGGCCTTGAGCGCCACCTCACCACTGCCGCGCAGCATGTCATTGCCTCCCTCCAGCAAGATCACCAGAGCGGGCCTGTGCTCGGCCAGCAGCGCCGGCAAGCGGGCCCTGCCCGCCTGGCTCAGCTCCCCCGACACCCCGCCATTGATGACGGGGTGGCCGCTCAAGCTCGCCAGTACGCTGGGGTAGCTCTGGGCCGGACTGACCCCGCGCCCCTCGGTCAGGCTGTCTCCGAACGCCAATATGGTCTCCCCCGGCGCCAGGGGTCTGAACCCCGGCTCGCCACAGGCGGTCAGCAGCAGGCAGAGCAGCCCCGTCACGCAACGCCTCACCAGTCCCTCCTTGTGCATCCTGGGCCCCTCCTTGATATTTTTGTAACCATATGAGTATAAAGACAATCTTTCAATCGGGCTCCAACTGTGCCACATTCCGATGACTGTACAAGAAACCGACAAGGAGCCTGTCATGTCCCTCAAACCCCTCGCCCTGCTGGTCGCCTTCGGCCTGCTCGCCGGCTGCGCCCCCCAGAGCGCCTTTCATTATGTCCCCCCTCCCCAGACCCTGACAGCCCCCGAGGCGGCCAGCGGCTGGACCGACAAGCCGGGCTGGCAGGGGCGCGACTTCATGGTGGCCGCGGCCAACCCGCTGGCGGTGGATGCGGGCTACCAGATCGTCAAGGCGGGAGGCAGCGCCGTCGATGCGGCCATCGCCGTCCAGCTGGTATTGACTCTGGTGGAGCCGCAATCTTCCGGGATCGGTGGCGGCTCCCTCATGCTGGTGTGGGATGGCAAGCAGGTGGCGGCCGTGGATGGCCGGGAGACGGCACCGGCGGCGGCCACGGATCAGCTGTTCATGAAGGATGGCAAGCCGATGGCGTTCTATGACGGTGTGGTGGGCGGTCGCTCGGTCGGCGCCCCCGGTACTGTACGCGCCCTGGCGCTGGCCCACGCCCGCTATGGCAAGCTGCCCTGGGCCAGCCTGTTCGAGCCTGCCATCACCCTCGCCGAGCAGGGCTTCATCATCAGCCCTCGTCTGGCCACCCTGCTGGCAAAGGATCCCTATCTGGCCAAAGACCCCGAGGCCAGGGCCTACTTCTACCAGGCGGATGGCAGCCCCAAGGCGGCGGGCACCCGCCTCACCAACCCGGCACTGGCCGGGGTACTCAGAACGCTGGCACGGGATGGGGCCGATGCCTTCTATCGAGGGCCCATCGCCGAGGCCATGGTGGCCAAAGTCCATGCCCATCCCACCAACCCCGGGGTGCTGAGCGTCGCGGATCTCGCCAGCTACAGCGCCAGGCTGCGGGACGGTCTCTGCTTTGACTATCGCCAGAGCGAGGTATGCGGCTTCCCGACCCCCTCCTCAGGCACCCTGGCCCTCGGCCAGATCTTCGGCATGCTGGAGAGCCGCGACATGGCGGCCCTCAGGCCGGTACAGGGGGCGGACGGCCAGCTGGCGGCGTCGAGCGATGCAATCCACCTTTACAGCGAGGCGGCGCGGCTCGCCTTCGCCGACCGCAACCAGTACGTGGCCGACGGCGACTTCGTCTCGGTGCAGGTGCGCGGCATGCTGGACAAGGGTTATCTCGCCGAGCGGGGTCGCCTCATCGGGGAGACATCCATGGGCGTCGCCCAACCGGGCACCCCGCCACGAGCACTGGCCCGTGGCCAGGATGCCACCCCCGAGCTGCCCTCCACCAGCCACGTCTCCATCGTGGATGGAGACGGCATGGCGGTCTCCATGACCAGCTCCATCGAGGACGGCTTCGGCTCCCGGCTGATGGTCAACGGCTACCTGCTCAACAACCAGCTCACCGACTTCTCCTTCACCTCGGTGGATGCCGCCGGTCTGCCGGTGGCCAACCGGGTTGAGCCCGGCAAGCGCCCGCGCTCCTCCATGTCGCCCCTGCTGGTGTTCGACAAGCAGAGCAAGCAGCTGGAGATGAGCCTCGGCTCCCCGGGTGGCTCGGCCATCATCAACTACGTGGGCAAGGCGCTGCTCGGCACCCAGGACTGGGGCTTGAACCTGCAGCAGGCCATCAACCTGCCGAACTTTGGCAGCCGCAACGGCCCCACCGAGCTGGAGCAGGGGCGCACGCCCGAGGTCGTTATCCAGGGGCTCAAGGCCAGGGGTCACGAAATCGTGCTCAGCGAGCAAACCTCGGGGTTGCAAGGGGTGCAGCGCAATGCCGGTGGCTGGTTTGGCGCCGCCGATCCGCGCCGGGAAGGGGTTGCCAGAGGTGACTGAGTAAGGACAAACGCCTCAGCCCGCAGGCAGGCGCCATGCCTGCCCAATCAATCAGGCCGCCCGTGGGCGGCCTGATTGATTGCGACTGGCAGTAACTCTCAGGGATGAGATTGCACTGCCGGGCGAGCCAACCGCCAATGTTGGCGTTCAATCTGTTCCAGCCGTGCGGCCTGCACTTCCATCTTGCTGGCAGGCGTCACTGACCAGTCGGGCGGAGTCCACCAAGGCAGCGTCAGCAACAGAACAAACAGGCTGGCCAGATAGCAGCGCATGGGAGACTCCAAGAGAGTGTGGATCCTGACTGGGAAGAGGACCCCCTCTATCCCCAGCATGCTCCCATGCTCACTCATCTTGATGACCGCCAGGTGACAGCAGCCCCTGCTTGTCCCGTTATTGATAACGGAGTGACCTTATACCCCCAGCCGATCTCGCAAGGTGTACCAGGCGGCGCCGGCGGCGGTGAAGGGGATACGCAGCAGGCGGCCACCCGGGAAGGGGTAGTGCGGCAGCTTGGCAAACGCATCGAAGCGCTCCGCCTGACCGCTCAGCACCTCGGAGAGCAGCTTGCCCGCCAGATGGGTACAGGTGACGCCGTGACCGCTGTAACCCTGCATGTAGTAGATGTTGGGGCCGATGCGACCAAACTGCGGCAGGCGCGACAGGGTGAGCAGGAAGTTGCCGGTCCAGGTGTATTCCACCTTGACCCCCGCCAACTGCGGGAAGGTCTTCAGCATCTTGGGGATGATCAGCCGTTCGATGTCCGCCGGATCCCGCGCCCCGTAGACCACGCCGCCGCCGTAGATGAGCCGGTGATCGCCGGAGGTACGGTAGTAGTCGAGCAGGTAGTTGGAATCTTCCAGGCAGTAGTTCTGCGGCAGCAGGGCGCGGGCCCGCTCTTCCCCCAGTACCTCGGTGGCGATGACTTGCGTGCCGCACGGCATGCTCTTGCCGGCGAGCTCGGGCACCAGGTTGCCGAGGTAGGCGTTGCCGGCTACCACCACGAAGCGGGCCTTGACCGCCCCTTTGGCGGTTTTGACCAGAGCCGGTTGACCGGGAGTGATGCTGGTGACGGCGGACTGCTCGAAGATCTGCCCACCCTGCATACGGATGGCTTCGGCCTCCCCCAGTGCCAGATTGAGGGGATGGATATGGCCGCCACTCTTGTCGAGCAGGGCGCCGACGTAGCGATCGCTTGCCACCACCTCGCGCACCCCGTCGGCATCGAGCAGCTCCAGCTGGTCGTTGCCCCACTTCTGCCAGCGCTCATATTGCGCCTTGAGTTCGTGAAGCTGCTTCTCGGTCTCGGCGGCAAAGACCCCGCCCTCCTGCAGATCGCACTGGATGTTGTAGCGTTTGATCCGCTCGCGGATGATCTGGCCCCCTTCAAACAGCATGGAACCGAGCAGCCTGGCCTGATCCGGCGGGCAATTCGCTTCTATGGTGTCGATGTCGCGGCTGTAGGAGTTGACGATCTGGCCGCCGTTGCGACCGCTGGCCCCGAAGCCGACCCGGGCCGCCTCCAGCACCACCACCTTGTAGCCCTTCTCCACCAGATGCAACGCACTGGAGAGGCCGGTATAGCCCGCCCCGATGACGCAGACGTCGCACTCCAGTTGCTCGGTCAGTGTCGGGTAGGGCGCGTGCGGATTGGCGCTGGCTGCGTAGTAACTCTTTACATGTTCGGTCATGATCCCTGTTTCCTTACCGGTTCGTTTCCAATATTCGCGCTGTTCAATCTCAAAAGCTGGCGGGGGTGTGGGCGCTGACGATGCGACAGACCTGCCCCGACGGATTGCTGAAGCTGTGGGGCTCTCCGGTGTCGATGACGTAGCTGTCCCCGGCGCAAAGCTCATAGGTCTGCCCCGCCAGGCTCAGCACGACAGAGCCTTCCAGCACGGTGCCTACCTCCTCCCCCAGGTGCTTGACCTGGCCCCCGGTGTCCGTGCCGGGGGCATAGGTCTCCAGCATGAAGCCAAGCTGACGACGATTGTTGCCGTTGTGCACCAGCTTCATGGAGACCCCCTGGCTGCCCAGCTCGATGAGCTGCTCGGCCTTGATCACCACGCTCGGCGCCCGCGCCTCCTCCTCGGCGAAGAAGCGGGAGAGCGGCAGCTCGTAGACGCAGAGCAATTTTTGCAACGAGGCGACCGAGGGGCTCACCTTGTTCTGCTCTATCATGCAGATGGCACCGTGGGTCAGACCGCTCAACTCGGCGGCCCGGCGCTGGGAGAGCCCGAGACTACGACGAAGGAGGGCGAGCCGCTCCCCCATGGTTTTATCCATCCCTTTGTCAGACAAGGGGTTATCCGTCATGGTCTGCCACTGGACCTCGCCTTGTGGTTGCTGCATCCCCACCTCCTTGTATGGCCATTCGAATACCTTGTGACGACTGGTTAAAATAATACGTCAACTTCGGCCCTCTGTTCGTTATCCTGCACAGCCGAAAGCGTTCATTATTTTGCACACCGCACACGATGAGGAACGCAAGAATCGCCCTGACAGCCCCATTTCTAGCATGCAGCGTACCGTTCACTCAAATATATTTAACACTTGAAAAACATTTCGGCTCACTTTATGGTCGTTACGTGCTTATTATTCTATACGGTGGCACCACGGGATGAGTTGGCCACCCAGACCCACAATCGAGGCTTCCTATCTATGTCAGCATCACAACCCGCACTCTCCCTGATCAAATCCCTTGCCTATATGGATGGCCGCTGGTGCGAGGCCCGGGGCGGACGCCGGTTCGAGGTCCTGAACCCGGCGACCGGCCAGCTCATCACCCAGGTACCCGACATGGACGAGGCGGATACCCGGCTCGCCATCGCGGCGGCTCACCGGGCCCAGCCCGCCTGGGCGGCCCTCACCGCCAAGGAGCGCAGCAACAAGCTTTACGCCTGGTTCGAGCTCATCATGGCCAACCAGGATGAACTGGCCCGCATCATGACCTGCGAGCAGGGCAAGCCACTGGCCGAGGCCAGGGGGGAAGTGGCGTACGGCGCCAGCTTCATCCAGTGGTTCGCGGAAGAGGGCAAGCGCGCCTATGGCCGCACCATCCCGGGTTTCAGCGGTGACAGGCGTCTGGCCACCATCAAGCAGCCGGTTGGGGTCGTGGCCGCCATCACCCCCTGGAACTTCCCCATCGCCATGATCACCCGCAAGGCCGGCCCGGCGCTGGCCGCCGGTTGCACCATCGTCATCAAGCCCGCCGCCGAGACGCCCCTGTGCGCGCTGGCGCTGGCGGCCCTGGCCGAGCAGGCGGGCATCCCCGCCGGGGTCATCAACATCGTCACCTCCCATCAGGCGGCCGCCGTGGGCAACGAGCTGTGCAGCAACAAGACGGTGCGCAAGCTCTCCTTCACCGGCTCCACCCGCATCGGCAAGCTCTTGATGCGCCAGTGCGCCGACACCATGAAGCGGCTCTCTCTGGAGCTCGGCGGCAACGCCCCCTTCATCGTGTTTGACGATGCGGATCTGGACGCCGCCGTGGCCGGGGCGCTCGCCTCCAAATACCGCAACGCCGGCCAGACCTGCGTCTGTGCCAACCGCATCCTGGTGCAGGCCAGTGTCCATGACGCCTTCGCCGAGAAGCTGGCCGCCGCGGTGCGCAGCTTCAAGGTGGGGGATGGCATGGGTGAGGGTACCCAGATTGGCCCCCTCATCAATGCCGCCGCCGCCGACAAGGTTGCCTACCTGGTCAACCAGGCCGAGGCCGCCGGTGCCAGGGTCCTGGTGGGGGGGCAAGCCCATCCCGCCGGTCCGCTCTTCTACCACCCCACCATCCTGACCGGCGTGGCCCCGGACAACCCCATACTGCAGGAGGAGATCTTCGGCCCCGTGGCCCCTCTGGTGCGCTTCGAGACTGAGGCCGAGGCCATCGCCATCGCCAACGACACCCCCTACGGCCTCGCCGCCTACTTCTATGGCCGCGACATCGCCCGCGTCTGGCGGGTGGCCGAGCAGCTGGAATACGGCATGGTCGGCATCAACGAGGGGATCATCTCGACCGAATTAGCGCCCTTTGGCGGCATCAAGGAGTCGGGGCTCGGTCGGGAAGGGGCCAGCGAGGGCCTGGAAGAGTATCTGGAGACCAAGTATCTCTGCTTCGGCTCCATTGCTTAAATATTCATTTATTGTAAATATAAAATCTTCAGTGACTGGGATGTCTCGCGTCGTCCATCCCATGGCACCACCACAAGGAGAGGGTCAGCAGCCAAGCTGCCGGCCCATCACAGTGAATTGAGGGGCTTGCCCCAGAGGGAGAATAGAGATGAGTAACCAATCCTGGCAGGCCCGCCGTGAAGCGGCCGTGGTACAGGGCGTCGGCACCCTGCTGCCGGTCTTCATCGACCGGGCCCAGAACGCCGAGCTGTGGGACGTGGAGGGCAACCGCTACATCGACTTTGCCTCCGGCATCGCCGTGCTCAACACCGGCCACAACCACCCCAAGGTGGTCGCCGCCGTGCGCGAACAGCTCGAGAAGTTCAGCCACACCTGCTTCCAGGTCACCCCTTATCCGGGCTATATCGAGTTGGCCGAGAAGCTCAACGCCCTGATGCCGGGCCCCACCCCCAAACGTACCCTGTTCCTCTCCACCGGCGCCGAGGCGGTGGAGAACGCCATCAAGATCGCCCGCGCCCACACCGGTCGCAGCGGCACCATCGCCTTCAAGGGGGGCTTTCACGGCCGCACCATGATGGGGATGGCGCTCACCGGCAAGGTGGTGCCCTACAAGACCGGCTTCGGCCCCTTCCCGGGAGAGGTCTATCACCTGCCCTTCCCGGCCGACTACCTGGGGGTGAGCGAGGCGGATGCCCTGGCGGCGCTGGATCTCTGCTTCAGCTCGGACATCGAACCGGCCCGGGTGGCCGCCATCATCATCGAGCCGGTGCAGGGGGAAGGGGGCTTCTATGTCGCCTCCCCGAGCTTCCTGCAAGCGCTGCGCAAGATCTGCGACCAGCACGGCATCCTGCTCATCTGTGACGAGATCCAGAGCGGTTTCTGTCGCACCGGCAAGACCTTCGCCATCGAATACAGCGGCGTCGAGCCGGACATCATGACGCTGGCGAAGAGCCTGGCGGGTGGTTTCCCCCTCTCCGCCGTGGTGGGCAAGGCGGCCATCATGAACGCCGCCAAGCCAGGCGGTCTCGGCGGCACCTATGCGGGCTCCCCCATCGCCTGCGCCGCCGCCCTGGCGGTGCTGACGGTGATCGAGGAGGAGCGGCTCAATCAGCAAGCCCTGGCCCAGGGCGAGCAGATCAAGGCGCGACTGCACCAGTTGGCGGAGCGGTTTGACTGCATCGGCGACATCCGCGGCCCCGGGGCCATGGTGGCCATGGAGCTGGTCAAGGGGCGCGATGCCAGCCAGCCAGCCCCGGACCTCACCAAGCGGCTGGTGGCCGAGGCGGGCAAGCGCGGCCTGGTGCTGCTGGCCTGCGGCGTACGCGGGAACGTGATCCGTTTCCTCGCCCCCCTGACCGCCCCGGCGGCCATCATCGATGAAGGGCTGCTCTTGCTCGAGCAATCCCTGGTGGCCTCATTGACCTGATCCGGAAGAAAGCGTTCGCCTATCAAGTGCAAAAAAATGCGTTTTTGTCCCCTTGATATGCTTGTCAAGGGGACAGCACGAATGCACAATGCGCCGCCGTATTCAAGGACCGTCCGCTCATCGCAGCCCGGTTCTTTTTTTGCGTCAAATAAATCCATAACGAGGCCGGAACAGACCGGAAATGATAACGAGATGGACAGCCATCTCACGACACCCGCTTCTTAGTGAGGAACACCATGGGGTATATCACCGCTTTCCTGCCGGCCCGCGCCGGTCTGCGCCAGCCGTCTGTGCTACACATTGGCGCCCCCAATGCCCAGGCTGACATCACCGTCACCCTGATCCCCTCGGCCCGGATGGAGAAGACAGCATGATGCATGCTCATCCCGCCGGTCTGAAAAAGAGCCTCAAGCTGTGGCACGTGGTCATCATGGGGCTGGCTTACCTGACCCCCATGGCCGTGTTTGACACCTTCGGCATCGTCACCGAGATCACCGAAGGCCATGTGCCGACCGCCTACCTGTTCGCCCTCATCGGCATGCTGTTTACCGCCATGAGCTACGGCCACCTGGTGCGCAAGTTCCCCTCGGCAGGATCTGCCTACACCTATGCCCAGAAGGTGTTCCACCCCTATGTGGGCTTCATGGTGGGCTGGGTCTCCCTGCTCGACTACATGTTCATGCCGATGATCAACATGCTGCTGGCCAAGATCTATCTGGAGGTGTTGCTGCCCGGGGTTGATCCCTGGATCTACATCCTGGGGCTGGCCGCCATCATGACCTTCCTGAACCTGCGCGGCATCAAGCTGGTGGCGAACTTCAACAGCCTGATCGTCATCATGCAGTTCAGCATCATCGCCGTCTTCATCGGTCTCATCGCCTGGGGCGTCCACCAGGGGGAAGGGCTCGGCACCGTCACCAGCAGCCGCCCCTTCTTCTCCGATCAGATGGCCCTGACGCCGTTGCTGACCGGCGCCTCCATCCTCTGCCTGTCGTTCCTGGGGTTTGACGCCATCAGCACCCTGTGCGAGGAGACCCCCAACGCGGATCGGGTGATCCCCCGCGCCATCCTGCTCACCGCCCTCATCGGTGGCGTGCTCTTCATCAGCGTCTCCTACTTCCTGCAGCTGTTCTTCCCGGACATCTCCCGCTTCCAGCAGCCGGATGCGGTGTTGCCGGAGATCGCCCTCTACGTGGGGGGCAAGCTGTTCCAGGCCGTCGTGCTGGTCTGCACCACGGTGGCGGTGCTGGCCTCCGGGCTCGCCTCCCACGCCGGCGTGTCGCGCCTGCTCTACGTGATGGGGCGGGATCGCGCCCTGCCGAGCCGCTTCTTCGGCTACATCCACCCGACCTGGCAGACCCCGGCCCTGAACGTGCTGCTGGTGGGGGCCCTGGCCCTCTCCGCCGTGTCATTCGATCTGGAGATGGCGCTGGCGCTCATCAACTTTGGTGCCCTGGTGGCCTTTACCTTCGTCAACTTGGCGGTGATTGCCCACTTCTATGTCAGGCTCGGTCACAACAAGACCCTGCGGGAGCACCTGGTGTTCCTGGTACTCCCCCTGTGCGGAGCCGCCTGCATCGGCGTGCTCTGGCTCAATCTGGAGCCGGCCTCCTTCGAGCTGGGACTGATCTGGGCCGCCCTCGGCGCCATCTACCTGCTGCTGCGCCTGACCGTCTTCCGGGTCCAGCTGCGCCGCCCCGAGGGTGACGCCTCCTGACACCTCTCCCCCGAGCCCGCCCCGTGCGGGCTCTGTCTTGATGTCGCCCCCCTTTTCCAGCCCTGCGAGCCCCAATGACAAGCTTGTCATCGAGGCCCGCAGGGTGCGGCCGACATGACCCCTTACCCGGGCAACAAAATCCCCGTTGGGGGCCTTTTTAGCTTGTCTCCCTCCCCCCCCTGAGGGCACAATATCGCGCCCCTTGAGAGCCGATGTTTTTACAGCATCGGTTCTTTGCTTTTGTGGGGCAAACCACCATTCACCAAGAGGCCGGACCTTGTGCCGGAATTGATACCGAGATTGCCAAACAATCTCCCGACGTTGTGAGGAAAAACATGGGGCATTTCACTGCTTTTCTGCCGGTCCCCGCCGGCGTACGCCATCCCTCTGTGCAACAGAGTGGCGTCCCCTGTGTCCAGCGACGCGCTGCCGCGTCCCTGAGCCCGTCCCATTTCGCCCATGGGGCCCGTGCAGAGGAGAAAGCGTGATGGCCGGTGCCAAGCTGCTCAAGACGCTCACCCTGTTCCAGGTGGTGGTGATGGGTCTGGCCTACCTCACCCCCATGGCGGTATTCGATACCTTCGCCATCGTCGGCGACATCACCGACGGCCGCGTCGCCACCGCCTACCTGCTGGCCCTTGGCGGCATCCTGCTGACCGCCTTCAGCTACGGCCACCTGGTGCGCCGCTTCCCCTCAGCGGGGTCGGCCTACACCTATGCCCAGAAGGTGTTCCACCCCTATGTGGGTTTCATGGTGGGCTGGTCCTCCCTGCTCGACTACATGTTCATGCCGATGATCAACA
>ERZ724523.2296-NODE-2296-length-10977-cov-9.476012_pt1 | contig 10977 bp, 7 predicted proteins | sample MGYA00376056_ERZ724523 | MGnify/ENA primary metagenome ERZ724523 (study PRJEB28724, sample SAMN07190888) | wastewater metagenome | isolation source: influent of sewage treatment plant in Hong Hong | place: USA: Christiansburg, Virginia | collected 2016-03-01 ... | reverse complement strand
ACACGGGCAGCGGCTTGCCGGCCAGCGCGTTGGCGATCATCAGCGGGATGAGCTTCTCGGGGAAGTGATACGGGCCGTAGTTGTTGGAGCAGTTGCTGGTGGTCACCGGCAGGCCGTAGGTGTGGTGCCAGGCGCGTACCAGGTGGTCGGAAGCAGCCTTGCTGGCGGAGTACGGACTGTTCGGCTCGTAGGTCTTGGTCTCGCTGAAGGCCGGGTCCGTGGGGCCGAGGGAACCGTACACCTCGTCGGTACTCACATGATGGAAGCGGAAGGCGGCCTTCGCGGCATCGTCGAGGCCCATCCAGTGGCCGCGGGCGGCCTCCAGCAGGGTGAAGGTGCCGTTTACGTTGGTGCGCACGAAATCGCCGGGGCCGTGGATGGAGCGATCGACATGACTTTCGGCGGCGAAGTGGACGATGGCACGGGGCTGGTGCTCGGCGAACAGGCGGTCCACCAGTTCCCGGTCGCAGATGTCGCCCTGCACGAAAATGTGCCGCGGATCACCCTTCAGGGAGGCCAGATTCTCGAGGTTGCCCGCGTAGGTCAGGGCATCGAGGTTGACCACCGGCTCGTCGCAGGTGGAGAGCCAGTCGAGGACAAAGTTTGCACCAATAAAGCCGGCGCCGCCGGTTACGAGAATCATGGAGAGTCCTTGGGTAATCGATAGAAGCCAGTATTTACCTGACGGGGCACAGGCTGCACGGAGGCAGGCGGGCCAGCGGCGTCAAAGGTCCGGATTATGACACTCCCTTCGAGTCAATTTACCGGTCGCGACTGCCGTTAATGCTGCCGAAACACAATACAGACCCGTCCGACACCGCGCGCGCAAGGTCACTTGAGTGGAGAAACGTCGAAGATGAAGGCCTTCGCTGGATGGCTTCCGCACAAGCAGACTGCCACCATCCTGCCGACCCTCCTCGCCCTGGCGCTGACCATCACGATGGGCAGCCTGGCCATCGCGCGCTTCGACGCGGCTCATGACGAGGCCCTGCGCAACGCCTTCGCCTATGAAACCAGCGAAATCACCCTCAAGATCGAGGAACGACTAAAAGCGTACCGGCAAATCCTGCGCGGCAGCAGGGCACTCTTCACGGCATCACAGGAAGTCACCCGCCGGGAGTGGCAGCATTACGTGGACGCCCTGCGCCTTCAGGCCGACTACCCGGGTATTCAGGGTGTCGGTTTCGCGGTACCCGTGCCAGCCGCCAAGCTGGCGCTCCACGAACAACAGATTCGGACCGAGGGCTTTCCCGATTACCAGGTCACCCCTGCCGGCCCCCGGGCCGAATACACCGCCATCGTTTTCCTGGAACCCTTCGACTGGCGCAACCAGCGGGCCTTCGGCTACGACATGTATTCCGAACCGGTGCGCCGCGAAGCGATGGAGCGGGCCCGACGCCTGGGCACACCGGCCCTGTCCGGCAAGGTCCGGCTGGTGCAGGAAACCCGCACCGACCCGCAGGCCGGCGTGCTGCTCTATCTGCCGGTGTTTCGCCACGATGCCCCGCTGCTCACGCCAGCCCAGCGCGAGCGGGCCTTTCTCGGCTGGGTGTACAGCCCTTTCCGGATGCGCGACCTGATTACCGGCATCCTCGGTGAATCTGCTCCGGGCAGCCGGCTGCGCATTTACGATGCGCACGATCAAAGCCCGGCCTCCCTGCTGTTCGACAGTCATCCGGAGCGCCGCGAGTCCGGCGCGCTCACCGACCGGAGAGTGGTCGAACTGGAGAACCGGGTATGGACGCTGGTTTTCGACAGCAGCCCGATCTTCCCCCTCGATGAGAAAACCCGCCAGATGGAACGGACGGCCATCGTGCTGATCGGTGCCCTGTTCGTCCTCCTGACCGCCTTCTTCTTCTCGGCCCGTCAGCGCGCCCGCGAACTCGACCGGATCAGCACCTCCCTGCGCACCAGCGAAGCGCGCTACAGCACGCTGGTCAATCTCTCCCAGGACGGCATCGCAGCCCTCGACACCGACCTGCGCTTCACCTTTCTGAATCCGCGCCTGATTGGCCTGCTCGGCTATGCGCCCGACGCCCTCCTCGGCCAGCGCTTTGATAGTCTGTGGCCCAGCGGAGACAGCACACGCAGCCGTAGCCTGGCCGAGCGCCTGCAACGGGGCGAGGCCGCCACCAGCGAACAGGAGCTGCGCCGGGCTGACGGACGGATTCTTACCGCCATCGTCACCGACGCACCGCACATCGATGCCATCGGCGGGCTGCAGGGCGTCATCCTGACCATCACCGACATTTCCGAACGCAAGGCCTCGGAGCAGCGCATTCACTACCTGGCCACCCACGACCCCCTGACCGGGCTGGCCAACCGGGCCATGTTCATGGACCAGATGAACACCAGCCTGCTCATCGCCAAACGCCACAAGACACGCTTCGCGCTGCTCTTTCTCGACCTGGATCACTTCAAGGAAATCAACGACAGCCTCGGCCACGCTGCCGGCGACGCCCTGCTGATCGAATCGGCCAGCCGCATGCGCCACGGCCTGCGCGCCAGCGACCTGCTCGCCCGCCAGGGGGGCGACGAGTTCATGGCTCTGCTCCACGACATACACAGCATGCACGAAGCCCTCGGCGTGGCCGAAAAGATCCGTCGCGCCCTCAATGAAACCTTCATCATCGATGCTCACGAATGCCTGGTATCGGCCAGCATCGGCATCGCCCTCTACCCCGATCACGGCAAGGACCTCGAAAGCCTCACCCGCAGCGCCGATGCCGCCATGTACCGGGCCAAGATGAACGGCCGCAATGGCGCCAGCGCCGCACCGGACGCCCCGCCGGAGCCCGTTGAACCTTAATATGTCGGCCAACTGCATCGATCAAGCCGTCCCGCGTCACACCACTCTGGAGACCCCATGTCCCGCCACACCAAGATCGTCGCCACCCTCGGTCCCGCTTCATCCGACATCGCCACCCTTGAGCGCCTCGTGCAGGCCGGCGTGGACGTGGTGCGCCTCAACTTCTCGCACGGCAAGGCCGAAGACCACATCGCCCGCGCCAACCAGATCCGCGAAGCCTCTCAGCTGGCCGGCCGCCCGGTGGGCATCCTGGCCGACATGCAGGGCCCCAAGATCCGTGTCGGCAAGTTCGAGGAAGGCAAGATCACCCTGCAAAAAGACGCCGCCTTCATCCTCGACGCCGCCTTCGCCGGACCGGGCAACGCCCACCGGGTCGGCCTCGACTACAAGGATCTGCCCCGCGACGTGAAGCCGGGCGACGTCCTGCTGCTCGACGACGGACGCCTCAAGCTGGGTGTCGAACGCGTCCTCGGCCATGAAATCCACACCACCGTCAAAGTCGGCGGCGAACTGTCCAACAACAAGGGTATCAACCGCCAGGGCGGCGGCCTCACCGCTCCGGCCCTCACGGCCAAGGACATGGACGACATCAAGACCGCCGCGCAGATCGGCGTGGATTTTGTCGCCATCTCCTTCCCCAAGGGCGCCGCCGACATGTACATGGCCCGCCAGTTGCTGCGCGCCGCCGGCAGCAGCGCCATGCTGATCGCCAAGATCGAGCGCACCGAAGCGGTCGCCAACCTCGAAGAAATCCTCGACGCCTCCGACGGCATCATGGTGGCCCGCGGCGACCTGGCCGTCGAAGTCGGCGACGCCGCCGTGCCGGCCCTGCAGAAACGCATGATCCGCGCCGCCCGCGAGCGCAACAAACTGGCCATCACCGCCACCCAGATGATGGAGTCGATGATCCACAGCCCGGTGCCGACCCGCGCTGAAGTCTCCGACGTAGCCAACGCCGTGCTCGACGGCACCGACGCGGTGATGCTGTCCGCCGAAACCGCCTCCGGTACCTTCCCGGTCGAGGTTGTCGAATCGATGGCGCGCATCTGCCTCGAAGCCGAAAAATCCGCCGAAGTCACCATGGACCGCGACTTCCTCGACCGCATCTTCACGCGCATCGACCAGTCCATCGCCATGGCCGCCATGTGGACCGCCTACCACCTCAAGGTCAAAGCCATCGCGGCCCTCACCCAGACCGGCTCCACCGCCCTGTGGATGAGCCGCCTGAACAGCGGCGTGCCCATCTACGCCCTCACCCCGGAAGTCTCCGCCCGCAACCAGATGACCCTCTACCGGGAGGTCTACCCGCTGCTCATGTCGCAGGTGCACGCAGACCGCGACGTGCTGCTGTGGGAAGCCGAACAGATCCTGCTCGAACAAGGCGTGGTCGATTACGGCGACCTCATTGTGCTGACCATCGGCGAACCGATCGGCTCGGCCGGCGGCACCAACACGATGAAAATCGTGCGCGTCGGCGACACCCCGAAACCCAACGCCTGACAGGCCTTCCCGCGTGACCGGCACCACCCGCCACGCAATCTTGAGGCCTGCCAGGCGAGCAGGCCTCATGCCGACCCGCTCGAATCAGCTTTTTTACGTCTATACCCGGCCGGGCTCCCGGCCCTCGGAGAAAACACCATGTCCCTAGTTTCCATGCGCCAGCTGCTCGACCACGCCGCCGAATTCGGCTATGGCCTGCCTGCGTTCAACGTCAACAACCTCGAACAAGTCCAGGCCATCATGGAAGCCGCTGCGGAAACCGACAGCCCGGTCATCATGCAAGCCAGCGCCGGTGCCCGCAAATATGCCGGCGAAGCCTTCCTGCGCCACCTGATCGACGCCGCCGTCGAAGCCTACCCGCACATCCCCGTCGTGATGCACCAGGACCACGGCCAGTCCCCCGCCATCTGCATGGGCGCCATCCGCTCCGGCTTCTCGTCGGTGATGATGGATGGTTCCCTGCTCGAAGACGGCAAGACCCCGTCCTCCTTCGAATACAACGTCGACGTGACCCGCAAGGTCGTCGAAATGTCCCACGCCATCGGCGTCAGCGTCGAAGGCGAACTGGGCTGCCTCGGCTCCCTCGAAACCGGTCAGGCCGGTGAAGAAGACGGCATCGGCGCCGAAGGCGTGCTGGATCACTCCCAGATGCTGACCGACCCGGATCAGGCCGCCGAATTCGTCAAGCTGACCAACTGCGACGCCCTGGCCATCGCCATCGGCACCAGCCACGGCGCCTACAAGTTCAGCCGCAAGCCCACCGGCGACATCCTCGCCATCGAGCGCATCAAGGCCATCAACGCCCGCATCCCCAACACCCACCTGGTCATGCACGGCTCCTCCAGCGTGCCGCAAGAGCTGCTCGAAATCATTCGTCAGCATGGCGGTGACATGAAGGAAACCTACGGCGTGCCGGTCGAGGAAATCGTCCAGGGCATCAAGTACGGCGTGCGCAAGATCAACATCGACACCGACATCCGCCTCGCGATGACCGGCGCGATCCGCAAGTACATGTTCGAAAACCCCTCCAAGTTCGACCCGCGCGACTACCTCAAGCCCGCCCGCGAAGCCGCCAAGCTGGTCTGCAAGGCCCGCTTCGAAGCCTTCGGCACCGCCGGCAACGCCAGCAAGATCAAGCCGATCAGCCTCGACAAGATCGCCGCCGGTTACAAGAGCGGCAGCCTGAACCAGATCGTCCGCTAAGCAATCCCCCGGTTCGGGGCCGGATTACCGGCTCCGGACTTCTTGAAAGGTCCCGCCAATGGCTGCTCCCTGGTTCACGCTGTTCCGCGCCATTCCCTGGTCCGACGTCATCAACCACGCCCCCGGTGTCGCCAAGGGCGCCAAAAAACTGTGGGAAAAGGTCGCCACCCGCAAGACGACCGAAACGCAGGCCACCACGGCCGCCCCCACCGCCAGCCCCGACCAGCGCATGGCCGCCCTCGAAGCGCGCCTGGCCGAAATCGACGCCCGCCAGCAGGACAGCGCCGAACTGCTGGCTGCCCTCGCCAGCCAGAATGCCGAACTCGTCCGCACCACCGAAGCCCTGCGCCGCCGCACACGCGTGCTGAGCGTCGGACTCGCACTCATCCTCATTGCCCTGCTGATCAGCCTGTACCGCGCGGGCTAAATTTTGTTGCACCGCAACAACGCACCGTGACGGGGCGCACACCCAGCTGACGCATAGCCCTTGCCAGCCAGCCTTCCGTAACGGCAAGATGAATCCCCGATCACGCCCGGCGGATTTCGCCGCAGTGCAGCCACCATGACCCTGCCCGACCATTTCGCCGAGCACGACCAGCGCCAGGCCCTCAACGCCGAATTCCACGCCCGCCCGCCGGTGCCGCTGGAAAGCCCCACGCTGATCAGCTACCTCGCCATGCACCACGAAGGCGAAAGCGGCGGCGCCGCGCTGCAGCACCTGATCGCCCTCGGCAAACTCCTCGGCCAGCCCGTCGACGCGGAAGGCACTCATCGCCTGATCGACTTCGGTCATTTCCAGCTCAAGTGGGAACTCCACAACGAGTTCTCCAGCTACACCTTCTTCCGCTCCGTCGCCCGTGGCGAAGGCCTCGACGTACCCACCTCGGCCCTCGCCGTGGTGCCTGAAGCCTGGCTGCAGAGCCTGCCCGGCAAGCTCATCGTCGCCACCCATGTCGAGCTGCGCTCCGCCGCCGAAGTGACGCCCGAAAGCGTGATGGACAAGCTCTCCCCCATCGGCAGCCAGATGGTTGGCGCCATCGTGGCCGACGGCGCGGCCTGGGTATTCACCGACTTCCTGTTCGAAGACGGCTTCTCGCGCTTCCTGGTCATCGACGTATCCCTGACCCGCCGCCAGGCTGGCCGCACCGTGCAGCGCCTGGTCGAGATCGAAACCTACCGCCTGATGGCCCTGCTGGCCTTTCCGGTCGCCAAGGACGTCGGGCGCCTGCTCGGCAACGCCGAACGCAAGCTCGCCGACCTGATGGACCGCACTGGCAGCGCCCGCTCCACTGAAGACGAACGCAGCGTGCTCGCCGATCTGACCAGCATGGCTGCCGATGTCGAGCACTCGGTCGCCCGCACCACCTTCCGCTTCGGGGCCGCCCGGGCCTATCACAGCCTAGTCATGCAGCGCATCGCCGAACTGCGCGAGCGCCGCATCATCGGCCTGCCGACCTTCCACGAATTCATGGAACGACGCCTGCTGCCCGCCATGAACACCTGTCAAACCATGGCCCGCCGGCAGGAAGACCTGTCCAGTCGCGTGGCCCGCAACAGCCAGCTGCTGCGCACACGGGTCGAAGTCGAACTCGAACGCCAGAACCAGGAACTGCTGGCCCAGATGAACCGCCGCGCCAAACTGCAGCTGCACTTGCAGGAAACCGTCGAAGGCCTGTCGGTGGTGGCCATCACTTACTACGCCTCGCAACTGGTGCAATACATGGCCAAGGGCCTCAAGCACCAGATCGAACCCTTCACGCCGGAAGGCATCACCGCCGTCGCCATTCCCCTCATTGCCGGCTTAGTCGCCTTCAGCATGCACCGCATGAGGAAGCATCTGGCGGCCGCAGAGAGCGGGCACTGACGCCCGGACCGTCTCCACCGGTATAATCACCTTTTGTCCACCAACGGACCCCAGACCGTGACCGCACCGCTCTTCGAATCCTCCATCCGCAGCCTGCCCCTTATCGCCCGTGGCAAGGTGCGCGACATCTACGCCGTTGACGCCGACAAGCTGCTCATCGTCACCTCCGACCGCCTGTCGGCCTTCGACGTGATCCTGCCGGATCCGATTCCCCGCAAGGGCGAAGTGCTGACCGCCATGGCCAGCTTCTGGTTCGCCAAGCTCGGCCACATCGTCCCCAACCAGCTCACCGGCATCGACCCCGAAACCGTGGTGGCCGCCGACGAGCGCGACCAGGTGCGCGGCCGTGCACTGGTGGTCAAGCGCCTCACCCCGCTGCCCATCGAGGCCGTGGTGCGTGGCTACGTGATCGGCTCCGGCTGGAAGGACTACCAGGACACCGGCGCCATCTGCGGCATCCAGTTGCCGGCCGGTCTCAAGCAGGCCCAGAAGCTGCCCGCCCCGATCTTCACCCCGGCCAGCAAGGCCGAAGTGGGCGATCACGACGAGAACATCAGCTTTGAACAGGCCCAGGCTCACACCGACGCCGTCCTCGCCGAAGCCCTCAAGGGCACCGGCAAAACCGGCGCCCAACTGGTCGTCGAAGCCCGTGACGCGGCCATCGCGCTGTACTCCCAGGCCGCCGACTTCGCCGCCACCCGCGGCATCATCATCGCCGACACCAAGTTCGAGTTCGGCATCGACGCCGCCGGCACCCTGCATCTGATCGACGAAGCCCTGACGCCGGACTCGTCCCGCTTCTGGCCCGCCGACAGCTACGCCGAAGGCATCAGCCCGCCCAGCTACGACAAGCAGTACGTGCGCGACTACCTGGAAACGCTGACCTGGGGCAAGGTCGCCCCCGGCCCCAAGCTGCCCGAAGAAGTCATCGCCCGCACCGCCGCCAAGTACGTCGAAGCCTACGAGCACCTCACCGGCCAGACCCTCTGAGCATCGCTCAGGGCCTGAAAGCAAACAACCCGCCTTGCGCGGGTTGTTGCGTTTACGGACGGCACGTCCGGCGTCAGCCGATACGGAACAGGTCCATCAGCGTCCGGCGCTCCTCGACCGACTCGGCCAGCACGTCCGCCAGCAGCATCTCGTCGAGACCGAGGGTCGCCGCCCTGGCCAGCCCGCTGCGGAAGGTTTCGTCCTCATGGGAGAAGGGATTACGCGTCTCGGCCACCAGGTTGGCGATGAAGACAAGGTCGGGAATCGACTTCGGCGGCCATTCTCCCCCGTAGATTTCCGGGTTATCCACGGCATCCACCAGTTCCCGCGGCATGCTCATCGCACTCAACACGGCCCGCCCGATAGGTGCGTGCCAGACCTGCACCAGATCCGACAAGGGGCTCTCGTCGCTGAGCATTTCCGGGTATTCCCACACCCGCGCCAGCAGGAAGAACTGCCCGATGTCATGAACCATGCCGGCAAAGAAGGCCGCATCCGGATCCAGGCGGGTACATCGACGAGCCAGCACGCAGCCGGTCGCTGCCACATCCACGCAATGAGCCCACAGTTTGCGGATCATCGGCTGAAAGGGGCCGAGCACCTCACGGTGCATCAACTGCTCGGCAGCCACCGCCACCGACAAGGCCCGCAGCTTGGCAAAACCGATCCGCACCAGCGACTTCGGCACATCGGTCACCAGGCGTCCGCCCGGGTTGTACCAGGCCGAATTGGCCAGCGCCACGGTACGGGCAGCGAGCAAGGGCTCAGCCGACACCATCGTGGACATGCTCGAGAGATCCATGTCCGGATCATCCAGCGCTTCCAGCACCCGCATGGTGACCTCCATCGAGGTCGGAAAGCGCAACTCGCCGTTTTCCAGCTCCTGGGAAATCGAATGCAGGAAAGCCTGCTCCGCCAGATTCAATGCCTTGTCACTCACGCTAGCCCCTTTCCGGTCCAACCGCCCCGCGTCCCTGCGCCATCAGAGGCGACACTCCCCGCGGAATTCGGCAAAATGAAACCATTCAACCGATCACCCCAACGAAAATGACCACGACTCCTGCCACCTCGCCCCTGCTTGAACTGTCCGGCCTGCCGCGTTTCGACACGATCCTGCCGGCCCACGTGGAACCCGCTGTCCGCAGCCTGCTGGACGCCCTGCACAGCACCATCGAACGCCTGCAGGACGACCCCACCCCGCCCACCTGGGCCAACTTCGTCGAACCCATCGAGAACGAGAGCGAACGCGTCGGTCGTGCCTGGGGCGTCGCCGCCCACATGCACAGCGTCATGGACACCCCCGAATGGCGGGAGGCCTACAACACGATGCTTCCCGAGGTCACCCGTTTTTACGCCGAATTGGGGCAAAACCTTAAGCTTTTTGAAAAATATAAGGCAATCCGCAACGGTGCCGAGTTCGCCACCCTCAGCCCGGCCCGCCAGCGCATCATCGACAACGAACTGCGCGGCTTCCGCCTGTCCGGTGCCGAGCTGTCCGACGAGCAGAAACCGCGCTTCCAGGCCATCCAGGAAGAACTCGCCAGCCTTGGCGCCAAGTTCTCCGAAAACGTGCTCGACGCCACCAACGCATTTGCCCACGTGGTCACCGACCAAGCCGAGCTGGCCGGACTGCCCGACGACGTGATCGCCGCCGCCCGCGAATCCGCCGAAAAGGCCGGTGTGGAAGGCTGGAAGTTCGGTCTCAAGATGCCCTCCTACCTGCCGGTGATGCAGTACGCCGACAGCCGCAGCCTGCGCGAAACCTTCTACCGGGCCTACTCCACCCGCGCCGCCGAAATCGACAACGGCTTCAGCAAGCCCGAATGGGACAACGGCCCACTGATCGGCAAGCTGCTCGCCCTGCGCACCGAAGAAGCGAAGATGCTGGGCTACAACAACTACGCCGAAGTCTCCCTCGTTCCCAAAATGGCCGACTCCACCGATCAGGTCCTCGGTTTCCTGCGCGAACTGGCCGTCAAGGCCAAGCCCTTCGCCGAGAAGGACCTGGCGGAACTGCAAGCCTTCGCCAAAGACGAACTGGGTCTGGACACGCTCCAGCCCTGGGACGTGACCTACGTCTCCGAAAAGCTGCGCGTCGCCCGCTACGCCTTCTCGGAGCAGGAAGTGAAGGAATACCTGCCCGAACACAAGGTCCTGCAAGGCCTCTTCGGCGTCGTCGAAAAGCTCTACCAGATCAACATCAAGCCCGACAGCGGCCCCGTGTGGCACCCGGATGTGCGCTTCTTCCGCATCGAGCGGGACGGCGAACTGATCGGCCAGTTTTACCTCGACCTCTACGCCCGCGACACCAAGAAGGGTGGCGCCTGGATGGATTCCGCCATCACCCGACGACGCATTCCCGACGGCATCGAAACCCCGGTGGCCTACCTGGTGTGCAACTTCCCCGGCCCGGTGGGCGGCAAACCGGCCACCTTCAGCCACGACGACGCCATCACCCTGTTCCACGAAGCCGGCCATGGCCTGCATCACCTGCTGACACGCATCGATGACCTGGCCGTTTCCGGCATCCACGGTGTCGAGTGGGACGCGGTCGAACTGCCCAGCCAGTTCATGGAAAACTTCTGCTGGGAATGGGACGTGGTCCGCGAAA
>ERZ724523.2291-NODE-2291-length-10983-cov-7.547310_pt1 | contig 10983 bp, 9 predicted proteins | sample MGYA00376056_ERZ724523 | MGnify/ENA primary metagenome ERZ724523 (study PRJEB28724, sample SAMN07190888) | wastewater metagenome | isolation source: influent of sewage treatment plant in Hong Hong | place: USA: Christiansburg, Virginia | collected 2016-03-01 ... | reverse complement strand
GCTGTGGACAGGGCGGTGGGCGCAGGCAGGGCAGCGCCCGCACAGGCGCTGGCAGGGGGCGAAGGGGGCAGGCGGTTCATGGCGCGCACTGTAGTGCATGGCCTGCGCGCCGGGGTGCGCGCAGCAGGGGGCGCGGGGCGCACCGCTAAAATCGCCGGTTTTTCCCTCACCTCCTGACCGGAACCGCCCCATGGCCAACTCTCAACAAATGGCGAATGCAATCCGCGCACTCGCAATGGATGCCGTTCAACAAGCCAATTCCGGCCACCCCGGTGCCCCCATGGGCATGGCCGACATGGCGGTGGCGCTGTGGGGCCGTCACCTCAAGCACAACCCCGCCAACCCGCAGTGGTTTGACCGTGACCGCTTTGTGCTCTCCAACGGCCACGCCTCCATGCTGCTGTACGCGGTGCTGCACCTGTCTGGCTACGACCTGCCCGTGCAAGAGCTGAAGAACTTCCGCAAGCTGCACAGCAAAACCGCTGGCCACCCCGAAGTGGGCGTGACCCCCGGCGTGGAAACCACCACCGGCCCGCTGGGCCAGGGCATCACCAACGCCGTGGGCTTTGCGCTGGCAGAAAAACTGCTGGCGGCCGAGTTCAACCGTGAAGGCCACACCGTGGTGGACCACCACACCTACACCTTCCTGGGCGATGGCTGCCTGATGGAAGGCATCAGCCACGAGGCCGTGGCCCTGGCCGGTGCCTGGAAGCTGAACAAGCTCATCGCCCTGTACGACGACAACGGCATCAGCATCGACGGCCAGGTGGCCCCCTGGTTCATCGACAACACGCCCCAGCGCTTCACGGCCTGTGGCTGGAACGTGATCAACAACGTCGATGGCCACGACGCCGACGCCGTGGCCGCTGCCATTGCCAAGGCCAAAAAGAGCAGCGACAAGCCCACGCTCATCGTCTGCAAGACGGCCATTGGCAAAGGCAGCCCCAACCGTGCCAACACCGCCAAGGCCCACGGCGAGCCCCTGGGTGCCGAAGAAATCAACCTGACCCGCGCCGCCCTGGGCTGGTCGCACGAGCCCTTCGTGGTGCCCGAATCGGTGTATGCCGATTGGGATGCCAAGGCGACAGGCCAGGCCGCTGAGGCCGACTGGACGCTGCGCTTTGCTGCTTACGAAGCCGCCTACCCCGAACTGGCGTTCGAGTTCACCCGCCGCATGCGCGGTGACCTGCCCAAGGCGTTTGCCCAAGTGGCCGTCGATACCGTGGTCGAAGCCCACCGCAAGGGCGAAACCGTGGCCAGCCGCAAGGCCAGCCAACTGGCGCTGGAAGCCTTCACCGCCGCGCTGCCCGAGCTGCTGGGCGGTAGCGCCGACCTGACCGGCTCCAACCTGACCAACACCAAGAGCACGCCCGCGCTGCGCATGGATGCCAAGGGCGCCGTGGTCAAGACGGAAGATGGCCAGATTGGCCGCCACATCAACTACGGTGTGCGCGAATTCGGCATGGCCGCCATCATGAACGGCGTGGCGCTGCACGGTGGCTTCATTCCCTACGGCGGCACCTTCCTCACGTTCAGCGACTACAGCCGCAACGCCATCCGCATGGCTGCGCTGATGAAGCTGCGCGTGGTGCATGTGTTCACCCACGACTCCATCGGCCTGGGCGAAGACGGCCCCACGCACCAGTCCATTGAGCACGCTGCCAGCCTGCGCTTGATTCCCAACCTGGACGTGTGGCGCCCCGCCGACACCACCGAAACCGCCGTCGCCTGGAGCGTGGCCATCTCGCAGCGCGACAAGCCCACGGCGCTGCTGCTGTCGCGCCAGAACCTGGCCTACGCACCCAAGCGCGACGTGGGCGATATCTCGCGCGGCGCCTATGTGCTGTCCGAGCCCACCGACGTGGGCCTGAAGAAAAAACTGCAAGCGGTCATCATCGCCACCGGCTCTGAGGTGCAACTGGCGCTCAAGGCGCAGCGCCTGCTGGCCGCCAAGAAGATCGCTGTCCGCGTCGTCTCCATGCCCAGCACCACCACGTTTGACCGCGAAGACATCAAGTACAAGAAGGCCGTGCTGCCCACCGGCGTGCCGCGCATTGCCGTGGAGATGGGCGTGACCGACTTCTGGTGGAAGTACGGCTGTGCCGCTGTGGTGGGCATTGACAGCTACGGCGAGTCGGCCCCCGCGCCGGTGCTGTTCGAGCACTTCGGCTTCACTGAAGACAACGTGGTCGCCACCGTGCAGGCCGCCCTCAAGCGCAAGTGATTTTTGGCAAGCAACCCTCTGGAGAGAAACACATGACCACCATCAAGATTGGTATCAACGGCTTTGGCCGCATTGGCCGCAACGTGCTGCGCTCGGCACTGCAAAACTTCAGCGACATCGAAGTCGTGGGCATCAACGACCTGCTGGAGCCCGACTACCTGGCCTACATGCTGCAATACGACAGCGTGCATGGCCGCTTCAAGGGCGAAGTGTCGGTGGAAGGCTCCAACCTCATCGTCAACGGTAAAAAGATCCGCCTGACGCAAGAGCGCGACCCGGCCAACCTGAAGTGGAACGAAGTCGGCGCCGATATCGTCATCGAATCCACGGGCCTGTTCCTGGACAAGGTGACGGCACAAAAGCACATCGATGCCGGTGCCAAGAAGGTGATTTTGTCGGCCCCCTCCAAGGACGACACGCCCATGTTCGTCTTCGGCGTGAACGACCAGACCTACGCCGGTCAGGCCATCATCAGCAACGCCAGCTGCACCACCAACTGCCTGGCACCCGTGGCCAAGGTGCTCAACGACAAGTGGGGCATCAAGCGCGGCCTGATGACCACCGTGCACGCCGCCACCGCCACGCAAAAGACGGTGGACGGCCCCAGCAACAAAGACTGGCGCGGTGGCCGTGGCATTCTGGAAAACATCATCCCCAGCAGCACGGGCGCAGCCAAGGCCGTGGGCGTGGTGCTGCCTGAACTCAAGGGCAAGCTGACAGGCATGTCGTTCCGCGTGCCCACGTCGGACGTGTCGGTGGTGGACTTGACCGTGGAGCTGGAAAAAGCTGCCACCTACGAAGAAATCAAGGCCGAGATGAAGGCCCAGTCCGAAGGCGCGCTCAAGGGCGTGCTGGGCTATACCGAAGACAAGGTGGTGGCCACCGACTTCCGTGGCGACACGCGTACCTCCATCTTTGATGCCGATGCCGGTATTGCGCTGGACGGCACTTTCGTCAAGATCGTCAGCTGGTACGACAACGAGTGGGGCTACTCGAACAAGTGCCTGGAAATGGTGCGCGTGGTGGCCAAGTAATTCGCCCCCCCGCCCTGATAGGCAGCGCAATCGCTGCTATCAGAACAAAAGCCAGCATCGTTTGTATGCTGGCTTTTTTTTGGGCCGTGTGCGGGTTCTGCACCTGTCTTTCTGCAAAGAAAGAATGGGTGTTTTCCTGTAAGGATTTAACAGGATTGACTTCCTAGAATGGCGCCTTTTTAGCGCGGTCAGCAGGCTGCGATTCTTTAGGGAGACCCATGTCCAATCCACTGTACGAAAACATCAAGCGCGACCCGCGCTACGCCGAGCTGATACAGCAGCGCGGGCGCTTTGCCACCATGCTGGCCTTGATGGTGATCGGCGTTTTTTTCAGTTTTGTGCTGCTGGTGGCGTTTGTGCCCAGCGCCATTGCAGTGCGCATTTTTGCGGGCAGCAATTTGACGGTGGGCGTGGCGCTGGGGTTTTTCCAGTTCGTGTTCTTCTGCCTGCTTACCTGGGTGTATGTGCGCCGTGCCAATGGCGAGTTCGACACCCTGAATGAACAAATCATCCAAGACGCCCTGAGGAAAACCAAATGACCCGAACGCCCCCTCTGCTTTCTTCCCCCGGGCGTGTGCTGGCGGCTGCGCTGCTGTGCCTGCCCGCGCTGGCCCTGGCAGGCCCCGACCTGGGCGCCACGGAAAAACAACCGCTGAACCTGCACGCTATCGGCATGTTCTTTGCCTTCGTGCTGATGACGCTGGGCATCACCTACTGGGCGGCGGGCCGCTCCAAGTCGGCATCGGACTTCTATACCGCCGGTGGCGGCATCAGCGGCAAGCAAAACGGCCTGGCCATTGCCGGCGACTTCATGTCTGCCGCCACGCTGCTGGGGCTGACGGCCATGATCTACGGCCAAGGCGTGGATGGCTATATCTACATGGTCGCGTTCTTCGTCGGCTGGCCCATCATCCTGTTCCTGATGGCCGAGCGCCTGCGCAACCTGGGCAAGTTCACCTTTGCCGACATCACCGCCTACCGCCTCAACCAGGGCCAGGTGCGCACCATGGCCGCGATCAGTTCGCTGGTGGTGGTGTGCTTTTACCTGGTGGCGCAAATGGTGGGTGCCGGGCAACTCATCAAGCTGCTGTTCGGGCTGGAATACAACGTGGCCCTGGTCATCGTCGGTGTGCTGATGATGGTGTACGTCATCTTTGGCGGCATGGTCGCCACCACCTGGGTGCAGATCATCAAGGCGTGCATGCTGCTGACGGGCGGCACCGCCATCATGCTGCTGGCGTTCAGCCAGTTTGGCTTCAGCTTCGAGACCCTGACCAACCGCGCCATGGAAGTGCACAAGCTGGGCCCCAATCTGCTGGCCTCGGGCAGCCTGCTGGCAGATCCGGTGACGGCCATTTCGATGGGCCTGGGCCTGATGTTCGGCATTGCCGGACTGCCGCACATCCTGATGCGCTTTTTTACCGTGACCAACGCCAAAGAAGCGCGCAAGTCGGTGTTTTATGCCTCCGGCATCATCGCCTTCTTCTTCCACGTGATTGCCTTCATGGGCCTGTGCTCCATTGTGCTGGTGGGCACCGACCCGCAGTTCTTTGAGGGCGGCGACGTCGCTGGCAAGCTGATTGGCGGCGGCAACATGGTGGCGCTGCACCTGGCCAAGGCCGCAGGCGGCAATTTGCTGCTGGGCTTTTTGTCGGCGGTGGCTTTTGCCACCATCCTGGCCGTGGTGGCGGGTCTGGCCCTGGCGGGTGCATCGGCCATTTCGCACGACCTGTATGCGCGCGTCATCATGAAAGGCAATGTGTCCGAAGAAAAGGAGATCCGTGTCTCCAAGATGGCCACGCTGGGTTTGGGCGTGGTGGCGGTGCTGTTGGGTGTGGCCTTCGAGAAGATGAACGTGGCTTTCATGGTGGCGCTGGCTTTTGGCGTAGCCTCCTGCGCCAACTTTCCGGTGCTGCTGATGTCCATGTACTGGCGCGGTCTGACCACGCGCGGCGCGCTGGTGGGCGGCTATACCGGCCTGATCAGCTCGGTGCTGTTCGTGGTGTTCTCCAAGTCGGTGTGGGTGGATGTGCTGGGCAACGCGGCACCGCTGTTCCCGTACACCCAGCCAGCGCTGTTTGCCATGCCGCTGGCCTTCCTTTGCATTTACGTGTTCTCCAAGCTGGACAACAGTGAACAAGCCCGGATGGAGCGTGCCGCCTTTGACGACCAGTACGTTCGTGCCCAAACGGGCGTGGGCGCAGCCAGCGCCGCTGCACACTGAGCGGTATTACCCCGCTGACAAGCGGACTTTGTGAACTACTCCATCCTTTGCCGCGCACAGGGTGGAGTAGTGCGATAAAACGGCATTCTTGCCTCGGTCCACTGCACTTTGCACCCCCTTCAACAGGGCGTTGCCACATCTGCCTATGTTTTCCTCTCTCCGAACACGCATGGTGGCACTGTGCGTTGGCATCGTTATGTTGGCGATGGTGATCGTTGCTACCACCAATTTGCTGATGACCCGCAGCAGCAGTATGGACATGATCAACAGCCAGTCTGCCGCGCTGGTGCGTGCCCACAGCACTGCGCTAGGCCAGTGGCTGCAGGCCAAGCAACGTGTGGTGGCGTCACTCAAGCCCCATGTGGCCTCTGACAATCCGGTGCCGATGCTGCAAACTGCGGTGCAGGCGGCGCAATTCGATCAGGCCTACATGGGTTTTCCAGACAAGCATTTTGTTTTTTCTGAAAACCGTGCGCGCGCTGCCGATTACGACCCCACCCAGCGCGCCTGGTACAAGGGGGCGGTGCGAGCAGGCGGGGCGGCGATTACCCAGCCGTTCATCGGTGCCAGCACGGGCAAGCTGATCATCACGTTTTCTGATTTGGTCGGCAGCCCTGGCCAGGTGCAGGCCGTGGTGGCCGGTGACGTCATGCTGGAGGCGGTCATCACCGCGATTGGCGCCATCCGGCCCACGCCCCACAGCTTTGCTTTTCTGGTCAGCGGCACCGGCACGGTGATTGCACACCCCGACCGGGATTTGACGCTCAAGCCGATCACGGCCATTCACCCCGATTTGTCGCTGCCGCTGCTGGAGCCCACCCGCACCACAGAAGTCCCCACCCTGGATTTCAGTGGGCGCGCCGCCATGGTGTACTCCCACGTGGTGCCAGGCTCGGATTGGCGCCTGGCACTCGTCATCGACCATGCCGAAGTCACCGCTGGTCTGGGCACGATGCTCACGACCTCGGTGTTGTCATCGGTGGTCATTGCACTGGTGGCGGCCGCCCTGCTGTACTTCGCTATCAGCCGGGCGCTGGCGCGGTTGCAGGGCCTGCGTCTGGCCATCACCGCGGCTGGAGAGGGTAATTTCACGCACCGCCTGGAGGCATCGGGGTCGGACGAACTCACCCAGATCGCCCAGGCCTATAACCGTTTTGCCGACAACATTGCCACCGTGCTGCACCAGATACGCGACACCAGCAGGTCGGTGGAAACCGCCACCTCTGAAATCGCCTCGGGCAACCGCGACCTGTCGGCGCGCACCGAGCAGCAAGCCCACGCGCTGGGCAATACAGTGGCCTCGGTGGACAAGCTCACCCAGACCGTTCGGCGCAATGCCGACAGCGCGGCCCAGGCCAACCACCAGGCCCAGTCGGCATCGCAGGTGGCACTCAAGGGTGGCGCCGTGGTGTCGGGCGTGGTCACGATGATGGATGAGATCAACCAGTCGTCGCGCAAGATTGCCGACATCAATGGCGTGATTGACTCCATCGCGTTCCAGACCAACATCCTGGCGCTCAACGCAGCCGTGGAAGCGGCGCGCGCGGGCGAGCAGGGACGCGGCTTTGCCGTGGTGGCCAGCGAGGTGCGCAACCTGGCGCAGCGCTCCTCAGCTGCGGCACGGGAGATCAGTGCGCTGGTCAACGATTCGGTCAACAAGGCGCAAAGTGGTGGCGCGCTGGTGCAGGAGGCGGGCCAGACCATGCAGGAGATCGTGGCCAATGTGCAGCGCGTCACCGGCATCATGGCCGAGATCAGCCAGGCCAGCAGCGAGCAAATCCACGACATCGAGCAGATCAACCAGGCCATCGTCCACATGGAAGACGGTACCCAGCAAAACACTGCACTGGTGGAACAGGCCGCCGCAGCAGCAGTCAGCCTGCAAGACCAGGCCACCCACCTGGCGCATATGGCCAACGCCTTCACTTTGGATGGTGCCGCCGAGCGCAGCGTCCGCCCGGTACGGGGGCTGCTCTGCCAGGATTGAGTGCAAGGTGGGCGACACGGGAGTCGCCATGGTTATGCCGATCAGTATGGGGGCCATGCCGCAGCGGGACATAATCTGCCCCGGAGCCCTGCTTTCGGGGACTGGTTTTCCAGTTCCCTTCGGCAGGGCTTTTGCACTGGTGGCGCCGGGCCGGTTCGGGCGGGTGCCATCCGTTTTTTGTCACCTTACTGAGACTGTTTCATGCGCCAAGAAAGCGACTTCATCGGAGTCAAGACCATCCCTCCCGCAGCCTACTGGGGGGTTCACACCGCCCGTGCGGTGGAGAACTTTCCCATCACCGGCCGCACCGTGGCCCACATGCCCCAACTCATCCGTGCCTTTGCCCTCGTCAAAAAAGCCGCTGCCCACGCCAACTTGCAGCTCGGCGCCATCAACCCCACCCAAGCCCACGCCATTGCCCAAGCCTGTGACGACCTGATCGCCGGGCAGCTGCACGACCAGTTTGTGGTCGATGTCATTCAGGGCGGCGCTGGCACCTCCACGAACATGAACGCCAATGAGGTGATCGCCAACCGTGCACTAGAGCACCTGGGATTGCCCAAAGGCCGCTACGACGTTGTTCACCCCAACGACCACGTCAACGCCTCGCAAAGCACCAACGACGCCTACCCCACCGCGCTCAAGCTGGCCACCTGGTTCGAAATCCAGGCGCTGCTGGACGCCCTGGCCAGCCTGCGCGGTGCGTTTGAAGCCAAGGCGCGTGAATTCGCTCCCGTCCTCAAAATCGGCCGCACACAACTACAAGACGCCGTGCCGATGACGCTGGGCCAGGAGTTCACCGCCTTTGCCAGCATGATTGCCGCCGACGAAGCGCGCCTGCGCGAGTCGGCCCACCTGATGACCGAAGTGAACCTGGGCGGCACCGCCATTGGTACCGGTATCAATGCCCCTGTGGGCTATGTCGATGTGGTCATCCCCGAGCTGGCGCGCCTCTCGGGCGTGCCCGTCACGCCCGCCGCCGACATGATTGCTGCCACGTCCGATACCGGCGCTTTTGTCGATATTTCGGGCATTCTGAAACGCATCGCCACCAAACTGTCCAAGATCAGCAACGACCTGCGCCTGCTCTCGTCGGGCCCGCAGGCCGGTGTGGGCGACATCAAACTGCCTGCGCGCCAGGCGGGCTCGTCCATCATGCCGGGCAAGGTCAACCCGGTGATTCCGGAGGTGATGAACCAGGTGTGCTTTGAGGTGATTGGCAACGATGTGGCCATCACCATGGCCTCGGAAGGCGGCCAGTTGCAGCTCAACGCCTTTGAGCCGCTGATGGGCTGGGCGCTGCACCAAAGCCTGACGCACCTGGCGCGCGCTTGCCAGACCTTGCAGGTCAACTGCGTCGAAGGCATTGAGGCCAACCACCCGCTGCTGGCCCAGCGCATGGCCGAGTCGATCACGCTGGTGACGGCGCTCAACCCCCTCATCGGCTACGAGAAATCGGCCTCCATCGCCAAGGCGGCCATGGCCAGTGGCAAGACCATTGCACTGACCGCCGAGGAGCTGGGCATCATGGGCCAGGCAGAAATGAACCTGCTGCTGGTGCCCGAGCGGCTGACCCAGGCCGGTGCCCTCAGCGTTGCCTGACACGGCGCACTGAGCCCCGCAGTGTGGGCGCCGCCGCCGCGCCTGCACTGTGCGCTGTCAGTAGTGCGGCGGCAGCTCATCGCGCAGGCTGCGCGGTGCAGCGCCGCCGCCCTCGGGCTGCTGCTGGCCCAGGCGGCGCACCTCTTGCAGCAGCCAGTCGATGTGCTGCTGCTGGCGGTAAATGGTCAGGTTCAGTTGGTCCAGCAGGTCTTCATTGAAACTGGCTTTGATTTCCAGGTCGGCCAGCCGCTGCTCGGTATCGTGGGTGTGGGTCATGGCTAAAAGAGGCATAAAAAAGAGCTGCAAGGCTTGCTGTACAAGCGCTTGCAGCTCCTGAAAAGTGAGCTAATCAAGCCCCGCTGCGGCATTGGCCAGCGCGGGGCGGGGGGCTCATTCCTCCAGGGTGCGAATGGTTTCGCGGGCGTTCTTGTCCTTGATGCGGCCCAGGTCAGCGTCCAGTGCGCGGATCAGCTTGTCGGCGGCGCTGGTGAAAGCGCTGGCCACCTTGTCGGCATCGGCCGTTACGGTGATCGGCTGGTGCCCGGCGGGGCGTGCTTCCAGGCGGCAGCGCTTGTCGTTAACCCCTGACTTGCCTGCGTCCACGTCGGTCAGGAACACTTCCACACGGGTGATGTGCTCGCGAAAGCGTGCCAGCCGGGCTGCTGCTTCTTCCTGAATCCAGAGTGCCAGCGACTCGCCGCCTTGAATGTGGTCGTTGGTGTGTACCTGAACTTGCATGTTGGGCTCCTTTTGTAGCTATGGATCGGCATCGTACCGACACGAACACTGTAAACCAGTGCCGGGTATCGTGCAGACAGCGGGCGGTACAGGCTTGATGCATGTCAATTGTTGCCACCAGCCCCCCACTGCGCTGGCAGCTCCAGCGTCTGCGGTGCCCTCCTACAGGCCCGCGCAGGCGCAGGTGCTACAACCAGGGCATGCCAGCCTCACGCCGCCTCAAAATCGGGCTTTCTGCCTGCTTCTCGCACGCTGATCCGTCGCGTTCCCTGTTCACGGGCAAAACCTTGCAGTACATCGAGCAATCGGTGGCCCACTGGATCATGTCTGCCGGTGCCATGGTGGTGATGGTGCCTTGCCCCACGGGCGAGACAGCGCGCGGCGATGTCACGCTGGCGCACTACGCTGACTGGCTCGATGGCGTGGTCATGCACGGCGGCGCCGATGTCTGGCCCGGCAGTTATGGCGAGGCGCCTTTGCGCCAGGCGTGGGAGGGCGACCGCGTGCGTGACCTCTACGACCTGGCCGTGGTCGAGGCGTTTGCCCAGGCGGGCAAGCCCATTTTTGGCATCTGCCGGGGTCTGCAACTGATCAACGTGGCCTTTGGCGGCACGCTCTACCAGGACATCGAAACCCAACGCCCCGGCGCCTTGCAGCACCGCAACGCCAGCACCTACGACCAGAACTTCCACCAGGTGGAGTTTGTGCCCGGCTCGCGCCTGGCGCAGCTGTACCCGGGCCAGCGGCGCGTGCGCGTCAACAGCATCCACCACCAGGGCATCAAACGCCTGGCGCCGGACTTTGAGATCGAGGCCTACAGCCACCCCGATGTGGTGCCCGAGGCCATTCGCCGCCGTCCGGGCCCCGGGCGCGGCTACATCGCCGCCACCCAGTGGCACCCCGAGTTCCACCGCCAGGGCCACAACGCGTTGGATGACACCGCCATCCTGCATGACTTTCTGGCCGCTTGCAGCGCCACCCGCGTGCAGCCGCCGCAACCGGGCCACAGCCCCTTGCATATCCGTGACCGTGCCGCGCGCCTGCTGCGCCAGGCGCTGCTGCGCCGGCACTGAGGCAGGCGCCGCCCGCATCCCCTGAAACACTTCCCTTGCAAAGGCCCGCCATGTTCCGTGACCGAGAAGAAGCCGCCCAGCGCCTGTGCCAGCGGCTCAGT
>ERZ724523.2280-NODE-2280-length-11004-cov-10.740616_pt1 | contig 11004 bp, 5 predicted proteins | sample MGYA00376056_ERZ724523 | MGnify/ENA primary metagenome ERZ724523 (study PRJEB28724, sample SAMN07190888) | wastewater metagenome | isolation source: influent of sewage treatment plant in Hong Hong | place: USA: Christiansburg, Virginia | collected 2016-03-01 ... | reverse complement strand
ATGCCGGGATGAGCGCCGTAGGAATCCCCCGACTTTAGGCGGGGGAGGATGTCAAGATAACCGTTGCCAAGTGCAGGCAGAGCAACTCTCGCGCCTGCGCTACCGGCAGGGCAAGGACGGCACGCGCAAGTCCTTGGCTGGAGAAATCCAACTGCTGCGCACCGACTCCTGCGAGCCAGACGCGCCCTCACTCACTGCCCGACTGTATAACGAAAAACAAGGCTCACCCCGACAATTAAGCCGCAGCCACGCCGTGCTGTTTCAGCTGGTGGGGCAAAAGCTGAGGCAAGAAATCCACGACGGTGTGACGGCTGTGATGGACACCCTGCGCAATATTTTTATCCTCGACCCCATCCCCTCGCATATGCGCGGGTTTTCTCCGCTGGCCGAACAACTGGCCCCAGATGCCAGCAATATCGCCGGTGTGCTGGCCGCGCTATCCGACGACACCCGCCCCCTGATCGAAGCCACCCTCACCCGCTACGCCCGGCAACTGCCCGAACGCGACATCCTGCGCGTATACGCGGAAACCGTTGGCAAATTCAATAGCGACGCCATGCTGTACTGCGAAGAAAACTGGCACCCTGGCCTACCCGTCCCCACCGTTGATGCGCGCGGCATGTCGGATGGCACATTGCGCTTTCTGGCCATCCTCACCGCCCTGCTCACCCGCCCCGCCGGCAGCCTGCTGGTGATTGAAGAAGTGGACAATGGCCTGCACCCCTCCCGCGCGCAACTGCTGCTGGACATGCTGAGCACCGTGGGTGGCGAACGTCAGGTAGACCTGCTGCTGACCACCCATAACCCCGCCCTGCTAGACAGCATGGGCGTGGCGATGTCCCCGTTCATCACCGTCACCCACCGCGATGACACCACCGGTGCCAGCATGCTCACCTTGCTGGAAGATATTGCCCAACTGCCCAAACTGCTGGGCCAGGGGCCGATTGGGTATTTGTCCAGCCGGGGAGAGATTGAGCGAAGTTTGGCGGGGCAGACGGATACGGCGGGCGTGGAACATGGTTAAACATGTGCTGATACTGGATACATCGGTGCTGTGTTGCTGGCTGCGCGTACCAGGCAAATCCACTGCTGGTCCACAAAATAACCGCTGGGATCACGCACGGATTGACGCCGAAATTCAACAAAAAACCCAACAAGGCGGCACACTGGTGCTGCCGCTGGCTACCCTGATTGAAACGGGCAACCACATCGCCCAAGCGCCGCAACAGCGCTTTGCGTGCGCGCAAAAACTGGCGGACTGCCTACGCCAAGCTGCCGATGCCCACCGTCCATGGGCGGCGTTTACCCAACAAACCGAACTCTGGAAGACAGATGGCCTGTACGCCTTAGCCGAGCAATGGCCTGCACTGGCCAAAGGTGGCTTATCGATTGTCTATGCCATCATCATGTTAAAGTCATCCGTCACTTCACCAGCTCCATCAACTTACCGAAGCTGTCCACCACGTTGTACTTGACCTGCTCCGGGGCGAACTTCTTGTTGATGTCGTCGAAGAACTTGCGGGCGCATTTGATCTTGGTGTTTTCGATCTCGCGCAGCTCCATGCTGGACATTGAGCCCTTGGTTTCGGCCACGAAGTAGACGTGTTTGACCGCGCCTTCCTTGAATGAGATGGCCCAGTCGGGGTTGTAGTCGCCCACTGGCGTGGGGATCAGGAAGCCACGGGGGAGCTTGGCATAGACCACGACTTCGCTGCTGGTGTCCAGCTCCTTCACAAACTGGCGTTCGATGTTGGAGTCGGTCAGCACGTAGTCGTAGATGTGGCGTTGCAGCTTGTCTCCGGCCTTGCTGAAGTCCTGCTTGGTCAGGCCCGCCGTGAAGATGTCGAGGTCGAACTTGTCTTCCACCGGGTCATAGGCCAAGTGCTCGATGATGACCGTGGCCTTCTGCTCGTTAATCAAGCGGATGGCTTCGGCAATGAAGCTCTCGGGGTTGGTCTTGAACTGCGCGAAGACCGCAACGTTCATGCCCTTCAGGATTTCAGCAATTGTGCGGCGGGTGAGTTGCGTGCCTTCGGCCAGCTTGCCGATCAGATCGTACTTGACGGCCGAGTGTACCGACAGGCGGCTGACCTCGGTTTCCGTGGCCTTGAGCTTGAACGCTTCGCCGGACTTGATGCCGTCATAGGTGACGGCCTCGACCTGTTCGCCGCGCTGGATCGTGTACTGCAACGGCGTAACGTGGAGGCCCGCATTTTTGTCGTTCAGCACGGCCACGGCCTTCTGGATCAGCTCGGACTCTTCGAAGCTGACGCTGTAGGCCGCCTTGCGGTTGATGCGGCTCCAAAGGGCCTTGAACTCTTGCTTGTCGAAGTTGGCGTTGAGCGGGTTCTTCTTGGGGCGGCGGTCGTCGCCAATCTCTGGCAACTGGCTGGCACTGAACACGCTGTCGATCAACTGGTAGACCTGGGCCGCATAGGGCTTCAGTTCAGGTGGCAGCTCGGCCAAGGTCTCAGCCTTCTTTGCGTCGTGATAAGCACCTGCGATGCGGTCGTCATCATCGGTGTAGTCGTTCTTAAGCAGGTATTTGTAGATCTGCTTGGCCAGCTGCGGGGTGACTTCCACGTCGCCGCTGGCTGTCTTCAACACCTTGCCAGTGAAAAAGGCTTCATCTGCCACCTTCGGGCGGGTAGACAGCGAGTCGCTGATGTCCTTCTGCAGCGCCGCGACGAAATCCTTGTAGCTCTCGCTGGCCACCACGGTGAGCACATTGACATCGTGGACGATGGCCGGGTGATCCATGCGGTCGCCGTGCTGGTTGACGGACAAGCGCAGGCCACGACCCACTTCCTGGCGACGCGAGATGGTGTTGTCGCTGTGCTTGAGCGCGCAAATTACAAATACGTTGGGGTTGTCCCAGCCTTCGCGCAGGGCCGAGTGCGAGAAGATGAAACGCACCGGCTCGTCCAGCGACAGCAAGCGCTCCTTGTTCTTCAGAATCAGGTCATAGGCATCAACGTCATCCGACAACCCTTTGCTCTCGCCAGTCTTGGCCATACTCGGATCAACGTCGCGCTTGGTCTTCTTGTCGATGGAGAAGTAGCCGCTGTGGGTCTGCGCGGCAGTGATGCCCTTGAGATACTTGACGTAGGGCGTCTCGTCCAAGTCCAGCATCTCGTTGAGGTACAGCTTGTATTCCTCCTCAAAGATACGGGCGTACTCGCCCTTCTCGTCGGGCTGCGAGTAGTCGCGGTACTTGGCCACCTCGTCGATAAAGTACAGCGTCAGCACCTTCACGCCCTGCTGGAACAGGGCCTGCTCCTTGTCAAAGTGAGCCTTGATCGCCTCGCGAATCTGAATGCGGCGCAGTGCCGCCTCGGTCACGTCGCCGATGGCATCACCCACTGTCAACTGCACGCCGTTGGTGAAGCTCAGGGTGTCGGTGTTGGCATTGATGTCCGATACCACAAAGCCGTCACGATATTGATCCAACTCGTTGGACAGTTCATAGAGGTTGTCACCCTTAGCCAGCTTTCTGAGCACGCGCTTGATATTGCCGCCTGCCAGCTTCTGCTCGAACTCAACGCGGGCTTCGGGCGGCTTCTTGCTCGAAATCTCGATGGATTGCAGGTACAAGTAGCCCGCAGTGCCCGCCAGGCCCTTCACCGCGATGCCGCGCACGGCGATCTTCTTCACCAGCTTCTGGTTGTAGGCGTCCAGCGCATCCAGGCGGTGAATCTTGTTGTGCGTGGTCTTGTGGGTGGCTGAGTAGCGCAACACCATCAATGGCTTGAAATTGATCAGCGAATCCAGCGTTTTGCCGCCTTCCATCTTCTGGGGTTCATCCAGAATCAGGATGGGACTGTTAGCACTGATCACATCAATTGGCCTGCGTGACTGGAAGTCATCCAAAGCTTCGTAAATACGGCGGTTATCCTTCCCCGTCGCGTTGAAGGCCTGCACGTTGATGACCATGACGTTGATGCCCGCATCCGACGAGAAGCTCTCCAGGTGGTGCAGCTGCTTGGAGTTGTAGATGAAGAAGCGCGCCTTCTTCTGGTAAGTCTCCAGGAAGTGCTCGGCGGTGATCTCCAGCGACTTGGCCACGCCCTCACGGATGGCGATGCTGGGCACCACGATGATGAACTTGCTCCAGCCATAGCGGCGATTCAGCTCGAAGATCGTCTTGATGTAGCAATAGGTCTTGCCCGTGCCCGTTTCCATCTCCACGTCGAGGTTGACGCGGGCGACCTTGGTTTTCACCAGCGTTTCAGACATGGGCAGGTTCTGGCCGCGTTGCACCTGCTGGATATTGTCGAGCAACGCGGGGTCGGTCAGCACCAGGTCTGCGTTCTTGAAGCCCTCATCCGCATAACCTTGCATTTGCTCTTTGCCGGGGTCGATGCGATAGCTGATGGCCTCCGCAGATGCGGGCAGCTGACCCTTGAAGCAGTCCACCACGGCTTGCACCGCTGCGGACTGGTAGGCCTGGGTTTTGAACTTGAGTTTCATGGCGTGATGACCTGTTGTCTGTGTTTGTGGAGTGCAAAACCGATTTCAGGCTCCACAAATTCAGTGCTTTCTTTCTGCATTGTCTCTGCAATTCTGCGCTTTTGCGAGCTTGCAGAAAGGTGCAAATTATTGATATTCATAAGAAAAACTGGATTTTCATTCTGCAAGTCGCCAAGAAGGGTGTCCACGCGAACCGGCATTGCAGATACACCCCTGGCGTCTGAGCTTGGTCAGCAAGTTCCCGATCTTGTCGTTTTTCTGCTCAGGTGAAAGCGCGTCACTGAGCTTGGGCAGAAGAAGCTTGTTGATCTCCTCCCGGCTGGCTTGTCCAAACTTCTCCAAGTAGTCCATGAGCAACTTGGCATAAAACTCATCGTCCTGCGCCCGGGTGCGGATGTAGTCCGCCTTGTTGGCCGTGACCTTGGCCACCGCAGCCGACACATGCAGGTTCGGCTTGCGTCCTTCGATCAAGCCGCTGCGCTTCAAACGCGCGGCGGCCGCGTCAGGAATGGGCAGGCGCTTTTGCACCCGGTCCAGCGCCAACACATCGGCCAGCGGCAAGTCGGTCTGCTGAATCAACAAGCGGCTGTACGCCAAATCGACCACGCCGCCATACACCGTCATGCGCACCACACCCGGCTCACTCAAGTCGTAGTCGGGCATCGGGAAATAGCGACGGGCCTGCTCCTGGTGCATCAGGTGAATGCCGTAGCCCATGGTGTCGATCATGTTCAGCTCGGCCATGGCCTGCGCCAAAAAGGGGTTGCGGTAACGCCGGGGCGTTTTGTTGCCCTCGATGTAGTCGTCGGGCTGGCCTTCGAAAAACTGGCCTTCGTTCTCAAACACCAAAGTCGCGGGCCGTTCGGTTACCACAATGCGCCCATTGCGCTCGTAGTCCTGGTGGGCGATGCAGTTGTGCAAGGCCTCCAGCACCACGCGGCGGTCGTATTTGGATACCTCCACCGGAATCAGCGAATGGTCGGGCAGGATGCGGATCTGGATATTGCGGATGCGCTGATACAACTCGCTCGTCGTTACCAAAAACGGCAAGCCGAAGTGCTCATATGCCCGCTCAGGGCCTTCGAGCTTCCAGGTCAGTTGCGCGGGGTGCGGCAGCAGCCAATGGGCCGCCGTGGGCTGGCCCAGCAGCAGCAAGGTGGTGCGGGTGATCTGGCCTTCGCGCACCAGCTTGGCGCGCTCCAGAAAGGTCTGCATCGGCCATGACATCACTTCGGCTTCCGACAGCCGGTTCGCGTGTTTCTTGGCAAAGGCACCGCGCGCCAGCTGCAAGGCCTGTTCATCCAGGTGCGTCAGCGTGGCCCCCGGCACCCACTGCGCCGACCAGTCCTGCGCCAGCGTCTGGCGACGAATCTCGTCTTGTTTGTCCAGCCCCAGCGAGGTCAAGCTTTCACCCGCGCGAGCGAAGTAGTGTCCCTTCCATGCAATGGGAATACCGCGTGGCGCAGCAGGCACCTCCAGCAACAACACCCGTCCATCGTCGTGGTGCAGCTCATGGATGTTGCGAAAGGTCACACGCGGCTCGGCGTTCTCGGCCATCTGCATCTTGAGCGACTGCAGGCGTTCGGCTTCGGGCCTGTAATTCGTGCCCACCACACGGCGCGTCTTGTTGTCTACACCAAACACCAACCAAGCAGAACCCACTCCGCGCAGGTTCGCCTCGTTGGCCAAAGCAGAGAAATACTCGCCAATCGTGTCGGTCTTGTAGTCGTTGCCAGCCTGCTTGAACTCCACCACCTCGTTTTCCCAGGTGGTGATGAGTTCATCCAACAAAAGCGCCAGTGCCGCTTGATCCATGCTTGACTCCTTCAAATGCACTTCACTTCGGTGGCAGGCGACAGCAGCTTGAAGATTTGCTCCACGTTGATCTTGACCGAGCTGTCTTTGAAGCCCGCGTCGCGGAACACCACGCGCAGCGGCTGCACCTTGGCCAGCGCTTTCACGAAGGCCTCATCGACGCCGCCTTGGCCGTCGAAGCAGGCAGCCAGTGCGTTGCCGTCCACCAGGAACACGTCCTTGCCTTGGATGATCTGCTTGGCGATGGGCAGCGCAAGGTCGACACCCCAATCGAGCATCACTTGGAACAGCAGGTCTTCCTGCGTGCGGTCGAGCTTGATGTTGTCGACAAACATGTCGAGGTTGGGCTTATCCAATCCATCCGGCGTGTAGTAGACATTGGCCATATTGGTCGTGTCGATCTTGAGGACGCGAAAGCCCGCATCCTTCCGCCACTCCTCGTGCGAGTCTTCTTGCAAAGTCGTTGCGCCCGCCCGTCGGATGCGCTCTTTTGTTACCTCTGATAGCAACAAGGGGCGAGCATTCTTCTTGAGGAGATTGATAGCCGCCTGAACTGTCTTCTTTGCCGTTCCAGTCGTCGAGGCCAAGGCCTCTTCGAGACTTTCGGGAAGCTGCACCAGAATGAAGCGGTGGTTCGTGCCGTAGACAGCATTTGCCCTCAGAACAGCTTGCGCAGTCGTTCCAGAACCAGCGAAAAAGTCCATGACGATGGCCTCACGATTACGCGGCGTCATGTATTCGATGAGACGAACAAGTTCCTCGTGGTCTTTTGGGTTGCTGAACACTTTGGCCCCCATCAGCTTGCGAAGGTATTTCACCGCTACTTGGGACTGCTTGTAGAAATATGAACCCCGAACCTGTGTAGCCAGGTCGGCATCCCCGTCCTCATCGCCACCTTCTTCATCGCCATCAACTTGATCTTCTACAGCTTCGTCGGCAACTGGGCGAATGTGTGCCTTACGAAATGGCGGCTCTGTGTGATCTGCGCGAAACTCAACAAGACCCAGCTTGATTTGGCGTTGCATTTCATCCGGAGAGGAATATATCCATCCACGCTCAGGAACCGCGCAAGGCTTATTCGTCACTGGATGAATCACGTCATAACGCGGGCCATCACCCCCCGGCCAAGAAATGTCACGGTCACGCCACGGGCCATTTTTGTCGACTCGCTTGTAGCGCGCCCATTTTTTTGATGGGTGCCCTTTGGGTAAGTCCGAATACCACTTGCTAAGTGCCGCCTCCATTGCAGCGTAGTCTTCGCCGTGAATCCCTTGCAGGTGTAGGAACTCAGCCCAAATCTCCCGCGCACCGGGCTTCTCCTCTCGCCACAACTCTCCGCGCTCGCGCAAGAGCACAATGTTCTTGGCATAGACGAGCATGTACTCATGGCCGACCGAGAAATACTTTGCGTCGTTCTTCCGACCTTTCTCCCATACCAGTTGAGCAACGAAATTCTGTTCGCCAAAGACCTGATCGCAGATTCGACGTAGTGATGCCTGTTCGGCGTCGTCAATGCTGACCAGAATGAGGCCGTCATCGCTCAAGAGCCGCTTCGCAAGCGTCAGGCGCGGATAGATCATGTTCAGCCAGTCCGTGTGAAAGCGGCCGCGAGTTTCTGGATTGCTGACGAGTCGTCCGCCAGCTTCGTCACGCTCACCGCTGGCTTTCTCAAAGACTTCTTTTGAAGCAACAAAGTTGTCGCGATAAATGAAGTCCTTCCCCGTGTTGTAAGGGGGGTCGATATAGATCAGCTTGACTTGTCCAAGGTAGTTCTCTTGAAGCAGCTTCAACGCTTCCAGGTTATCGCCCTCGATAAACAGGTTCTTCGTGGTATCGAAGTCCACGCTCTCCTCGCGACAAGGCCGCAGGGTCTTGGCAATGGGCGCATTGGCTGTCAGCAACGCCTCACGCTTGCCCGGCCAGTTCAGTTGATATCGCTCCTGCGGTCCTTCGACAATCGACTCCGAAAGTTCTTGCCGGAGTTGATCAAAATCCACCGCAAGTTTCACGCTGCCGTCTTCCCCCTTGGCTTCGGTTACACAGCCCGGGAACAGATCGCGGATGCGGGCGATGTTGTCCTGCGTCAGATTTGGCGAGTGCATTTTGAGTTTTTCCATATTCTTTCCTCTGGTCGCTGCGTTCACGCTGTTTCAGCGGCTCAGTTGTTCAAGTTCAGCCATAAGTTGGCGCAGGTTGGAGTTGATCTCCACCTTGCGATTGAATTGCTTCTCTTTGGCAAGGCGTGCTTCGGTCTTTGCAACCTCTTTGGCCTTGGTCATCGCTGCTTCTGTCCGCGCAATCAAGTCGCGCAACGGCTCTTGAGTTCTCGGGGCTATCGGCACCAGTCGGTGCAGCAACTGCTCATAAAGCCCTCCCAGGTCGAGGGCCAGCGGCAGTGGCGCTCGGTCGGCAGTCGCAGGCATCCAAGCCGACTCGAAATACTCCGAAAAAACCCAGTTTGGCGAATCAGCTTCGCTGGGCCGTTTGTACGCGGCGATCACCTGTGTACGAGATTTGGCCCCTTGGCCCTGCGTGACTTCAAAGATGATGGGGAACTGCACTGCGCTGTCGATGCATCGCAGCACGTCGCGGTGCAGTTCCGGGGTCTTCAGCTGGATTGCAAAGACTTGAATCTCCGGCACGCCTGGCTTGGCGGCGAGGTTGATCGTCTCCGGTGCCAGCTTGTAGCGCCAGACGATCTGTTCCACCTGTTCCACGAACAAGTCTTTCAAGCGGGTGTTGGCACCGCTGTGATCGTAAATCTTGTTCTTGGGGAGTACGCGACCGAACTCCGCTTGCTTGGGGTAGGCGAACAAGGCGCTCATCCCGCCTCCTGGATCACCAGGAAGGTGATGAGTTCGAAGTCGTCCAGGCCGGAGATGGTGTGGGTCAGCGCCGTGGTCTTGCCGCCGGTGAACAGGCTGTCCAGGTCTTTCTCTTCCTTCACCTCGATCATGGAGCGAATGGCCTTGCCCAGCAGGTCGGAGTACACCTGCATCTGTCGGCCCTCGGCGGTCTCCTCATTGAAGAACTGGGTTGCAAACGGGATCGGCTTGTCCTGGCCCTTGCCGCAGGTGCGTGCCAAGTCCAGCAGGCGTTTGACCTCGGTATGGTCGTGCACCACATGACCAGCCCGGTCGATGTAGACGAGGTAGTAAGGGTGGAGGCGGTTGTGCTGGTTGACGTTGACGCCCGTGTTGAGGTTGCGCAGCGTGAAAATGACGCCGGGGTGCAAGCCCATAGCAGGTTTGGCGGGCACCACGGCGTGCATGCCGTTGGGCACGTTGCTCAGCTCGCCATGTTCCTTGACGTAGTTGAGCAAGTCCATGCGGAAGTCGTTGAGGCCGAGGTCGGTGATGGACACGCCGGTCTTCAGGTCTTCCAGCTCGATGACTTCTTCTTGCAGGCGGCGCAGCTGTTCCTTGCGGTACGACACGTCGTTGGCCTGTGCAGACAGCACGTTGTCGTCGCCCGTAGCCGTCACGTCCGCAATCATCATGCGGCTCTCCACCCGGTCCTTGAGGTTGATGTACTCGTCAAGGGTGATGTCCGGCCAGTAGTTGACCAGCTGGATGCTGGTGTTGGGTGAGCCGATGCGATCTACGCGGCCAAACCGCTGGATGATGCGGACGGGGTTCCAGTGGATGTCGTAGTTGATGAGGTAGTCGCAGTCCTGAAGGTTCTGGCCTTCAGAGATGCAGTCGGTACCGATCAGCAAATCGACCTCGGCGGGCTCGCCCGGCAGCACCACGGCCTTCTCCTTCGAGCGCGGGGAGAACAGCGTCAGCAGCTCCTGGAAGTCATAGCCCTTCTTCAGTGTGGATTTCGGCCCGCCCTTGCCAGTCACCTTGGCGGTGTGCAGGCCATGGGCTTCTTGCAACACCGGGGCGAGGTTGGCATAAAGGTAGTCAGCCGTATCCGCAAAGGCGGTGAAGATCAGCACCTTCTTGTTGCCGGGGTTGATCGGGTGGGTGATCTTTTCCAGCACATGCGCCTTGAGGTGTTGGAGCTTGGCGTCGTCCTCGGGCGTGATCTTGTTCATCGACGCCAGCAGGGTGTCGATGAGTTCGAGGTCGCCCTTAAGGTCGCGCTCCCACGAGGGCAGGTCCATGTCGGCGAGGCTGATCTTGACCTTGCCACCGATCTCTCCAGTGTTGTCGTCTAGGATCGGCAGTTCGTCGTCGTCGCCTTCAAGGTTTGACAGAACTTCGGTCAAGTCTCCCACGCTGGCCGACGCGCCCGACTGGTTGAAGGCGGCGATCTTCGCCAGCGTGCCTTGGTGATTGCGGCGCAAGGCGTTCAACGTCAGCCGGAACGATTCGACCGAGCTTTCCAGTCGCTTGAGCAGGTTCACCGTCATCAGGGCCTGGAGGCTCTTCTCGCGGTCGGCTTGCCTGAGCTTGCCGCCCCCACTGGCCACTTGTGTGTCGTATTGCTCCTCGTACTTCTTGAGCCGGCTGGGCAGGATGTAGCTCACGGGCGCGTACACCGCCAGCTTCAGCAAGGACAGCTGGGCAAAGATGTCATTGAAGCCCATCACGTCCGTGCGTGCGGTCAGCGGGCTGTGATACGACAAGGGCTTGTGGCGCTCGGGGAATTGGCCGATGTCCGTGGTGTCGTAGAAGGTCTGGATGTGCTTGCGTGAGCGTGCGATGGTCACGCTATCCAGCAGCTCGAAGAAGTCGAAGTCCAGCGAGTCGAGGATGGCGCGTGCGGTGC
>ERZ724523.2272-NODE-2272-length-11023-cov-3.804340_pt1 | contig 11023 bp, 6 predicted proteins | sample MGYA00376056_ERZ724523 | MGnify/ENA primary metagenome ERZ724523 (study PRJEB28724, sample SAMN07190888) | wastewater metagenome | isolation source: influent of sewage treatment plant in Hong Hong | place: USA: Christiansburg, Virginia | collected 2016-03-01 ... | reverse complement strand
CCGGGCGCGTTCCAGGCTGCGCCGTGCATGGCCTCGCCCTGGCTTTGAAACCAGCTCAGGTCGGTGCGACCGTTTGGGTCAGTCTTGCCGGTGTACCACTGGCTGCCCAGTGGCTGGAGTTGACGCCGCAGACGCAGCAGTTTGGTGGTGAAGGCCAGCAGGTCGGTATCGGTGTGTGTCCAGTCAATCCAGGTGGTGGTGTTGTTCTGGCAATAGGGGTTGTTGTTCCCGTGCTGACTGTGCCCCATTTCGTCACCTGCGCACAGCATCGGTGTGCCTTGCGCCAGAACTGTGGAGGCCATCAAGGCCCGTTGCAATTTTGCGCGAAGGGTGGCAATGGCAACATCATGTGTGGGGCCCTCGGCACCGCAGTTATTGCTCATGTTGTTGCTGGTGCCGTCGTGGTTGTTTTCTCCGTTGGCGTGGTTGTGCCGGTGGTTGTAGCTCACCAGGTCATGCAGCGTGAAGCCGTCGTGCGAGATCACGTAGTTGACGGACTCCGCCGGCATGCGATGGCGCTGCTGGAAGAGATCGGCCGATCCACACAGGCGCAACGCAAACTCGCCGCGACTATGGGTGTGCCGACCCTGCGGCAACCAAAAACCCCGCATGGTGTCGCGAAAACGGTCGTTCCACTCCAGCCAGCCGCACGGAAACTGACCGAGCTGGTAACCTTTGGGGCCAATGTCCCAGGGTTCGGCAATGAGTTTGACGCGCGACAGAACCGGATCCTGCGCAATAGCTGCAAACAAGGCCGCATTGCGGTCAAAACCATGGTCGCCGCGCCCCAGGACTGGCGCCAGATCAAAGCGAAAACCGTCCACATGCATATCGGTGACCCAAAACCGCAGGCTGTCCAACACCAGTTGCAGCACACGCGGATGGCGGACGTCCAGCGTATTGCCGCAGCCCGTGTGGTTTTCATACAGCGACAGGTCGTCAGCGCGCAAGCGGTAATAACTGGCGTTGTCCAGACCGCGAAAACTGAGCGTCGGTCCGGTATGGTCTGACTCGGCCGTATGGTTGTACACCACGTCCAGCAATACTTCCAGTCCATGGGCGTGCAGGGCTTTGACCATGGCACGAAACTCATTGCGTGGACTTAATCCCCCATACCCGCTGGCCAAACGGCTTGCCGGGGTAAAAAAAGCCACTGAGTTGTAACCCCAGTAGTTGGTCAAGTGCATGTTCGCCAGACGTTCTTCGTCCAGTGCATGGTGAACCGGCAACAGGCTCAGGCTGGTGATGCCTAATTGTTTAAGGTGTGTGATGGATGCTTCGTGGGCCAAACCGGCATAACTTCCGCGCAGTGCTTCTGGTACAGCAGGATTGAGTTGCGAGAACCCCTTGACGTGCAATTCGTACAGCACCGTGTCGGCAAGAGGGACTGCCGGTGGTTTGTCGTCTCCCCAGTCATAGGCTTCGCCAACAACCCGCGCCTTCAATGCAAAAGTACTGTTGTCACGGGTATCCATTGCCTGCGAGTGGGACCTGTGGGCCCCAAATTGCTCGTCCCGCCAGACGAAGTTGCCCACAAGCTCACGGGCATAGGGGTCGAGCAGCAATTTGTGTGGATTGAAACGCTGACCCTTGGCAGGGTTCCACGGGCCGTAGGCGCGCAAGCCGTACACCAATCCCGGCTTGGCCTGCGGCAAATAACCATGCCAAACGTTCCCAGTACGTGCCGGTAGAAAGATGCGTCCGGTTTCGAGTGCCCCCACGGTATCAAACAGACACAATTCCATGGCCTCTGCGTGGTCCGAAAACACCGCGAAATTGACCCCATGGCCATCCCAGTGGCCACCCAGTGGCCAAGGCTTTCCCGCGCGCAGGGATGTCGTCAGTATTTCCATTCAAAAACCACCGTGGCCAAAGGTGGCAAAGTCAGTTCGATGGAACAGGATTGACCGTGCCAGGGGATGGGTTTAGCCGTCGCTGCGCCCAACGGCGTGCCGGCATTGCTGCCCCCGTAGTGCCCCGAGTCGGTATTGAGTCGCTCCACATATTGCCCGGCGTGTGGCACTCCGACGCGGTATCCCTGCTGCACGGTGGGCGTGAAATTGCACACCATCACAACGACGGTGCCGGTGTCCGTGCCGCGCCGCATAAAACTGATGACCGAATGGTCGGTGTCCCCATGGTCAATCCACTCGAACCCTTCGGGCTGACAGTCCAGTTCGTGCAGGGCCGGCGTGGTCCGATACAGTTGGTTGAGATCACGCACCAGACGCTGAACACCGGCATGTTCCGGGTTGTCCAACAAATGCCAGTCCAGGCTGGTGTCGTGGTTCCATTCACGTTCCTGCGCAAATTCGCAACCCATGAACAGCAGTTTCTTGCCCGGGTGACCGAACATAAAGCCCAGATAGGCCCGCAAATTGGCAAACTTTTGCCAACGGTCTCCGGGCATTTTGTTCAGAAGCGAGCCTTTTTCATGCACCACTTCGTCGTGGGAAATGGGCAGCACAAAGTTCTCAGTGAATGCGTAAACCAACCCAAAGGTCATTTCGCCCTGGTGGTGTTTGCGGTGAATCGGGTCGCGCGCCATGTACTGCAGTGTGTCGTGCATCCAGCCCATGTTCCACTTGTAATGAAAGCCAAGTCCACCGGCGTAGGTCGGGCGCGACACCAAGGGAAACGCGGTTGATTCCTCGGCCATTGTGATAGCGTCAGGCCGTTCTCTTCCAATGACCTCGTTCATGCGTTTGAAAAACGCAATGCTCTCCAGATTCTCGCGCCCGCCCTGGGAATTGGGTATCCACTCACCCGCTTTGCGGCTGTAGTCGCGGTACAACATGGACGCCACGGCATCGACCCGCAGACCGTCTACACCAAATCGCTCCAGCCAGTACAGGCCATTGCCAATCAGGAAGTTCGCCACCTCGGTACGACCCAGGTTGTAGATCAGCGTTTGCCAGTCGTTGTGGAAGCCTTCACGTGGGTCGGCGTATTCATACAAGGGCGTGCCGTCGAATTGCGCCAGTCCATGCGGGTCGGTGGGGAAGTGCGCCGGCACCCAATCCAGCAACACGCCGATGCCCGCCGCGTGGCAGCGTTGCACCAGACGGACAAACCCGTCGACGCTGCCAAAACGGGCGGTCGGCGCGTACAGTCCGACCGGCTGGTAGCCCCAGGATCCATCAAATGGGTGTTCGCTGATGGGCAGCAATTCCAGATGGGTAAACCCCATCTCCTGTACATAGGGCACCAGGCTGTCAGCCAACTCGTCCCAAGTTGGCCAGCGCTGTGCACCGGTTGCCGGATCGATCACACGCCGCCAGGATCCTAAGTGCACCTCATAAATGCTTATCGGTGCGCCCAGCGCGTTGGCGCCCCGGCGCTGCTCCGATGGTTCTATTTTGGCTGGCAACGGTGCGACGATGCTGGCCGTGGCCGGCCGAAGTTCGGACTGGCGCGCATAGGGGTCCGCCCGCGGCACCAGGACGCGCCCATCTTGGCTACGCACCTCGAATTTGTATTGCGCGCCAACACCGACACCGGGCAGAAAAATTTCCCACACACCGCATTCGCGCCGCAGGCGCATGGGGTGGCGCCGTCCGTCCCAGAAATTAAAGTCTCCCAACACACTGACACGCGACGCGTTAGGGGCCCATACCGCAAAGCTGGTTCCGGCGACGCCGTCCATGACTCTGGCATTGGCGCCCATAATCTCATACGGTCGCAGGTGGGTTCCTTCGCTCAGTAACCAGACGTCCATTTCCCCCAACACTGGCCCAAAACGGTAGGGGTCTTCGTGTGTGGACTGCTGACCATCCTCCCAGCGAACCTTGAATCGGTAGGGAGTGCCGGGTGGCATCGCCAGGCTTTGCTCAAAAAAACCGACGTCGTTGCGCCGCTTGAGTGGACCGAGGTCCAGGTTGGTTCGCCCATCCACGACCCGCACCTCAGCCGCATGGGGCAAAAACGCCCGCACCGAGATTTTGCCTTTGCTGCCGGAATGGGGACCCAAAACGGCAAAGGGGTCGCTGTGGCTGCCATCGCAGATCGATTGGATGTCGGTGGCGCGGAGCATGGATGGGTGGGTAGGTAAATTCGCCAAGTCGTCACTCGGCAAGTGGGGAGACGTTCCAGATCTTCGCAGCGTACTCGCGGATGGTCCGATCTGAAGAAAACCCGCCCATCCCTGCCACGTTGGCTATGGCTTTTTCGCTCCACGCGACGGGCTGCCGGTAGAGCGAATCGACACGCAGCTGGGTCGCAACATACGAGGCATAGTCTGCCAACAACAAATAATGGTCCCCACCGTAAGGCAAAGACTCCACCAGGGAGCGGTAGCGACCCGGTTCCTCGGGCGAAAACCGGCCTTCAGACAGGGCATTGAGCACCGCTTTGAGTGCTGGGTTGCTCTCGTAGTAGTGCATCGGCTGGTACCCGCTCAACCGCAGGGCGCGCACCTCCGGCGTTTTCAGACCAAAAATAAAGATGTTGTCGTCGCCCACGGCTTCGCGGATTTCGATGTTGGCGCCATCGTCGGTGCCTATGGTCAGTGCGCCATTGAGCGCCAGTTTCATATTGCCGGTGCCGGATGCTTCGGTGCCTGCCGTCGAAATCTGTTCGGACAGGTCGGCCCCGGGCATGATGACTTCAGCCACCGACACACCATAGTTGGGGATGAACACCACTTTTAGCTTGTCGCCAATCCGGGCGTCATGGTTGATGACCAGGCCGACATCATGGATCAGCCGGATGATGGACTTGGCACTGTGGTAACTCGATGCCGCCTTGCCGGCAAAGATGACGGTGCGTGGCACCCAGTCGGCGTGGGGGTTCTCCAGGATCGCCAGGTAACGGGTCACCACATGCAACACATTGAGCAGTTGGCGTTTGTACTCGTGGATGCGTTTAACCTGAACGTCAAACAAACTGTGGGGATCGACCGTGATGCCGGTGGTGCGCGCAATGTAAGCAGCCAGTCGAACCTTGTTTTGAAGCTTGACCGCACGGAATTTCTCCTGGAATACGGCATCGGCCTGGTGCGCACGCAGGCCCTTGAGTTGGTCCAGATCAAGCCGCCAGTGTTTGCCCAGCGTTTGGTCCAGCAGATCCGCAAGACCCGGATTGGCCTGTGCCAGCCAGCGCCGCGGTGTGACCCCGTTGGTCATGTTGGTGAAGCGCTCGGGCCACAGGTCGGCAAAGTCGGCAAAAATGGTGTGCACCAGCAAGTCGGAGTGCAAGGCTGAAACACCATTCACCATGTGGCTACCCACCACCGAAAGGTGGGCCATGCGAACCCGCCGCTCGCCGTGTTCGTCGATCAGCGACAAGCGCTCCAGATAGCCATTGTCGCCAGGGCGGTGGTTGGCGGCGGTTTCCAGAAAGGCCTTGTTGATCCGAAAAATGATCTCCAGGTGCCGTGGCAACACATGCTGGATCAGGCTGACCGGCCAGGTCTCCAGCGCTTCCGGCATCAGGGTGTGGTTGGTGTAAGAAAACACCTTTCCACTGATGGCCCAGGCATCATTCCATTCCATGTGGTGCTCGTCGCACAGCAAGCGCATCAGTTCGGCCACCCCAATGGCGGGGTGCGTGTCATTGAGGTGAATGGCGACCTTGTCGGCCAGGTTGTCCAGCGACGGGTACTCCGTCAGATGGCGTTTCACGACGTCCTGCAATGATGCGGCAACAAAGAAATACTCTTGCTTCAGGCGCAACTCACGCCCAGCCGGTGTGCTGTCGTTGGGATACAACACCCAGGAAATATTTTCAAACTCGTTCTTGAGGTTGGCAGCGCGTGCATAGTCCCCGGCGTTGAACACCCCCAGGTCCAGGTGCGCCGGTGCCACGGCCTTCCACAGGCGCAAAGTGCTGACATGGTCGGTGCCATGGCCTGGCACCACCATGTCATAGGCCTTTGCAACCACCTCGCCGCCGTGGCGCCAGTGGGACGTGCTGTCGATATGCTCGACCCAGCCGCCAAACCGCACCGGGTACGCAATGTCGGCCCTGGGAAACTCCCACGGAGTGCCGTCCTGAAGCCAGGGGTCGGGGTACTCGACCTGCGCTCCATGGTGAATGCCTTGGGCAAACATGCCGTATTCGTAACGGATGCCATAACCGAACGAGGGCAGTTTGAGGGTTGCCAGGGAATCCAGAAAGCACGCTGCCAGGCGACCCAGGCCACCATTGCCCAGGGCTGCGTCTGGCTCGCCGCTCTGAATATCCTCCAAGGTGTGTGCATGTTGCGCCAAACCCTGCGCTGCCCCGCCCGTGAGGTGCAGCGCGGCAAGCGCGTTGGACAGGGTGCGCCCCATCAGGAATTCCATCGAAAGGTACACCACACGGCGCGCCTGGTTGGCACGCTCCGATGCCTGGGTCTCGACCCAGCGCTGCGACAACTGCTCGCGCGCCACATGGGCCACGGCCAGCATCAGGTCGGTGGTCGTTGCGTCCTCGGAGGCGACGCCAACGGTGCTGAGCAAGTGTTGCTCGATTTGGGCCGCCTGGGCATGTTTTGCTATCAAGGGTGTGGAGGCCACGGCGAAATCCTTTCCGGTTGCGTTTCATTCTCGCATGCAAAAAAAATGCCCGCCCGGGCTTGTTACCATTGGTCCATGAAAGTTTTGTTGGCAGCTGCTGAAGTTTTTCCCCTGGTCAAGACGGGGGGGCTGGCGGATGTGCTGGGAGCCCTACCGCAGGCGTTGGCCGCAGCAGGCGCGGATGTACGCATCGTCTTGCCCGGCCTGCCGGCAATTTTGCAGGGCGTGGAGCAGTTGTCCACGGTGTGTGAGTTGGGGGCCATTTTTGGCGCTGGGCGTGTGACCTTGCGCTTGGGCCGCATGGCCCACAACGGCGTCAGCGTTTACGTGATTGACGCGCCTTACCTTTACCAACGTGCCGGCAACCCGTACCACAACGCGGAAGGCCAGGAGTGGCCCGACAACATCCAGCGTTTTGCGCTGCTGGGCTGGGTTGCCGCGCATCTGGCCGCGGGCGAGCTTGACCCCGAATGGAAGCCTCTTGTTCTGCATGCCCATGACTGGCACTCAGCGTTGGCCTGTGCCTATGTCGCCAGCCACCCAGGCCCCGTGGCGGCCACCGTCTTTACGGTTCATAACCTGGCCTACCAGGGCTTGTTTCGGACCGAGGATTTTCATTTGCTGGGGCTTCCCTCACGCTTGATGGTGTCGCAGGGGCTGGAGTTCCATGGCCACATTTCATTTATGAAAGCGGGATTGAAGTTTGCGCAACGGGTGACCACCGTGAGCCCGAGTTATGCCCGAGAGATTGCGACCGAAGAGTTTGGCTGTGGGCTGGACGGCGTGATTCGGGCGCGTGGCGGGGCGGTATGCGGCATTCTCAACGGGGTGGATAGCGAGGTTTGGAACCCTGCGCACGACCCCCACATTCCCACTCCGTATTCCGCAAACTCTCTGGGAGGCAAAGCGCTGTGCAAGGCCGCCCTGCAACGGGAATTGGGTCTGCACGTGGACGCGACCGCCCCATTGCTGGGCGTGGTGAGCCGCTTGACGTCCCAAAAGGGTCTTGACCTGGTGTTGGCGGCGTTGTCCGACTTGATGCAGGGGCCGGGCAACCAGACCGTGCAGTTGGCCGTTCAGGGCAACGGTGACCCGTCACTGGAGGCGGCATTTTTGGCGGCTGTATCGAGTTATCCGGGCCGGGTTGCCGTGTGTTTACGCTATGACGAAGCCCTTGCCCACCGCGTCATCGCGGCGGCCGATGTGATGCTGGTGCCTTCACGTTTTGAGCCGTGTGGGCTGACCCAGCTCTATGCCTTGCGATACGGCACGGTGCCCCTGGTGCGGCGTGTCGGCGGGCTTGCCGATACGGTGGTGGATGCCACACCCCAGACCATTCAAGCCGGTACCGCGACCGGGTTCATGATGGGTACGGCGACCCCCTCAAGCCTGGTGCAGGCGCTGGAGCGCACTTTGCAGGCCTACCGCAACCCCGCCGTGTGGAAGAAGCTGATGCTGCAGGGCATGGCACAGAACTTCTCGTGGCATGTGGCGGCGACCCACTACTTGGCCCTTTACGAGGAAACGCTGAAGGGTGGACCTGGCAAATCGCCCCTGGCGGGTTGACCAGGCTCAGGTGCTGGGCAAGCTCAATAGCGGAATATCTTTGTCCACCGCCAACTGATCCAGCTGCTGGCGGGTCTGGGTCAACAGGAAGGCGGCAATCGCCGCATGGCTCTCGGGCGCAAACATGGCCATGATATTGGACGATTTCAGCCCCACCGCGCCACCCAACGCGGCGGCGAAGTGCGGCTCCAGCGCCGCCACGGCCACACGGCCATCCTTGCAAGGGTAGACGCGGTAACCCGCATGCCCACCGCCCACCGCAGCACCGGGTTGGGTCAGCCCCCAGGTGCGTGGCAAGGCCAGATAGGCTGCCGCGTCGGACAGTGCTATGTCAAGACGCACACCCTTGCCCTTTTGCAGTTGCAGCAGGCGCGCTTTCAGAACGGCTTCAGACGCCATGAGTGAGCCACCCATGTCGGCATACAACGTGGCGGGCAAATCCAGCCCGTTCACCAGATTGTTCTCGGCAAGGTAGGTCAGGTCATGGCCCGGCTCCTCGCCCCGCGCACCGGGTGCACCAAAGATGGCGACCAGCGACAGCGTGGGGTAGCGCTTTTGCAGAGCCTTCCAGTCCAGCCCCAGTTTTTGCAGCGCCGATGGGCGAAACGAGGTGAGCAATACATCGGCCTTGGCCAACTCGCGGTGCAAGGATTTTTGACCTTTTTCAGTCTTCAAATCCACTTGGGCAATCCGCATGCCGTGGTGCAAGGTGTTATAGGCGGCGCGGTTGTACAGCCCCATGGGGTCGCCCGATGTGCCTTTGGGCGCTGTCGGGTGGGCGGGCGGCTCCAGCTTGGTACAGGTGGCACCCATTTGCTGGCAGCGCATCAGGGCCGCCGGGCCGGGCAGGTTCAGCGCCAGGCTGACAATGCGCACACCTTTGAGCGGGAAAAGCGGTTTGACGGCAGTGGCTTTGGTGGGAGAGGTCTTGGTGGCCATGGACTCATTCACTATAAAATTGGGAGCGCCTCACGCCCATTTCACGAGGGCCAGAGGTCATTTTGATGACAAACATTCCTGAGAAACAGACGGTCCGCTCTCACGCCCATGATAATGGCGCCTCAGGAACCGTCGACCACCGCCCCCGCCAAATGCACAACCGACAGCACAGGGTAGCCCTTTGACACACAACCAGCTTGATTTTGCCTTTTTGGCAGAGCTTCCCATCCCTGCACCGGCTGCCAGGAAGCGCGCTGCGCGGACCAAGACTGGGTCTACCCCCTCAGTGGCGGCTGCTACTTCAACGCCTGTGGTTTCAATCGAACCATTGCCGCTCGTGGTGGACCCAGTGGCTGCGGAGCACCTGGACCCCGCCCCCCTTCAGCAGAGTGTTGCCGACGACCTGGAGCCGCTGGCCCTGACCCTGGAGGCGCACTCCGACTACCGGGTTTTGCGACGCCTCAAACCCCGTCTTTCCTGGCCACCTGCCTCAGGTGAAGGCATTTGCCGCGTGGTGGTGCTGGATACCGAAACCACGGGCTTGGACCACAGCCGCGACAAGATCATCGAACTGGCTCTGCTGCGGGTGGACATAGCTCTGGCAACCGGCTTGCCCGTGGGTGAGGTGCAGGTCTACGACGAGCTGGAAGACCCCGGCATGCCCATCTCCAAGGAGGTGCAGGACATTACCGGCATCAGCAATACCATGGTCGAAGGCCAGCGGCTGAACGAGGCCCGTGTTGCCGCCTTGCTGGACGGCGTTGACTTGGTCATTGCCCACAACGCGGGGTTCGATCGACCCTTTTGCGAAGCGCGGCTGGCAGCATTCAGCCACCTGGCCTGGGCCTGCTCCTTTGCCGACATTCCGTGGCGCGAGCACGGCAAACGCTCGGCCAAGCTGGAAAGCCTGGCGCAGGACAAGGGTTGGTTTTACGACGCCCACCGTGCCGAGATGGACTGCCACGCCTTGCTGGCGGTGCTGGCCGCCAAGCTGCCACAACAGCCCCACACGGGCCTGGCCCATCTGGTGGCACAGGCCCGCAAACCCAGCTACCGGCTGATGGCCACCAACGCGCCGTTCGACGCCAAAGACAAACTCAAGGCCCGCGGCTACCGCTGGAGTGCAGAGCAAAAGGTCTGGAGCACCCGTATTGGCGATAGCAAAACGCTGGAGGCCGAGTTTGCCTGGCTCAAGGAGAACGCCTACCACCAACGTTCGGTGGTGGTGCAATTTGAGAAGCTCGACGCCAACGCGCGTTACTCCAGCCGCCCCGGCGAAATGTTGTACCACCAGTTGTAAGGAGCCAGCCAGTGCCTACCGTTGCTTTTTCCGTAGCCAGCGTCCAGGTGGCCCAGGCCCGCAAAGTCGCAATTGCAGGGCGATCCATCCTGACGGCCATCCATAAGACCGCCGTCATGGGGCCAGTGGAGGTCAAACCGTTGGGCTTGCACGGTGACGAGCAGGCCGATTTGTCGGTCCACGGCGGGCTGGAGAAGGCGGTGTATGCCTATCCGGCCGAGCACTACGCGTTCTGGATGGAGGCCCGCCGCAAAGTGGGTGTGGCCGATATCGATACCGCCTTGCCCCACGGGTCCATGGGTGAAAACCTGACCCTGAACGGCCTGCTGGAGTCTGATGTGTGGGTGGGCGACGTACTGCGTTTTCCCGATTGTGTGCTGCGTGTCGAGCAGCCGCGTGAGCCCTGTTTCAAATTCAACGCTGCCATGGGCTTCAATACCGCCGTCAAATTCATGGCAAAAAGCGGTTTTTGCGGCTTCTATCTGTCGGTGGACACACCCGGCACGGTGCAAGCTGGAGTGTCATTTGAATTACTGCACGGGCCGCGCCACGTCAGCATTCCGCAACGCTTTGCGGCCAAGATGTTCAAACACATGCGCTAAGGAAGTACTAGGCAAAAGTATCGCCAGCCCTCGTGGAATAAGCGTAAGCAGCTAGTATTTTCATAGCTATTGAGCTACCCACCAGCAGTGCTGGCCTTGAATTCTTGAACAAACAGCCC
>ERZ724523.2264-NODE-2264-length-11033-cov-4.781745_pt1 | contig 11033 bp, 10 predicted proteins | sample MGYA00376056_ERZ724523 | MGnify/ENA primary metagenome ERZ724523 (study PRJEB28724, sample SAMN07190888) | wastewater metagenome | isolation source: influent of sewage treatment plant in Hong Hong | place: USA: Christiansburg, Virginia | collected 2016-03-01 ... | reverse complement strand
TCAATGCGACGGCTAGATGGCTCAAACCCGTATCAACCCCAACGACAGCGCTAGCGCCACTGTGGAGTCCGGCCAGTTCCGGCAGGGCCATCGGCGGAGCGGCAATGGCCTCCGGCAGACTGGCCGCCAGTCTCGCCGCCCGTTCGCGCTCAATTGCACTGCCGCCCGGCAGGATGGCAATGAAGCCTTGCTCCTTCAGTCGCCGAGCAAGCTCCAGCCAATGCGTTTCCGGCCAGAGTTTGTCGTCACGACTGGTAGCGGTTAACAGCACGACATAGGGCTTCCCGGGGAGCCATGCGGCGCTGCTTTTCGCTGCGGCGATACCGAAATCGACTGGCGAATCGGCCGCATAACCAAGAGCAGCGCCAGCCAGCAAGCGGTTACGGGTTACCGCGTGAGCCGTTTTACTGACCGTATAGCGGCGTTCATAGAAGCGAGCCGCGACAGGTTCGCGTGCAGAATCTGCGTCGTAGCCACATTTGGTACCGTGTGCCTGCAGCGAAATCAAGGCGCTTTTGAGCAGGCCTTGCGTGTCGAGCACGATATCGTAGTTTTTCAGCTGCAACTGATGGCGAACGCTGCCGACTTCGGCCCAGGTTGCGCTATTGAACAGATTTTTCCGCCAACGCCGTAGCGCTACCGGAATGACCTCTTCGACACCGGGATGAAGGCGTGGAATAGCCGCAAAACTCTCTTCAACCACCCAGTCGATCACTGCCTCCGGAAAATGGCGCAGGATGTCGCTAACCACCGGCAGATTGTGGATTACATCGCCAAGCGAGGAAGTTTTCACGATCAATATGCGCATCGGCAGATAAAATAGCGGCTTTCGAAGCAGCGATTATAAATGCCCGTGTCGCCTCAACCGCTCTCCGTTGCAATCATCACGCTCAATGCAGCCTCCCAATTGGAAGATTGCCTGAAAAGCGTGCGCTTTGCCGACGACATTGTGGTGATTGACTCCGGTAGCAGTGATGATACACAAGCGCTGGCCGAGCGTTTTGGCGCGCGGGTGATAGCGCAGGACTGGCTGGGTTTCGGGCCGCAAAAACAGTTTGCGGTGGAAGCCGCCCATCACGACTGGGTGCTTTGCCTCGATGCTGACGAGCGTGTCTCCCCTGAATTACAGTCATCCATAAAAAATACGCTAAAAAACCCGTCGACCGCAGCATTTCGTTTTGCGCGCTGTAATCGCTTTCTTGGGCGCTACCTGAAGCATGGCGAGGGCTATCCGGACTGGAGCCTGCGTCTGTTCGACCGCCGTCAGGCCAGATGGTCGACTGACGCCGTCCATGAAAAGGTCGAGACACTATCCGCCGTCGGCAAATTGTCGGGGGACCTGTTACACGAATCGGCTGAATCACTGGCCAGTTACCTGAGCAAGCAGAACCGCTACACCACGCTGGCCGCAGAGATGGCGCTGGCGGCAGGCAAGCGTGCCAGCTTCCCACGCATCGCCCTGAGCCCCATCGTTCGCTTCATCAAATTCTACTTTGTCCGTCAGGGCTTCCGTGACGGCTTGCCCGGCCTGATCCACATCGCCATCGGCTGTTTCAACAGCATGATGAAATATTCCAAAATGCTGGAGCAGCAAAAAATTGATGCTGCACTGCGGTAAAATTCGGCAACTTCCACCCAAGGTGAAACTGTGAAAATTCTCGTTACCGGCGCCGCCGGCTTTATCGGCATGACCACCTCGCTACGCCTGCTGGCGCGCGGCGACGAAGTTGTTGGCCTCGACAACATGAACGACTACTACGAGGTTTCCCTCAAGGAAAACCGCTTGGCTCGTCTGACCGCCTTGCCCGGCTTCCGCTTCGTCAAACTCGACGTGGGTGATAGAGCCGGCATGGAAGCACTGTTCGCCACCGAGAAGTTCGACAAGGTCATCCACCTCGCGGCGCAGGCCGGTGTTCGCTATTCGCTACAGAATCCGCACGCCTACATTGACAGCAACATTATCGGCTTCACCAATATCCTCGAAGGTTGCCGCCACAACAAGGTGGGCCATCTGGTTTACGCCTCCAGCTCCAGCGTTTACGGTGGCAACACCAAAATGCCGTTCTCCGAGCATGACAGCGTTGATCACCCGGTCAGCCTCTACGCGGCGAGCAAGAAGGCCAACGAATTGATGGCCCATACCTACAGCCACCTTTTCGACCTGCCAACCACTGGCCTCCGCTTCTTTACGGTCTATGGCCCATGGGGTCGGCCGGACATGGCACTCTTTCTATTCACCAAGGCCATTCTCGAAGGCCGGCCGATTGATGTCTTCAATCACGGCAACATGAAGCGCGACTTCACCTACGTCGACGACATCGTCGAAGGCGTCATCCGCGTGCTTGATCGCACCGCCGAGCCGAATCCCGCCTATGTGCCTGATGAAGCCGATCCGGCGACCAGCAACGCGCCTTACCGTGTTTTCAACATCGGCAACAACAACCCCGTGCAATTGCTCGACTTCATCGGTGCCATCGAAAATGCCTTGGGCCAGAAGGCCGAGAAACGCCTGTTGCCGCTACAGGATGGCGACGTCCCAGCCACCTACGCCAACACCGATCTGCTCAACGACTGGGTCGGCTTCGTTCCAGGCACCAGTGTCGAAACCGGCGTCGGCCGCTTCGTTGCCTGGTACCGCGATTACTACAAAGTTTAAGGATAAATCATGTGTGGCATCGTCGCGGCAGCTGCCGGCAAGAACATTGTTCCGGTCCTCGTTGAAGGACTGAAGAAACTCGAATATCGCGGCTATGACTCGGCCGGCCTGGCGATTATCGGCAACGACGCAATCGAGCGCGTGCGCTCGGTGGGGCGCGTTGCCGAACTCGAAACTGGCTCGGCCAATACCAGTTCAGTCACCGGCATCGCCCACACGCGCTGGGCAACGCACGGTGTGCCCAGCGAGCGCAACGCCCACCCACATGTTTCCGGCTCGATCGCCGTGGTCCACAACGGCATTATTGAAAATTACGAAACACTGCGTCGCGACCTGAGCGCCCAAGGCTACGTTTTCACTTCCGACACCGATACTGAAAGCATCGCCCACCTGCTCGAATCAACCTTGAAGAGCGAACCCGATCTCTTCAAGGCCGTGCAGATCACCTGTCGCCAATTGGTTGGCGCCTACGCCATCGCAGCCATTGACTACAAGCAACCGGGCAAGGTCGTGGTTGCCCGCGAAGGCTCACCGCTCCTGCTTGGCGTTTCCGAGACCGGCAACTACGCCGCCTCCGACGCCTCGGCCCTGCTGCAAGTCACCCGCAACATGGTTTATCTCGAAAATGGCGACATTGCCGAGTTGACCGCAACAAGCGTCAAAATCACTCGCCTTGACGGCACCCCAGTCGAACGCCCGGTCAATATCTCCCAGCTTTCTGCAGCTGCCGTCGAACTCGGCAATTACCAGCACTACATGCAGAAGGAGATTTTCGAACAACCCGAGGCGCTGGCGAATACGCTGGAAATCGTCGGTGGCAGCAAAACCATACAGCCCGGCATCTTCGGTGCCGAAGCTGCCGATCTGCTCGCCGATGTAGACTCCATCCTGATCCTCGCCTGCGGCACCAGCAGCCACTCCGGCTACACCGCCCGCTACTGGCTCGAAGCGATTGCTGGTGTCACCTGCAATGTGGAAATTGCCAGCGAATACCGCTACCGCACCTCGGTCGCCAACCCGCGTCAGCTGATTGTCGCCATTTCGCAATCCGGCGAAACTGCCGACACGCTGGCCGCGCTGCGCCATGCCAAATCGCTCGGCCAGATGAAGACACTGGCCATCTGCAACGTGCCCGAGTCCGCCATTGTTCGTGAATGTGCACTGCGCTTCATCACCCGCGCCGGCCCGGAAATCGGTGTCGCCTCGACCAAGGCGTTCACCACTCAACTCGCTGCACTCTTCCTGCTGACGCTGGTCATGAGCAAGGTCAAGCACCGCCTGACACCGGCGCAGGAAAGTGCGTACATCGACCAGTTGCGGCACCTGCCGGTTGCGGTCAACAAGGTTTTGGAGCTGGAAACTGAAATCAAGGCCTGGGCCCAGCGCTTTGCCGACAAGCATCATGCCCTGTTCCTCGGGCGGGGCCGCCATTATCCGATCGCCATGGAAGGCGCCCTGAAGCTCAAGGAAATCTCCTACATTCACGCCGAAGCCTACCCCGCCGGCGAACTCAAGCATGGCCCGCTGGCGCTGGTCGATAGCGACATGCCGGTGATTTCCATTGCCCCCAACGATCAACTGCTCGACAAGCTGAAATCCAATCTCAAGGAAGTTCAGGCACGCGGTGGCGAGCTTTACGTTTTTGCAGATGCCGATTCAGAAATCACCGAGTCGGATGGGGTTCATATCCTGCGTTTGCCCGAGCATTACGGCGAGCTGTCACCGATTCTCCACGTCATTCCGCTGCAGTTACTGTCGTATCACGCCGCCCTGGTCAAGGGAACGGATGTCGACAAGCCGCGTAACCTCGCTAAAAGCGTTACTGTCGAATAATGGCAACCTACGCAATCGGCGATATTCAGGGTTGCTTTGATGCTCTGCGCCGCTTGCTCGACCTTTGTGCCTTCGACCGTGCCAAGGATAAGCTCTGGCTGGTCGGCGACTTGGTCAATCGTGGGCCAAAATCACTAAAGACCCTGCGTCTGATTAAGTCCTTGGGCCCGGCCGCCCAGACAGTACTCGGCAATCACGATCTCTATTTGCTGATGGTTGCCGAGGGTGGTGCCAAATATCGCGGCAAGGACGATACGATACAAGGCATTCTCGATGCTAAAGACCGCGCAGAACTACTGGACTGGCTCAGGCATCAACCACTTTGCCACACCGAGGGCAAATACTGCATGGTGCACGCCGGTCTCTTGCCGCAGTGGTCGGCCAGTCGCGCCCGCGAACTATCGCGTGAGGTCGAGGCCGCCCTGCAAGGCCCCGATTATCACGAATTTGTCCTAAATCTCTGGGGCAGCGACCCGGCGGGCTGGTCCGAGGACCTGAGTGGCTGGCAGCGCTTGCGCGTGATTGTCAATGCCATGACACGCATGCGCTTTTGCACGCCAGAAGGCATCATGGAATTCAAGACCAAGGGCGAACTGGTCAATGCCCCAGCCGGCCACCTCCCGTGGTTCGAAGCACCCAATCGACAAAGTGCTGACAGCGTGCTGGTTACCGGCCATTGGTCGGCACTCGGCCTGCAGATCACACCGAATCGGCTGGCACTGGATTCCGGCTGTCTCTGGGGGGGTCATTTGACTGCTCTGCGCCTCGAAGATCGGCGGGTATTTCAGGTGGATTGTGAGTCAGGGGAAGCCCTGCCGCAAAAGCGATAGCCGCACGGGCTTCGGCGGCGACCTGTTTGCGGCTCTCGCCCTGCAAGCCCAGTAACGGCGTAGTCACCAGCCGGGCAATCAAGCGTTTGCGACCAAGAATGGCACGAGTGCATTGCCCCAGCGATATATCTCCGTCGTAGCGCGGCGCCAGGCTGCGTTGCCCATCCGCTTCCCAATAGGAAATGGCCACTGGTAATACCGGCTTTCCGGCGCTCAACGCGGGCTGCAGCAATGCTGCGTGAAAATACAGGAGCGAACGGCCATCCGTCGTCGTCCCCTCAGGAAAAACGGCAACGTGACGACCTTTTCCCAGCAATTCAGCAACCTGCCGGTTAACGATATGGGCGTGACCGCGACTGCCGCGTCGCAGAAAAATCGTATCGTTCCTTGCTGCCAGCCAGCCAAGCACAGGCCAATCACGTACCTCCGCCTTGGCCACAAAAGCGGCAGGCATAACGGCGTTGATCACATAAATATCGATCCACGAAACATGATTGGCCACCAGCAGGACGCCGGGTAGCGCATGCGCCAGATCGGCTTCAACCTCAACTCCTAGCGCATCAAGCAGCGCCACGGCCCAACTTGATTTCAGACGTAAGCGCGCAGCTTCACTGCACAGCGGTAACAGGCACAGGGTCAGTAGCAGGCCACTAAGGACCAGCAGGGTGAGCCGGAATATCCGGAATCCGCGAATCAGAAAGTTGGTTTGGTTCAGACGGCTTATCCCAGATAGTGCTTTGCGTAACGATTTGAAACCTTGGCCATCGGCATCAGGATCGGCAGATCAGCAGTATTGAAATCAGGATCCCATGCCGGCTCACCACAAATCCATGCACCGGCCCTCAGGTAGCCTTTGATTAACGGCGGCGTTTCGGCCGGCCGGTCATTTTGCAAGGCTGCCAGCGGTAGCGGGCAACGTGGAAAAACACGGTACTCCTGCGGCCCGAGATGGTCGGCCAGACGATTATACAGACTGGCTGCTGCATGGCCGCCATCAGCCATGCTCACCGAAGCGCAGCCCATCAGATAGTCGTAGCCATGGGTAATCATATATTCTGCCAATCCAGCCCAGAGCATCGTGATGGTGGCACCCGTACGATAGTCCGGATGAACGCAGGAGCGGCCGATTTCGACCAGACGTGGCCGCAGGTGCTGCAGGCGCGTCAGATCAAACTCGTTCTCCGAGTAGTAGCCAACCTGACGTGCCTTGGCTGGAGAAAGAATGCGGTAGGTACCAACCACCTCGCCGCTGTCGGTATCGCGAACGACCAGGTGCTCACAGTAGGGATCGTAAATATCGTGGTCGACACCGGGAATGCGGCTAGGAAGATTCGCCCCCATTTCACCGGCAAAGACACGGTAGCGCAGGCGCTGCGCATCGAGAATTTCACTTTGGCCATGGGCAAAACCAACGCTCAGGCTGGGACGTTTAGCGTGGCGCCGCGCGACACCAGTTTGCAGACTTTCCATTTTGTTCTCCACCGGGTTGATGGAGAACAAGTTTGAAAGCCAAGCGTTACATGGCTATTGCTGGAATTTGACGATCAGGTTTCAGCGAGTAACCCGTGATTCACCATAGGTGGAAACCACTCGAACGCGATCACCTGGACGAAACTCGCGGGGATCGCCCTCCTGAACGATGGCAATCAGCTTTCCACCATCCAGCTTGACCGTAATCTCCATCGCCTGCTTGCGCGTAGCGCCCTCTTCAATTGCACTGCCAGCAAGACCGCCGGCCACCGCGCCGATGACCGCTGCGATGGCAGACCCCTTGCCCCCACCCATGGTGCTACCGGCAATACCGCCAACAGCGGCTCCCGCCACCGTACCCACCGGTGACTTGGTACCCTCCATCAGCACCTCCCGCACCGACTCAACAGTGGCCATACGCACCGTCTGTTCGCGACGCGCCTGGTCTCGAGTATAGACATCTCCAGATTTGCTGCTGGCACAACCGCCCAGCAACACCAGAGAGAGCAGAATCAGGGGCAGGGCGGCTTTTTTCATTATCTTTTACCAAGGCAAAGTGCCAAAGGCACGTTGATAGCGAGCGGCAATTTCCTCACGGCTCGGTTGATGACTCTGACCGCCCCGATGGGCAATCTTGATGGCGCCCATCACCGCTGCCAGACGACCGGTTCTCGCCCAGTCATAGCCATTGGCAATACCGTAGAGAAGACCTGAACGGTAGGCGTCGCCACAACCGGTTGGATCAACCACTATATCTGCTTCAACGCATGGAATGTCGAGACGTTGACCGCCAGTGTGAATCTCTGAACCGGAAGCACCACGGGTGACAATCAGCGCTTTAACTTCGTTCGCCAGTTGCTCAATACTGCGCCCGGTGCGATCGCTAAGCAACTTGGCTTCGTAATCATTGAAGCAGGCGTAGTCGGCCAGTGCCATGAATTCAAGCAATTCATCACCACTAAACATCGGCAGGCCCTGGCCAGGATCGAAAATGAACGGAACACCGGCAGCCGCGAAATCACGCGCGTGCTGCATCATCCCTTCACGACCATCTGGCGCAACAATCCCTAACTCCACATTTTTGGCATGCTCAATCTTGTTGAGATGCGAGAAGCTCATCGCACCAGGGTGAAAGGCAGTGATCTGATTATCGTCGAGATCGGTAGTGATAAAAGCCTGTGCAGTGAAACTGCCAGGTACCAGACGTACGTGATCGCGGGGCAAACCCAGGCGGTCAAGACGCTCAAAGTAGGCCGGTGCATCATCACCCACTGAAGCCATAATCAGCGGATTGCCACCGAGCAGCATAAGATTGTAGGCAATATTGCCAGCACAGCCGCCAAACTCGCGACGCATTTCCGGTACCAGAAAGGCCACATTGAGGATGTGAATCTGCTCCGGCAAAATGTGGTTCTTGAAACGATCAGGAAAGACCATGATGTTGTCGAAAGCAAGCGAGCCGCAAATCAGCGTATTCATTCAGAATTCTCAGGGATAGAAAATGTAAAGGCGATAGCCTGCAGCGCCGATCTCTTTAGCTTCGATCCAGAGACGGATCGCAAGTTCGGCGTGGGCGGAAAAAGTTGGTGTTTTGCTTGCAGGCAACAAATAGTCATCAACTGACAGTACGCGACGGGCAAGGACAGCATCCTGTGTATTGGTCAGCGTCAGCTCAAGCGATGGCCAGGCCTGATCAAAAGCGGCGCGATTGTGCAAAGTTGCCTGCAAAACCAGAAGACCACGGACCTTGTCCGACTGCAAGTCGGAGGTTTCAATCGTCACCAAGTCAGAATTTCGCGGTAAAGGGACGTCGACCGCAACAGCTTCGAAAATCCCGTTCAAACCCGGTATCCGTTGCACCAACTCTGTTCTGAAATACAACGCCAACTGTACAACCAGCGCTGCAGCAAGGAACAGGGCTACCAAAACATAGGGCCACACCACAGAACGGTTGGACTCTGGCGTGAAATTACCCAGCGACCCTCCAGCCAGCGTACCTTCGGCCCAACGGTTGTAGGCCGGGGTATCAGTGAGCCCTCGCGCCGCGACCAGTCCTGCCTGACGTGCGGCCTGCGATGACTCCTCCACACTCTCGATTCGCGGCACCGGCGCCAAGGGCTCTGGCTCTGGCTCTGGCTCTGGCTCTGGCTCTGGCTCTGGCTCTGGCTCGACAAGCGTTGCATATGCCTCAGCCACTTCCCTTGGTTCATCCAAAGTTTCAGGAATCTCGACTGGAAACTCCTGGAGCACAGGTTCCACAGAAGTTTCGTCGGCAATCAGGGTATCAAACGCGTTGAAAACAAACTGGCACTGTCCACACCGAACCTTGCCCAGCTTTATCCGCAACTGCTCGGGCGTGACACGAAAAACCGTGCCACAGTCCGGGCAGCGTGTCCGCATCAGGGTTTGATGCCGCTCAGACACACCCAGTCCTCGCGCATATCTGCTACGGTCAACGGCATCCATGCCGCGTAAATTTGTATAATTTCCTCGGCCTGTTCACGCAGGATGCCGGAGAGTGCTAGCTGGCCACCACTGCGAACATGGGCACAGATCGCCGGAGCAAGGACTCGTAGTGGATTGGAAAGAATATTGGCGACGACCAAATCATACTCACCGGCTACCGGCAATGCCGAATCAGCGAACAATGCGGTTACACCATTGCGTTCAGCATTGGCATAAGCCGCCTCGACCGCCTGCGGATCGATATCGACACCAGAAATACGCGCAGCACCTAGACGCCCAGCGGCAATTGCCAGAATGCCTGAGCCACAACCGTAATCGAGAATCGAACAGTCAGCGGTAACAGTACGCTCCAGCCACTCCAGACACAGGCGCGTCGTCGGGTGCGACCCGGTACCGAAAGCCATACCCGGATCAAGGATAAGATTAATTGCTGCCGGGTCAGGAGTTACATGCCATGAAGGCACGATCCACAAACGTTCGGAGACGCGAATTGGATCAAACTGGGATTGCGTCAATTGAACCCAGTTTTGCTCGGCAATTTCTTCAATCGAGAAAGCTGGGGTTTCGCTCAAACCCACTTCTGCAGCAGCTGCCGCCATCATGCTGTCGACAGCGGCATCCGGCTCGAACAGGGCAAGCACTCTCGAGTGCGTCCAGCCCGGTGAATTGACTGAGCCCGGCTCACCGAACTGCGGCTGCTCATCCGGCGTACCTGCATCGGCATCTTCAATACTGGCCGACAGCGCACCCGCCTCTATAAGCGCGTCACAGAGCGGCTCCGCGTGTGACGCATCCGTCAGGAAACTGACACTTTGCCAGCCCATAGCCTACTTCTTGACTTCGCCCTTGTCGGCGAGCTTTTGTTCCAGATAGTGAATGCTGGTACCGCCTTCGACAAAGCGGGCGTCCTGCATCAATTCCTGGTGAAGTGGAATGTTGGTTTTGATACCTTCAATGCTCATTTCGGACAGCGCAATACGCATCCGGCGAATGGCTTGTTCGCGGGTATCCCCGTAGGAAATCACTTTGGCCACCATGGAGTCGTAATGCGACGGCACGGTATAGCCCTGATAAATGTGCGAATCAACCCGGATACCGGGGCCACCCGGTGGATGATAGAAGCTGATCTTGCCGGGAGATGGCACGAACGTGAAGGGATCTTCGGCATTAATACGACATTCAATGGCGTGACCACGGAAGACGATATCTTTCTGGCGATAGCGCAACTTCTCGCCGGCAGCAACACGAATCTGCTCCTGAACGATATCGACACCAGTAATCATTTCGCTGACCGGATGCTCGACCTGAACTCGCGTGTTCATTTCAATGAAATAAAATTCATTGTTTTCGTAGAGGAATTCAAATGTTCCTGCACCGCGATAGCCAATCTTGCGGCAGGCATCAGCACAACGCTCACCGATACGGCTGATCAGACGGGCCGGGATGTGCGGTGCAGGCGCCTCTTCGATCACTTTTTGATGGCGGCGCTGCATCGAGCAATCACGCTCACCAAGGTAAATCGCGTTCTTGTATTCGTCAGCCATGACCTGAATTTCCACGTGACGTGGATTTTCCAAGTATTTTTCCATGTAGACCGCAGGATTATTGAAAAAGCTGCCTGCCTCCTGGCGGGTCATCTGCACTGCGTTAAGCAAGGCCGCTTCGGTATGCACCACGCGCATACCGCGACCGCCGCCACCGCCTGCCGCCTTGATGATCACCGGGTAGCCCACCGCGCGGCCAATACGTATGATTTCCTTGGGGTCTTCCGGCAATTC
>ERZ724523.2262-NODE-2262-length-11037-cov-3.696594_pt1 | contig 11037 bp, 9 predicted proteins | sample MGYA00376056_ERZ724523 | MGnify/ENA primary metagenome ERZ724523 (study PRJEB28724, sample SAMN07190888) | wastewater metagenome | isolation source: influent of sewage treatment plant in Hong Hong | place: USA: Christiansburg, Virginia | collected 2016-03-01 ... | reverse complement strand
TTTGTCATTGCTACAATCGGCCATCCAACATTCTCTGGCCCGCGCCATGTCCAACCATTCCAACTGCGTTTTCTGCGCCATTGCCGCCGGCAAGATTCCCGGCGAGATCATCTACAAGACCGAGCATGTGATGGTGTTGCTGGATGCGTTTCGACTGCGCCCCGGCCACCTACTGGTGATTCCGTTCCAGCATGCCGAGTTTATTGAAGACCGGCCGGCCGAGGTGCGGGATGATTTGATTCTGCAGGGCGCAAAGCTGAGCCGGGCGGCGATTCGTGGTGGCTTTGGCACGCCGGCCACACACTGGCTGCTGAACAACGGCCGCGCCGCCAGCCAGCATGTGCAGCACGTACATTTACACATTATTCCGCGTTCTGGCGGAGATGGGTTTGCGATGGGCTGGCAGTTTTTCACTCGCTTCCTCGACGGCACGCATACTCCTATCCACTCCACAAGTTCCTGGCCTCTCTACAAGGTGAAGAGCTACTGGCTGTTCCCGAACCGGTCCTTTCTGATGCCATTGCGGTCATCCTGAGCGCGGATCGCCTACATCAGGGACAAGCATCCGTATCCATTCTGTCTTGGGCACGAACCGAGCAGCAGAATCCTGACCCGCTGCTGGCCCAGTTGGTCTGCCCGATCGGACAAGTCCGCGCCACTGCGGCCATCGCGCTCGCCACTCGTGATCGAGAAGCCGCCCTGCCCCACCTACTGCGCGCCGCCCAGGACACCGATGCAGAGGCGGTCTGCGGAGTAGTGCGCGCACTTCATTCCTTGATCCAAGCACAAACGCCTCTCGATGATGGCGCGCTCAACACGCTGGAACGACTCGCGGCTACCCACAGCGCGGCAGCAGAGATGGTCAAGGTGTGCGAGATGTTCGAACGCTTAGGTACAAGGGCTCAGTTCGCAGCGACCACGCTGCAACTGTTGGCAGACCGGGCACCGCTGGATGTCTACGACACCCACACCAGAGCGGTTGGTCGCGCAGCAGCGCGGGCACTGCGTGCAATGACCACCAAGTAGGAATCTGTAAGTGTTCAAGCGCACGCAGAGTCTGCGGAGTCAGGCCAATGTCTAGTGCTCAGCGCTGGAAGTACAGGGTCAGATCGCTCCCCAACCAATCCACCAGTTCTGCGGCCACCTGCGGATTGACTCCAGCCCCATGTAGTCTGCGATGGATCTCTGCCAGGGGTGTCTCTTCAGGAAGACTGTGGGCTTTGAGTACCGCCAGTTGCTGCGCAGGAGTGTTCGGTGGCTGCGAAGTCAGGCCCGGCCAATAGGACACGAATCCGCGACGGGCCCCCACCGTAAGATAGTCTGTCAAAGACTCGAACCGAGCGGGGTGATCGTACAGATGAAGCAGAACACTGCGATCGGGCAGGAGCGCAAACGTAGTACATTCCCCGTTCCAGCTCTCCGGTACATCAAAGAGGATCCAACTCTCCACCGCAGGAACAGAGCCGTCGACCTCCGGCACCCACTCGGGCTTTTCCAGCTCCCCCGGTCCCGCTAGTGCCGAGAGTGTGACGCCACCCGTAATGGGAGTGCCATCACTGGCCTTTGGACCGGTGTAGGAACAAGTGAAGGAGGCCAGCTCGCGAGAGAACCGGCGAAAGTCATCCGGAATCCGCAGATCCCAGCTCGTTTGATCGGCCACTGATGGTAGTTCTGCCGTGCCAATCGTGAAGGTATCAAACTTCAGGTCTGCTCGCTGTCGCAACAGCGAAAACAGGGTCCGCAGCCGCGTAGCCAAAGATGTGTTCACGGTAGCCATCTCCTACACTTCGAGTGTCGCTGGGCACCCAGCTAACGCCAATAGAGGTCTTCTGGTCCGTGCCAATCCTACCACGAAACCGCGACGGACTCACGGCCAACATGACGGTCAAACCCAGAGTAGCAGGATGGAGGAACCAGGCGGCAACCTCGACGCGCAGCCTACGCCGAAAGGAGTGTGTCGCAACATATCCTGCTGGCGTCTCTCCTATCCTGCTGCGAATCCAGCCATCAAAACTTCCCTCGCAAGACTAGCTGCGTTCCCATGGAGATAGGCGGTTGAGACACGGCGGGCGCGACGATCGGTGCAGCAGAAATCTGGAGACGCTCCAAGCTGTGATGGTACTGATTCGCTCTCTGCCCAGCGAAGACATCGAAGACCAGCAGACCCGCACTCTCTAGCGCAAGACCCAAACCGACCCCGGTAAGCGTCTCGTTGCGCGTGCCTCCACCCACAGCGGCCAGGCCAACACCACCTGCCAGCAGCGTGACCTCGATGGCTTCAATCAGCGTGAACTGGAGATTGATCCGGCGCATCCGGCGTAGCTCGGTGGCACGGGTGGCTTGCGGATCCTCCGCAAAGCCACGCTCTAACTGCCGCACCTGTCGCGGAGTGCGAGCAGAGAAGAGCAGTCCTCCAGCGAACTCCAATGCACCAATGATCAGCACAGGATACGCAAAACCACGCCACAGAGCTCGGTCCTGTGCCAGCAACCCTCCTCCCAGCGCCACCGCAGGAGCCCCCATCGCCATCAGTACGAACCCACCGCGCATCTCTTTGTGAAGGTACTGGTGCATTTCATGCTGCAACTCCGGAAGCGACAACGGAGTGGCCAACACAGACGCAGCCGGTGGCTCGGCGCGAGCCTCAGCGAAACGAAGGAGGAAGGCCGTCACGAAGGTCAGAATGACCAGGATTCGGGCGCGAAGAGCTAGCATGTTCGCTCTTGTATCGCTTGACCCTCTGTCTAGGCAAGCGGTGTCACAAACTGCGCTGATACACAGCGAAGACAGAGCGAGACAGATACGCCGGGCTGACCCGGAAGACAACCAGCAGAGCAACCGTACTTTCCTACACTGGTTCAGTTGGTTCGATTGAGCAGCACGGTCAGCTTCGGACTACCAGAATGCACGACGGCCAGATCACGCTGTCCTTTGCCATCCAGATCCGCAATCACAATCGAACGAGGCTCTCGATCCACAGCGAGTCGGATCGGTGGATCAAAGGAGCCATCCCTCCGTCCGATCATCACGGCAATGGTCGGTAGCGTGGTGTCACAGACAGCCACATCCACGATTCCGTCCCCATTGACGTCGCCACTGGCAATGCAGGTTGGTCCATAGCCAGGGAGTCCGAACCGGTACTCATAGTCCGCCGGGCGGTCACTCACCGTCCCCGTTGAGCCACCAAACATTCCTTGGACAAATCCTTTGTTTAGGAATACCTGAAGCGAGCTACTCCGAGCACTCACCACCGCCAAATCCGGCTTCTGATCTCCATTGAAATCATCGGTGAGGATTCCGGTCGGCTCGTTCCCGGCCGTGAAGATGGAAGAGAGCGTGAACCCGCTCTCCTTGTCGCCTCCCAACAGAATGCTGACGTTGCCGATTCCTTCGGTGGTGCGAATCACTGCGACATCGGCCCGTCCATCGGAGTTAAAGTCCGCCACCGCCATCCGGGTAAGGGAGTCTCCCACTGCGAGCGGAGTAGGTCGTGGTGCGCTGTCCTTGGCCACAAACGCCGTGGAACTCGTTCCTAGCAGCAATGACACACAAGGTCGCGAACGAAGAGAAGCCGCAACATCAACCAATCCATCGCCATTAAAGTCTCCCACTGCGACGCTGTGCGTATCGCTGCCGCTCTGGCATTCACCACTCATCAGGCCGGTGCTGTTCACGATCTGTGTACGGTTTGTGAACTGACCACTGGCACCGTTCATGAACAGAGAAAGGGAATCACCGGACCCACTGGTCAGTAAGTCCCGGCGGGTGTCGTTGTTTACATCGATGGCCTTCACCGACATCGCTTGGGTCGGAATGTCAAAGATTTGCGGAGCCCGATACGTACCGTCTCCCACGCCATAGAGCACACTCAGGACTCCACCGGTCGTGCTGCTCGCAGTGGCGGATTTTGGCGTTCCCACCACCGCCAGGTCGATCACCGAGTCCTCGTTCAAGTCCACCGCGATCAGGTCTGCACTGCTCGTTGTGAGCGTTACGTCGCGACGATTCACGCGAAGCCCGAGGGGCATGACTTGCGTCGAATGCTCGTCCCCACCAAGACTCGTTTCTATGCTACCGCTCGCCTGTTCGCTGCCGTCGTCGCTAAGGCCGAGCACCCCGACGCTCCGCACGCTGTCGGCGGCCACACCAGGTGGTGGCAGGACACGAAAGGTGCGCGGCAGCTCTCCGCCCTGCTCGGTCGCACCCCGACGTAGAGCGGCGAGCGGCTCCTCTGATATGGAATAGCGCCATTCGATCTCGTAGCTGGTATAGCTGCCGGCACCTTCGACGCGCAGATCCAGACAGGCTCCATCGACTCCGCGACAGACTGGGGCGCAGGAACCCCCGACCGCCAGAACCGTCATGGCTAGTAGCGGACCAGCCAACAGTGAATAAGCACGCGAATAGGCCACGGATCTTCTCATCATGGAAGCCAACCAACCTTGTCATGGGACATTGGGACCAAGCCAAGCACGAGGCCCGTCGCCACCGCCGCTGCCGCCACACCCACGCCAGTCCAGAGCCACCAGCGACGATAGACGGGGATCTTCGGCTTCTCGGTTCGCACCACGGTCTGAGCCAGTGGCTCAAGTGATAGATCGAGGGTCAGAGTCTGGGTCGGCGGTAGCGTCACCTCGGTATGCACAGGTCGATAGCCGGCAGCTCGCACGGTAAGCTGGATTGGCTCGGCCCATAACAGGCGCCGCAGTGGCGTCATACCCAGCCGCGATTTGCCCGACAGAACCTCAGCGGACACCGGCTGGGTCGTCACCGTCAAGGTACTGCTCTTCCGTTTGAGAGCACCAGAGAGCAGCGATGGCAACGTGCGTCCGAGCAGGTTCACAACCTCGGAGGGAGTGCAGCGCGGGCACTTGGTCTCGACCGCTGCCGCTGGATCGGTGATATCGCGATGCCGCACCGCCAGCTTCAGCGAGTAACCTTCCCCCTTGTCCATCCGCCGCAGCGACGCATGAAGGATGTACTCGACGTCTACTTTCTGCGCCAAGAGCTGCTGACAGTTGGCCTTGCCCGTGCAGTCTCGAAGATGCGGAGCCGACAGCAGCGCTTGATCCACCGGTAGTACAGTCTGCTCGACGGAGCGCACCGACTGCTCGATGGTCGTTGCCAGATCCGACTGAGCCTCGGGTAGCGTCGTGCCAAGGTCATTCACCGTCAGGATTGCCGGCAAGAGCGACACCAGCAGTGTGCCGGTGCCCCGGTCGAACCGAACCTCGAACTGCCGACCTGCGGAGATCGCCACCTGACCGCTCAAGCGCTTGTTGGGATACTCAATGACCAGTCGGTGATCGCCAGGAGACAGCAGCAGCGGCGATGGCAAGGGCAGCACGCCCACCAGGCGCTCATCGACCGAGACCAGCGCACCGGGATCGGCCAGCACAATCACCCGCCCCGCCGGTGGCAATGGTCCGGCAATCACGCCCTGCACCAACTGCGCCATCGGTTCGTCAGGTTTGCGGGCTGGATCCAGAAGATAGCGTCTCAGCAAGTCCTGGGCTTCCAGATTCCGCTGCTCGACCGTCGCCAACCGTCCCAGGTGCAGCAGTCCTTCGGCGCTCGGTGCCAGCCGAAAAGCCTCGGACAGCGCAGCATAGGCCCGCGAGTAGTCCTTTTCCGTCAGCGCCTGCAATCCCTGCTCGGTGAGCTTCTCCGCAGGAGAAAGCTGCACCAGCGGTGGCTTGCGAGGCCTCGCCTCGCTGGGTTGAGGAGCAAGGCAAGCCGCCACCACCGCGATGATCGAGATGACCCGCGACACCACCTTCCAAAACTGACGGCGAGGTCCACCCTGTAAGCCCCCCCCTCGCCCGATCAAGTGCCGCGCAGACATGGCTAGGCCGTCAGCTTACCACGACGGCTGGCGTATCCCGAAGCACCCAGGCCTAGCAAAGTTTGGCTTGTGCTACGGTGCTCCGCCATGGCCGTGCAAACACCTACTCCCGCCCCTAGCGAACTCGACCCATCCCAAAGCTTCATGGTGGCGACGTGGAACGTCAACTCGCTGCGCATGCGCTGGGACCGACTGACCGCGTGGCTGGCTGACAAACGCCCCGACGTGCTGTGCCTGCAAGAGATCAAGATGCAGGACGCTGACTTCCCGGCCCTGGAGCTACACGGCGTCGGCTATCACGCGGTCGCACACGGCCAAAAGACCTATAACGGTGTCGCCATCCTGAGTCGCATCGAGCACGGCTCACCAACGGACGTCAAATGTGGAATGCAGGACGGCGACCCGGACACCGAATCACGGCTGCTCATGGCGACGATCCCAGGACTCAAGCTGCGGGTCGGTTCCGTCTACGTTCCCAACGGGCAGAGCGTTGGTGCCGACAAGTACGACTACAAGCTGCGTTGGCTCAAGCGCTTCCGCAGTTACCTCGATCGCGAGTGCGTCCCCAGCCAATCGCTCGTCCTGTGTGGGGACTACAACATCGCCCCCGCTGACAACGACGTCCACGATCCCGAAGTCTGGCGGGACACGGTCATCTGCCACCCTGATGCCCGCAGCGCGCTCCAGGCGCTCCTCGACTTCGGCCTCGTCGACACCCTGCGCCAGGTGCAGCCCGACGGCCGAATCTTCACCTACTGGGACTATCGAGGCCTGTCCTTTCCCAAAAACCTCGGCATTCGCATCGATCACATCCTCGCGACCCTGCCGATGGCCGCTCGCTGCCACAAAGTGGAGGTCGATCGCCAAGCCCGCAAAGGTGAAAAACCATCGGATCACGCGCCGGTTCAGGCCTGGTTCCTTCGAGAAACGCCTTCATTTCAAACAATTACAAAATAGCGGTTGACTCTCCGAAGAATTGAAGTAGAGTCCTCCTCACCTTAGTTGTTGCGGGGTGGAGCAGCCTGGTAGCTCGTCGGGCTCATAACCCGAAGGTCGGAGGTTCAAATCCTCCCCCCGCTACTGAAAAAGCAGAAGCCAAGTGCTTCTGCTTTTTTTTTGCCCAAAATCGCCCGTGGCCCAAATGATGCCGTCATGCCACGCATTCTGGGCATCGACCCAGGCACTCTCCGTTGCGGCTATGCGGTCGTTGAAATCCGTTCGGGCCGCACCGTCACGCAACCCCGTTACATTGAGTGTGGCGTCGTCGAGCTGCCCGCCCACGAGCCGATCGCCGAGCGCCTGCGCCTGCTGGCCGGCGATCTCCGCGAGGTCATTGCCGAGCTACACCCGGACGAGCTAGCGATTGAGTCTGCCTTCGCTGGGGTAAACGTCCGCTCTGCGCTGATGCTCGGGCAAGCCCGTGGGGCCATCTTACTCGTCGGAGCCGAGGCTGGACTGACCTGCCACGAGTACCCACCGGCCACCGTCAAAAAGACCGTCTGTGGTAACGGCCGCGCCCAAAAGGCCGAGGTACAGCGTGTCGTGTCCTGGCTCTGCAAGCTCACCACCCCGCCCCCGACCGATGCAGCCGATGCGGTGGCGATCGCGCTCTGTCACGCTTTCCATCACACCCAGCGAGCGCTTACCTCCCAGGCACAGCGGCAGGCAAAGCCACCTGCTGCCACAGCGTCTCGACTGCAAGCGTTGGCCGGTTCCCGAACGCCGCCACCGCCAACTCGCAGCGATCGGTAAAGACTCCGTCCGCCCCGAACCAGCGAGCAAGCCGCATCTGCCAGCCCTTGTTGATGGTGTAGGGATGAACGACCAGCCCGGCCGAGTGCGCCCGCAGCGTGTGCCACGGGTAGGCAAAGTACCCCACCGGCCCAATGCCACTGCCCAGCGACTTGGCTTGCACAAGCAGCGCTTCAAAGCCGTCCTTTTGCACCATCTCTTCATCGAGCAGATAGATGCGAGCAACCGCTGGGGCCAGCTTTTGAAAGTTGGCCAGACTAGCGGCAGAAAACGACTGAAACACCAGCTTGCCGTGGGTTGTCTCGGTCCGCATCGGCGTCAGATAGCCACGCCGACTGAGCAGTGCCACCAGATCTGCCTCGATTCCCGGGAACCGCTCGGGGGACTTCGTCTCTAGGTACAGCCCGCTCATCTGGCCACTGGCCAACGCGATATCGACCAACGAGTCGAGTCGCAAGATCGGTGTCCCGACAAATTCCGCTCGCGAGCGCTCGGGGAACTTGGCGTTAAACCAACTGCCCGCATCGAGCCGACTCAGCTCCTCCCAGGTAAACTCGCTGACCGGTTGCTTTTCGCGGCCCGGAAAGACGTCGCGCACGTTGGTGGTGCGCTCAAGCGTGTCATCGTGCAGCGCAACCAGCACCCCATCTTTGGTGCGCTGGATGTCCGCCTCCAGAAAATCCGCCCCCGCCGCCTGCGCCAGTCGATACGAAAGCGCCGTCTCTTCTGGGGCCAGGTACGATGCGCCACGATGCGCCATCACAGTCGGAAATGGCAGGCCGATCCTCCGCGTCGCCGCCGCGCCGTCATCCCGATGAACCGTTACATAACCAAGCGCCAGAACCAGCGCCGTTGCCACAGACAGCCCGATCTGCACGGTCAACCGGCTCATCGTCAGCCCTCCCCCGCCTCTTCCTGCCGTGCTTCATCGCCAGGACACAAGCCACCGACCACGCCCTGCTCTTTGGGACACAGTCCATATAGCTCCAGCTTGTGCTGAATCACTTTGAAGCCGCCCAGGCGACTGGCAACCGTGTCTTGTAGCCGCTCGATCTCCGGCTCCTCGAACTCCAGAATCAGTCGACATTTCTGACAGATCAGGTGGTCATGGTGCCGCGACTCCGAGCCAGCGACTTCGTAGCGCGTTTGACCATCACCAAACTGCCGAGACGCCGCCAGTCCGGCATCGAGCAGGTGCTTGACCGTCCGATACACGGTCGCATAACCAACCCGAGGGTTGCGCCGCCGTACGGACGCCAGCAGTTCATCGATCGAAACATGGGAGTCCGTGGAGTTGCCGGTCAAAAAGACATCCACGATCAGCTCGCGCTGGGCCGTCGTCTTCAGCGCGTTGCTCCGCTGATAGGCACTCCACTGATGCTTCAGCTCCGTCACCTGTTGTGCGGTGCGAACCTCGGGATGTCGGACCAACGTCGGCGCTTGTGTTGCCATAGGAGACTCCGCTTCGCTCAATCCGTTACCCAGCTAAGCCACAGGTTGTGCAGCGCGAGCGCATCCATGTGCGTCTTGACGAAACAGCGCAGCGCGTCCAGCGGGGAACAAACGATCGGCTCGTGTTCATTGAACGACGTGTTTAGCAGAATCGGCACGCCGGTTCGCTCGGCAAACGCCGCAATCAGCGCATAAAAGCGCGGACTGTGCTCGCGCTGCACCGTCTGCAAGCGCCCAGTCCCATCGGCATGAACCACCGCCGGGACCAAGGCGCGCTTCTCCGCCCGCACTTCATCTACGAGCAGCATCGCCGGGGACGGCGCAGCCCGCACAAACCAGTCTGCGGTTGCTTCGGCCAGGATCGCGGGAGCAAAGGGTCGAAACGGCTCGCGGTGCTTGATCCGCCGGTTGAGGATGTCCTTCATATCAGCTCTACGCGGATCACCCAGGATGCTGCGATGACCAAGAGCCCGAGGTCCAAACTCCATCGCGCCTTGGAACCAGCCGATCACATGGCCCTGTTCGATCATCGACACCGCCCGCTCGAGCAGCGCCGCTTCGCTCAATCGCTCGATCCGCAACCGCCCCTTGGTCGGTTGACCGTCTCTTCCCACCGTCTCGACGTCGGGCACCTCGGCCCGGCCCTGCCCGTCAAACACCACCTCGCCGAGCAGCAGCCGCACCGCCGCATCGCAGTCCTCACTCGAAAACGTCGGCCCGGTATAAGCGTGGTGCATTACGAAGCGACGGGGTTGCATCAATAACTGATGTTCGACCCACAGCGCCGCGCCAATCGATGTTCCGTTGTCACCAGCCGCAGGCTGAACAAACAGCTCGGTAAACGGGGTTCTGTCGAGGATCTTACCGTTGGCGACGGAGTTTAGCGCCACGCCACCAGCCAGTGTCAGACGGCGCTGCCCCGTCCGTTGCTGAAGTCCCAACGCGACATGAACCACCGCGTCCTCCAGCAGGGACTGCAAGCTCGCGGCGACATCTTGATGATGCGGCAAAAGCGCGCTCCCCGGTTCGCGAGCAGGCCCCAGCAGTTGGCACAGCTTGTCGCTATACAGCCTGCCCAGGCGCGGCGTGCCATCGGCCCACGACATCTCGATGCCCTCTCGATGGTGCCGAAAATAGTCGAGCACCAGCGCAAAGGATCCATCCGAACGCAGCGTCAGCAGCTTGCGCAGCTCGGGCACTTTGCGACCGTCGCCGTACGCGGCCAGGCCCATCACCTTGCCCTCATCGCCGTACTTGGGAAAGCCGAGCCACTGCGTCACCGCCGTATACATCGCACCGAGCGAGTGCGGAAAGCCCACCTCACCCAACACCGCAATGTGGCGATCCGTCCCATGCCCCCACATCGTCGACACAAAGTCACCAAAGCCGTCGAGCGACAGCACCGCCGCTTCCTCAAAACCAGAGGCAAAGAACGCGCTCGCCAGGTGGGCGCGATGGTGCTCAACGGTGTGAAAGGTCGCCCGCAAGCTACTCGCTCCCACCGCCTCGATGAGAGAGTCCTCGACCGAGGCCACTTTCTTGCGATTGTGCACTCGATCGCGAACCTGCTGCCACAGCCCGCTCAGGTCACGGCTATGGATAAGGCGCGTCCCGACGTGGAGCAGCTTGTCAAACAGGTGGGCCCGCGGATCCCGAGAGATGGCCACATGATCAAGCTGATTCGCCGAAATCCCACCGAGTCGCAGACACTCTCGCACCGCCAGCGATGGGAAGCCGGCGCAGTGTTTCTTCCGATTCAGCCGCTCTTCTTCGACGGCACAGACCAGCTTTCCATCGATGAGCAGCGCCGCACTGGCATCACCATGAAAGGCATTGAGGCCAAGGATTCGCATGACCCAATCAGCGTACTAGCTCAGCACCAAGATGCTGCCCGCTCGCTCGAAACTCATCGATGGCGACCAAGAACACATCGACCAGCCGATGATCAAACTGGACGCCCGAGCAGCGCTCGATCTCCGAGATCGCCG
>ERZ724523.2253-NODE-2253-length-11064-cov-9.982196_pt1 | contig 11064 bp, 10 predicted proteins | sample MGYA00376056_ERZ724523 | MGnify/ENA primary metagenome ERZ724523 (study PRJEB28724, sample SAMN07190888) | wastewater metagenome | isolation source: influent of sewage treatment plant in Hong Hong | place: USA: Christiansburg, Virginia | collected 2016-03-01 ... | reverse complement strand
TGAGGTCGGTTTTGGTGACAATTGTGCCACGGGTGAAAGGTTTTTCGGTTTGGGTAATCGGAAGGTTTATCTTCATGGTTTTCCTCAATTGCTCAGTGGGCATCCTTCACGCCCGTGCCAGGTGCGTGCAAGCAGTTCATTTTTGGCATTTTTCATGCGAATCAGCCAAGATACCGACGTAGAGCATGCTATGAAACTAAAAAATCTTTAGTGTAAAAATATCGAAAAACACGGGATGCTTGTCACTATTTATGACTGACACCCAAAAAATCCCTTCCTCCACGCTCTTTGCCCAGCGTTTGCGCGCTTGTCGTTTGCAGTGTGGTCTATCACAAATGCGCCTAGGTGTTCTGGCTGGCATTGATGAGCGGTCTGCCAGCCCAAGAATCAACCAATACGAACGAGGCAAGCACTTTCCTGACTTTGGCACCATAGTCCGCTTGGCAGCTGTGCTCGGTGTGCCTGCCGCCTATTTTTTTGCGGAAGATGAGCAGCTGGCTGACTGGATTTTATGCTGGGGAAAGCTGAATGCATCAGATAAATCATTTTGGCTAGAAAAAGTAAAGGAGGATGTGTCCATGGTGTTTCAGGTCTAGCGCTGCCAAAATAAAGTATACGGCTAAACTTATCTCAGGACGTGTGGATTGATTCAGAAAAATCGTGGCTATCAAAAGCAAAATCCAGTAAAATCAATGCCCTGGATTCCAGCTAGGGCGGAAATGATGATTTTTTCAGCGTTGCCTTATTGCGCCGCTCTGCCATATTTTTCCCAGGCAAGCGTGGCCGGTGCGGTGAGCCCTGTCAGGCTATCGGTGTTGTACTCAATATCACAAATGGCATCGGCCACGCCCTTGAGGGCAGACAACATTTCCTGCGAAGCGTTGAAACTGCTGCCCAGCCATCTTGAGACATTGTCCAGCTTGGCTTGAGTTTCTTGAATTATTTTGTGAATACTGTCAATGTAAATATTGATGCCTTTGGCCGCATCCAAAATATGATTTGCTGCACACACGACCGCTTCACTCACCCTTTGTGTGTTTTTCAGGGCAATAATCTTCTCGTCAATGTCCAGTGCTTCCATTTTTTCTGTCACCGTGATCATTAAATGCGCTACTTGCGACAAATCCTGTCGGGCACGTTGAATACGGGCACTCAGCAGCTGATAACGTGACAGCAGTTTTTCAATTTCAACAATATGGCCGCCAGCTTCTTGCAAAAAATCCTCATGCTCGACAAGAGGGGTGGCGTAGCGTTGTGCTTGCGGATCAGATAGCCGGCTAATTAAGCCTTGCATTCTGTCATAGGCTTTGTGAATCATGCCGGAGACCAGTTTTTCTATTTCTTCGTGGCCGGTCAGCGTGAGAAGCTCTTGTTCCATCCGGTGAATCACAGACAGCAGAATGGCCACGTTTTTATGAATTTGCTGCAAGGTTTCCCAGGTACTGCTCTGTATCTGCACAATACTGGCAAGTTGCAGATGATTATCCTGGCGATTGTCGTCCATGCGGTAAGCTCCACTGAGTGCCACGCCAGCGTATACGGCTGAGCAGATAAAATATGTTCTATTTTTCAAGATGGAAAAATGCCACGGCGTCCAGCATGCCATCAGATAATTTTCTGAGGGTATTGGCCAGCGCAGCAGAAGCCTGGGCAGACTGTTCATTTTGACTGGCGTGCTCGCCAATCTGGGTAATGTGATTGGCCAGAGCCGCGCTGGAATGTGCCTGTTCATGCAAGGTGCTGACCATGCTGGCCACTGCGTCGGTCACACTGTGGGCGGCCATGCGGATATCGGTCATGTGCTGCAGGGCAATATCGGCCACGCTGCTGCCTTCGGCCACATGCCGCACCCCGTCGGCCATGCCGGCCATGGCCTGCTGGCTGCCTTGCTGAATCTGTTCAATCATGCGTGCCACGGCTTCGGTGGATTGACTGGTGCGTTCTGCCAGCTTGCGTACTTCATCTGCCACCACGGCAAACCCCCGGCCAGACTCACCCGCTCTGGCCGCTTCAATGGCGGCATTCAGTGCCAGCAGATTGGTTTGTTCGGCAATGCTCTGGATCACTTCCACAATGGAAACAATCTGGTGGGCCTGCTGGCCCAGCGAGTCCACCACCTCTGCCGCGCGATTGACGGTATCGGCTGTGTTGCTCATGCTGGTTTGTGTGGTTTCAATCACTTGCCGCCCGGTTTGGGTTGCCTGGTCGGCCTGTTGCGTCAGCTGTTGGGCATCCTGTGCATGTTCGGCCAGATGCTCAATACTGCTGGACAGCTCTTCTACCGCAGCCGTCATGCTGGGTGCCGCCAGACTTTGCTGATGCGCGCCATTGGCAACGCTATCCGACTGGGCCGTCAAGCGCACAGAAGCCTGCTGCAATTGCGTGGCCATGGCTTGAATTGGCCCAATGCTCTGGCGCATTTGCGTCAGCATATGCTGGTTGGCCTGCATCAGCTGGCCGGTCTCATCTGCGGCACCGGTGGGAATATCAATGTCAAGCCGCCCATTGGCCAAGGCCTGGCTAACCGCCACCAGTTGGCGGAGTGGGCGAGTGATCAGACGGCGAATCAGGAGATAAATCAGCACGATGGCGCACAGCAGCACAGACACCGCCATGCCGGCCAGTTCCCAGCCCAGCATGCGGGCATCTTGTTGTTCTTCGGTAAATGACGCAGACAGACACATGGACCAAGGTGCCGTATTCAGCTGCTGGCAGCGGGTAAACCGCTGGCTGACGGTGTGTTCGCCAGGGTTTTTCCAGTCGTAAAAGGCGATTCCCCTGGGCTGTTGCAGCACATGGGTCAGGGTGGCCTGGGCCTCGCCACCGGCCAGATCTTGCAGTTTTTTACCGGTATGGAATGGGTGGGCAATCAGGTAGCCTAAATTTTTTGGATCATTGGCGGCAATAAACAGATAGCCATCCTCACCCGTCCGAAAGGTTTTCAAGGCTTGCTGCAAGGGTTCCAGTTGTGCTTTGGCGGGTTTGCCAATAAAAAGCGCACCGATCAACTGGCCAGAGGCATCCTGAATGGGGCGATACCAGGTCATGTAGTCGCGGGCAAACAAGGTGGCAGGGCCGGTGTAGGATTGTGTGTGATTTAATTTTTCATACGCGGGATGCGTTCTGGCCAGCAGGGTGCCGAGTGCGCGCATGCCTTTTTCATCGCGCACACTGGTGGCAATCCGAACCCAGTCTTTTCCCTGGCTGCTCTCCCGCAGGGCAAAAATAGTGGCCACCGCGCCTGTTTCCTGCACAAAATCGTCAACATAACCCGTATGGCCATTCAGTGGTACGTGGTTCAGCAGGAGGGTGGGCTCGGTATTTTGCGTGTCCTGACGGCTGAACGTGCCCTGCAGTTTGCGGGCAAATGCCTTGCCCAAGGCATCAGCTGAAGCCGATTCCGTCAGCAGATAGGCTTGTGCCATGCCCGTGGCCAGCTCCAGGGTATTTTGGGCGCGAACCTGACTGTGTGCTTGCTGGGTGTCGGTGATGTGCCAGATAACAAGACTGGAGCCCATGAAAAATACACTGGCAAGTGATAGGCAGATTGCCAGATTGAGCTTGGTGGCCAAAGGGATGAAGCGGCGAGTCTGCATGGTGACGGTGCAACTTTACTATTTATAGTTAAATTCTATGATATCACATAATGCAAACCGATAAATCTAAATTTTTCTTAGCGTCAAGTGAATTTGACAAATAATTATCGATCCAGCCATTGGCTTTGACCGATTTTTAAAGTTTATTTGATGGCACCATGTGGCATGCCATAAAACTTAACATCATGATGTTGGCTTGCCCGCCGTGTGGCACGCTGGGCATAAGCTGAGCGATGCCGTCCCTGTGTGGCACCAACACCCACTATTGCCGCTCCAGCGGGCAAAGGGGGATAATCCAGCGTATGCGTGGTAGCGCCGGGCGCACACGGTAGCAAAAGCCACCCCCCAGACAACCACATGGCAACCCAGCCAAAGCACCCTTATGAATCAATAGGATAGACCGAATATGCTGCTGATGATCGACAATTACGACTCCTTCACCTACAACCTGGTGCAGTACTTCGGTGAGCTGGGCCAGGCGGTGCAGGTGCACCGCAACGACGAAATCAGCCTGGATGACATTGCCCGGCTGGCCCCGCAGTATCTGGTGGTGTCGCCGGGGCCGTGCTCGCCGCTGGAGGCAGGCATTTCCGTGGCCGCCATCGAGCGCTTTGCCGGGCAGATTCCGCTGCTGGGCGTGTGCCTGGGCCATCAGAGCATTGGCCAGGCGTTTGGCGGCAAGATTGTCCACGCCAAGCAGCTGATGCATGGCAAAACCTCACCGGTCCATCATCTGGACGTGGGCGTGTTCCGTGGCCTGCCCAACCCCGTTACCTGCACCCGTTACCACTCGCTGGTGATTGAACGCGACAGCCTGCCAGACTGCCTGGAGATCACGGCCTGGACCGACGATGGCGAGATCATGGGCGTGCGGCATAAAACCCTGGCCGTGGAAGGCGTGCAGTTTCACCCGGAATCCATCCTCACCGAACACGGCCACGCCATGCTGCGTAATTTTCTGGCCGACCACGCCTGAGCCCCCCCTTACTGCGCCGCCCCGCCGGGGCGGTTTTTTCATGCCCTGATTGCGAGCCTGCCCGATGATTTCTGCCCAAGCTGCCCTGAACCGCCTGATTGACGGCAACGAACTGTTTTACGACGAAATGCTGGATGTCATGCGCCAGATCATGTCTGGCCAGCTGACGCCGGCGCAGATTGCGGCCATTCTGATTGGCCTGCGGGTCAAAGTGGAAAGCGTGTCGGAAATCGCCGCCGCCGCCACGGTGATGCGCGAATTCGCCACGCCGGTGCCGGTGGCCCGGCGCGAGCATCTGGTGGATACCTGCGGCACCGGCGGTGACGGCGCGCATACCTTTAATATTTCCACCACGTCGGCCTTTGTCGCCGCCGCCGCTGGCGCGCGGGTGGCCAAGCATGGCGGGCGTTCGGTGTCGTCCAGCTCGGGCAGCGCCGACGTGCTGGAAACCCTGGGCGTCAAGCTCAACCTCAGCGCCGAAGCCGTTGGCCAGTGCATCGACGACATTGGCCTGGGCTTTATGTTTGCCCCCAACCACCACAGCGCGATGAAACACGTGGCCCCGGTGCGGCGCGAACTGGGTGTGCGCACCCTGTTCAATATCCTGGGCCCGCTGACCAATCCGGCTGGCGCGGATAATCAAGTCATGGGCGTGTTCCATCCCGACTTGGTGGGGATTCAGGCACGGGTGCTGCACCAGCTGGGCAGCCGCCATGTGATGGTGGTACACGGCGAGGACGGTCTGGATGAAATCACCCTCACCGGCAAAACCCGGATTGCCGAACTCAAGCACGGCAGCATCCAGGAATACACCCTCGACCCGCGCGACTTTGGCCTGCTGTGCTGCCAGACCAGCGACCTGAAAGCCAGCAGTGCGGCAGAGTCTGCCGCCCGCGTGCAGGCTGTGCTGGCCGGCGAGCCGGGCGCATGCCGCGATATCGTGCTGCTGAATGCTGGCGCGGCCATTTATGTGGCCGGGGTGAGCGACACGCTGGCCAGCGGCATCGACGCTGCCCGTCACGCCATCGACAGCGGTGCGGCGCAGCGTACGCTGGCCGCGCTGGTGACACGCACCCAGGCGTTGGCGCAATAAAGCCAGGGCATTATCCAGCAGCATGCCCGACGCGGAACCCTGCGCCGCCAGCCGGGTCAGTCCGGCTTTACCGGGAGAAAGCCTGAATATGGAATACCGAATCAAAATCTGGGATGCCCCCACCCGGCTGTTTCATTGGTCGCTGGTCGGCCTGTTTGCCGCCATGTGGTACACCGGCGAAGGCGGTGGCGACCTGCTGCGGTTTCATTTGCTGGCCGGATACGGCGTGGCTGGCCTGCTGGTGTTTCGCCTGCTCTGGGGCATTGTTGGCAGTGACACCGCCCAGTTTGCCCGCTTTGTGCGCGGCCCCAGCAGCATCATCGCCTACTTGCGCGGCAGCCTGCCCGAACACCGCATCCCCGGCCATAACCCGATGGGCGCGCTGATGGTGCTGGCGCTGCTGGGCCTGCTGATGTTTCAGGTGGTGAGCGGCTTGCTGGCCACCGATGTCGATTCGTTTTTGTGGGATGGCCCGCTGGCCCGGCGCATCGACAGTGAGTTGTCCGAGCAGATCACCCTCTGGCACAAAACCTCGTTCAACCTGCTGTTGCTGGCCGTTGGCCTGCATGTGCTGGCCATTGTGTTTTACCGGCTGGTCAAGCGGCGCAATCTGGTGTCGGCCATGCTGACTGGCAAGCAAAGCTACGGTGCCCAACCGCCGGCGCTGCGCTTCTCGCCGGCCTGGCTGGCGCTGCTGTGTGCCGCGCTGGCGGCGCTGGCGGTCACTGCCGTGGTGCAGGGCTGGGTATAAGCCCGCTGGCAGAAAACCCGCCGTCACGGCCCCCTGCCTGGATGGGCTGGGGGCTATTTTATGCCCGCCGGGCCGGTAAATCCGCCCAAATCCCGCCCGCCTGCCTTGCCCTGTCCGCCAAGCCGCCGCACAATATGCGTTTTGCCGCGTCTGCTACAGGATTCCCGACTATGCCCGCTTACCGTTCCCGTACCTCCACCCATGGCCGCAACATGGCCGGCGCGCGCGCGCTGTGGCGCGCCACCGGTATGGAAGATGCCGATTTTGGCAAGCCCATCATCGCCATTGCCAACAGCTTTACCCAGTTTGTGCCCGGCCATGTCCACCTGCACAACCTGGGCCAGCTGGTGGCGCGGGAAATCGAAAAAGCCGGCGGCATCGCCAAAGAATTCAACACCATCGCCATCGACGACGGCATTGCCATGGGCCACGGCGGCATGCTGTATTCGCTGCCCAGCCGCGACTTGATCGCCGACAGCGTGGAATACATGGTCAATGGCCACTGCGCCGACGCGCTGGTGTGCATCTCCAACTGCGACAAAATCACCCCCGGCATGCTGATGGCCGCGCTGCGGCTGAACATTCCGGTGATTTTTGTGTCTGGCGGCCCGATGGAAGCCGGCAAGGTGCAGTGGGGCGACGGCGTGCGCAAGCTCGACCTGGTGGACGCCATGGTGGAAGCCGCCAACGACAAAGTCAGCGATGAAGAAGTGGCCGCCGTCGAACGCTCGGCCTGCCCGACTTGCGGCTCCTGTTCCGGCATGTTTACCGCCAACTCAATGAACTGCCTGACCGAAGCGCTGGGCCTGTCGCTGCCGGGCAATGGCTCGCTGGTGGCCACCCACGCCGACCGCAAGGCGCTGTTCCTGCAGGCGGGCCGCACCATTGTCGAACTGGCCAAGCGCTACTACGAACAGGACGACACCAGCGTGCTGCCGCGCAGCATCGCCACCTTTGAAGCCTTTGAAAACGCCATGAGCCTGGACGTGGCCATGGGCGGCTCCACCAACACCGTGCTGCACCTGCTGGCCGCCGCGCGCGAAGCCGGCGTGGACTTCACCATGCAGGACATCGACCGGATTTCGCGCCGCGTGCCGTGCCTGTCCAAGGTGGCCCCGGCCACGCAGAAATACCATATGGAAGACGTACACCGCGCCGGCGGGGTGATTGGCATTCTGGGCGAACTCGACCGCGCCGGGCTGATCCACCGCCATATTCCCACCGTACACGCGCCCACCCTGGGCGAAGGGCTGGACCGCTGGGACATTCAGCGCCCGACCTGCGACGACGCGGCCAAAATCCTGTACCGCGCCGCGCCTGGCGGCGTGCGCACCACCATCGCTTTCAGCCAGGACATGCGCTACCCCGAACTGGACGCCGACCGCGCCGAAGGCTGCATCCGCAGCCAGGCCAACGCCTACTCGCAAGACGGCGGCCTGGCCGTGCTGTACGGCAATATTGCCGAGCGTGGCTGCATCGTCAAGACCGCTGGCGTGGATGAATCCATTCTCACCTTTACCGGTCGGGTGCGGATTTTTGAAAGCCAGGACAGCGCGGTGGAAGCGATTCTGGCCGACCAGATTGTGGCCGGCGATGTGGTGCTGATCCGCTACGAAGGCCCGAAGGGCGGCCCCGGCATGCAGGAAATGCTCTACCCCACCAGCTACCTGAAATCCAAGGGCCTGGGCAAGGCCTGCGCGCTGCTGACCGATGGCCGCTTCTCCGGAGGCACCTCTGGCCTGTCCATTGGCCACGCCAGCCCGGAAGCCGCCGAAGGCGGGCTGATTGGCCTGGCCGAAGAAGGCGACACGCTGGAAATCAATATCCCGGCACGCACCATTCACCTGGCAGTCAGCGACGAGGTGCTGGCCGAACGCCGTGCCGCCATGCTGGCGCGGGGGGCTGATGCCTGGAAACCGGTCAAGCGCGACCGTCTGGTCAGCCCGGCGCTGCGTGCCTACGCGGCAATGACCACCAGCGCCGATACCGGCGCGGTGCGGGATGTCAGCCAGATTGAACGCCGTTAAGCACACGCTGACCACATCGTCATCCTTGCAAAAGCGGGGATGACGAACGGTGTGGGGGAGAGGCTGACAAAATCGTCATGCCCGTGAAGATTTGAATCCAGGGTATTGGTTTTAAACGATTTTTCTGAATCAATCAGTGCCTCCTTAGCGCCGCTCACAACACTCAGTGCAGCGATTCTGGCGAGTCGTGCCACCACGTCAGGAGGGTTTTGTGAGCGGTGCTTAACCGTTTCTCCTGCCTACCCTGGCATCGCCGTCCAAATGGGCGGCTGCGCCTTCCGGCCTTTGGGCCTATTGCTGTCTTTCGCCCTCCTGCGTGGGCGGTTTCCGTTTTTGACGTTGGAATTTGCCATGCAAGAATTTGATCTGGCCGCGCTGTTCATGCTCGGTTTTCTGGCGGGCGGCCACTGCCTGGGCATGTGCGGCGGCATTGTTGCCGCCTTGTCCCTGCAGCAGCGCCAGGCCACCCGCCACTGGCCGCTGATGCTGGCCTATAACGGCGGACGGCTGGCCAGCTACAGCCTGGTGGGGGCGCTGGTGGGCGGCATTGGCGGGCTGGGTATTGCCGCGCTGAATATCGAAGCCTTGCAGTATTTGCTGTATGCGCTGGCCAATCTGCTGCTGATCGCCATGGGCTTGTACCTGATGGGGGTGTCGGCATTCATCACCCAGCTGGAGCGGCTGGGCAAGCCGCTGTGGCGCTATCTGCAGCCGGCCATGCAGCGCTTGCTGCCGGTGCGCACCCTGCGCCAGGCGGTGCTGGTGGGCGCGCTGTGGGGCTGGCTGCCGTGCGGGATGGTGTACACCGCCAGCCTGAGCGCGCTGGCCAGCGGCAGCGTCAGCAAGGGTGCGCTGACCATGCTGGCGTTTGGCCTGGGCACCTTGCCCAATCTGCTGGCCATGGGCGCATTTGCCGATGCCCTGCGCACGCTGGCGCGTCAGCCGCTGGTGCGCTGGACGTCGGGCGGGCTGATTTGTGCGCTGGGGCTGTGGCGGCTGGTGCAGGTGCTGTAGGCCCGCCCAGCCCATTGATCTGGTCTGCGCGGCGGGTCAGGGCAGCTCGCGCCGTTCAAACAGCGCTTGCGCCAGGGTGCCAGGGTCGCTGTGTTCCAGCTCGCCGCCCACCGGCAGGCCGCGTGCCATCCGGCTAAGCTGCAGGCCGTGGCCCTTGAGCAGCGCGCCCAGCGCATGCGCGGTGGTTTCCCCTTCCGGGGTAAAGTTGGTGGCCAGAATCACCTCCTGCACCTGGCCATCCAGCGCCCGGTGTGCCAGTTTTTCCAGCGGCAAGTCGCGCGGGCCAATGCCGTCCAGCGGCGATAAACGCCCCATCAGCACAAAATATAATCCATCGTAACTTTGCGTCTGTTCCAGCGTCAGCATGTCGGCGGGCATTTCCACCACACACAGCTGATCCTGGCGACGGGCGCTGTCGGCGCAAATGGCGCACAGCGGGGTTTCGCTGAAGGTATTGCAGCGCTGGCAGTGGCCAATATGGCTGAGCGCGTGCTCCAGCGCCCTGGCCAGTTTTTCGGCACCGGGCTTGTCGCGTTGCAGCAGGTGGTAAGCCATGCGCTGGGCCGATTTTGGCCCCACGCCGGGCAGCACGCGCAGGGCGGCAATCAGGTGGTCAAGGCTGGGAGGGTTTTTCATCGGGTGTCCGGCGGGCAGGGCAAAGGCAGGCTGCGGCCACGCAGTGAGCGGGCCGGCGGGGCAATGGCCGGGCTGACAGCCACGGCGGCACAGGGCATTGCGCCAGGCAAGGCCCTGTGCGGGGTCTGGCTCAGAACGGCAGTTTCAGGCCCGGCGGCAAGTTCAGCCCGGAGGTAAAGCCAGACATTTTTTCCTGGGTGGTGCTTTCCACCTTGCGCACGGCGTCGTTGACGGCGGCGGCCACCAGGTCTTCCAGCATTTCCTTGTCGTCCATCACGCTGTCGTCGATGCTGACACGCTTGATGTCGTGTTGGCAGGTCATCAGCACCTTGACCATGCCGGCCCCGGATTGGCCTTCCACCTCGATGGTGGCCAGCTGTTCCTGGGCCTTTTTCATGTTTTCCTGCATTTGTTGGGCTTGTTTCATCAGCCCGGCGATGCCGCCTTTGTTGAACATCAGAGTGACTCCTGAACAGGTTGAATGGTGTCTTGGCGCAAGGTGGCGGCAAAGTCGCGCACCAGCGCCATCACGACGGGGTCTTGTTGCAGCCGCGCGCGCGCGGCGTCCAGCGCTTCGCCACGCAGGCGCTGCTGTTGCATAAATGGGGTTTCGCCGCTGATATCGCCCAGCGTCACGTCCAGCGTCACCGGCTGGCCCAGCGCCTCGCTCAACGTGGTGGCCAGCAGCGCCTGCACCTCGGCACTGGCGCTGAAGCGGAACTGCGGCGGCACACGCAGACGCAGTGTGGCACCGTCCACTGCCGACAGCTCGGCATTTTGCGCCAGCATGATTTCCTTGGCCCCCAGCCGCTCGCGCAGGCTGGCAATCAGCTCGCCCCAGTTGCCGGTAAACACCGGAGGGCCAGCAGGGGAGGCGGTATCGGCTTCGGCCTGTTCAGCCTGCGCGACAGGTTGGGCGGTCGGCACCGCCAGCGCGGACAGGTCCGCCGAACGGGCATTCACCTCGCGGG
>ERZ724523.2248-NODE-2248-length-11080-cov-4.124444_pt1 | contig 11080 bp, 9 predicted proteins | sample MGYA00376056_ERZ724523 | MGnify/ENA primary metagenome ERZ724523 (study PRJEB28724, sample SAMN07190888) | wastewater metagenome | isolation source: influent of sewage treatment plant in Hong Hong | place: USA: Christiansburg, Virginia | collected 2016-03-01 ... | reverse complement strand
ACCGTGGGCGACCCATGAAGTCGCGCTTGCCAATCTTGACGCCCTTCGACCGCAGGATGTCGTAGGCGGTCGCGGCGTGGAAATAGAAGTTGGGCTGCGCGAACGACAGCAGGAAGTTTTCGGCGGTGAACGGCATGACCGCCGTACCGAATGAGAACTGCATGTCGCGGCCGATGAAGCCGTTGATTTCAGCCGGATCGAGCGCCGCGAGGAACGCCTGCGCATTTGCCAGCTTGGCCTTGAGCCCGGCGAAATCCATCGGGAACGGGCCGGTATCGGGCGAATAATTGCCGGCGCGCACGCCTTCGATGGCGCCGACCGAATGCTCGGCGACCGACTTCACCTGATAGCCGAACGGCAGCATGTCATCGACCAGCCGCGCCATGATGAGATCGTTTTCGCTGGTGCCCGTTTCGGCGCAGAACGCCACCGCCTTGTCGACCAGCGCATCGACGGCGCCGACGATTTGTTGATACGACGGAATGGTTGCAGCGTAGAGCGAGAAGGTCATGGCAGTGTCCCCTTGGATGGATTTCCACCCAACCTAGGCTCAGGACTCATTGATCACAGCCAGAAGATGACGGTGGCGGCGATGGCGATGGCTGAGAAGAATGTGTGGGCACATCGATCGTAGCGGGTGTGGATGCGACGCCAGTCCTTGAGCTTGCCGAACATGTTTTCGATGCGGTGACGCTGGCGATAGAGAACCCGGTCGTGCGGGATTGGGGTTTTGCGATTGGTCTTTGACGGGATGCACGGCGTGATGCCCTTGGCGATCAGCGCGTTGCGGAGCCAGTCGGCGTCGTAGCCCCGGTCGCCGAGCATTGCCTTGGCCTTTGGCAGCGCGTCGAGCATCAGCGCCGCGCCCTTGTAGTCACTGACCTGGCCTTCGGTGAGCAGCATGACGAGCGGTCGACCCTGGCCGTCGCAGACGGCATGGAGCTTTGAGTTCAAGCCGCCTTTGGTGCGTCCGATACGTCGGGGAACAGGCCCTTTTTTAAAAGGCTGGCAGCCGTCCGGTGCGCCTTCAAATGGGTTGCATCGATCATCAACTGATCGGGCTTGCCGCCCTTCGCCGCCAGCGCGGCGAATATCCGGTTGAATACGCCGAGCCGGCTCCAGCGGATGAAGCGGTTGTAGATCGTCTTGTGCGGACCGTAGTCCTTGGGCGCGTCACGCCAGCGCAGGCCGTTCCTGATGACGAAGATGATCCCGCTGATCACCCTACGGTCATCCACCCTCGGCACCCCATGCGATAACGGAAAATGCGGCTCGATCCGACGCATCTGCGCTTCCGACAACCAGATAAGATCACTCATGACAGCGCCTCCTCAACGCCGCCATTGAATCAACCAATTGTCGTTACCGCAAGCTGTTTAATAGGTCCTGAGCCTAGCGCCTTGCCGTGCCGCTCGGCAATCGACAAACCCCAGGCAACCTTGCTAAAGCGCGCCACTTTGCAATCCGCTGCAGGACGATAATGACCAAGACCGCACTCATTACCGGCGTTACCGGGCAGGACGGCATGTATCTGTCCGAACTGCTGCTTTCGAAAGGTTACACCGTCCACGGCGTCAAGCGCCGCGCGTCATCGTTCAATACAGCGCGCATCGATCATTTGTACCGCGACCCGCACGAGGGGCCGACAAAGTTCTTCCTGCATCACGGTGACCTGACCGATTCGACCAACCTGATCCGGCTGGTCCAGGAAACCCAGCCCGACGAGATCTACAACCTTGCGGCGCAAAGCCATGTCCAGGTCAGCTTCGAAACGCCCGAATATACCGCCAACGCCGACGGTATCGGTACATTGCGGCTGTTGGAGGCGATCCGCATCCTCGGCCGCGAGAAGCTGACGCGCTTCTATCAGGCCTCGACGTCGGAACTCTACGGGCTGGTGCAGGAAACCCCGCAGCGCGAAACGACGCCATTCTATCCGCGCTCGCCCTATGCGGCGGCGAAAATGTACGCCTATTGGATCACCGTCAATTACCGCGAAGCTTACGGCATCCACGCATCGAACGGCATCCTGTTCAACCATGAAAGCCCGGTGCGCGGCGAAACCTTCGTGACGCGCAAGATCACCCGCGCGGTGGCAGCCATCGAGCTCGGGCTGCAGACCAAGCTGCATCTCGGCAACATGGATGCCAAGCGCGACTGGGGCCATGCGCGCGACTATGTCGAAGGCATGTGGCGCATCGTCCAGCACGGCAGCGCCGAAGACTGGGTGCTGGCGACCGGCCGCACCACCAGCGTCCGCCACTTTGTCGAACTGGCATTCGCCGAAGTCGGCCGCCAGCTGAGCTGGACCGGTGAAGGGGTAAACGAGACTGGTATCGATGCCGCGACCGGCCAGGTGCTGGTGGCGATCGACCCGCGTTATTTCCGCCCGACCGAAGTCGATCTGCTGCTCGGCGATCCGTCAAAGGCCAAGCAGCAGCTCGGCTGGGAAGCCACCACCTCGATGGAGCAGCTCGTCAAGGAAATGGTCGCGAGCGATCTCGCCGAAGCCAAGCGCACGGGGCGCGCGTGACCTTGCCGTTCGACCTGGCGGGCAAGCGCATCTGGGTCGCCGGCCATCGCGGCATGGTCGGCAGCGCCGTCGTGCGCCGGTTGGCGCGCGAGAATGTCGGCGAGATTTTGGTCGCACCGCGCGACAAGGTTGACCTGACGCGGCAGACGCAGGTCGAAGACTGGGTCGCTGCAGCGCGCCCCGACGTCGTGGTTCTGGCCGCAGCGCGCGTTGGCGGCATCGCTGCGAATGCCGCGCGGCCGGTCGATTTCCTCCACGACAATCTGATGATCGAAGCCAATATCATGGCGGCATCGGCGGCAGCCAAGGTCGGCAAGCTGCTGTTCCTCGGCAGCTCATGCATCTATCCGAAGTTCGCCGACCAGCCGATTGTCGAGGAGGCCCTGCTCACCGGTGCGCTCGAGCCGACCAACCAATGGTACGCGGTCGCCAAGATCGCCGGCATCAAGCTGGCGGAGGCCTATCGCGAACAATATGGCCTCGATTTCATCTCGGCGATGCCGACCAATTTGTACGGCCCCGGCGACAACTACGACCTCGAAAGCAGCCACGTCATTCCGGCGCTGCTGCGCAAGGCGGTGGCGGCGCGCGATGCCGGTGACGCCAACATGATGGTGTGGGGCACCGGCACGCCGCGCCGCGAGTTCATGCATGTCGATGACCTGGCGGATGCGCTGGTGTTCGTGCTCAAGAATTACTCACAGGCCGCACACATCAATGTCGGCTCGGGTAGCGACGTGACGATTGCCGAACTCGCCGCAACCGTCGCAGATGTCGTCGGCTACAAGGGCGGGCTAGCGTTCGATACCAGCCGCCCCGACGGCACGCCGCGCAAGCTGATGGACGGCGCCAAGCTCGCGGCGATGGGCTGGAGCCCGCGCATCGGCCTGCGCGAAGGTCTGGCCGACGCCTATGCGCACCTCCAGCGCGACATGGCAGCGCGTTCCGGGGCAGCTCGCGCTTGAAAATCAGCGTCATCACGGTGGCCTACAATGCCGCCGCGACGATCGCCGACACGCTGCGGTCGGTGGCGGCGCAGGACTATCCGCATGTCGAACATCTGATCATCGACGGTGCCTCGACTGACGATACCGCGGCGCTGGTCGCGGCGCACGGCCGTCGCGGCACGATCTTCCACAGCGCGCCCGATGAAGGCCTGTACGACGCGATGAACAAGGGCATCGCGGCAGCCACCGGCGACATTATCGGCTTCCTCAACGCCGACGACTATTTCTGCCGCAGCGATGCCGTCGCGCTCATCGCCGCCGCCGCTGCCACCAACCCCGACGCTGCCGCGGTGTCGGGCGCCGTCGCCATCGTCGATGCCACCCAGCCCGACCGCATCCGCCGCGCCTATGCACCGACCTTCGCACCATGGATGCTGCGCTTCGCGCACATGCCGCCGCACCCGGGCTTTTACGCGCGGCGCAGCGTCTTCGACCGCCTCGGCGGCTTCGACCCGGCGCTCGCCATCGGCGCCGACTTCGAATGGATGCTGCGCTTTTACCACGACGCCGGACTGCGCGCCGCGCCAATCACGCCGACGCTGGTGACGCTGCGCGACGGCGGCGTGTCGAACAGCGGGCTCGCCAGCCGCCGTACCATCAACAGCGAAGCGCTCGCCTCGCTGCGCCGCCACGGCATCGCCAGCGCGCCGCCGGTGATCTGGTCGAAATACCTGATCAAGGCGCTGCAATATGTCATCCCGCCGGTCGAGTGGCCGGCGCCGGCGGCGGTGCGCTGGCCGGCTTAAGGGCCTGCGGCGGGCAGGGGTGACCCCTGCACCCTTTTATTTTCTTTCGTCATATGGGTGCAGACCCCCCATTCTTGCACAAGAAATGGCCTGCCCGCCGGAGGCCTTTAGCCCTTCAACGTTGCAAAATACCGCATCACGTCGCTGCTCTCGACGACATCGGCGTATTTTGCCTGCAGGTCGAACAGATTCGCGGCTTGGACGGCGGGGTCGCGGTCGCCGCAGGCGTCGCGGACGATGAGCGGGATGAAGCCGTGGCATAGCGCATCGAGCGCGGTGGCGCGGACGCAGCCCGAGGTGGTGACGCCGGCGATGGCCAGCGTGTCGATGCCGCGTTGGTGGAGGCGGTCGGCGAGGTCGGTGCCGAAGAAGGCGCTGGGATAGTGTTTGGTGATGACGGTGTCGGTCGCGCGAGGGCTCAGGCGCGGGTCGAATTCGGCGAGCGGGTTGCCGGTATCGAAGCTGCCGAGGATGTGCGGGATCTTGCGGTAGAATAGCCCGCCCTCGGCGCCGCCGGGGCTGTATTCGACGCGGCTGAAGATGACCGGCACGCCGGCTGCGTCGGCAGCGGCGCGCAGGGCGAGGGTGGTCTCGAATTCGGCCTCGACACCGGCGTAGAGCGGCGCGCCGGGTGTCAGATAGGCCATGCCGAAATCGACGATGAGCAGCGCCGGGTGCTGGCCGAAGCCGAGCGCGCCGCCGAAACCGGCAGCGGCATAATCGGCGTCGGTTGTGCGCTGGTCGCTCACCGCGCGCGGCTCAGATGACGCCGGCTGCGGTCAGCTCGGCGCGCTGGGCGCTGTCCATCCCGAGCAGTGCGCCGAAGATTTCCTCGTTGTGTGCGCCGAGATCGGGACCGGGCCAGCTGATTTCGCCGGGGGTTTGCGACAGCTTGGGGAAGACGCTCTGCATCCACAGATTGGCGAATTCGGGGTGCGCGACTTTCTGCAGCGCGTGGCGTGCAGCGAAGTGCGGGTCGGCCATCATGTCGGGCGCCTTGAAGATCTTGCCCGCGGGGACGCCGCCGGCTTCGAGCAGCGCCAGCAGGTCGTTCGCGGCGAAATTGATCGTCCATTTGCCGATCAGCGCATCGAGTTCGGCCTGGTGCTCGCCGCGCGCGACATGGCTGTTGTAGCGCGGGTCGCTGCCGAGCTCGGGCTTGCCCATGACCTCGGCCATGCGGCTCCACACCGAGTCCTGGTTGGCGCCGATGAGGATTTCGCCGTCGGCGCACGGATAGACGTTCGACGGCGCGATCTTTGGCAATACCGATCCGGTGCGTTCGCGGATGATGCCGGCTTCGGTGTATTCGGGGACGGTCGATTCCATCATCGCCAGCACGGCTTCGTAGATGGCGCTGTCCACGACCTGGCCTTCGCCGGTGTGGTGACGGTGGTTCAATGCCATCAGCGCGCCGAGGCAGGCGAAGGTCGCGGCGAGGCTGTCACCGATGCTGAGGCCCACGCGGCTCGGCGGGTTCGACGGGTCACCGGCCAAGTTGCGCATGCCGCCCATCGCCTCGCCGATCGAGCCATAGCCGGCGCGGGCGCTGTACGGGCCGGTCTGGCCGTAGCCCGAAACGCGGATCATGATCAGCGCGCGGTTCAAGGCATGCAACTGATCGAACCCGAGGTTCCATTTTTCGAGCGTGCCGGGGCGGAAGTTTTCGAGCAGGAAGTCGGATTTCAATGCGAGCTTGCGGACGATGTCCTGACCACGCTTGTCGCGCAGGTTGAGCGTGATGCATTTCTTGCCGCGCGCTAGAACCGGAAACCACACCGGCTTGCCGCGGCCCCAGGCGCGCATCGGGTCGCCGCCGCCCTTGCCGTTCACCGCCGGCGGCTCGATCTTGATGACTTCGGCGCCGTGGTCAGCCATCAGCTGGCCGCAGAACGGCCCGGCAATCAACTGCCCCATTTCAATCAGCCGCAGACCGGCCAGTGCGCCTTGTGTCATACTCTCTCCAACCGATTTCGACCCTATACAGCCCATGCCGGCTTTTGTATACAATTCAGCATCCGGAGACGTTGAAATGTCCACCTCAATTCAGATCGTCGAAGTAGGCGCGCGTGACGGCCTGCAAAACGAGCCAGATATTGTATCCACTTCGGACAAGTTGGCGCTGCTGGGCCGACTCATCGACGCCGGTGCCAAACGACTCGAAATCGCCAGCTTTGTCCATCCCGGCCGCGTCCCGCAGATGGCCGACGCCGAAGCCGTCATCGCCGGCATGCCCGATTTGCCCGGCGTTTCGTACATCGGCCTGTGCCTCAACAAGCGCGGCGTGCTGCGCGCCATAGCCTCGCGTGACGGCGGCAAGCGCGGCGTTGACGAAGCCGGCTGCGTGATGGTCGCCTCCGACACTTTCGGGCAGAAGAACCAGGGCCAGACGATGGTCGAAGGCCTGCGCGAAAACGCCGAAATGCTGCGCCTCGCCAAGGCCGAGGGACTGGTCGCGCAAGTGACGATTTCGGCAGCGTTCGGCTGCCCGTTCGAAGGCCATGTGCCGGCGCAGACGGTGGTCGATATTGCCAAGCAACTCGCCGATTCCGGCCCCGCCGAAATCGCGCTGGCGGATACCATCGGCGTCGGCGTGCCGGCACAGGTCAGCGACCTGTTCGGCCGCGTCCGCGCTGTGCTGCCGCCCGAAATCCGGCTGCGCGCGCACTTCCACAACACCCGCAACACCGGCATCGCCAACGCCTGGGCCGCGTATCAGGCCGGCGTCGAAGTGCTCGATTCGAGCCTTGGCGGGCTCGGCGGCTGCCCGTTCGCGCCCAAGGCGACGGGCAATATCGCCACCGAGGACCTGGTGTTCATGCTCGATCGCAGCAACGTCGCCAGCGGCCTCGATCTCGAAAAGCTGATCGCGGTCAATCACTGGTTTGCCGACATCATGGGCCGGCCATTGCCATCAATGGTCGGCAAAGCCGGCGGCTTCAAAGCCGCTGCATAGTGCACAACAAAGGGGTCAAAACGGCATGAGTTATCGTTTGGGTGTCGATGTCGGCGGGACGTTCACCGATTTGCTGGTGATTGACGAGGCGACCGGCCGCACGTTCCGCGACAAGGTGCCGTCGACCCCGCACGACCCGTCCGAAGCCGTGGTCGCGGGCGCGCGCAAGCTGACCGAAAGCGCCGGCATCGCGCCCGGGTCGATCGAGCTGTTCCTGCACGGCACCACCGTCGCCACCAACGCCGTGCTCGAAGGCAAGTTCGCGCGCGTCGGGCTGGTGGTCACCGAAGGCTATCGCCACATGCTGCAGATCGCGCGCAGCCTGGTGCCCGGCGGGCTGGCGGCATGGATCGTCTGGCCCAAGCCCGAGCCGATGGCGCCACTGGAAGCCACCATCGAAGCCCCCGAACGCATCGGCGCCGACGGTGAAATCGTCCGCGCGCTCGACGAAGCCGAGTTGCGCCGCCGGCTGGAAACGCTGCGCCATGAAAAGGTCGAGGCGATTACCGTTTGCCTGATCAATTCATACGTCAGCGATGTCCACGAACGCCGCGTCGCCGAAATCTGCGCCGAAATGTTCCCCGACCTGCCGGTCAGCATTTCTGCCGACATCCTGCCCGAAATGCAGGAATACGAACGCGGGCTGACGACGGTGGCAAACAGCGCGGTGCGCCCGACGGTGTCGCGCTATGTCGCCAACCTCGAACGCGAACTGACCGCCTGGGGCACCCCCGCCAAGCTCAACCTGCTGCGTTCCGACGGCGGGCTGATGTCGGCCGAAAAGAGCCGCGCGGCGCCGGTCAACCTGCTGATGTCGGGCCCTGCCGGCGGTGTCGCGGGTGCGGTGTGGGTGGCGAAATCCGCCGGTTTCCCCAATGTGCTGACGCTCGACATGGGCGGCACCTCGACCGACGTGGCGCTCATCGAAAACTACACGCCGCGCTTGCGCCGTGAGACTTCGGTCGGCCATCTGACGGTGCGTGCCTCGTCGCTCGACGTGAAGACCGTCGGCGCTGGCGGCGGCTCGATCGCCTATGTCCCCGAATTGACCGGCGCGCTGCGCGTCGGGCCGCAGTCGGCGGGCGCAGTGCCGGGGCCGGCGGCGTACGGCAAGGGCGGCACCGAGCCGACCGTCACCGACGCCAATGTCGTGCTGGGCTATCTACCTGAGAACCTGCTCGGCGGGTCGTTCAAACTTGACCGCGCTGCCGCGCGCGCGGCGGTCAAGAAGGTCGCCGACGCGCTCGGGCTGGGCATCGAGGATGCGGCAGCAGGCATCATCGCCATCGTCAACGAAAACATGTTCGGTGCGCTGCGGCTGGTGTCGATCGCGCAGGGCTATGACCCGCGCGATTTCGCGCTGATGCCGTTCGGTGGCGCCGGACCGCTGCACGGCAATGCGATGAGCCGATTGATGGGCAGCTGGCCGGTGCTGGTGCCGCCGTCGCCGGGCGTGCTGTGCGCTTACGGCGATGCCACGACGCGGTTGCGCGTCGATGCGCAGCGCAGCTTCAACAAGATCGTCTCGGCCACCAGCGACGCCGAAGTCGCGGCGGTGATGGACGATATCGCTGCGCGCGTCGGCGCCGAACTCGCTGCCGAGGGCGTGTCGGCGGCCGACCAGACGCTCAAGTTCGAAGTCGATGTGCGCTATGCCGGTCAGGCGTTCGAAGTGCCGCTCGAAGTCGAACGCCAGGGCTTCAGCATCGGCGCGTTGACCGCACGGTTCGATGCCGAGCACAAGCGGCTGTTCACCTTCAACCTCGGCGTGCCGCAGGAACTCGTCAACATCCGCGTCGTGGCGCTCGGCAAGGCGGCGAACGTCGGCGCCGAGGAAATCGCCCGCGGCGACGGCAACCCAACCGCCGCCAAGATGCGCGACCATGAATTGTGGATGGACGGCAAGGCCCAGGCCGGCGCCATCTACGACCGCGCCAAGCTGCGCAGCGGCGACACCATCAAGGGGCCGGCGATCGTCATCGAAATGGATTCGACGACGCTGATCCACGCCGGCCATGTCGCGACGGTCGATACGTACGGCAACATTCTCATTCGTCCGGAGGCGTAAGTCATGCCGACCACCATCATCGAAACCAACACCACGCCGTTCGGCAATCCGACGATTGATCCGGTGACGCTCGACATCGTCGAAAACGCGCTGCGCAACGCCCGCGTCGAAATGGACGCGACGCTGGTGCGCACCGCGATGTCGCCGGGCATCCGCGAACAGGGCGACGCCTTCCCGCTGATCGCCGACCGCGCCGGCAAGATGATCGTCGGCCAGTTCGGCAGTTTCATCGGCGGCTTTCTGAAGAGCTGGGACGGCAGCATCGAAGACGGCGACATGATTTTCCTGTCGGACCCGTACAGCTGCGAGGGCGCAATTTCGCACTCGAACGACTGGCTGGTGCTGCTGCCGGTGTTCCGCAAGGGGCGGCTGGTCGCGTGGACGGCAATGTTCGGCCACCAGTCTGACATCGGCGGCAAGGTCGCCGGATCGATGCCGATCGACGCGCGCTCGATCTTCGAGGAAGGCGTCCGCATCCCGCCGGTCAAAATCTACCGCAAGGGCGAATATAACGAAGACCTGATCAAGCTGGTGATGCACCAGACGCGCAAGCCTGACTGGTGCGCCGCCGACCTGAACGCGCTGATCGCGTCGTGCCGCGTCGCCGCGCGCCGCGTCGATGAAATGTGCGAACGCTTCGGCGATGATGTCTATGTCGCAGCCACCCAGGCGCTGTTGACACGCAACCATCGCGCGATGAAGTCGCTCATCGAAAGCTCGGTCGGCGAGGCGCCGGTGAGCTTCGAGGATTACATCTGCGACGACGGCGTCGGCTACGGGCCGTACAAGATCAAATGCGCGATGTGGCGCGAGGGCGGCCGCGTCATCCTCGATTTCGCCGGCACCGATCCGCAGAGCCAGGCCTCGATCAACTTCTATCTCAACGAGAACATGTTCAAGATGTTCTTCGGCATCTACATGATCATGGTCTTCGACCCGCAGATCATGTTCAACGACGGTTTCTACGACCTGATCGACGTGCGGATTCCCGAAGGCAGCCTGCTCAAGCCGGTCTATCCGGCGGCGCTGTCGGGACGCACGCACGCACTCGGTCGCATCTTCGACATCCTCGGCGGCCTGCTCGGACAGCGCGCGCCCGAGTTCCTGTGCGCTGCGGGCTTCTCGTCATCGCCGCACCTGATGTTTTCGGGCACCGACGAGCGCGCCGGCAAGGCCAATGAATGGTTCCAGCTGTTCCAGATCGGCTTCGGCGGCATCCCCGGCCGGCCGTTCGGCGATGGTGCCGACGGCCATTCGCTGTGGCCGGGGTTCACCAACGTCCCCAACGAGTTCCTTGAACGCTATTTCCCGCTGCGCATCGAAAAGTACGAGGCGCTGGCAGACTCGGGCGGCGCAGGTCAATATCGCGGCGGCAACGGCATCCACATGACCTACCGCTTCCTCAGCGGCGGCACCGTCAGCATCCATGACGACCGCTGGTTCACCTACCCCTGGGGCGTCAACGGCGGCGACCCCGGCGCCCGCGCGCGCAAGATCCTCGAAAAGGCCGATGGCACGCAGACCATCGTGGCGAACAAGCTCGACCGGCTGACGGTGGAGGCCGGCGACCAGCTGCACTTCATCACCTGGGGCGGCGGCGGCTGGGGCGACCCGCTGCTGCGCGACCCGGCACTGGTGGCGCTCGAAGTGCGCCAACGGCTGGTCAGCGTCGAAGGCGCGCGCCGTTACGGCGTCGTGCTCGACATCGAAGGCAAGGTCGATGACGTCGCGACCACCAACCTGCGCGCACACATCGCCGCAACGCGCCCA
>ERZ724523.2246-NODE-2246-length-11081-cov-4.125068_pt1 | contig 11081 bp, 2 predicted proteins | sample MGYA00376056_ERZ724523 | MGnify/ENA primary metagenome ERZ724523 (study PRJEB28724, sample SAMN07190888) | wastewater metagenome | isolation source: influent of sewage treatment plant in Hong Hong | place: USA: Christiansburg, Virginia | collected 2016-03-01 ... | reverse complement strand
GACGTGTTGATCGTCGCTGAGCACTTTGTACGCAGCGCTCGTCACCACATCCATTCGTAGCGACTCCGTTTGGATCTGAGAGCCGAGTGCACGTGCCAGCTTGGTCAGGCTGAAGAACGCCAGGTTCTGTGCCTGCGCGATGCTTCGTACGGAGGGGGATTCACCATCTGCGCCGATGTTCCAAAGATGGACAATACGACGTGGACTCTTGCCGACCCGCGTAAGCTCCTCGACGATCCGTGAATAGGAGTCCTCAGAGCCAGGATCAATCGTGTAGTCATCCAGGTGATCATGCGCAAAGTCTGTGCCGATGCGGACCGTGGTCACGGCTTGTCCTTGCTGCCGCAGCCGACGTGCGATGTTCAGGCACAGCGGGTGATCGTTGATCAGAAGCAGCCAGCTCTGTTGCTCACGCAGTGGCACTGCTTGGAGCTGCTCGGTGTGCCGCCAGGTTGGTTGATACAGAGCCGAGTCGACCTCCGCCCCTTTGGGAGTCGGCGTGCTTTTCAGCTTGGGAGCACCCATGATCTCGACCGCACGGTGTACCGGATCGATCCAGAATCGCTCTCTTTCAAACGGATAGGTGGGCAGTCTGACCCGCTGACGGCGTTCGTTCTTGTAGAGCGATTTCCACTGCACCGTACAGCCTGCAAGCCACAGTTTTCCCAGTGCATGCAGCATGCAGAATGTGTCCGATTGAGTTCCGTCCGGTCCGCGCAGAGAAGACACAATGACACGCTTGGCGGTTGGATCGGGGTGCTGCTTGGCCAAGATGCTGAGCGTCGATCCGGGACCAATTTCCAGTAGCACCCGGTCGGGCTCCTGTAGCACAAACTCTAGGCCCGGAGAAAAGCGCACCTCTTGGCGAATCTGCCTGGCGTAGTAGTTCGGATCGGTGGCTTCTTCGGCGGTGATCCAGCGTCCGGTCACGTTCGAGATGTAGCGAAGCTGTGGTGGGTGGAGCTTGATTCTGCGCACTCGTTCGATGAACGGTTGGAGCATCGGGTCCATCATCGCCGAGTGGAAAGCATGTGAGGTCTGGAGCCGCCGACCTCTTAAGTTGTCGGCGCTCAGTCGCTGTTCCAGTGCGATGACCGCAGGCTCTGGACCTGCGACCACACAATGGGAAGGACCGTTGACTGCGGACAGAGACAGCGAAGGAGTGAGCATTGCCCGCACCTGCTCCTCTGGCAGCGGCACCGCCAGCATCGAGCCCGGTGGCATCTTCTGCATCAGGGCACCGCGCTGCACGACCAGCGTGGTGGCATCAGCCAGCGACATAACGCCTGCCAGACACGCCGCCACCAGCTCTCCCAGTGAGTGTCCGATCATCGCGACCGGCTGGATCCCAAGATCCATCCAGAACTTCGCCAGCGAGTACTCGATGGCAAACAGGGCAGGCTGGGTGATCGAGGTTTGGACGAGCTGCTGCGTTGCCTGCTCCTTCTGGGAATCAGCGGGGAATAGAATCTGTCGCAGATCACAGGGTAGCTGGGGCCGAAAGTGATCGCAGCAGAGGTCAAGCTGCTTGCGAAACAGTGGCTCTCGTTCGTACAGCTCGCGACACATATTGACGTACTGCGAGCCCTGTCCCGAAAACATAAACACCACACCCGGCGCACTGCTCGGTGCCTCTGCGGATAGCATGCGCTTCGGATCTTGGCTGTGGAGTGCGGCGAGCGTGTCCGTCGGATCACTCCCTACCACGAAGCGGCGATGGGTCATCCCACGTCGTCCGAGCTGGAGGGTGTAGCCGACATCCGCGAGCGACACATCGCTGTGCGCTTCCAGATGGGAGCTCAAGTTGCGGGTCATGCTCTCCAGTGCGGTGCGGCTGCGTGCGGAGAGCAGCAGTATTTGCCACGGGCGACCTGGATCGGGCTTGGAATCGGGTTGAGAGGGTGGTGCCAGGTTGGGTGGTTCTTCCAGTACGACGTGCGCGTTTGTCCCACCGATTCCGAACGAGCTGACGCCAGCTCTTCGTGGGGTCTCCGATTTTGGCCAAGGCCGCAGTGTGGTGTTCACAAAGAACGGACTAGAGACAAAGTCGATCTCGGGATTGGGAGTCTCAAAGTGTAGGCTGGGCGGAATCTGTCCATGGTGGACGGCCTGTGCTGCCTTGATGAGTCCCGCGATTCCTGCTGCGGTTTCCAGGTGTCCTACGTTCGATTTGACGGAACCCAGTGCGCAGTAGCCGGTTCGCTTGGTGCTGGCCCGAAACGCTTGGGAAAGTGCTGCCACTTCGATCGGATCACCAACGGGAGTGCCGGTGCCGTGGGCTTCGACCATTCCGATGGTGTCGGCATCGATCTCGGCCATTTCTAGCGCTTGGGTGATGCAGTCGGCTTGACCGTGTACGCTTGGTGCGGTGTAACCCACCTTATCGGCACCATCGTTGTTGATCGCCCAGCCGCGAATGACCGCCACGACTTGATCGCGGTCGCGCACCGCATCCTCGAGTCGTTTGAGCATGACCACCCCGAGTCCGCTGCTGGTCAGCGTTCCCTTGGAATTGGCATCAAAAGCGCGGCAGTGTCCGTCGGGAGACACCACCAGTCCCGGTGTGTACAGATAGCCAATCTTCTGCGGTGTGGTGATCGCGACCCCACCGGCCAGCGCGAGGTCACACTGGAAATCGGTCAGACTCTGACAAGCCACCGCTACCGAAACCAAGGAGGTGGAGCAGGCCGTCTGGACGGTCACTGCGGGACCGCGCAGGTTTAGCTTATAGGCGACACGGGTGGTCAGTCCGTCCTTGTCGTTGGCAATGTGAATTCCGTAGTCGCCGACGTTTTCACGTAGCTCCTGGTTCCCGATCAGGTTCTGGATCAGATAGGTATTCCCAGAGACGCTCCCAGCGAATACTCCGACCGACTCTGTCCCGCTTCCTGGGGCATATCCTGCGAGCTCCATGGCCTCCCAGCAGCATTCCAGAAACAACCGATGCTGAGGATCCATGATCTCTGCTTCTCGAGGGCTGTAGCCGAAGAAGCGAGCATCGAAGCGATCGATATCGGGCACGACACCGCGTGCGCGAACGTAGTTGGGATTGTTGACCAGCTTGGGGCTGATCCCGACCTCTAGGAGTTCTTCTGTGGAAAAGAAGGAGATTCCTTCCTTGCCACTCCGGATCATGTCCCAGAACTGATCGACATTGGCTGCGCCTGGGAATCGTCCCGCCATACTGATGATGGCAATTCCTTGTAGCGATTCATTACTCATCGCGCTGCTTCCTCCCCTGTGCTCGCTGGCGCTGGAGCGCGGCTGCTTCTTTGCGAAGACGACCGCGTTCCTGACTGCGAGCAGTGTCCTCGCTCTCCACCTGGGCATTCCCCGTGAGGAATGTCGTTAGTGCTCCGATAGTAGGATACTGGAATAGAGTCAGAAGAGATACCTCTTTTCCGAGCACCTCCCGGAGCCGTGCATGAACCTGTGCCATCTTGAGAGAGTGACCTCCCAAGTCGAAAAAGTTGTCTGCCAGACCGACGCGATCAACGTGCAATATCTCACGCCATACCTGAGATATCTGTTGCTCCAGATCGCTCTTCGGGGCCTGGTACTCCGCCTGCGTGCGTTGCGGCTGTACTTGGCGCTTGGCCAAAGCCTGACGGTCGACCTTTCCGTTCGCGGTCTGTGGCAGCACGGAAAGGGCCACATAGGCGGACGGAATCATGAAGTCCGGCAGCCCGCTCTGGAGCTGACTGCGCAGGGTGCTTGGACTCGCTAGCTCTGTTCCGCTTGGAACGACGTAGGCCACCAGTTCCTTGCTGCCATCGGGCTGACTGGCTGCGACCACCGCCGCATCACGTATGCCCGGACAGAGTCGCAGCGCGGCTTCGATCTCTCCGGGTTCAATGCGGAAGCCTCGGATCTTCACTTGATGATCAATCCGGCTCAAGTACTCGAGTCTTCCATCGGCACGGAAGCGACCCAGATCGCCACTTCTGTACAGTCGAGACGGCGGCTGGCCGGTCCGGGTGGCCACAGGACTTGGGATGAAGCGCTCTGCGGTCAGCTCGGGACGGTTCAGATAGCCGCGTGCGATGGCGACGCCACCAATGCAGATCTCACCCGGAATTCCCACCGGCACCGGCTGAAGGTTGGCATCGAGCAGGTGTATCTCGGAGTTGGCGACTACCGTTCCAATCGGTGGTGGGTCATCGGTCAGCGTACATTCACCCAGTGAGGCGCAGATGGTCGCTTCGGTCGGTCCGTAGGCGTTCCAGATGTGGCGACCGTTTTGTGGGCTGGCCCAGCGCGAAACGAGGGACAGCGGCAGCGCTTCTCCGGCAATGACCAGCGTGGTGAGCTCGGGCAGCGGAGCGACCGGCAGTACCGCCAGCACCGATGGGGTAATGGTCAGCATCGTGATCCGCTGCTCGGACAGCAGGGTTGCCAGCGCCGGTCCTGGCAACAGCTTGTCGCGTGGGGCCAGCACCAGCGTGCCGCCACAGAACAGCGCGTTGAAGACCTCGTACAGCGTCGCATCAAAGCTCAGGCTGGCGAGCTGGAGCACCCGACTGTGTGGGCCGAGCAAAAAGCGCTCGATCTGAGCGGTGATCACGCTGCACAGACCGCGATGTTCGATAAGGACTCCTTTGGGTTGTCCCGTCGATCCGGAGGTATAGATGACGTAGGCCAAGCTGCGGGCCGTGCTTTGGTGTTCGGGCCGTGTGTTCGGCTGCACCTGCCAGCTCTCTTCGTCGAACAGCAGCGTCTTTGTGCGCGGGGTCGGGAGCTTCGCGGACAGCGCAGACTCCGACAGCAGCAGCGCAAGGTTGGCGTCCTTGGCCAGCAGCTCTAGGCGGTCTTTGGGATGGGCCGGATCGAGTATCAGGAAGGCGCCGCCAGCCTTGAGAATCCCGAGCATGGCGATGATCAGCCGAGGCGAGCGTTCCACGCAGACACCGACAATTTCTTCCGGATGAATCCCCTCGGCGAGCAGCGCGTGAGCGACCCGGTTGGCCGCCTCGTCGAGCTGTCGATAGCTCAGCTCTTGGCCTTCGAAGTGCAGGGCGATGTGGTCGGGGGCACGGTCGACCTGGGTCGTGAACAGCTCGTGGATGCACAGACCGTCTGGGAATGGCGCGGTTGGGGCACTCCAGCTCGTCAAGGCAGCTTGTTCTGTGGCGGTCAGAAGCGGTAACTTGGCGACGGACTGGTCGGGATTTTCGGCGATTCCGGCGAGCAGCGTCACGTAATGCCCGGCCATCCTGGCAATCGTCGACGAGTCGAACAGCTCGCTGCGGTAGCCGAAGCGTCCGACCAGGCCGTGGGGAACCTCGACCAGCTCCAGGCTCAGGTCGAACTTGGCAGCGTCTAGCTCGACATCGAGAGAGGTCATTGCCCAGTCAACACCCAGCTCTGGCGTCGCTGGATCGAGGATGAAACCGACCCGAAACAGCGGCGTCTCTCCAGGATGTCGCTCGGGATTGCAGGCCTCGACGACTCGCTCGAACGGAACGTCTTGGTTGTCGAATGCCGACAGCGTCACTTCGCGAACCCGGCGCAGCAGCTCTCGGAAGGACAGAGCGCCGCTCATCTCGGTGCGCAGGACCAGCGTATTTGGGAAAAAGCCGAGCAGCGGTGCCAGCTCCGGTCGCTGACGACCGGCCGTAACGATTCCGACGACGACTTCTTGCTGCTCGATATAGCGATAAAACAGCGCCTTGAGCGCCGTCAGCAGGGTAATAAACAGCGTCGCCCCTTCGCTGTGACCGAGTCGGCGCAGTGTTTGGGTCAGGGCCAGCGGCACGGACACAAGTTCGCGTCCGCCCCGGAACGTAGGGTTCGGTGGGGGGGCGTGGTCCTCGGGAAGCTGTAGCCTGGGCAGCGGCGCGGCGAGCTGTTTTTTCCAGTAGCTAAGCTGTCGTTCGATAAGCTCGCTGCTGAGCCAGCGCCGTTGCCAGATCGTGTAGTCGAGATACTGCACCGGCAGCGGTGGCAGCGGCGACTTCTCACCGGCGCAAAAGGCTCGATACAGCTTGGCCAGCTCGACGTTAAAGACGCCGTAAATGGACAATCCATCGGCGATGATGTGGTGGAAGGTCAAAAACAGCCGGGCATCTTCGTCGTCGACGATGAGCAGGACAAAGCGCACCAGGGGCCCGTGTACCAAATCAAAGGGCCGATGTGCTTCATCGGTACAGCGCTGCATAAACGCCGCTTCCCGCTCGTGCTTCGGGAGTGAACGCAGATCGGCGATTGGTAGGGGCAGCGGTTCCGGGGGATGGATGACCTGGACCGGCTCACCCTGTGCAACGTGGAAGCTGGTCCGCCACACCTCGTGACGGTTGACGATCTCGGTGAGTGCTCGCGACAGGGCTTCGGGATCGACGCTGCCTCGGAAGCGGACGGTGACCGGCTCGTTATACGAGGGCGCATCGGGCAGAAGCTGACCCAGGAACCACAGGCGCTGCTGAGCAAACGACAGGGGCAGCGGTCCTTCGCGGGGCTCGGGGACGATGCTCGGAATGGTGAGTCCACGATGGCCGGGACGCAGCGATTCCAGGTGTCGCGCCAGCCCCGCAACGGTGGGTGCCTCGAACAGAGCCCGCATCGGTAGCTCCAGATGGAAGACCTCGCGGATGCGGAAAATCGCTCGCGTGACCAGTAGGGAGTGACCACCTAGCTCGAAGAAGCTGTCATGAACCCCGACTCGCTCGACCCCGAGCGTCTCGGCAAAGATCGCGGCCAGCTCTTCCTCGATGTAGGTTCGCGGCGCGGCGTACTGTTTGCTGAGGCTGTGCTTGACCTCGGGAGAGGGCAGGGCTTTGCGATCCACCTTGCCATTGGGGGTCAGCGGGAACTGTCCGAGCACCATCAAGTGCGCCGGAACCATGTAGCTCGGGAGCTTGCTTTCGATAAGCTCGGTTCCGTTTGGGATGTGGACAGATAGTTCCCGACTCCCGGGAGACAGCACAGGGGCAGTCTTTGTGCCGGGCGATGAGCCAGTCAGTCTGGTGTTCCCTCTGCACCGCTAGGACGGGGTGGCCAGCGATGGATACACCGGACAACCCGCAGGGAATGGCTGATTGGAATCGAACGGCTTGCCACTCGCGGCAGCCTGATTTTGTCGACAAGTCTCCCCTTGGCGACAATAGACCAAGCGTGAAATGGCCTCATTGAAAGAGGCTGCGACCGTGTCTTGAAGATGCGGACAATAGACCGCGACCGTGAGGAGAACCGAGCGACGCATGGGCGGGACCGTATCACAGCCGATGGCAGCCGTGGAGACACGCAAGGCTGAAGATTGCCAGCGTGGGATGGCCTCCTGCCGGTTATTCGCAGCAGGCCACTGCGCGAGTGGTGGTGCAGTCCGAGCCTCGTGACACGCCACCGCTTGCGTTGACCCACGTTCCGCCGTAGGAGCTGCCAAGTGTGCTCGTCCAATCATTGCACGCGTAGCTGAATGGGAGTCGGGCGTGATCGGGAACCCCCGTGTTGGTGATGTCGCCCGCTAAGTTGCCACTCGGATCGAGCCAGGCACCGTCGGTGGGCGGAGTGGTCGGGGAGTTGCTGCGCAGATACTCGGTGGCATGGCACATGTGGGAACCTGCAAACTGAGTCGCGCACAACGTATGCATTTTGTGGCGCCCGCCGGCGTTTCCGTTCGTTGTGCTCATCGTGAATCCGGCGAATCGGACCTTGGCGACTCCTTTGCAGCAGGCCAGGGGTCTTGATGTCGAGCAGTCTGATCCGCGAGAGATGCCGGCGCTCGCGTTGACCCAGGTACCTCCGTACGAAGAGCCCAGCGTGCTGCTCCAGTCCTTACAAGCGTACTCATGCGGATAACGACCGAACTTGGGAGATCCGAAGGACTGAATTCCTTTGCCATCTCCCGTCGAAGGATCTAGCCAAGCACCGGAGGAAGGTGGAGCAGTTCCGGAGTTTGCCACCAAATACTCAGCCGCATGACAGAAGTGAGAGCCCGCGAACGCCGCTGCGCACAGCGCATGCATTCCGGACCGTCCATTGGTCACCGCACCGGTGTAGGTCGTCGCGGTAAAGCCGGCAAAGGCCGGACTCTCTTCGGTGTACGCTCCACCGGTCCCGGCGGGTCCAGTCGGGCCTTGCGGTCCTGGGTCACCACGCTCTCCTTTGGCCCCCGGAGCGCCATTCATTCCCGGATCGCCCTTGGCCCCTGGAGCGCCGTTCATTCCCGGATCGCCCTTGGCCCCCGGAGCGCCGTTCATTCCCGGATCTCCTTTGAGTCCCATTGGACCTGCGGGGCCAGGGCTTCCGGTGTCGCCTTTGTCGCCCTTTGCACCGGACGGACCAGGACTTCCGGTGTCGCCTTTGTCACCAGAGTCCCCCTTTTCGCCCTTGTCCCCTTTCATTCCCGGTGACCCCGCTTCAGGGTTCGGAGTGCTACATCCCAGCAGCGGAAAAAGGAGTCCTACGTACAGCGTCCAAGTCAATCGTCGCATCGACACATCTCCACGTTCACTTTGATGATGACTGGGAACCTAGCTGCTCTTTTTGCGCAGATCAATCGCTGTGCAGGGTGCCGTTCTTGATGCGCTTGAGTTGTGAATCGATACCTAGAAGCGTCCGAGTCTTCCCGAGGACTTCCCTTTGCGATGGAAACCGCTCAGTTTTCGGAGGGAGTAGACCGTGAGAAGTTGCTTTCGATAAAGCTGCGGATGCGCACTGGCAGCTCTGGATCATTTGGGTTGGTCTTGGGGACAAGGTAGGCGACCAGGCGCTTGTCGCCCTGGCGGGCTTCGCGTAGCTCGATGAGCGCGGACTGGACCTCGGGGTGCTGGGTGATCGCTTCTTCGATCTCGCCAAGCTCGATGCGAAAGCCACGGATCTTGACCTGATGGTCGATTCGTCCCAGGTACTCGAGTGAGCCATCGGGACGGTAGCGAACCCAGTCGCCGGAGCGGTACAAACGGGCCCCGCTTTCGCCCTGGGGATCATCGATGAAGCGCTCGGCGGTAAGCTGAGGACGGTTGAGATAGCCCCGTGCCACGCCACCACCACCGACCAGCAGCTCGCCGGCAATTCCGATCGGCACCTGCTGGAGCCGACGATCGAGGACGCGCAGGCGAAGGTCGGGAATCGGGACACCGATGACGCTGCCGGGACGATCGCAATCGGCACGACGGATTCGATAGTAGGTGACGTGAACGGTCGTCTCGGTGATGCCGTACATGTTGACGAGGACAGGTTGGTCCTCACCGTGACGATCGATGAACGGACGCAGCGCACCCAGGTCGAGCGCCTCACCTCCGAAGATGACCTGGCGCAGTGCTAGCGGGGTGTCCGCAAGGTCGGCCATTGCCTGCTCGGCGGCAATCAGTTGATAAAACGCAGACGGAGTCTGGTTCAGGATGGTGACTTTTTCGCTGCTGAGCAGGCGATAAAAGGACTCCGGCGAGCGGCTGACCCAGTACGGGACGACGACCAGGCGGCCACCGTAGAGCAGAGCTCCCCACAGCTCCCACACCGAGAAGTCGAACGCAAAGGAGTGAAACAGACACCACACATCCTGCGCCGTGAAATCGAACCAGGGCTGGGTGGCCGAAAACAGCCGCACCACGTTGCGATGGCTGACCTGCACTCCTTTGGGATTTCCCGTTGAGCCAGAGGTATAGATGATGTACGCCAAATGGTCAGGCTGGACCTGGACCGGAATGCGCGGTGGTGGTGGCTCCTCTTCGAGGCTGTGGATCGTCGGTAGGCTGAGCGATACCACTGCGCCAGCATAGGAGCTGGGGAGCACCCGTCGCACCTGTTCCTGGGCCACGATCACAGCGACCTTGGCGTCCTCTAGCAGGAAACGGATGCGGTCGCGAGGGTAGACCGGATCCAGCGGCAGATACGCGCCGCCGGCCTTGAGGATACCGAGGATGCCGACCACCAGCTCCAGCGAGCGCTCGGCGCACAGTCCGACCGCCTGATCCGGGCCGACCCCTAGCGCGCTGAGCTGCGCGGCCAGTCGCTCAGCAGCACGGTCTAGCTGTGCGTAGGTGAGCCGCTGGTCTTCATAGACCACCGCCACCACATCGGGCGTACTGCGCGCCTTGGCCGCAAACAGCTCATGCAGACAAGTGGTGACCTCGGGCTGGGCGATTCCACCGGTCCAGGCCGCAAGCTGCACCTTTTCAGCGCTGGGCAACAGCGGCAAAAGGGCAATCGGTTGCTCTGGCTGTTCCACCATCGCCGACAAAAGGACGGTCAGGTGTTGTGCCCATCGTGAAATGGTCGTCTCGTCGAATAGGTCGCGGCTGTACTCGAGGAAACCGTGAAGCCCATCGGGCCGTCGCTCCATCTGAAGCGAGAAGTCGCACATCGCGGTTCCGTTGTGGGACTCGAATCGGCTCACCGACCACTGCGATGGCAGATCGGCCCCAGGTGGATCGAGCAGGCACATCACCTGAAACAGCGGCTGCTGGCCCAGGCTTCGTTCGGGTCGTAGCTCCTCGACGAGCTTCGGGAAGGGCAGCTCGCTGTGGTCCAATCCGGCGAGCACCGTCTCGCGTACTCGATTGAGCAGCTCTCGAAAGGACGGCGAATGGGCGAGGTCGATCCGCAGCACGAGGGTGTTCACAAACGGACCAATCAGCCCCGATAGCTCGGGTCGCTGCTGGGCCGAGACGACGCCCGCGATCGGCAGCTCCTCTTGCCCGGTGTAGCGATGCAAAAGAGACGCCAGCCCGGCCACGAGCGCCATGTAGAGCGTCGCCCCTTCTCGCTGGGCCAGTGCCAACAGACCGGCACTCAGCTTGGAATCGAGGTGGAGCGGCAGGCGAGCGCCACGAAAGCTCCCTTGGGCGGGGCGCACGTGGTCTGTCGGAAGCTGAAGTACCGGCAGTGCCGCGAGCTGTTTGCGCCAATACTCCAGATGCGGCGCGAGCTGCTCCGGTCCGAGTTGGGTCTGTTCCCAGGCCGCATAGTCGGCATATTGTAGCGACGGTGGCGAAAGGCCCGGTCCACCTTGCTGCTGCTGCGTATAGAGCTTGAAGAGCTCTGGGAGCAGTACATTTGCGAGCGACACCCCGTCGAAAATGGCGTGGTGGAAGACCAGCAGCAAGCGATGCTCGTGAAGAGCAAGACAGACCAACTGGGCTCGA
>ERZ724523.2243-NODE-2243-length-11089-cov-3.498641_pt1 | contig 11089 bp, 7 predicted proteins | sample MGYA00376056_ERZ724523 | MGnify/ENA primary metagenome ERZ724523 (study PRJEB28724, sample SAMN07190888) | wastewater metagenome | isolation source: influent of sewage treatment plant in Hong Hong | place: USA: Christiansburg, Virginia | collected 2016-03-01 ... | reverse complement strand
GACAAAGGCAAGCAACTCGGCCAAAAGGGCTACCAACTCCTGCGCCAACAGGTCGACAAGCTCTCTGACTAGACATCGTCCGCTAAAACAGACAACCGTCCGCACACGGACCCTGAAGTGCGAGGATGGTTGAAATTCCGCCCACCGACACCGCAACGGATGGTCCAAAATAGGCGGCACATGGACAAGCTGCGCTGGCTTCACCTGTCTGACATTCACTGCGGGCAGCGCGGTGAACGGACCCGCTGGCCGACGGCGAGAGCGCCATTCCTATCGGATCTAAAAGAGCAAATGCAAACACTCGGGCCGCCGGACCTGATCTTGGTCAGTGGCGACCTGGCGTTTTCGGGACAAAAGCGCGAGTACGAACAGCTCAAAGAACGGCTCGATGCCATCACCGCAGCCACCGGCGGCAATCCACTGTGGGTGGTTGTGCCCGGCAATCACGATCTGCGCTGGCCGGAGCCTGGCGATGCCACGGCGCGGGGGCTGCGCAGCTACCCCGACGATCCCGATGTCCGACGGGCGGTACACTCCACCAAAAGCGAGACCCAGCGATACCTGCGAAAGCTGTTCACCGACTACGAGCGCTTCTTCCGCGAATACATACTGAGCAGGTGGCAAGCACGCAGCGACGAACTCCAGCTCGACTACAAGTTCGGTGGCTTACCCGGTGATTTCTTGCTGCGGATTGAACAGCACGGGCTGCGATTGGGAATCGTGGGCCTGAATTCGGCCTTTCTTCAGCTAGGCGGCGACGACTATGAGCGACGGCTGAGCCTGGAGCCAGAACAGGTGCCGGGGGATCTGCCGCAATTTGTCGAGGACACGGACGCGGCGCTGCTGATGATGCATCATCCGCCGTCGTGGCTCTCCCCCCGGAGCCACCGACTCTTCGAGCAGGAACTGTACCCGCCGGGACGCTTCCTGGGCTGTCTGTTCGGTCATATGCACGGACATCGTGCGACGACGGAGCTTGGGGCATCGGGACAGCCACGTCGCTACCTACAGGCCTCGTCGCTGTTTGGGCTGGAACACTACGGCCACGCTCATGAGGAGCGCGTGAGCGGCTACACCATCTATGAGCTTTTGCGCACCTCGCCCAGTGAAGGCAAGCTGTCACGCTTCGTTCGCACGGCCGTGTTTCTAGAGGACGGGGCGCTGCGGTTTGTCGACGATCTGCGGGCAGGTCCGGCGGGGCAAACCCTGACCGTGTCGCTGCGCAGTCGGCGCGGTGTGGATAGCACAATGCCGACCGCAGAACGGACGCCCGCGCTCCTCTCACCGTCTCAGACCGCGATCGCGAATCCATTTTCGCACAGCGGCAGGCTGACCGATCCCAGCCTGTTTATTGGCCGCAAGGAGATTCTCCGTCAGCTCTTTGAAGACCTCCGCTGTGGCGGCAATCGGGCCTTGCTTGGTCCCGCGCAGATTGGGAAGTCGTCGCTGCTGTCCATGGTGTGCGCGCTCGGTCCCGAGCGGCTGCGGTTTGAACCCAGTGCATTTGTGTATTTGAATTTGCAGATCATCGACGACGACGGTGACTTTTTCGATGCGCTGTGTCACAAGCTCGGGATCGCTCCCTGTCGAGGCTACAAGTTGGAACGGCAGCTCTCACAGCGACGGGTTGTGCTCTGTCTCGACGAGGTCGAAAAGCTGCAAAGTGAGCGCTTTCCAGTGGCAGTACGCGAGCAGCTCCGTGGACTAGCCGACGGTGCGGACGCCCCACTGACACTGCTTTTGGCCAGCAGAGTGCCGCTCGACAAGCTCTTCCCCGACGCACCGGACCGCACGTCACCACTTTATAACGTTGTGCCGCCGCTCACTGTGCCGCCATTTTCCGACGCTGAGTGCCGAGAGCTACTGTCCACCCGACTACACGGCAGCGGGGTCACTTTTGTCGAGCCCGAGATCGCCCAGCTCATCGAAACCAGCCACGGTCACCCAGCCACCCTCGTCGCCGCCGCCGCCACCCTATTCGATCAACACCGAGGCCGTCGGTGACTCGATTTCGCGCTCTTCACCGCCTGTGGGCATACTTCTTCCGGCCTCAGAGACGGATTTCGTCCAGCATTATCATTCAAAATAAAATCAACGAGACCATTGCTCTCTCATTTACAAACTCCAAACAGAATCGTGACACATTACCGGCAATAACAAACAAAATTGCCGACAATCTGTATGCACTTATTAATCCAAATCACACCAAAATAGAACAGCTTGCAATTCATTCAGCAATCAGTTTTACGAGATGCTTAGACAAGGCGGCTCAGGTCAAGACTCTGTATCAAATTGCGCAGTTCCGCTGGATTGTACTGCCGACAGAGCTCGATTCTCTCTTTCCACCCCAGCTTCGGGATGCGATCGATTCACTAAAACAGATCGGGGATACCGTGGATCGCGCCATGGAGACCACGGCTCAACTGACCAAAACCACGACTCTTTGGGAAGTCAGCGAGCAAATTGTCCATTTGACGCGGGCGCAGTTTGCGTTGAAAGAACTGGGCGAAGGCTTTGCACCTGTACTGGCATTGGTGATTGGTCATTTCGCTGATGTGCTCAAAGAAGAAGGCGAACGCGTTCGTACGGAGCAACAGCGCGGGCCAGTGCCCAATCCTTATGTCATAGGCAATCCCGTACACGGCCAGCTCTTCGTCGGACGCGAGGACGTACTCAGGCGACTGGAGGAGCTGTGGGGCTCGAGTGGTCAGTGTCCGTCAGTATTGCTCTACGGCCACCGTCGAATGGGAAAGTCGTCGGTGCTGCAAAACTTGGGCCGTCTGACGCTGCCGAGTCACAGCGTGCTGGTCGACTTCAACTTGCAGCGAATTGGTCGGGTCCGCTCGACGGCGGAGCTGCTCCATGGACTGTCTTTGAAACTGTACGATGCGGCGAAACGGGCCGGACTCGGTGGCGAGCTGCTTTGCGAACCACAGGAGTCCGACTTTCTGGCCGAGGGCAAAAATCCCTACCTGGCGCTCGACCGCTTCCTCGACAAGCTCGGGCAGCTACGCGAAGGCCGTCGTTTTCTGGTCACCGTCGATGAGTTCGAGCTGATCGAAGAACAGATCGCCGAGGGACGGCTGGATCCTCACCTTCTGGCGGTCTTTCGTGCGACCTTTCAGACGTATCCCTGGCTGATCATGGCCCTGGCGGGTCTGCACCGTTTGGAAGAGCTGCGACATGACTACTGGCATCCCCTGTTTGGATCGGTCTCGGCAATCGAGGTCAGCTTTCTTAGCGATGGAGCCGCTCGCACGCTGATTACCGCGCCAGCCCCCGACTTTGCGCTCGACTACGATGCAGCGGCAATCTCTCGCATCATCGAGCTGACCCACGGGCAGCCCTATCTGATTCAGCTCATCTGTCACAGCCTGGTGGCGCGCTACAATCGTCTGCTCAGTGAGGAGCCGGTGCCACCTCTACGCCGCTTTCAGTTGGCCGATGTAGACGCGGTGGTCAGCGAATCAGAGCTGTTCACCGATGGGATTCGTTACTTTCAAGGGGTCTGGGATCACGCCTTGCGCAGTGCACCAGCGGGCCAGACCCAGGTTCTGATCGTGCTGGCGCAACAACCGGACGGACAAACCGTAGAGGAGCTGACCCGCTCATGCGGGCAACCAGAGGCGACGACCCAGGCTGCGTTGCGGGCTCTGACTAGACACGCCGTGCTCAGAACAGACGGCGTCCGCTATTATTTTACAGTCGAACTTCTCCGTCGCTGGATTATTGCTCAGAGCGTCCATCTGAGCAACAAACAAGCGGCGGTTGATGCTGGATCATAAACCAAATCGTCTGCTAAAATCACCATGCGTCTGCTATAGCAGACGACATCCAACGGCGAAGAAGGAAAGCACATGTCGAGCACTCACTGGTTCCAAGACAATGCACAGTCGATTGGCCGCACTCCGTTGGTCCGCCTAAACCGCGTGATCGATGGGGCTCCTGCTACCGTACTCGCCAAAATCGAGGGCAGAAACCCCGCCTACTCCGTCAAGTGTCGACTCGGAGCGGCGCTGGTGTGGGATGCTGAAAAGCGTGGAGTCCTTGGCGAAGGCAAAGAGCTCGTCGAGCCGACCAGCGGCAACACCGGTATCGCCCTCGCCTTTGTCGCCGCTTCTCGTGGTTATCCATTGACCCTGACCATGCCTGAGACGATGAGCATCGAGCGCCGCAAGCTACTCGTTGCCTACGGGGCCAAGCTGGTCCTAACCGAAGGTGCCCGTGGCATGAGCGGGGCCATCGCCAAAGCCGAAGAGATCGTAGCCTCAAACCCGGACCGCTACGTTCTGCTCCAGCAGTTCAAGAATCCTGCAAACCCTGCCATCCATGAAGCCACCACCGGCCCAGAGATTTGGCATGACACCGATGGCGGCATTGACATCCTGGTCTCGGGCGTCGGCACCGGCGGCACCATCACAGGTATCTCGCGGTACATCAAACAGCACAAGGGCAAGGCCATCACCTCGGTGGCGGTCGAGCCGGCGCACAGTCCGGTGCTGACCCAGAAGCGTGCCGGAGAGCCTCTCAAGCCCGGCCCGCACAAGATTCAAGGCATCGGGGCAGGCTTTGTCCCCGACGTTCTGGATTTGTCTCTGGTCGATGCCATTGAGCAAGTCACCAACGATGAGGCGGTCACCTATGCGCGTCGCTTGGCCCGTGAGGAAGGAATCCTGGCAGGCATCTCTTGCGGAGCTGCTGTTGCGGTCGCTGCACGGCTCGCTCATCGCCCGGAAAACGCAGGAAAGACGCTGGTGGTCATTCTGCCAGACTCTGGAGAGCGTTACCTGAGCTCGATCCTATTTGAGGGACTTTTCGACGAGCGTGGCCTCGCGAAGTAGAACTCCTCACCGCCCTACTCATCTTGGCAGTCACCACCGCTACCGTGCCTCTATGCTGCCCTCTCCTACAGAGAGGTGGTTCTCGCGGATCTGGAGCCTCACAATTGTCCGTCCGTGGTGCTACACTCCTGATCGCGATCGCTCCTGATAGGAGTGCACTAGGATCCCAGGGTGGAGACGAAGACCAAAACAGCGCCGGAGTTGTTGAGCGCCTCTTCTGCACCGACTCTGCTCGATCCAACGACAGAGAGCTCGATTCCTACGGAACCACATCTGGTCGTTCGAACGACACGGATCGGTCGATTCCTACTGCTCCAGGAAATTGGGGCAGGTGGAATGGGCACAGTATTCGCGGCCTATGATGAACAGCTCGATCGCAAAGTAGCCCTGAAGATCCTTCGTAAGCCTGCGGTCGGAAACAACCTACAGCAGCTCCACATCATGCGCGAGGCCAGAGCGACTGCGCGCATCTCCCACCCCAATGTGGTAGCCATCTACGACGTAAATGAAGCAGATGGACAGATTCATATTGCGATGGAGTACGTGGAAGGTCAGACACTGCTGGAGTGGCAGGAGCAGACCAGAAGGAACTGGAAAGAGACTTTGGGGATGTACCTGCAAGTCGGAGCAGGCCTTCAAGCTGCTCACGACGCTGACGTAGTGCACCGTGACTTCAAGCCGGATAAGCTTCCGCCCGTTGAGAAATCTGAAAGAGCTGTCCCCATCCCGATAGAGAGTTGCCCGGCAGCCGGTTGACGATATTCTCCTGCCTTCGGAATTCATTCTCTGCGCATTGTTCTCTGCTGCTCCCGTGCTTGTCTGTCTTGGGCTAATTACTCCAGTTGAAGATCGTGAACCGGTGAGCTAGCCTCTCCCGCGATGCAAGCCCCCACAACCGCCACGAAGAAAAAGTCGGCAACGCCGAAACGAGCCCCCAAGGCCCCCTCCGTGCGCATGACCCTCGATGAGACAATGCGCGAGCTGGAGCAGGCCGGATCCGAGCAAACGCGCAAGACCTACGCCCGACATGGTGCAACTGGGCCCATGTTCGGGGTGAGCTTCGCCACGCTGAAGGGACTCCTCAAGCGGATCGGTGTTGATCATGAGCTAGCCTGTGCGCTCTTTGACACCGGCAACCTCGACGCCCGGAATCTCGCTGTGAAAATCGTGGATCCGGCGCGACTGTCGTCTACTGATCTCGACCGCTGGGCTCGCGATACGTCAGCACCCAAGGTCTGCGGTGCCTACGTCGCGATGCTGGCAGCGGAGGGCCCTCACGCCATCGCCAAGGCCACCGATTGGCTCGCGTCCAAAGACGATTGGGCTCGTGTTGCGGGGTGGGGACTCCTCGGACAGCTCGTCCAACGAGAGGAGACACTGCCGGACTCCTGGTTCGTAGACCGCCTCGGCGAGATCGAGCGTACCATCCATCACGCGCCGAACGCCGAACGTGAGGCGATGAACGCGGCGCTCATTGCAATCGGCTGCCGCAATGAGACGCTGCGCAAGTCTGCAACAACAGTTGCGAAGCGAATCGGTAAGGTCCACATCGACCATGGTGACACGGCCTGCAAAACCCCCGATGCCGCAGCCTACATCGAAAAGACATGGGCACACTCCTTGTCAAAGGGGTTCGAGTCCCCAGCGGCCCATGAGCGAACACGAGAGGTTCCACGGCTGCGGTGCTAACTGCAACCTAACAGAACGACTGCTTCCCTACATTCCTGTCTGAACCCAGCGCTGTACGGACAACAGCTCTGCTGGCGTTAAGGTTCCGACTTCCGGTGGAGGCATTGGCTTTGGTTGTTGATCGATCAGCCGCTGCTTCATCAGGGCTCGACGCGTAGCCCATTGGGAATACGTAGAGAGGTCACTGTTCGCACTCCCTCCCGGTAGGTGACAGCTCCGACAGAGTCGCTGGAATAGAGGCAGAATGTTACGTCGCCAGCGGTCCTCATCGGATCCTCCCTGGGTTCGCTCTCCGAGTCGAACAAGCTGCGGCCCACCGAGCACCCACACATCGCCACTTGGTGAACCAACAAGCCGCGCTGACTCCGGCACCACTGCCGAGTTGCCGTGCAGGAGCTTTGCTCCGTGCAGCAGAGCAAGCTGATTCCCAATGGCGACCCACACTCCACGACCGGATCCGGTGACTCCGGTGATCTTCGATTCATCTGGCACGTCCCAGACTTTTGTGAGAGCCCCGTTTCGTTCGACATAAAGGGACTGTTCGGTGGCCGCAACCAGTACCTCCTGTCCGGTTACGTCGAATGCCACAGCCAGGACTCCTTCCAAAGGGAGTCGCATCATGGTTGCACCGGGCGGTTTCGTAAAATCGATCTGAATCACACCTGTGCTATCGAAGGCTGCCAAGCGCCCCGCTGCACCAGACAGCCCCCGTGCTTGGATATCGAAAAACCGTACGGAACTTACGCTGCCATTGACTACTGCAATCTTATCGGGAAGCGCAAATGCAGTGAGAGCGGAATTGAGTGCAACGACCTCACGCACCGTCTTACCAAGGAGTCCGTACTGCGCGCTCACAGACTCAATCATACCGCTACCTCGGAGTCGGTAGACCTGCCCAAAGGAGTCCACCCCGAGTAGCCATCGGTCCGGTAAATCGAGCGCCGGTACCACCGCTGCGGTTCTCCACTGCACGACCGATGGGTCGCTGCCCTGCTGAACGCCATCGCTCCAGAGCGCGGCACCCAGATTTCCGAAGACCGCGACGTCCTCTTGCGAATCAGCGACTGCAGAGACCTTGCCCAAAGTCGAGGAATCGGTGTTCCACGCGACCGGTCGAAGCTCAATCGTCCCTTCCTCGATCGAACCATCCCGATCCCGGTAAGCGCAGGCTGATAGCGTCAGCGCTTGCGCGAGCAACACAGAAGCGGTCCAAGGCCTATACACGGATGTCCCTCTCCAACGAAAGCGTTTCTTGGGCAGGCTAGTCTCACGCTGCGCTGATCTGCCAGCGAATGGAAAATCATCTGCTCGAGTTTATTTCACCCATCGAATGAGCATATGTTACGGTCAAACTCTCTTCTAAGAGCGGGAGATTATTGTGGAAAATACGCGCCTTCGATCGCTCGGTTGTGGCGGACTCCTTTCCGCATTCCTGTTCGCGTTCCCTGGCTCTCTGCTGCTTGGTTCCTGCGACTCTGGAAGCCAAACACCGGAGTCGATACCGTGGCTTCCGATTTCGTCTTCGGGAGACAGCGCGTTGCCGCCGCAAATGGACGTACTTGGACCCTATGCCTACGTCAGCAAGGTCAAAAATCTGCTGACGGGATTGCCCCCGACCGAGGCGGAAGTGCAGGCAGTGGTTCTGAACCCCAACGCTTTACGTGGATTGATCGATCAATGGAGCGTATTGCCAGAACACCGCGCCAAGATGCTCGACTTCTTCCGCAACGCGTTCCAGCAGAATCAGGTCAGCCTGCCTGCTTTGCAAGCGAGTCTCGGGTTATCCAACGTTTTTTTCGTCAACGACACCGCGCCCTATAACATCACACCGGTGCTGGAGCGCTCTTTGATGGACAGCTTCTCGCTGACCGTCTGGCGCATGATCGCGGCAGAGAGACCCCTTCACGAAGCACTCACCACCAAGCAGTACATGCTCAATCCGCCGCTGATGAGCCTTCTGTCCTTGGTGGACGAGCTGCAGGTAAGTGATTCCGGACTTGTTTCCAATCGGTTCCTGCTACGCAATCCTGCTTTTGCTTTCACGCTGGACGCTGGTACGCAGGGAATCCCGATTACAGAGACGCTGAATCCGGCCAGCCCGTACTACATGCGCTGGTCAAATCCCGTTGGTGCAGGCTGTCGACAAGCCGTGCTCAACTACAACAGCTCTCAGACCAACTACGGCAGTCCGGACAATGCTGTCAACCTGTTCAACTTCCTGTTCGGAAAAATGACCGGTGGCTGCACGGTGGGCACCATCAACCGGTTCCGACCGCAGTGGACCGAAGCGGACTGGAATGACTGGCGGCCGGTGACCATCGAACAGGTGGATTCGAGTCAGGAGTCGAGCCCGCGATTCTACGATCTGTATGCTCTGCGTGGCACCTTCCAGATGAGACTAAAGATACCTCGCGTGGGCTTCTTTGGAACACTGGCGTTTCAGGCCAACTGGGCGACAAACAGCGCCAACCTAAACCGCGTGACGGCGAATCAGACCCTGATTGTGGCGCTCGGCAAGAGCTTCGATGGAAGCGGCACCACGGTACCGATTTTCGACAGCAACCTCGATCCAGACCACGCGGCTCGCGGAACCAGTTGCTATACCTGCCACCAGACACTGGACCCATTCCGTCAGTTTTTCCGGCAGTCCTACTCACTGTACTACCACGACCAAACGGACAGTTCGCAGCGTCGTCTTCCGGCCTCGTTCGCGGTCGACGGAGTCCAGGCCAGTGGAGAAGGTGTCGGGGATCTTGCCAAGATTTTGGCATCGCACCCACGCTTTGCGGTGGCGTGGACGCAGAAGCTCTGTCATTGGGCCAACTCTGTTCCTTGTATGGAGACGGATCCGGAGTTCGAGCGGATTGCGAACTTATTCCGACGCAGCGGCTATCAGTGGAAGACGCTGGTCCGTGAACTGTTTGCCTCACCCCTGATTACGATGGCGCGAAATACGAAGACCAAAGAGACTCGCGGGATGGCGCTCAGTGTGGCGCGGCGAGATCATCTCTGTGTGGCTCTGTCGAACCGACTAGGCACTCCCGATGTCTGCGCCATGTCGACCCCTGAGCCGAGCGCACTTGGCATCGCAGTTCGGCGTTATGCCGCGTTTGTTCCGGTAGACGGTTACGATCGTGGTCTGGAGATTGGGAGTCTGTCGACCGACCCAAGTGCATTCTTCCGCATCGCGACCGAGTCCATGTGCATGCTCCTAGCGGACCGGGTGGTCGATTCCAGTTCTCCGTCGCGTTACTCCAGCTTGCAGTCCGAGGCAGCCATTGATGACTTTGTGGCAACGATCATGACGCTACTGCCAAGCGATCCTCGGTCGAGCGAGGCTCGCCAGATTTTGCGTGAGCACTTCGCAGCGGCGAAGGGTTCGGGGGCTAGCGCGTCCGAGGCACTCAAGTCCACCTTCACGCTGGCGTGTGCTTCACCCTCCAGCGTCATCATGGGGCTTTAGGAGGCACATCATGGACACGACCAGAAGGCAAGCTCTGCTCTCCGGTTTGTTTGGTGTAGGAGCAATGGGTCTGCGTGCCTTGGCATCCGGTCTGCCCGCTTGGCTGCTCGCAGATCCGTTCTCTGCGAAAGCAGATCCACGGGTCTGTCCCGGCGCTGATCCGGCCTCCGCGCACTACTTGATTGTGGCGACATCACAAGACGGCGATCCGCTCAATGCCAATGTGCCCGGAACGTTCGACTTCCCAGATATCTACCACAGCACCGATCCGAGAATGGCCCCGACCTCCATGAACTTGGGCGGCAAACAGTACGTAGCCGCCAGAGCGTGGGCCACTCTTGATCCTGCGATCCTGGCCCGGACCTGCTTCTTTCATCACGGAACCTACACGATCAATCACGGAAATCATCCCAAGGTGTTGCAACTCATGGGCGCAGTGCGGAGGCAGGAGATGCTGATGTCTCTGCTCGCCAAGCAGCTCTCCCCTTGTCTGGGAACCATTCAAACCGAGCCAGCGGTCATCAGTCCCAACCTGATTACTTACCAAGGGAGAGTGCTGCCGGTATTGAGTCCTCCCGACTTAAGTACGCTGCTCGCTGGACCCAATAGTCCACTGCTCAAATTACAGCGGCTCCGCGACGCAGATATGGATCGGCTGAACGCTCTGTTTAAGAAGAACGGAACCGCTGCGCAAAGAGCGATCCTGGATCAGCACGGTCAATCGCAGAGTCAGGCCAGAGCGCTGACCTCTCTGCTGATCGATAACTTGTCAAGCATCAAGGGAAGCTCGCGAAACGAATTGAACCTTACCGCAGCAGTCCTCCTGAAGATGAACGTCACTCCCGTGGTGACCATGAGCTACAACTGGGGCGGCGACAACCACAGTGACAACGGACTGTCCACAGAGACAAGCGAAACCGTCGCTAGCATCAGCGCGATTTCCAACCTGATGTCACGACTACGCGAGTTTGGCCTTCAAGATCGGGTGACGTTTGTGGCGCAGAACGTGTTTGGGAGGACTCTGTCTCGCAAAGTCCGCAATCCCAACGGACGCGATCACCATGGCAACCATCACTGTAGTGTCCTGATCGGTACG
>ERZ724523.2236-NODE-2236-length-11110-cov-3.802714_pt1 | contig 11110 bp, 9 predicted proteins | sample MGYA00376056_ERZ724523 | MGnify/ENA primary metagenome ERZ724523 (study PRJEB28724, sample SAMN07190888) | wastewater metagenome | isolation source: influent of sewage treatment plant in Hong Hong | place: USA: Christiansburg, Virginia | collected 2016-03-01 ... | reverse complement strand
CCACTTTGTCATCGCACAGGTCTTCCACTTCAATCGAAAACGAGGGCAGCTTCTGCTTTTCGTTACGCAGCGCAATGCCCATCAAAAACGGGACGCCGGCGTGGAGTCGAGGCGGCGGCTGACGCTTCGGAATCACGCCGCGCAGCGAAGCCTCCGCAAGAAGTAGCGATGCCACCATCAGCGAGAGCAGCATCGACAGCAGCAGATACAGCAGGTTGTTGCCACTGTTGAGGGCGACGAAGAACAGACAGATCCCAGCCATGCAGAACCACCACCCATCGCGGGTCAGGCGTACGCCGCGCAGCCGGGTGAGGAAGCGCAGGTTCATGGCACTGGAACGCGCTCGACGATGCCCGACAGGATTCGCTCAGCTTCAGCGCGCCCGTTGCTAAGCGCGTCGCTATAGCCGCCCTGACTACCGCCGGGAAGGACCAAGCGATGAGCCAGCGCCGGGACCGCCAGCTCACGAAAGTCATCGGGCACACAGTAATCGCGATTTTCCGACAACGCCCGCGCCTGAGCGGCCCGAAACCACGACTGAAAGCCTCGCGGCGACACCCCAAGCTGGAGCAGTGGCGAGCGACGCGTTTCGCCGATCACTCGCTCCGCGTACTCCAGCAGGGACTCTTCCACGCGGACGATACAAACGGTGTCTTGGAGCTGCTGCACCTCGGCACAGGACACCGCAGGCTGCATCTCCTCGACTGGATCGTACTGGCTACCGCGCATGACCACTCGCCGCTCATCGTAGCGCGAAGGATAGCCGAGCCGAAGTCGCAGCAGAAAGCGGTCCATTTGCGACTCGGGCAGTGGATAGGTACCAAAGTGCTCGAGTGGGTTCTGCGTCGCCAAAACCAAAAACGGCTGCTCGATGGTGTGGGTGTAGTGGTCGACCGAGACCCGACCCTCGCTCATCGCCTCCAGCAGACTGCTCTGCGTACGCGGCGCGGCACGGTTGATCTCATCGGCGAGGACCACGTTGGCGAACAGCGGACCTGGCTTGAAGTCAAACTGTCGCGTGTCCTCGTTCCACACGGAGACGCCGATTACATCAGAGGGCAGCAGGTCGGACGTAAACTGAATCCGTCGAAACTTGCCGCCCGTCGCTCGGGCCAGTGCCCGGGCCAGCGTGGTCTTTCCGACGCCGGGGATGTCCTCCAGCAGGATGTGACCACGGGCCCCAAGCGCCACCACCGCCAGACGAATCACATCACTCTTTCCGTGGACCACTTGGCCGATGCTCTGAACCAACCGAACCATCGTCGAGTAGGCTGCTTTGACCGCCGCCGTTCGCGGAGTAGTTCCAGGGACGGAGCCAGCGCTGTTCATCGTCGAGCCCAAGATGACCTTACGGGTTAAGTCATTATAGCCTGAGGACTTTCCGCCCTGGGCAACAAAACCGCGAGCTGGTCGTGGTTTCGACGTTAGTCGGGGTGAGAGGGGCGACGGACTCCCCTCAGAAACGGTGCCGCGTTGCGACACACCGGCTGTTTCAAGCGACCCGCACACTGCCATGCCAGCGCCTCACGGACGGATTGTACGAGGTCTGCATCGGATGTTGGCCTGTGCAGGAAGACAACCAGACCGTCGATCAGCTTCGGCTCTGGGTGGTTTAACAAAATCGTCATGTCGTGGGCACAGCGCGACGTAAGCAGCTCTGCTACCTCAGTGGCCGGAGGAATCGGCGTCATGTCGCGAAAGGACCAGACCAGCTCACAACGGACTCCCTTTCGGACATCGACCGGACTGGGTGCGTCAGGCAAGCCGCCACTGTCCCGCCACAACAAACCGAGGGCTTGTCGCGCAGCCGCGTCGTGCTGTGCACTCAACCTCCGCAGAAACTGAGCCCCACTCGATGCGGCAGGACTGTACGAATAGGAACGCAGAGACAACGCCGCCCGTATCGATTCGACTGCGATTCCCAATCCCAGCGGAGAGCGCCATTCACCCAGTAGATCCAACGCCCCTGATCGCACAGATTCGCTCGGTTGACTCTGCACCATCGCGACAACATCGGCGGACTGGTCTACGCTCCCGATGCGACCGAGTAGCAGCAGCCAACGACCAGGAATGATCTGTTTCCCATCGAGCGCAAGCTGTCCGTTTCGCATCGGCTTCACCAGAATTTTCGCCAGCGCTGGAGCGGTCGCAGCAAACTCTGTCGGGTGATGCGTCTTCAAGTAGCCAGCGTCAGCAATGGCCAGCGCATACGCAACCTGCTGCGATTGTGCAAGTTGTACGTAGTAGCCGGAGTCGATCTCGAACAGAGCGGTCGCCGCAGAGCGACTCTGGTGGTCATCACCTCTCACAAAGCGCGCCAGCATTGGCAACGCACGCGGATTCGGTGAAGCAGCGAGCGCAATCGACAGCTCTGCGATCGTGTTTTCCCGTAAGTCCTCACGGGCCGCGAGCTTCAAGAGCTGCTCCTTAGCCACGTCGCTCTGGATGAGTCCCATCGCACGAGTACATCGGGCACGGATCTCATCATTGGATTCTGAAGTCGTACACTGTCCCAGCACAGTCAGCGCTGGTATCCCAATCGCACCCAGCACCGTCACCGCCGGACTGTGCTGCTGCCAATGCGGTTCACGCAGCGCCTTCATACACACTGCGACCTGGTCCATCACCGCTTCAGTCGGTGCCGATGTAGGAGGCTGACGACAGCCTGGAGCAGCAGCAGCCATCACTTGCAGAGAAAGCACAATCGCCAACATCAGCAGAACCAGATCGGCGATCGCCGCTCCCAACTAAGAATTCTTACAGCGTAGGAAGATAACGCGACAGCTCTGCTTCATCCACGCAAACATAGGTGCGGCGCAGCTTGTCGTACACGTACAGAGGGCCAGTGCGTGTCACATCGATCCCATCGGTGAGCAGTGGTTGTTTGAGAATTTTCAGCGTCTCTGTTGTCTGAAGCTGATCGACCAATCGAACAAAGCGCGGTCGTGCTGGATCGATCAAGTGTTGCTCGATCACACGGAACGTGTCTTCGGGATCAAAGGAGTGCTGATCGCGAAGCTTGATCGCGGCCATTCCTGCTCGTCCTTCCTGGCCGGGCACACGCACCCCATAGACCGTGCAGATCTCCACGAACGGTAGCTCAGCCAGCACTGCTGCGACCTGCTCCGTCGATACATTTTCTCCCTTCCAACGAAAGGTATCACCGACTCGATCAACGAACCAGAAGTCACCATCGGAGTCCTCACGCATCAGGTCTCCACTACAAAACCAGGCATCCCCTTTGCGAAGCACGTTGCGGAGGATCTTCGACTCGGTTGCCGCCGGGTCGGTATACCCATCAAAGCGAGACAGCGGATTCTGCTTTTGGATTTCGACCAGTAGCATGCCGGGTTGATCCACTGCGGTCGGAATCAGGAATCCGGCCGGAGTCCGTGGATAAGACTCTGTCTCTGGATCGTACTTGACCACCAGCGTCCGCACCAGGCCCAGTGGAACCCGTCCCACGGAGCCAATCTTTTCGCCGGTCAAGTTGGTCATCACGGTATTCCCTTCGGTCGCAGCATAGAACTCCAGAACACCGACTCGACCAAAGCGACGCAGCAATTCGTGCCACACATCTGCGCGCATGCCATTGCCGACAAACAAGCGGACGGCATGGCTCCGTTCAAGCGGAGAAGGAGGTGCCGACACCAGATAGCGACACATCTCACCAACGTAGAAAACGACCGTAGTACCCGTGCGCCGAATGTCTTCCCAAAAGCTGCGAATCGAAAAACGGGGAGCGATTGCCAGACGACAACCGCCCAGCAAAGCACCGCCCGCAGCAAGCAGCAGTCCGGTTCCGTGATGAAGAGGCAGACAGCAGTACACCGTATCGTTCGGCGTTAGATCACAACCTGCCGATGCCGCAATCGCCGCCATCAACCAACGCCGATTGGAAATCTTGACCGCCTTGGGTTTACCCGTGGTTCCAGATGTGAACATCAAGCAGGCAATGTCACTGGCCCGTCCGGGGTTTGGGACAAGCGCGGCTGGAAACTCTGCACGAACTGATTCGAGATCAACTGTGGTGTCGCTGCTGGTCACGCCGACAGGACTCCCACCAATCAGCAGACGGCGAACTCCGAAGGTCTCGGTCAGATCAGGACTGTTCGACAGGGCAATCAGGTCTCGCACCTTGGTCACGGTCAGGGCATGAGCCAGCGCCGCGCCACGAGTCGCCGGATTTAACAAGGCCGGAATCGCGCCAAGTCGACTCAGTGCCGCCAGCGCCGTCAAACAGTCTGGATGGTTGTCCATCAGGAGTCCGACATTCTGTCCGCTGCGGATTCCACATTGATACAGCGCCGCAGCAATCCGACTGACCCGCCGGTCCGCATCGGCATAGGAATAGGCCCGGCCTTCCCACAGAAAAAAAGTTCGCTCAGGAATGGCCTTCGCTTGCGCTGCCAGCGTCGCTCCAATCGACATCGGAGCGCTGTCCCAGAAGCGCGTCAGTTGGATCACACGGGGAAGCTGCCATCGAATCCAGCGGGCTCCATTTGTGATATCCAGCGCGAGCTTGCCGGCCTGGTTCCACAGTGCCCTCGGTCCCGCATACAGGAGCTTGATATCTCCGATCTCGCGACCGGTCTCCGCTTCGGGCTCCGCTGCAATCGGCGCACTGTGACCAAGCAGTCTACCGATACGCGCCGGTTTACTTGCCATTTGATCGCGATAGCGAAGCCACTCATCGACCGTTGGCCAGACTTCTTCCCGCGCTCGTGTTCCCACCACCAGTCCAAGATGTCCGGCATCGATCGTCATGCCATAGACTTCATCATGAGGAACCACTCTCTCGATCGCAGAGACGCTACGAGGTCGCGCAAAGTCATCCCGCCGCCCTCGAAAGTAGAGGATCGGAACCGTCAAATCGGACAGCGACACGGTCTGTCCCGCGATCACAAAGCCCCCCGACATCATGCGATTGTGAACAATGAAGTCGTCGACAAAGGTTCGCAGCGCCGGACCAGGCCACGCGATAAAGCCCTCCCCTCCCAAAAAGCGACGGGTTGGCTCAAGCTTCTTCAGCGCCTCTTCATCGTCTAGTAGACGCAACATCATCAGCAGATGACGCAGCTCTTGGCGCGGACTGGCCAGCTTGAATCCCCAGCTTGTGATCCATCCGGGAAGTCCAGGCAGGCTCGCCAGCGGACCCCGAATCCACTCCTCGGCAGAGTGCAGGAGGTTTGCCAGGACTCCGGTATGAACCGCAACCGGAAAGTTCCGCAGTAGATCGACTGGACTACCCATCGTGATCAGCGAAGCAATGTCCTTACAGCGCCTATATGCAGCCGCTTGATAGATGAACATTCCCCCTTGGGAATAGCCGACCAAATGAACTTTGCCACCGGTATGCTGGACCAGTTGATCGACCGCATCACTCACCGCCATCACATGATCGGTCAGCGTCTTTTCAAGTCCGCCCGGAGTCTCATCGGGAGTCCCGAAATCAAGACCCCAGACATCGTGGCCCTGGTCTCGCAACAGCAGGACCGCGCTCAGATCGGGGGCCATGTCATAGATCTCGGCAGTCACCATCAAGGGCGGAACCAACAGCACATGGGAGCCCGACTTTTTGTCATGACCGTACTGACGCAGCGAAAACTTCGGGGTCTTCACGACTACGCGATATTCGGTGTGGTACGACGCGGTGAAGCGATTCCCACTCATCAGCTTGGCGGTATTGAGAATGCTCGTCTTGGCGTGACGGACTCTGCTACGGAGGCTCTGCGCGATTCCCATGGCTTCTCCAGCTCGCTCGATCGAAGTGAGGGGCCATCATAGCGCAAAAGCGCCAAGTGGAGCTTGGCTGGACCAGATTTTGTGGAAAGCGAAGACCGCCGAGTGATGGCAGCGTGCGGAGAGACAGACAGGCGAGCCGACGGCCAACAGAGCGCTTACTTACACTGCTCGGTGGCCAGCATGACAGACAGCGTATTGCCGTTGAAGTCCGTCGTAACAAAGTCGCGATTTCCGTCGCCATTGAAGTCACCAGTGGCAATTCCGTATGGGGTATTTCCCACCGTAAACAGGGTCGATCCGGTAAAGCCAGCGAAGGTGCCCTGACCATTGCCCAGATAGATTCCGACGTTTGCACCCGCGCTGTTGGTGAACGCAAGATCGAGGAGGCCATCCCGGTTGAGATCCACGATCGCAACCTGACGCGTGCCATTGCCGGTGGTCAACGTGACCGGCATCGCGAAGCCTCCGGTTCCATCCCCGAAGAAGATCGACGCGTTCCCCGCAGTTTGGTTGGCGACCACCACATCGAGATTTTTGTCGCCATTCAGATCTGCAACAGCCACTCCCACCGGACCGGCATTGGTGCTCACGGTATTGGTGTTGCTGAAGGTTCCGTTGCCGTTACCAAGCCGCACGCTCAAGGTCTTGTCATTGAAGTTGGTGACCAGCATGTCGAGCTTGCCATCACCGTTCACGTCTCCGAGTGCCAGATCAAGCGGGTTCGCTCCCACTCCGACCGCAGCAGGAGTCGCTGCAACCAGGGTTCCGGTGCCATCCCCGATGAATACGTTGGCCGCAGTCACTTGATTGGAAACCACTACGTCCAGTTTTCCGTCTCCGTTCACGTCTCCGACAGCCAGTCCGTGCGGGCTCGTTACCGCTACTGTCTTTGCCGCTCCAAAGGTTCCGGTACCACTGTTGATCAGGACTCCCACGCTCCCACTGCTGTTGGCCACAGCTATGTCGAGCTTGTTGTCTCCAGTGAAATCCGCGTCAACGAATTGCTTTCTACCGTCGTGGGTAGTGTTAATTCAGGGCGGCTAATTCAGGCAGGGTTTGCTTGATTAAACGTAGGTGTAAGTACGTTTAATCGGCCACAGGTGTGTAGACCATGGGGGAAACCATCCGTGCGGATGGATTGAGAGGACTCAGCGTCGGGACTGGATGTAGGTATTACGGCCAACGGGAGGAGACCGACGCGTGCCTCGACTGTTCCATTGCTACGGATCTGAAACGGGTTCCGCTAGTTGTTGGGAGCCCCCGCAGAGATCCATGCGCTGATGGTGTTCAGATCAGTAGCGGCAAGAGGTGTTCCCTTTGGCATCCGCGTGCCCGTAAAGCACGGTCCGGCCCCCTGTAGCTTGAACATCAGGTAGCTCATGGTCGGGGTCGAGGGAAGGACTCTCTTGGTCGTTGGACACTGGGTGCTCGCTACGTTCACCGTACTTGCGTAGCTCTTGCCGCTGCTCAAATCGAGTCCTTGCGCGGGATTCACTCCGCCGTGGCAGCCTCCCCCCGTGCAGTTTTTCGTGAAGATCGGTTGTACCTGGGTCGCAAAACTCGGAGCCAGAGTCGTTGCGCTCTTCTCGACGGTGTTGATGCTGATATTACCCGCTTGGTCCTGCGCTCTCACCACAAAGTAGTACGTCATGCCGGTACCAAGTCCACTCACAACATACTGCGTTGCGCCTGGTGCAGTGGTGAAGGTGGGAGTTGCGTAGGACTCTCCTCCCGCGCTGCTGGCTTGATAGATCTGATAGGCAATCTGTGCTTGGGCAGTGACCGTGTGAGTGGCCGCACTCCAGGTCAGCGTAATGCTATTTCCCGATGCACTCGCGGAAGCAAGACCAGCAAACGTAGGAGCCATGCTATCCGCTTGCGCAGGAGTCGTCGCGCTCTGTTCCACGCGATTGGTATCGATGTTCCCGGCTACATCTTGGGCTCTCACCACAAAATAGTACTTGGTGTTGGTATTGAGCTTCCCTACGGAATAGCTCGTCACACCAGGCGCAGAGACATAGCTTGGGGCAGCGAAGTTCTCAGCACCTGCGGTGGTCGACTGATAAACGAGGTACTTGAGCTCCGAAGCAGCGGAGACATTGTCGCTACCCGCTGTCCAGGTGAGGCTCACAGAGCTTGGAGCAGGAGTCGCAGCGGTCACTCCTCCAAAGGTCGGTGCCGTGGTATCCGGCATGGCCATGTCCGCGGCAGGTGGCACTCCGCCATCGTTTACACCGCCAGCACCAGAGACAATCCAGCTACGTAGCAAGTCCAGTTCGGCGGCACTCAGGGGAGCACCGAGTGGCATGTGGGAACCCACAATCTTTGAGCAAGAGGGGTCTACTTTGCAAAACAGATAGCTCAGATCGGGCTGCCCTGGTGCGATCAACTTGCGCGTCGGATCTTGCATCGCAGCGACGTTGACCGTATTACGCAGCGCCACGCTGGCAGCCAGAACCAAGCCCTCTGCCGGAGTCCCAGTGTCTCCGTGGCAACCAGAGAGTGCGCAGCGTGTCGCAAACAGTTGTTCCACCGAAGAACTAGAGACGCTTGGCGCTAGGTCGGGAAGGAAGGTGTCCGCAGGACTCGAGCACGCAAGAATCCCCAGGGTGGTCAGGATGGGAATCGATAGGCCAACATAAACGTAGGTTCTCTGCATGTAGTCTCTCCGAAAGAAGTTCATCGTTCTGAATAGGACACGCACAATCAGAACATGCGCTCCTTCCCAAGCGAATTAGCAAATCGTGTGCCGCTCAGCGATGTATCAGGCTGCGACGATACGACCGAATGGGCTCTGCCCACTTCCTGTACCAGATGGGACACGCAAGCTGGTCGACTCCGTGTGCGCATCAAATGGTAGCTTGGGAGACAAGTACAACAGACCATTTGGTACACCGGACGGTCTCTAGGTGAACCAACCGGTTCAGGGTACTGACTCCTTGCCCAGCGCAACCGTCGCGGGGAAGCAAAGGACGAACGGCACAAGGATTGCTTCTCTACGCCAGAGTAAGCGCAGGCGATGTTGTCGGAGTTGAACTTCTCCACACCGCAACCGAGTCGCGCTGCGGTAGGCAGTTGAAATGATGAGGCTTTCCATGCGTAGGGGTCACTTGCTGGGTGTAGGACTGACTCTGCTTTGCAGCTTGGTTCCCGACCTGGGAAGGGCAGAAGGACTGCCTTCGCCTCTGACAGAGCTACGGATAGCTGCGGAGAGGCAGGCCGATGTCGAGCCCGAGCTGGAACCCAAGCCCCAATCCGTACGTCCGCAGATCGCCAGCGCCATGAGCAAGATCGGAGTGGAGAGCGCCAGTGTGCAGAGCGAGATCAAGACGGCGATTCGGGGAGCCATCCGGGAAGAGGTTGCTCGTGAGATCATGAACCCTGCCCTCCCAGGGACAAGCGCTATCGGGAAGGATGCATCGAAAGAACAGGCCGGGGCCGAGCACGGAAACGGTGAGTCAGGAGCGTCTAGGACAGCAGCCCTTCAGTCTCAGCAGGTTCGTCAGAGTCAGGTGGTGAGTCAGGCGCAAAGGGCGGCCCGAGGTCAAGCGAACGGAAAGCTCATGTTGCCACCCACAGCAGGGTCCGCAGCAGGACAGACGCTTCGTTAGGACGGGAGGATGGCCTTGCGTTCAATCCTGCTCAGTGAGGCCGATGTTCGCTTTGTCTGTGCCACCAATCGCGACCTGGCCGCATCTGTCCGCGAGCGACATCTGCGTGAGGACTTCTCCCAGAGGAGACGAACTGAACCATTTGGTACGGACGTTGTACCGAACCGTTCAGTTCAGGAATGGCAATCCGAAATCATTCGATAAGTAGCGACGAGTAGTGCAGAAAGTCAAAGTGGCACACTAGTTGCTCTTTCCGAGAAGCGGAGACCAAGCACACCATGCCCACACACTCCTTACGAACGCTCGCACTGGGTACGCTCCTGACCTGTTTGTCGATATCGGAAGCCGCACTGGCTCAAGGTGATCAAGCGATCCCCCCCAGTCAGCCACCAAGCGCCACACCGACCGCAACACCGCCGACTGCTGCACCAGCGAGCGCGGCGGCCTCCCTACCACCGGCCGTGCTGGAGGAAGCGCAGCGCATCTACCAGATGGGGCAAGACGCCTACTCGAAGGGACGTTATGACTCCGCCTTTACGTCCTTCCATCATGCGTATCAGATGACCAAGGCTCCCGATCTGCTCTACAACCTGGCCAAGGTCTCGACCAAGTTGGGGCAGAAGGAAGTTGCGGTTGGATACTATCGACAGTATCTCGCAGGTCATCCGGCGGATGAAGTAACGGTACAAAAGGAACTTGATACCCTGCAGGGGCCAGTGGTGGCTACTCCGGTTCCCGCGACGCCTAGTGACCCGGCTGCGGAGCCCCAGATTCCGCGCTGGGTGCCGTGGGCCATGATTGGTGGTGGAGCCGGTCTACTCGGCATCTCGATCGGATTGCTCGTAGCGGGAGGCATTACGCCAGCAGACACCTCCGCAGATCAAGCCCAGCGTCGCGCCATGCTGGCAAGTGGCGGAGTGCTGGGCGGAATCGGTCTAGCAGCAACGGTTGGTGGAGTGGTGCTGAGGCTGCGAGACAAGCGGAGCGCGGCACCGAAGACCGCGCAGGTATTCCTTGCTCCATCGGGTCTAGGGCTGCAACTCGTAGGGACGTATTAACAGTGGCTCGGCGTGAAGGAGTCGTTCTCGGCTACGCCACAAGGGGAGTAATATGAGGCATATCAAATCATTCATAAGTCGGTTTGCATTCGCCCTACCGCTCGTTGTGCCACTGATGATCGCGTGTAAGGGAGAGGTGATTTCACCGACTGCGACCATCGATACCGTGACACCGCAGGTGGTCTGTGCGGTGCAAAAGGCCACTCCGGTTCAAATCAAAGGAAGCAACTTCACGCCGCTACCAACCGGTACGCTGACCGATACTCCGGTGCTAGAGCTGCCCAGGCTGTTCCTTCAGCAGCGCACCAAGCTCGATGGGTCAGCCGGTGCGGCATCGGATGTACGGATCTACGATGGAGCCGACCAGAATCATGTTCGCTTTGTCGGCCCGACGCAGATGGACGTTGAGATCTATCCCGGAATGGTCCTTAGCGACTACGATGCTGGAGGCAGCGGAACCGATCTGCCAACGGGTCTGTATGACGTGATCTTGCAAAATCCGGATCAGGTACGAGCCATCAAAGAGAGTGCTTTGGCGGTGGTCCCTCCTCCGGTTCTGGTTGCGGTCACTCCCAATCCGAGCTGTAACGAACAAGCAGCAGATTCGTTTAACGTCAATGGCTCGAACTTTTTGCGCATCGACGGAGCGCTTCCATCGGTGTCACTCGCCCCCAGCGATGGTAGCGGGACCGCGAC
>ERZ724523.2224-NODE-2224-length-11125-cov-3.948329_pt1 | contig 11125 bp, 6 predicted proteins | sample MGYA00376056_ERZ724523 | MGnify/ENA primary metagenome ERZ724523 (study PRJEB28724, sample SAMN07190888) | wastewater metagenome | isolation source: influent of sewage treatment plant in Hong Hong | place: USA: Christiansburg, Virginia | collected 2016-03-01 ... | reverse complement strand
TTCAGGACAGCATCTGCGGGCTGGATGCGGCAAATGCTGCGGTCGACGGCCAAAATCTCGGAAAAATCTCATATGACGTGATCTCCATCGACACCGGTGCCAGAGTCGACAGCAGCACGCTGAGCCACAGCGGCGCCCCGCTCCTGCCGATTCGCCCGCTGGAACAATTCGCCGTCGGCTGGCAAAGCATCAAAGCCGCACTGATCGCCTCCGGTGCGGCGCGCCTCGCCGTCATTGGCGGTGGTGCTGCCGGCATCGAACTGGCCCTCGCCGTTGACTACGCGCTGCGCCAGCAACTCCCTGACGATAAAGTCTCTGTCGTTCTGGTCAGCAATGGCGCGCTGCTTGGCGGCCATGCGCCGAGTGTCGTCAAGCAGGTTGAAAAACTGCTCAAGTCACGCCGCATCACGCTGCACTCGGGACGCGCCAGCAGCCATGATGAAGGCCTGATCCTCGACAGCGGCCAACTCATCGCCCGTGATTGCATCATCGCCGCCACCGGCGTTGCACCGCCAGCCTGGCTCGCCACATCCGGCCTCGCCCTGTGCGAAAGCGATTTCATTGCCGTTGGCGATGGCCAGCAAAGCACTTCGCACCCCAATGTCTTTGCCGCCGGCGATGTCTCGTCGCGCATCGACTTCCCGCATGCCAAGTCCGGCGTCTATGCCGTGCGCGCCGGCCCGGTGCTGACCATCAACCTGCAAAGGGCACTCAACGGACAAGAACCGACCAGCTATCAACCGCAAAAACGCAGCCTCTACCTGCTCGCCACTGGTCCCAGGGAAGCCATACTTTCCTGGGGATCATTTGCCGCCGCTGGCGCCTGGGCATGGACCCTCAAGGACTGGATCGACCGCCGCTTCATGCGGCAGTACCAGGCTTGAAGCCGCCTATTACGGAATCGCTTTGACTTGATCGGTTCTCGTCGAGCGGTGGTTGAGTGCCCATACTTGCCTGATGACAAACAAAAGTACTCTGGCGGCTGGATGAATAGAAAGTCGACACCCTATGGGACATCAAGAAACGCTCCGAGATGATAGAAACGACTTCCTGGTTTAGCAGTTGCTCTGCCATCACCAGGCAGTGCCAACCGAACAGAGATTAGCCACTGAGGCCAGATATCCCCAGGAGTTTTCGAAATTGGCGGATGCCACTTCAGGTTTTATCACCCATGCATTATCTGGAATAATTAATGCTTGCATAAGTCATCGCCAACCCCACCAGGACAAGGCATGCAGTCGCCGATACAGGTTTATCTCGACAATCTCCGTATGCGATTGGCGTCAACGCATGAGGGAGAACTGGCTAGTTACATTCCCGAATTAAGTAAGGCCGACCCGGACTGGTTTGGCATTTCCATTGTCACAATGGACGGTATGGTCTATTCGACGGGCGATTCGGAACAGAAATTCACCATCCAGTCCATCTCGAAACCATTTGTCTATGCCTCCGCACTGGCTGACCGTGGCGTTGATTTTGTCATGGGAAAAGTCGGTGTGGAACCTAGTGGAGACGCCTTCAATTCGATCAGCCTTAATCCCAAAACTGGTGCGCCGCTCAATCCTATGATCAATGCTGGTGCAATCGCAACAGCCAGCCTTGTTCAAGGAGAAACTACGGAAGATCAATGGGAAAGAATTGTTGATTCATTGAGTACCTTTGCCGGCCGTAAACTTTCTCTCGATGAAGATGTATATCGATCGGAGAGCGAGACCGGCTTCCGCAACCGGGCAATAGCCTGGATGCTCAAGAATTTCGGGATCATCGATGGCGAGCCGATGGCCTCTCTGGAAAACTATTTCCGCCAGTGCTCTCTTCTGGTGGATTGCCGCGATCTGGCTTACATGGCAGCGACGCTTGCCAATGGAGGCGTACACCCGGTAACGGGTGAGCGCGCATTGCCATCCGAGCATGTCGAGCGTGTGCTGAGTGTAATGGCAACCTGCGGCATGTACGATTTTGCAGGCAGTTGGCTATACGAGATCGGCATGCCGGCCAAGAGTGGTGTCGGCGGCGGCATTATTGCGGTCCTGCCTGGGCGTTTCGGTATCGGTATTTTTTCGCCTCGTCTTGACCCAAAAGGAAATAGCGTACGTGGCATCAAGGTCTGCCAACACCTGTCACAAGACTTTGGACTGCACGTATTCAGTCGCTCGGGGGAACCCGGCATGGCCCTGGGCAGAATTTATACGGCAGCCCAAGCGCCGTCGAAGCGTCAGCCATCGCCGGAGATGCGCAGCTATCTGAACGAGCATGCACATCGGATCAAATATCTCTGTCTGCACGGCTATCTTGCCGTCGATGGCGTTGATTACGTGATTCGCCGGATGATCGATATGGCTGCTGACAGTTACTGCTTCATTCTCGACATGCATCAGGTCGATGGCATTTCGGACAGTGCCGCCCGCTTGCTCAACGATGCTCGCCTGAGATTTGCCTCGGACAATATTGCCCTGGTCTTTTCCAGAATTCACAGTCGCCATGCAATTGAGCATCCTCTGAGTACGACCTCACCCAAGACTGATCACGGTTACTTGAGTTTTGAAGATAACGACCTTGCTGTCGAATGGTGCGAAAACCGCCTTCTAGGCCATTTTGGGCAGTCAATAGAGCCGACAGTTTTGCTGGGTGACTGTGTAATGCTCAAGGGGCTAACGCCAGAATTACTGGCACTAGTTGCAAAAATGGTTGTCGAAATGCGATTCGCTCAAGGCGACGCGATATTGACAACCGGAGAGGCTGGGGATGGACATGTCTTTTTTATCGAGAAGGGCTACGTCAGTATTCTTGTCCCGCTGGAGGATGGCGCTCACCAGCGCATTGCATCCCTCGGCCCCGGCATGAGTTTTGGTGAAATGGTGCTGCTCGGTCAAACAACCCGAAGTGCTACTGTCGTAGCTGATGGTGAAGTTAAATGTTGGGTTCTCGATGCCAATGACCTAGACTGTCTGGTGCATGACAAACCGATGCTGAAAATCATTTTGCTTGAAAATCTTTCTCGTGACATGGCGGGAAAACTACTGCGGGCAACCCAATGGATCTCCGCTCTTGCTTGAACGAGATTTGACTTGAATGTTTGGGGGAATACGTCATGTTAAGAATCATCGTTATTACTTTTCTATTTCTGGTAAGCCATGCCTTTGCCAATGAACCGCCTATCGGTCATGTAAAAAGTGTCAGCGGCGAAGCGTCCATTACTAGCGGCGATAAAAAGATCAAAGCCGAGATCGGTTCCCCAATCTACCAAGGAAGTGTTCTGCAAACCGGGAAAAAAAGTGGAATGGGCGTTACTTTCAAGGACGAAACAGTGATGTCGTTTGGTGCCGATACTGTTTTCACTGTCGATGAGTATTTGTATGCGCCAGTTCAGGGGAATCTGAAATTCAGCAGCAAACTGGCCAAGGGTAGCCTTAACTATGTATCCGGGGTCATTGAAAAGCTCAAGCCTGACGCAGTGACGGTCCGGACCCCATCCGGGATCATTGGGGTCCGCGGCACCCAATTTCTCGTAAAGGTCGAAGAATGAACAAGCGACTACGGCCCTCGCCATTCAGAGGCGGTGGTTCACGCACGCTTTGCACATTCATGCTGCTGTCGATGCTGTTGGGGGGCTGTGCAACGAAATCGTATGTCGTACTGATTCCCAGCCCGGATGGCTCGGTTGGAGAAGTGGTGATCAAGGGAGAGAAGGGCGAACAGGTGCTCACCCAGGCCGGTCAGGCCGGATCGCTCGACGGGCGCGCCCTCAAGATTGAAGATAGGCAGATCAAGGAAGACTTCGGGGATACCATGGCTGCCTTGCCCAAGATACCCACTCGATATCTGCTGTATTTCTCGGCTGGAACAACACTGACGGCCGAGTCGGAATCGCTGATCCCCACAATAATCACCGAGGCAAAGACAAGACCAGCCGTCGACATTTCGGTTATCGGTCATGCCGATACGGTTTTTACCGACCCCTACAACATGCAGCTGGCACTGAAACGAGCCGCCAGGGTTTCTGAACTGCTTAGCGCAAAGGGACTCAAGGCCAATTCGCTGGTCATCGAGTCCCACGGGAAAAGAAACCTTCTCATTCAGACGCCGGACAACACCTGGGAACCACGAAACCGCCGCGTAGAGGTTTCCGTCCGCTAAGCCTTTCATGGTACTTGCGCGCCGAACAGCAAGCTAACGTTAAGTGATTCACAGCGCACAGAACACTCTGTGTGCGTTCATCTGGCAGAGGGCCAATTGACGATTGCCCATGTTCCAAGCAGATTTTTGAAGAACAACAAGGCACTCAAGCGACAGGGTGTCTTGCTGCCGATTATTTCGGTCGTGCTCGGGCTCGGGCTGCTGATCGTTGATCCGCTTCCCATGCAAACACTGCGTAACAACGTGTTTGACCAATATCAGCGCTGGTATCCCCGCCCATACGTCGAAGTACCCGTCCGGATCGTGGACATCGACGAGGAAACACTGGCACGTCTCGGTCAATGGCCTTGGCCGAGAACTCGCCTGGCCGAACTGGTAGAAAACCTGAAGACTGCCGGCGCGGCCACTATCGGCTTCGACGTATTGCTGGCAGAGGCCGATCGAACCTCACCCAAGACCATGGCGAAACTATGGCAGCTGAGCGGCGCGGCACGAAAGGCTCTTGATGGACTCCCGGATCATGACCTTGTATTGGCTAATAGTTTTGAGGGCGCCGGTGTCGGCCTCGGCTTCGTTTTGCAAAGAGGAGCACCCGGAAGCGGCGTAAGCGGTGCGCCAGATGGCGACGAGGCCCCAGGTTTGGCTCACCGGCCGTTTCGCTACATTAGCTCCGGGCAAAATCCGACCAGCCATCTGCACGCCTTTGATTCAGTGATCCCGACCCGGCCGGAGCTTGAAGCGGCGGCGCTTGGCAACGGTGCCCTGAATTTTGTCGCCGACAGCGATGGCATTGTCCGTCGGGTTCCGATGGTATTCAGCCTGAGCGGTAATCCGGTACCCGGTATCGCGGCTGAGTCGCTTCGTGTGGCGCAGGGAGAGCGGAATTACTTTCTGAAGGCAATGCCGCAAGGTTACGGACTTTCGGAGGTTCGGATTGGTGCCTACAAGATTCCGACGACGGCCGAGGGTGAGGTCTGGGTCCATTATTCAATATCGGTGGCCAATCGCTACCTCCCCGCCTGGAAAGTCCTCGCCGGTGAAGTGCCCGATGCGCTGCTGGCGGGCCATATCGTGTTCATCGGCAGTTCCGCCCAGGGGCTGATGGATCTCCGCTTTACTCCTCTCGGCGGCGTCATGCCCGGGGTGGAGGCTCATGCCCAGGTTGTCGAGCAGATTTTGTCCGGCCATATCCTCTCGCGTCCGGACTGGGCCAAGGCAGCGGAGGTCATTGCCATCATCATTGGTGGTCTGGCCATTTCATTCCTCTCCATTCGCGCCCGGGCCATGCTGGCGGCCACTGTCGCTGCCGCCTTTCTCACGGTGGCACTGGCTGGTGGCTGGTACGCCTTTCGCGAACATGCGCTGCTCATCAATACGGTTACGCCATCCCTGATTTTTGCCTTGGCGTTTGTGCTGGGAAGTCTGATCCACCACTTTATCAGCGAGCGTGAACAACGCTGGATCAAGGATATGTTTTCCCGCTATGTCTCGCCCAATCGTGTCGACTATCTGGTCAAAAACCCGGAAGCCATGAGCCTGGGCGGCGGGCGTCAGGAGTGCAGCTTTGTGTTCACCGATTTGGCCAATTTCACCAGCCTCATGGAAAGTATTGATCCCGGGAATGCGGTAGACATGTTGAATAATTATCTGGATCAGATGATTGCAATCGCCTTCCATTACGAAGGCACCCTTGACCGAATTGTCGGCGATTCGGTGGCGATCATGTTTTCCGCCCCGGTGCTGCAGCCGGATCATCGCGCCCGGGCGCTGGCCTGTGCCCTCGAAATGGATACCTTTGCCACCGCATACGCGAAAAAACTGAATGCCGAAGGCGTCAAATTTGGCATCACGCGCATTGGCATCCACTCGGGCGAGGTGATCGTCGGAAACTTTGGCGGCTCGACCATGTTCGATTACCGGGCTCTAGGTGATCCTGTCAACACGGCATCCCGCCTGGAGAGTGTGAACAAGCAACTCGGTACGAACATGTGCATGTCGGCAGCTACCCTTGCCGGTTGTGCCGATGCGGCTGTTCGACCGGTGGGCCGCCTGGTTCTGAAAGGCAAGACTGAAGCGATAGAGGTGTTCGAGCCCTTGGTTGCCGAGCGCGAAAAACGCTATGCGCCACGCGAGCGTTATCTCGATGCCTACAAGCAATTGTCGGTTGCCGGTGGCTACGAACATGCGAAAGTGATGTTTGCCGAGCTTGCTGTTCTCTACCGGGATGATCCTCTGGTCAAGCTATACAGCGACCGTCTTGAGCGAGGGGAGGGCGGCGACCTGATTTTGATGGCGGAGAAATGAATCCCCATGCGCAAAACAAAAATCATGTTTGGGGCGACGACAGTCCTTTGCCATATCTTGAGGTTCAAGCGCTCATGATTAGCGCAACGGCAGTTCCCGATCTTGATACAGTGAGCAACCCGACTGGCATTGCGGATAGGTTGGGATTTTCAGCGTTGGCGCGTTTTTCAGAAACAGTGAGGCGGTAAATGGCCAGCATTCCAATTTCAGTTCTTGGTGTAGCCACATTGTTTGCGGTTGTTGTTGCGACCGAGCCGATAGCTCGTCGAGTGAACCTGCCGCTCTCGATTACGCTGGTGATCGTGGGCGCGATCCTTGGTTTCAGCATCGATATCGGGAATTCCATACTGAGTACCTCGCTGACGATCTCCAGCGAGGCTTTTTTGTATCTGTTTTTGCCTATTTTGCTATTCGAAACGGCTATCGACATCGATGTCCGGCGCCTGTTGGCCGATATCGGACCGATCCTGCTTCTCGCCGTTGTCGCCGTGCTGGGCTCGACTGTCGTGGTTGGCTTTGCGCTGGCCGCGACATCGACGTACGGATTGGTTGCCTGCCTCCTGTTGGCAGCCATCATTTCGACCACCGACCCGGTTGCTGTTGTCGCGCTGTTCAAGGATCTGAGCGTTCCACATCGCCTGAGTCTGTTGGTCGAAGGTGAAAGCCTTTTCAATGACGCAGCGGCCATTGCGATGTTTTCAGTCCTGATGACCATGCTGACCAGCGGCTCGGGCGATTGGAGCGATGCGGTCTGGGCTTTTCTGCGCGGCTTTTCGGGAGGCTTGCTCGTTGGATTCGTGCTGGCCTTTCTGGCCACTCACCTGCTCACCCATTTGCCGGGCAAACGAACGGCAGAAGTGACGGTCACGGTAACGGTGGCCTATCTCGCCTTCGTGGTTGGCGAGCTTGCCTTCCAGGTTTCCGGCGTGGTGGCAGTCGTCTCGGCGGCTCTGGTCTTCTCCTATGACGGACGGACCCGCGTTTCGCCGGAAACCTGGTCCTTCTTGGTGCGGATATGGAAACAGCTAGGCTATTGGGCGAGTTCGCTGATTTTCCTGCTCGCCGCCTTGCGCATTCCCGATCTGCTTTCAGGCGCCGGGCTTGCCGACATCATGATGCTGGGCGTGCTGGTGCTGAGCGCCTTGGCGGCGCGCGGTCTCGTGTTGTTCGGCCTGATGCCGCTGATGAGTGCCGTGGGGATGGCGCAAAAGGTAGAGAGCGGGCTGCGCCTGGTGATCCTGTGGGGCGGCTTGCGTGGCGCTATTTCGCTGGCACTGGCCATGGCCGTACTCGAACACCCGGCGGTCCCACCCGAGATCAAGCGTCTGGTATCGACACTGGTCACCGCGTTTGTCCTTTTTACCTTGTTCGTCAATGGACTGACCCTGCGACCGCTGATCCGGGCGCTCAATATAGATCGCCTCTCTTCCGTCGATCGAATCCTGCGTGGCCGGGCGATTGCGCACAGTCTGAGTACAGTCAGGCACCGCCTCGACGCAGCGGCCGATCAGTATCGTATCGACTCGGCCGTTCGCCAAAATTTGACCGAGGATTACACCCAGCGTCTGCAGGACGCCGAAGTGTCATTCGAGCTGGACAATGAGCTCTCTGCTGAACAGCGCTTGCGTGTCGCCTTGGTGGCGGCGGCTCGACGCGAGCAGGTGCTGCATTTGCAACATTATCGGGAACGCATCGTATCGGGCCGGATCGTACGCAACCTGGTGGCGCAGGCCTATCATCTGGAGGACGGGGCGAGATCCGATGGTCGCCACGGCTATGAACTTGCTTCCCGGCGCGAACTCGCCTTTCCATTGGAGTTCCGCCTGTCCATCGAGGTGCATCGATGGTTTGGCTTGGAAGTCTGGCTGGCCGGCGCCTTGGCCGACCGACTGGAAACCTTGCTGGTAGGGCGGGCTACCACTCACACGCTGTTGCGCTTCGCCGAAGAACGCATTCCGGAAATGCTCGGATCCGAGACGGCAAAATTGCTGCTTGAGGTTCTCGAGAAAAGACGGACAGCGATCGAAGACACCCTGTCTGCATTGCGGCTGCAGTACGGTGATTTTGCCGAAAAGATGCAGGTTCGTTACCTGGAGCGTGCTGCGCTGCGCATCGAGCATGCCGAATACCTGCGTCTGTTCAATGAAGCGGTGATCAGCCGGGAGGTCTTGCGTGGGCTGCTGGGTGATCTTTCGGCGCGCTGGCGCAGCGCGAATCGGCGTCCTTCGCTCGATCTCCGGCTGAGTGCCATGGCGCTACTGGTCAACGTGCCCCTGTTTCAGAACCTGGAGACTTCTGTGCTCGAGGCGATTGCCAGCGTTCTCAAACCGCGCTTTGTGCTACCGGGAGAAAAGGTCATTCGCAAGGGCGAAAAAGGGCTGGAAATGTACTTTGTCGCATCCGGTGCACTAGAGGTAACTTTACCTGGCCAAAAACAAATACTTGGTTCGGGTGATTTTTTTGGCGAACTGGCTCTACTCACTCAAAGTACCCGCACCGCCGACGTCACTGCGCTAGGATTTTGCGAGCTACTGGTAATGACTGCCGATGATTTCACCAATCTCCTCAGCAGAAATTCAGACCTCAATGCTCACTTTAATGAGACTGCAAGGGTCCACTTGGCAAGAGGTTAACATTTCGACACATACCAGCACACGCATATGTAGACTGGAATTCCCATAGCCGGCTCTGCCACAAGTGGCTGCTTGACAATTGCACTATCGGTAGACCGAAATGGTTAGGTACCTAATATTGTTGGTGAAAACGATGCTCAAGTCAGGAGATGTTCCACAATCTACCAGCGCCGAATCGCCTCGCGCCGTGCCAAGCTGATCTTGGCCGAGCGCTCCAGCTTTTGCGCGAAGGCCGGAAAATCCAGCCCGTGATTGGCGCGCAACTCCTTGGCGAAGTTATGCACCCAGCGCCAGCGCGGCTCGAAATGGCGTTCCTTGAAGGCGAATAAGACATGGTTGCCGTCATCCGGCACGGCAATGACGATCACCTGATCGTCAAAGACGTGCATCGCCTCGCCGATCAGCCCGGCGTAACTTTCCTTCTCGCCGGCCAGGTTGATCACCAAGACGCCGTTGCCGGAGAGCTTGGCAAAGGCCGATTCAAAAAACTCGCGATTGGCGAGACTGGGCGCAAAGCCGGTTTTGTCGAAGGCATCGACCAGTAGCGCATCAATACCTTTTTCGACGGCCTCCAGATATTCCGCGCCATCGGCCTCAAGCACCTGCAAACGCGGACCATCCGGCGGCAGCATGAAGGCTTCGCGCCAGGCAATCACATCCGGGTTCAGCTCAACTGCCGTCAGTTGCGCGCCGGGCAAGCGCTGGTGGCAGAATTTGATCAATGACCCACCGCCCAGCCCGATCAGCACAATGCGCTTGGGCCGCGGGTGAAAGAGCAAAAATGCCATCATTTTCTGCGTGTACCGCAACTCCAGCGAGTTCGGCGTGCGCATCAGCATTTCGCTCTGCATCAGGCGTACGTTGAAGTACAAATAACGCCGCTCGCCGTTATCGACAACAAAGGGTTTGGGGTAGCTTTCGTCGAGCAATTGCTGACGCAATTCGTTCGCTTGCGCCCACGCTGGCTCCAGCAGCAGGACACTACCGGTCTCTACTTCGAAGGGGCTGGGAATCTGGAAATAGTCGGACATGGCAATCGCAAAATTGACGAGGCCCCGGGCGCTGCACACGCCCGAGGCCTCATCTTGAAATTTCAGGCGGGGCAATCATACCCCGCTAGGCGGCTTATCCGGCTTTGGCGCGGCGGCGCATGCCGAGCAAGCTGAATATGGCGGCGCCGAAAAGTGCCATTGAGCCAGGTTCTGGCACATACCTATCCGGGTCGACAAGAATGGTGTCGTTGGCACAATTTTCCGTCCAGTGAATATTGAATGCAGAACCATCCCAACCATTTCTAGTCAGCATGCCAATATCAACACTCATTTCATAAAAATAATGCGTATCGCCAAGATGGCTACCGTAACCAGTCTTGGCGGTGGAGTACGCGAAATCTGCGTCAGCTATTTTGTCTCCGGCTTTGATCGATGTGGGATTATTGAGCACCGGCTTGTTCGAAGTCTGGACACCAGGCGCTTGCCAAAGCCCGTAATACCACTCCGATACGCGGTAGACACCGCCATTCACACCAAATTTGTCGGCGGTCGAAACGCCATTTGGGTTACGGAAGTTGATCCCCAACTCGTACGATCCATTTTTGCCGAAATCAATGGCGAAGTCGCCGGCACCATAATTATTCCCGGAAGTCGCTAATAGGGGATTGTGCCCGGTGGCCAGCGCAATGAACAATCTATCGCCCTGAATAGTTGCGTAAAGCGCTTCGGCATCATAGGCCTGACCACCGTAACCTGGACTCAGGTAAGTATTCAGCCCACCGGTTTGATCGTCAATGGCAGCGTGTATGCCCGCATTTGCCGGGGCCCAGGTTGTCTTGTTCGATAGCCACTCATCAATGTTTCCATCGACAACGATGCCGGCAGTAGCGTGCCCCGAGAGGCCCAGGGCGATCAAGGCAGCAGTTAGAGTTTTCAAGTTTTTCATGGTGGCTTCCCGACGCATTAAAGCGATATTGATGCCCAGAGTGTATTTCCGCTCACCAATACGCCCCGTGAGAAAGCTCACAAACAGCTGATTACTCAATACAAATAGAAAAC
>ERZ724523.2221-NODE-2221-length-11133-cov-4.852410_pt1 | contig 11133 bp, 11 predicted proteins | sample MGYA00376056_ERZ724523 | MGnify/ENA primary metagenome ERZ724523 (study PRJEB28724, sample SAMN07190888) | wastewater metagenome | isolation source: influent of sewage treatment plant in Hong Hong | place: USA: Christiansburg, Virginia | collected 2016-03-01 ... | reverse complement strand
CTGATTTTCGGATTTTGGTGTTTCGTAAGATACGGGCTGAGCAGCCTGATTAATTGATTTGGCGCTAGAAAAAATGGTGCCCACGAGACGATTCGAACGTCCGACCTGCCCCTTAGGAGGGGGCTGCTCTATCCAACTGAGCTACGTAGGCTTGGCGCGGATTTTCACCGGGTAGGGGCTGGGGAGCAAGTCTGTTTTGCTAAAAACCTGCAGAAAGGATGAATAACCGGTGCTCTTCAGATAGGAAAAGGCCCGGGATCAACCGGGCCTTTTGGTGTTACACGCTAGCTGAGAGTGGAAGTCCGCCATCCTAGAAGGACTTCCCTGTCTGCGCGGGAGAGAGGCCCGCGTAGACCACACCAGGGAGGATTGCCGATCACCTCCCGGATTCTTTGCAGGCCCTATACAAGCCCTATGCGAACCCTATGCGAACAGGGTGTCGCTGCTTAAACCTTCATTTTCCATCAAGGTACGAAGCCGTTTAAGGGCATCTACCTGTATCTGCCTGACTCGCTCACGGGTCAAACCGATCTCCTCGCCTACCGCCTCTAGCGTTGCCACTTCGTAGCCTCGCAGACCAAAGCGACGGGACAGTACTTCACGCTGTTTGTCTGGTAGCTGATCAATCCAGCCATCCAGGCAGTGATTGATATCATCACTCTGCACCTGCAACGCCGGGTCAATGATATTGGGGTCGGCCAGTGTTTCCTGCAGCGTCGTTTCCGTATCGCCGCCGATAGGAGCATCCAAGGACGATACCCGCTCATTCAGGCGAAGCATACGCTCAACATCCTCAACGGGCCTATCCAGCAGACGAGCGATCTCGTCACAGCTTGGCTCATGGTTCAGTTTTTGGCTGAGCTCACGGGCGGCACGAAGATACAGGTTTAGCTCTTTCACCACGTGAATAGGCAGGCGCACGGTGCGTGTTTGGTTCATCAAGCCGCGTTCGATGGTCTGACGAATCCACCAGGTGGCATAGGTCGAAAAACGGAAGCCCCGCTCTGGATCAAATTTCTCAACGGCATGCATCAAGCCCATATTGCCTTCTTCAATCAGGTCGAGAAGGCTCAAGCCCCGATTGAGATAACGCCGTGAAATCTTCACCACCAAACGAAGATTACTGACGATCATTCGTTGGCGAGCGGTCTCGATACCCTGCCTTGCCCGCCGCGCATAGAAGACTTCTTCATCGGCGGTGAGCAATGGGGAAAACCCAATTTCAGTGAGATAAATCTGTGTGGCATCCAGCGTCGTCTGAAGAGCGCCAACTCGGCCTCGGGCAGGTGCGACTTTGCTGGCGGAGTTTGCTGACGGCGTGGCGTAGCCTTGTTGTGTTCTGTCCATGATCAATCCCTCGTCGTTATCCATATCGACCAGGGCGGTAGTCGTGAACTACTCGCGGGGAGGAAGAAACCGCATTGGGTCCACTGGCTTGCCGCCTTCACGGATCTCGAAATGAAGTTTTTCGCGATCGGTGCCACTCGCTCCTACCTGAGCGATAGTCTGGCCAAGCTTTACACGCTCACCCTCGGCAACCAGAAACCGGTCATTGTGGGCATAGGCGCTGATGTAGTTCTCACTATGTCGGAGGATCAGGAGCTTCCCATAGCCCACTAGACCACTGCCGGCATACACCACCGTTCCATCGGATGCTGCCAGAACAGAATCCCCCCGCCTGCCGGCGATGTCCAGCCCCTTGCCCGGCAGACCCGTTGCCCCAAAGCGAGACAGCAGCGCTCCCTTTGCTGGCCAACCCCATGCTAATGAAGCACTTGCAGATGACTGAGGAGTAACGACATCAGGAGAAGAGCCGACAGGCGGTTGTTTTTTAGCGACAGACGTCACATTTGCAGAAGATTCAGGAGAGGCAGAGCTTGGTTTGAGTTTTGGCGGGGCTTTTTGAGAGGCTACTTGAGGAACCGCTTTAGGGGTGGTTTTGGAGGTAACTTGAGGCGTCGATTTTGCGGGTGATGGCTTAACGGCTACCGCTCTGCCGATTAAACGCAGGCGCTGGCCAGGGTGTATGAGGTAGTTAGCATCTAGGCCATTGATAAGGGCCAGTTCGCGATAGTCTTTGTCGTAACGTACCGAGATGGAATACAGGGTGTCGCCCGCGGCAACCACATGCACGTTAGGGCCAGCACCGGTTAATGAGCGCTCCACAATGATCGGTGACTTGCCCGCACATGCGCTGAGCAAAAGAAGCAAAACACCGACCAGCAGTTGCCGCACGTCAGCGTACCCCACCCAACATTGGCACAAAGCGAACTTGCTCAAGAACACGTGTCTCGTGGCTATCACCGCGACGGGTGATCAACAGTAAGTCCTGCACTTCGCCTCCTCCGATTGGAATGACGAGACGCCCTCCTTCGTTGAGTTGGGCAATGAGTGCTTTGGGGATGCCCAGTGGCGCCGCCGTGGCGATGATGCCGTCAAAGCCAGCTTCCTCCGGCCAACCCAGACCACCATCGGTATAGCGCAGACGAACATTGTGCAGCTTAAGCAGCCCCAAGCGTGTGCGCGCCATATCTTGCAAGGCCTTGATGCGCTCGACCGAAAATACCTGCCCCACCAACTGCGCCAGCACGGCCGTTTGAAAGCCTGAACCGGTACCAATTTCCAGCACGCGCTCCAATGGGCCATCGGCCAGCAGTGCCTCGGTCATGCGCGCGACAATATAGGGCTGAGACAATGTCTGGCCATGCCCAATAGGCAGTGCCGTGTCTTCATAGGCGCGGTGCGCTAATGCCTCATCGAGGAAAATATGACGTGGCGTGGCCCGCATCACTTCAATCACATTGATGTCGTTTATGCCCTGCTCAATCAATCGGTTGACCATGCGATCGCGCGTGCGCGACGACGTCATTCCGGAACCCTGTAAATCTATCGGCATGTCATGTTGTTCTGATTTAATAAATTACAAATCCTTGAGCCAACGCGATACGTCTTGCAACGCATCGTTTCGGGTCAAGTCGGTCAATAACGGGGTGACGCTAACATAGCCATCATTGATGGCTTTGAAATCTGTTCCTTCGCCTGCATCGGCGGGATCACCGGCAATGCCAATCCAGTAGGCCTGACGACCACGCGGGTCTTCCAGTTTGAGGACATCCCTGGCGCGATTGCGATGCCCTAAACGCGACACCTGAAAGCCCCGAATATCCGCGAGGGGCATATCCGGAACGTTCACATTCAGGATGGTGCGGTGCGGCAAGCGTAAACGATGCCAGCCTTCAATCAGGCGTGCCACCATAGCGGCTGCGGGGCGGTAGGCATCAATCCCGTAACCATGCGCATGCGCACCGACCAGCGATACGGCGATGCCGGTTTTACCAAGAAAACGTGCTTCGAGTGCGGCGGCGACGGTACCGGAGTACAAGGTGTCATCCCCCAGATTGGCACCGGCATTAATACCAGACACCACGAGATCGGGCTCGAAATCCAGAAAGCCGTTCAAGGCCAAGTGTATACAGTCCGCAGGCGTGCCATTCACCGACCAGAACCCGTTGGGCAATTGCACCGGGCGCAGTGGCCGATCAAGTGTAAGGGCGCTGGAGAACGCACTGCGCTCGCCATCTGGGGCAACCACGGTTACTTTGCCCAGTTGCGCGAGGCCTTCGGCCAGTGCCGCCAGACCAGGGGCTTGAACGCCGTCATCGTTGCTCAGCAAAAAATGCATCAACAACCCTCACTCAACAGGAAGCGCATCAGCGGATTCTCTCAGTTGCACTAACTCACGCAACACGCTGGTGGCGAATGCTCCTGATGGTAATGCAAATGTCAGGCGAAGACTGCCTTCTTCCAGCCACTCGCTGACCAATTCACGAACATGCAGCCGCAAAGAACGGCGCTGATTATCAAGACCAAAGCGTGCCAAGCGCTCGACCAAGCCTTCGGCCTGCTCCGCAACAGTGTTTTCTAATGCCAATACGTCATCCGTTACAGGCGAGGTGCCGGCACCAAAAAATGGGCCGGTCGGATGAATCTCCTGACGGGCCAGACGCTCGGGTAATGCGGCATCATCGGCATCGGGGCAAAAAAAACTGTTGCGGCCATCTAACTGCAATACATCGCCGGGCAGTTGTATGGCCCATGCATTAAGCTGAATACGCTCGGCCAACACTTTGTTGAACAGGGCCGACCGTACCGCTGACACGCCAAGTGATTCACGATGATTGAGCCTGCGCTTTGGCTTACTCGCCAGCAGGGCGGCGCCGGCAGGCAGATTTCCACCGTTAATGCCAAATCGTTGTGGGCCAATGTAATTGGGCACGCCTTGTTCGGCGATAGTAGCCAGTCGTTGTTCTAGGGTTTTCCGGTCGCCATCAACATCACGCAAGGTGATCATGAAGCGGTTGCCCTGATGTGCGCCGCGTTTAAGTTTGCGGGCATTCCACGTGTGCGACAGCAGTTCGATTTCATCGGTCCAGACCGCGGATAAATCCGGCATCTGACGATTAGGAATGTGCACGCTAAACCATTGTGTGGTGACCGCACGACGATCCTTCATGCCGGCATAACTGACAAGGTCTTCTGACAAGCCAATGGCTCGGGCAATTTGCGAAGCCACCCACGAGGTATTTTGATTGCGTTTGCGGATATGCAAAAACAAGTGCTCGCCTTCGCCGCTGGGTTCAAAGCCGGAGATTTCATCCACTTGGAAATCTTCAGGAACGGCACGTAAGGTGGCCTGCCCCAGTGGTGCGCCATGAGCAAAAGGCAGATTTTCCAGCAGGAAGGGAGACCAGTTCATTCGGTGTTTTCCGGCTTGATAAGGGGATAGTGCCTGTCAGTGACTTGCGCCATGGCAAGCCTGACATGAGGCGAGTCGTTAGTTTTTATTCGATGGGCAACAGCATCACCACGGCATGCGCTTCGATGCCCTCGCGACGACCGACAAAGCCTAGTTTTTCAGTAGTGGTTGCCTTAACGCTGACGCTATCAATATCCACCTGCATATCCGCCGCAATGCGCTCACGCATCAAGGTGATATGAGGTGCTAGCTTGGGTTGCTCGGCCAGCACGGTGATATCGGCATTGCCCAAACGATAACCGCGAGCAGGCAGCAAGGTCATCACATGACGAAGAAGATTGCGGCTGTCGGCGCCTTTATAGCTGGCGTCGGAATCGGGAAAGTGATGGCCTATATCGCCCATGGCCAGTGCACCCAAAATAGCATCACACAACGCATGCAGTGCGACATCCCCATCGGAGTGCGCAATTAAGCCTTGGTCATGCGGAATCTTTACACCGGCAATCGTGACATGATCGCCTTCACCAAAACGGTGAACATCAATGCCTTGCCCAATGCGGGGAAATTTCTGGAGAGGAGTGGTCACAGTCCTGCCTTGTGTTGCAGCGAGAGAATGGCTTCGGCGATTTGCAGATCTTCGGGCCAGGTAATCTTGATGTTGTCGCGAGCACTGTCCACCAGCAATGGCATTTCACCGCGACGCTCAATGGCTTGTGCCTCATCGGTAACGATCACACCGTCATCATGTGCTGCCTGTAAGGCATCGCGCAGCACGCCGTAACGGAAGACCTGTGGGGTGAGAGCGTGCCAGAGATCATCTCGTGACACCGTTTCGGCCACTGCATCACCCGCACCACGCTTCATGGTGTCGCGCACCCGATTGGCAAGAAGACCACCGGTAGGATGCTCGGCAATACGCTCTAGCAGCAGATCAATATCTTCGATGCGCACACAGGGGCGTGCCACATCATGCACCAGCACCCAGTCTTCATCTGCCGCCTGATTCGCTATGGCATTAAGGCCCGCCAGCACCGAAGCCGCACGGGTATCGCCACCTTCTACAAAGCGGATCAATGCTGAGTCACGGTAATCTAACGTGTTGGCCTGTGTATCGTCGGCGGCGATAGGAACAATGACCGCTTCAGTGGCTAAGCGGCACAGTCGATCCAATGTGCACTGCATGACAGTGCGGCCATTCAGAGGAAGATACTGTTTAGGAATAGTGCCGCCGACGCGCAAGCCCTTGCCTGCAGCGGGAACTACGCACCAGAGGCTCATGGTGCTTCCGCCGGTGGAGGTGGAGGTGGCGGTTTGCGTGCGTCAGGATTACCGGTGACTAAGTAAAACGTTTCGTTGTCTTTGATCATGCCGAGATCAAGACGGCCATGCTCTTCAACGGCTTCCATGCCGTTCTTGAGATCACGGACTTCGGCTTCGAGCACACGATTGCGTTCGGCCAGCTTCTCATTTTCACTTTTCAGCGTGGCGATGGATGCCTTGTGACGCTGCACATCACGAACCCCGCCCTCGCCCACCCACAGACTCACCTGAAGGCCGATGAAGGCCACCAGTGCAATGAGCAGGAGAAGCTTGCCGAACAGGGTTCGTTGCATGGGTTTACCGTATCGCTACCGTATAGCGGCCGTATTAATTCAGGCCGCGAAATTCTGCTTTGCCACGGTACGCGGCGCGATGATCCAAGGCCTGCTCAATGCGCAGCAACTGATTGTACTTGGACACACGATCAGAACGGCACAGTGAGCCGGTCTTAATCTGGCCGGCGGCGGTTGCCACGGCAAGATCAGCAATGGTTGAGTCTTCCGTTTCGCCGGAGCGATGCGAAATCACCGTGGCGTAACCGGCTTCCTTTGCCATGTAGATAGCGTCCAGCGTTTCGGTCAGCGTACCAATCTGGTTGTATTTAATGAGGATGGCATTGGCCACGCCCTCATCAATTCCGCGCTTCAGAATGGCAGGGTTCGTCACAAACAAATCGTCACCCACCAGCTGCACTTTTTTGCCGATTTTATCAGTGAGCAGCTTCCAGCCTGCCCAATCAGATTCATCCAGACCATCTTCAATGGAGATGATCGGGTAACGGTCTGCAAGATCGGCCAGATAATCCACAAACTCAGCGGAAGTGAACGACTTGCCTTCACCCGCTAACACGTACTTGCCGTTTTTGTAGAACTCAGTGGCGGCACAATCAAGCGCCAGCATCACGTTTTCGCCTGGCATATAACCGGCATTGACGATGGCTTCCATGATGGCCTTGAGCGCATCTTCATTGGAAGCCAGATTGGGCGCAAAGCCGCCTTCATCACCCACTGCCGTGCTCAGGCCGCGCTCCTTTAGCACGTTCTTGAGTGCATGAAAAATTTCTGCGCCGCAACGCAATGCATCGGCAAAAGTATCAAAGCCAACTGGCTCGATCATAAATTCCTGAATATCGACCGTGTTATCCGCATGCTCACCGCCGTTGATGATGTTCATCATTGGCACTGGCATGGTGTACGTGGTCTGGCCGCGCAGTTCGGCGATGTACTGGAACAGGGGAATGCCCTTTTCTTGGGAAGCGGCACGGGCGCAGGCCAACGAAACAGCAAGAATGGCATTGGCGCCCAGCTTGGACTTGGACTCGGTGCCGTCGAGATCGATCATGGCTTTATCGATACCGGCCTGATCAAAAATATCAAAACCTACCAACAATTCGCTAATGTCGTTGTTTACATTGCTGATGGCTTTCTGCACGCCCTTGCCCAAATAGCGGCCCTTGTCGCCATCGCGCAGCTCCAGTGCTTCACGCGAACCGGTAGAGGCACCGCTGGGTGCATTGGCACGTCCGATCACGCCGGACTCAAGAATCACATCAGCTTCGATGGTTGGGTTGCCGCGGGAATCGAGAATTTCACGAGCGCGGATATCAGCGATCTGGGACATGTTGCCTGCTCCTAAAAACGGTTGAGTGCCTTCTACTGGCGTACTGCAAAAACCAAGAAAATCAGTGAGTATCGAGAACCGGGAAACCCTTCACCAAGTCATCAATGGCTTTTACCTGCGTGAGGAAAGCCTCGAGCTGCGACAGACGCAAGGCACAAGGGCCGTCGCACTTGGCCACATCCGGATCAGGGTGTGCTTCAAGGAACAGACCGGCAATCTTTTGCGACATGCCGGCCAGTGCCAGTTCGGTTACCTGAGCGCGACGACCACCGGCTGCGCTGGGTAAACCACCCGGCATTTGCAGCGAATGGGTAACATCAAAGAATACGGGATAACCGAATTCTTTCATGATGCCAAAGCCGAGCATGTCGACGACCAAATTATTATAGCCAAAGCTGGAGCCGCGCTCGCAGAGAATGAGCTGGTCGTTACCGGCTTCTTTGCACTTGGAAAGGATGTGCTGCATTTCCTTCGGCGCCAGAAACTGGGCTTTCTTGATATTGATGATGGCGTTGGTTTTTGCCATCGCTGCCACCAGATCTGTCTGACGCGACAGAAAAGCAGGTAACTGAATAATATCAGCGACTTCGGCGACGGGTGCAGCCTGATGCGGCTCGTGCACATCCGTAATGATCGGCACACCAAAGGTCTGCTTGATCTCTTGGAAAATCTTCAGGCCTTCTTCCATGCCCGGGCCACGATACGAATTAATCGAGGAACGGTTGGCCTTATCAAAAGAAGCCTTGAACACATAAGGAATGCCCAGCTTTTCCGTGACACGCACGTACTCTTCGCACACGCGCATGGCTAGATCGCGGGACTCCAGCACGTTCATGCCACCGAAGAGCACGAAGGGCTTATCGTTGCCGATTTCGATCTTGCCGAGGGTAATAACCTTCTGTGTCATGACGGTTTACTCCTTGCCTGCATGCTTGAGTGCGGCCTTGATGAAGCCGCCAAATAGAGGATGGCCATCGCGGGGCGAGCTGGTGAATTCAGGGTGAAACTGGCAGGCCACAAACCACGGATGATCGGCAATCTCGACCATTTCCACCAAGCTGCCATCCATGCTGCGCCCGGAAATAGACAGGCCTGCGCCTTCCAGTTGTGGCAGGTAGTTATTGTTCACTTCATAGCGATGGCGGTGACGCTCGACGATCACGTCTTGGCCATAAAGCTCACGGGCTTTGGAGCCTTCTACCAAACGGCATTCCTGCGCACCCAGACGCATGGTGCCACCCAAATCTGAGCTGGCATCACGACGCTGCACTTCACCGGATTCGGTACGCCATTCCGTAATCAGGCCAATGACTGGATGTGCGGGGTTCTTGCTAAGCTCGGTTGAGTTTGCGCCGGCCAGATTGGCTACATTGCGCGCAAATTCAATCACAGCGACCTGCATACCCAAACAGATACCCAAATAAGGCACTTTGTTTTCACGGGCAAACTTTACCGTGGCAATCTTGCCTTCGGTACCGCGATCACCGAAACCGCCGGGCACCAGAATGGCATCTACTTTTTCCAATACGCCGGTACCGTTCTGCTCAATAAACTCGGCATCGATGTAATTAATACGCACACGCGCCTTGTTCTGAATGCCAGCATGCAGCAGTGCTTCATTGATGGACTTGTACGCGTCGATCAGCTCAACGTACTTGCCCACCATGGCAATAGTGACTTCTTTTTCAGGGTGCATGAGGGCATTCACCACGCGCTCCCAATCCGACAGGTCTGGCTGTGGGCAGCTCAGGCCCAGACGTTCAACCACCAGATCATCCATACCCTGCTTATGAAACGTGAGCGGGATCATGTAGATGGACGGTGCATCGATGGCCAAAATAACGGCCTTCTCGTCCACATTGGTGAACAGGGAAATCTTGCGACGTGACTCTTCAGGAATCTCGTGGTCGGAACGGCACACCAGAATATCTGGCTGCAAACCAATAGAGCGCAACTCCTTAACGGAGTGCTGAGTCGGCTTGGTCTTGGTTTCGCCGGCCGAGGCGATGTAAGGCACCAGCGTGAGATGTACCAGCAGGGAGCCTTGATATCCCAGCTCAACACGCATCTGGCGCACGGCTTCCATAAACGGAAGCGACTCGATATCGCCTGCGGTGCCGCCGATTTCGACAATGGCGACATCAAAGCCTTTGCCACCTTCACGGATGCGCTGCTTGATGGCATCGGTGATGTGCGGAATGACCTGAACGGTAGCGCCCAGATAATCGCCACGGCGCTCTTTCTGGATAACATCCAGATAGATACGGCCAGAGGTAAAGTTATTGCGCTTGCTCATCCGCGCATGGCGCAAGAAACGCTCGTAGTAGCCCAAGTCCAGATCGGTTTCGGCACCGTCGTCGGTAACGAACACTTCTCCGTGCTGGAAGGGGCTCATGGTGCCCGGATCAACATTGATGTACGGGTCCATCTTGGTCATCGTGACCTTGAGTCCACGCGCTTCGAGCAGGGCGGCGAGAGAGGCAGCCGTAATCCCTTTGCCCAATGAGGAAACAACACCGCCGGTAACGAAGATGTACTTAGTCATGAAGGATCCAGACAACTTGAAAATTCAGGTGTGGCGCCGTGTACCAGTATGGCAGGAAACGGGCCTAAAGACGGGAGAGAATGTTAGCACGAGGCCCCGAGGACAGACAACGAAGGCGCAATGCAAAAAATGCTTGAGCAGGCCTAAAATCAATAACTTAGGAAATTAACGGCATAAAAAACCCGCCAAGGCAAGCGGGCTGAATGACATCCTTTTCCCAAGGCGCTCCCTGCATACAGCTCCTTACAAGCCAACAAGGCCTTCCGTGGCCGTTAAACTATCCCGATGGACTGCTTTAGAAGCTGTGCTCAAGGCCTACGGCAATACCCGCATCATCCGAGTCACCATTGGCTGCCAGCTTGTCTTCTTCGCGCAAGGTGTAAAAGGCATAAGCCTTGGTTTTGGAGGTTAGGTTGTGGTCGATGCCCACGTTCAGCAGGGTGCGCTTTTGAACGGCCGCGGCACTCTCATCCGCCTTTGCCACACCGTAGGAAACCTTCAGTGTTTCGTCACCGATCTTATAAGCGGCGGCAGCGGTCAAGCCAGTTTCTTCGTTGCCTGGGCCTGTGGATGCCTTGCTCACGCCGTAAACCCCCGACAAGAACAAATCACCAATCTTGTAGGTGGCCACAAGCCGAACCGTGTCGCTCTCACGCACCCCACTCAGTGCGGTCTTGCCTGTCATGTTGTTATCCATTGCCAGCGCCACATACACACCAGTGTCTTCCTTGCTATACGCTATGGAGGAAGACATCCCGTTCTGGTGCGGGGCCGGAATTGTGTTGCTGTTATCCTGCGCTTGCAGCATTACGTTGACCTGCAAAGCATCCAATATCTTGGGGCTTTCATAGCCCACCACATTGTTCACGCGGTTTTCGCCGGCAATCACATA
>ERZ724523.2220-NODE-2220-length-11133-cov-5.836884_pt1 | contig 11133 bp, 10 predicted proteins | sample MGYA00376056_ERZ724523 | MGnify/ENA primary metagenome ERZ724523 (study PRJEB28724, sample SAMN07190888) | wastewater metagenome | isolation source: influent of sewage treatment plant in Hong Hong | place: USA: Christiansburg, Virginia | collected 2016-03-01 ... | reverse complement strand
CGTTGGTCGGCTTCACCAGAGAGCCGCTGTCTTCGATTTTGGTGTTGTTCGACAACAGGCCCGAGCCGGTGTAGCCGGTGGTGGAACGGCTGTCGCTGAAAGCCCACTGCAACCCATATTGCAAATCGTCAGTCAGGGTCACTTCGACGATGCTGGCCTCGATCAAGACCTGTGTCGGTGGCAGATCCAACCGCTTGAGGGTGGATTCGATCTTGGAAAATTCGGATTTGGTACCCCACACCAGCACGGCGTTGTTGAGCTCGTCGGCCATCACGCGCACGTTGCCCAGTACTGCAGTGGCCGGTGCCTGTTGTGCAGTGCCAGCCTGTCCGGCGCGTGTACCCCCAGCGCTGGCAGTCCCTGCACCACCCGCGCGCATGCCCAACCCGCCACTGCTGGGGAAGGCAGTGCTGGAGCTAAAGGCGCTTCCGGGCTGGCCCAAACTGGAGCCAGTGGCGCTGGTCAAACCCGGAGCCACACCGGAGTTGGCCACGGCACTGGTCTGGCGGCCATCGCCAAAAATGCCGCCCAGCACAGTGGCAAGGTGGCGGGCATTGACGTTCTGCACCTGGTAAATGAAGAGTTGGGGCTCAGCGCTGTTGTCGCTGGGCTGATCCAGGCGCTCAATCCAGCGGCGCGCTTCGTCCAGGTAAGCGGCCCTGGGGGTGACGACCAAAATGCTGTTGAGCCGCTCTATGGGCATGATGCGCAAGGCACCAAAAAGCGGGTTGGCTTCGCCCAAGGCACTGGCACCAGCGCTGGCGCCTGCGGTGGCACCCGCACGCCCAGTGGCTCCCGCCGGGGTGGCCTGTGTCGGTGTAGTGCCACCGGCACCCGCGCTCATGAGTTGCATGGCCGCCTCCACCTCTTTGATGGATGCATATTTGAGCGGAAACACCCCCACCGACATGCCTTTGAGTAAATCAACGTCAAAGGTGTTGACAAGATCCAGCCAACCTTCGGCCTGGGTGCGCGTGCCGGTCAGCACCAACAGGTTGCGCACGGTATCGACGCGCACCAGCGCTTCAGCAGGCATGAGGGGGCGCAAGATAGTGGCCATCTCACCGGCACCGATGTATTGCAGCGGCACAACGATGGCGCCATAACCAGGCGGAAGCGGGCCACTGCCGGTTTGGCGCACACCAGAGCCTATGCCTTTGAGGGTGTCAGGGCGCCCGACGTGGTAGCTGCCACGTGCATCGCGCAGCAACGCCAGACCGTTGGCCTGTAGCGCACTTTCCAGCAGAAATGCGGCCTGGTCAGGGGCCACGGCAGCGCGCGTGGCCAGCGTAATAGTGCCTGCCAACGGGGGGTGCAGCACGTAATCGGCCTTGAGGATATCCCCCAAAATCGTGCGCACCACTTCGGCTACGGGCGCTTCTTCAAAATTGAAAGTAACGGGAGGGCCATCGAACGCGGTAGGCACTTTGGCAGGAGCGATAACCCGGTCATTGCCCCGGATCAAGCGCGGCTCGGTAGTGTTGTCGGGTTCGGCAGCGCCGGCCTTGACGGTGCCCAGCGGCGCTACCGTGGTGGTTGATGTCACCAGCGACGGTTGTGCAGAAGTTTGCGCAGCCACCAGTTGGGAAGCGGCCAGAGCCACGGCAGAAAGTGCGTATCGGTAGAAGGTCATGGCAACAAATGGATAGGCAGAAGGGGCCAATGGCAGGCTCAGGGCCCCCCAAAGATCGGGCGGCGTGTGGTGGATGTCTGCGGCGCAGGTGATACAGATGGCGCAGGTGGTACTGATTGGGCAGCCGCATTGGCCGCCGCTGCCGCTTGTGACAAGGCCACAGGCACTGCCGGTGGCGGTGGCGGCACAGGCGGTGCGGACACCGGTATCACTGCCCCGGTATAGGTACTGACAGCGGCGCGCACCAATTGCAAGGTGCGGGTCTGGCCCGCATTGTCAAAGGTGGCGCTGCGTGCCTGCACGGTGCGCAGCACCCAGCCACCGTCCACCATCTCATTGAGTCGAACGCGGCGGCTCTTGCCACCGATGTGCAAAATGACAGCCCCCGTTTGTCCGTTCTCCGCCACACCTAGCAGCTTGGCATCGGCCAGGGTATCGACAGGTGCCGGTGGTGTGGAAGGAGAAGGTGGCGGTGGTGGCGGCGGCGGACGCCGCGTGACCGAAAACAGCGGACGCTCCAACCAGGACATAAAGCGTGCAGTGTCTACCCGGGTGCGCTCGGGCAATACGGGCAGCATCTGTAGGTAATCGCTGGTGATGGGCTTTGGTGCCTGCCAGCGCACGTTGCGCACGCTGCCATCGCGATGCAACCATAGTGCAGCCAGCACCAACACCAGCACTACGTTGAGCGCCACCAGCAAAGTCAGTGCATTGCGCTTCATGGCTGCACCCTCAGCACCGAAAAGCCAAACTGCACCGCCAGGGTCTGCACGCCTTTGACGGGCGCCCCGTAGCCTTGCACCACCATGGTGTCGATCAGGATGGCCGGCTTTTGCTCGGCCAGTCCAGCCAGGGCAGTTTGCAGCGCCAGCATTTCACCCTCGGCACGCACCGACAGGGGAATGCGCTCAAAGCCTTTTTCTTCTTTGGGCGGCAGCACCTGGCTGCTGGCAATCGAAAGACCAGCGCTGGTCAAAATACTGCGCACGCGCTGCTGTACGTCATTGCCGGTCTGGTTGGCGTCCTGGTCTTGCGGGTAGATGTACTGGGCCAGTTGGGCCTGGGCGCGCTCACGGGCCTGCGCCAAGCGCTCGCTGCCCGCCTCCATGCCCAGCAGACGGGCGTAACGCGGCTCCAGCTCGCTGAGGCGGTTTTGCGCCCACTGGTGCTTTTGGTACACATAAACGGTGACGCCCGCCAGGGGCAGTGCCAGTGCGGCCAGGGTAATGGCCAATGCAGCGGTTTCTCGACGGAGGTACTGTTTCATGGCGCTGCCTTGGCAGGGGTGACGGGCTCAGGGCCAGACGAGAACGGGCTTTTTCGTGCTGGAGCACCAGTGCCTGTGGTTGCTGCCGGGGACAGTTTGGCCGGGGACGCAGCCGGGCCAGGTGTGGCCGGTACAGACGCCGGTGTTGCGGCAGGCACAGATGCACCGGGTTCAGGCACGGGTGGCTCGGCAGCGGGGGGCACTTCAGGAGCTGACCCACTGCCTGACTCGGGTGCGGTAGCCTGCGGCACCGGCACAGGGCCCGCAGCAGACAGCACAGCAGGATCCAGCTGAAACTCAATCAAAAAACTCTCCGCTGTGGCGCCAGGGCTGCGCGTAGCGGCCGACGGGGCGCGCACCTCTTTGAGGCCCGCCGTGGTGCCCAGCAACTGCATGAGCGCCGCCGCATTGGTGGTCAGCCCGTTGATAGTGACTTTCATACCCTGCACCTGGATCGATTGCAGCGAGGTATCGTCGGGCAGGGTTTGGGTCAGTAGCTCCAGCAGGGCGATGGTGTCGGCGCGCTCCAGCAACAGGGCGCGCACGCCTTCCATGCGCTCAATGCTGCGCACCAGCACTTCACGCTGTGCCATCAGGGGCGCAGTGCGGTGGTGGGCTTCGGTGTAGGCGTTAACGGCTTCAATGGCACGCAAACGCAACTGTGCCGTGGGTGTAATCGCCAACGCGGCCACGATGGCGCCAGCGCTGAGCAGCAAAGCGTAACCCATGCGGCGGCGCTGGGCGCCGTAGTGCGCACGGTGCGCCTCGCCCCAACCCGACAGCACGATGGGCTGGCCCGTGGGGGCAAAGGCCCAGACTTCCGGCGCGGTATCGCTGGCAGCAGCACTGAGGCGGTGTTGTTGTGTCTCTATCCATTGCGCAATTTGCTTGCGCGAGGCAAACACCGCATCCACCTGCAACCCACCCTGCACCAAAGACTGGGCGCTGTAACCCCAAACGAGATCTGCCGGTGCAAACGGGCTGGCGCTTTGCACATCCAGCGCCACGGCCTGTGCCACTTGCGCGGTGGCCATCACGGGAACCGCCATGCGCCGACGCAGCAGCTTGTCGTCGGGCAGTTCAATGGCTTCAAAACGCGCAGCGGGGGCCTTGCCTGCCGGAGCTGGGCGCTGTCCCAGCCACACCGCGTCGCTGCCGTCGGCGTGCAGCACACGCACAGGGGCATCGGGGGTCAGCCAAGCCAGCGCGGGCCACTGGTGCATGTCTTGCCAGGGACGGCGCAGCTCAAGCCACAGTGCGCGCAAGTCCAGCCCAAAAAAGCGCGAAGAAGGTGTTGTTGGAGACATGTTCTAGGTTCAGACACCCTTGGCGGGCGGGGCTTGCATCCAGTGTTCTGCATGAAAAATACGCCAAGGCAAACCCAGGCGGAAATCGGGCCGCAGATCAACGCTGTGCTCCACCACCACCTGGCCGTTGTCCGCCAGCGCCACGCGGGCTTGCAAGCGGTATCGCGGGGAAGATGCGTTGTCCAGAAATTCGCCGTTGAGGACGGTGCTATCGAGATCGGCGGGGTTTTTATCGCGTGCTGCTGCCAGGGCGGTGGCGCGTACAGCATCGCCCCCAGCCAGAACGCGCAGAACCCCTTCGGGGGCCGCTTGGGGATTAACCCGGCCACTGCCTTGGGCCTGCGCAGTGACAAGGCGCGAAAGTCTAGCATAGAGGTCATACCCAACCCCTGGCACGCGCAGCAGGTCTTGCTCGGCCTCAAAACCCACCTCCCGGCCACGCGCGTCGCGCTCGCTGCGCACCTGCACAGTGGCCTCGGCCAGCGTCTGGGCGCTCTTGGCATCGATGCCACCGGCCACGCCGTAGAGGCTGGCCAACAAGGCCACAGGGGCGCGGTTGATGTCGATCAGCCCGGTCATGGGCATGACTTCGACGACCATAGGCTGTCCCTGGTAACTCACTTCCACCTTGGTGAGGTGTGCTGGGCGGTTACCGCTCGCTGCCATGTCTTGCAACACCAGCATGATGGCGGCCTCGCCCAGAGCGGCCGCCTCGGTGCTTTGGCGCGCCACACTAACCAGGCGCACTTCGCTGCGCACCGAATGCACTACGCCAGTAACGATGACCGACAGGGCCGACACAATCCACAGCACCGCAATCAGTGCAATGCCGCGCTGCGGGCCGGATCCGACAAAACACGGCCACTTCATTCCGGCCCCGCAGAAAAACGACCACTGCCGCGCTCACTGGCGGGCAGGCTGCGCATGGGCAGTACCCACAGGGGCCAGGGCCCGGCGCTGGTTTGCAGATCAATGCGCACGCGCTCGGGCAAGCTGTCGGTACGCGTCCAGACGGGCACCCAAGCGGGTGCACTCTGGCGCGCGTCTTCGTAAGACAGCGCCAAAGACACTGCGTCTCTGACCAAAATCCGGCTATCGGCCTGGCTCCAGTCGGGAAAGTCGGCCCTGTCCGTCCACGGCATGAAGCGAATCACCAGCGCGGGTCCGTCCTGTAGTGGCTCCAGCGCCAACCGGAAAAACGTGCGCCCCCCGGCGCCTTGGCGGGCTGGCATGATTCCCACCCAGGCTACGGCATCGGCAGCGCCCGCAAACAAGTACGGGCTGGCGCCTTCCTTGGGCACTACAGCGATTCTTCTGGCCGACACGCGGCCCAGCACGGTGTGCAAAAAACCAGTGGCCACGCGCAACTCGTCGGCACGGGCCAGGCGGGCATCCACGCGTTCTTCCGTCTGCGCCATGGTACGCAAGGCAGATGCCATCCCCAGCATCAACATGGACAGTAGCGCCATAGTGACCAACAGCTCCACCAGGGTAAAGCCGGTCTGGTGGGTGGATGGATGCGCGCTCATGGCGTACCCCCAGCCACCGGCGCACGCTGAGGGCGCAGGGTGTGCAGTTCGACGCGGCGCTCCAAAGCACCTTCGCTCCAGCCCACCACCATGTGCAAGGCGTGCAGCAAAGGCGCGCCTGGGTTGCTCTGGCTGACAGGTGTGGCATAAGGCTGGCTGCGCACCGTCCAGGTAAAACCTGCCGATTGGCCAGACTCGTTCCAACCCTCAGCGGGTACGGCATCGCGAGCGGCCAGCAAAGACTCAGCCAGCAGCACCGCACGCTGGTAACTCTGGGTTTCTCCGACCTGGCGGGCGCTGCTCCCCGTGGCTTTGTACAGCATGCCCAAAGCAATCGCCATGATGGCAAAGGCCACCAGCAGCTCCAGCAGTGACAGGCCACGCTGGTACCCAAACGGGTGGCCAATCCTCATGGCAGCAGCGCTTCCTGGGTCACATGGCCAGACAGCCAATCCACCCGCAGGCGGGTTCCGGCGCCGGAGGGCCGCAGAATTTCCACACTGCCGCCAGTGGCACCGCCATCGGGCAAAAAACGGATGGAAGCTGCACCCTGGCTGCTCAGTTCGCTGCCCGCCACCGTGGCGCGCACTTGCAGCGGTTCGGGAATATCGCGCACGGGCTGGCCGTCAGTGTGGTAACGGCGTTGATCGAGGTTGACGGTGAAGGCGATGTCGGTGCGCCCAGCCAGCGCCCGCTGGCGGGCCGAGCGCATGTCGGCCAGCATGCCGCGCAGCACGTCACGGTACTGAGCGGATTCGCGCATGCGTTCAAAAGCCACCGGCACCAAACCGATCAGCAGCGCAAAAATGGCAAACACCACCAACAGCTCGACCAGCGTAAAGCCGCGCGCACGCCGCATGGTGGCAATACCGCAGTCCGGGGAGATCAGGGGGTGTTGCGTATATCGGCGTTTTCGCCATCGCCGCCCGCAGCACCATCAGCACCGAGGGAGAGGATTTCGATACCGCCGTTGGGGCCGGGGTTGGCGTACTTGTAGGGCTTGCCCCAAGGGTCTGATGGCACGCCACCTTTGAGGTAAGGGCCGGTCCAGCCGTTCACGCTACCGGGACGTTTGACGAGTGCTTCCAGCCCCTCTTCTGTGGTGGGATAGCGGCCCACGTCCAGCTTGAACAGCTCCAGCGATTTGTCCAGATCGGCAATCTGCACGCTGGCAGTTTTGGATTTGGCGCCACCCAGTTGGTTCAGTACGCGCGGGCCCACCAGCCCAGCAAGCAGCGTCAAGATGGCCAGCACCACCAGCAATTCGATGAGCGTAAAGCCCCGTGCAGACTGGCGACGGGGCAATGCGCCAGAGGCGCGGCAGGCACGAAAACTCACCATGGGAGAGGGTTCCTTGGGCAAACAAAAATTATACGGCGAGGTCATTGATGGACAGTATCCCGAGCAGGATGGACACAATGATGGCGGCAATCAAGACGCCCAACACCAGAATGAGCACGGGCTCCACCAACGTCAGAAGGCGTTTGATGCCGGTTTCCACTTCTCGGTTCAATATATTCGCCAGTTCCAGCATCATCGGGCCGATGCGACCGGTTTCTTCACCCACGCGGATGAGGTTGATGGCCAGCGGCTCAAAAATGCCTGTGGCAGACAGCGCCTGCACCACCCGCCCACCTTCCTTGACGATGGGCGAGACCCGCGCCAACGCCTGCTGCAACACGGTATTGCCCACGGTTTCAGTGGCAATGTGCAGCGCTGTCAGCATGGGGACGCCATTGCCCAGCAGCGTACCCAAAGAACGAGAAAACAGCGTGAGCTGGTACTTGAGCGCCAACGGCCCCATCAGCGGCAGGCGCAATACCAACGTTTGCCACCACTGGCGCCCGGCAGGTGACTTGAACCAGCGCGCCAGCAACATGCCCACGCCGATGAGCGCAGCCCCGATGAACAAACCATAGTTGGTAAACGCCTGTCCCAGTCCCATTACCAGGCGCGTGGGCATAGGCAGCGCGTCGCCCATGTCGGTGAACAGTTTTTCAAACTGCGGCACCACAAAGCCCAGCATGGCGATGAGCGAGAGCACAGCCACTCCCAACAGGATGGCCGGGTAGATGGTGGCCGAAATCACACTGTCGCGCAGGGTGCGCTGGCGCTCCATGTGTTCAACCAGGCGATCGAGCACGGCAGACATCTGCCCGCTGGCCTCACCCGAGCGCACCATGTTGATATAGAAGTCGCCAAACAGCTCCCGGTGCTGCGCCAGCGCCCGGCTCAGGGGCGTGCCGCCCTTGACGGCATCCAGAATGCCCTGCATCAGCTCCGCCACACTGGGCTTGTGGCTCATGTCGATGAGCACGCGCAACGCGTTGTCCAGCGCCAGCCCGGCGCGCAGCATGATGGCCAGCTCCGACGTGATGGCCAATACGTCGGGTGCCGTCACCGGCCCCTTGGCTTGGCGCACCTTGGGCTGCGCAAAAGTGCCCGCCGCCCCCGCACTGGCCACAGCACTTGCCGCAGCCGTGGCAGCGTCGTCAATGCCCAACGGCGTCAGGCCCTGTTCACGCAGCTGCTTGAGCACCGCCCCCGCACTGGCCGCCGTGAGCCGGCCTTCTTCCACCTTGCCTGTAGCGGTGGCGGCACGCCAGACAAACTCAGGCATCGGACTGGTCCTGGGTCACGCGGGCCAGCTCGTCCAGCGTGGTGACGCCAGCGGCCACTTTGCGCAGGCCATCTTCGTGCAAGCTGAGCATGCCGGCCTGCGCCGCGATGGCGTTGAGGGTGTTGGCGTCGCGCCCCTCGATGATGGCGCGGCGCATGGGCTCGTCCAGCACCAGCAGCTCATGGATGCCAGTGCGGCCCCGGTAGCCCGACTGGCGGCAGTGCTCGCAGCCGACGGCGCGGTACACCAGTTGATCTGTGGGACAAAAGCGCGACAGGCCGGTGCTCTGGCGCACGGCGGCACCGGGCTCATAGGCCTCTTTGCAGTGGCCGCACAGGGTGCGTACCAAACGCTGGGCCAGCACGCCGTTCACCGCCGAAGTGATGAGGTAGCGCTCCACGCCCATGTCCTGCATGCGGATCACGGCGCCCGCAGCGGTGTTGGTGTGCAAAGTCGATAGCACCAGGTGCCCGGTCAGCGCGGACTGCACGGCGATTTGCGCCGTCTCGCCATCGCGCATTTCACCGATCATGATGATGTCCGGGTCCTGGCGCAGGATGGAGCGCAGCGCGTTGGCAAAGGTCAGGTTGATTTGCGCATGCACCTGAATCTGGTTGATGCCTTCGAGCTGGTATTCCACCGGGTCTTCGACGGTGATGATTTTTTGCGCCGTGGCGTCAATCTTGGCCAGCGCAGCGTAAAGCGTGGTGGTCTTGCCCGAGCCCGTGGGGCCGGTCACCAGCAAAATGCCGTGCGGACGCGCCAGCAGGGCATTGAAGCGTGCCAGCGTGTCTTTTTCAAAACCCATTTTTTCGAGTTCGAGGCGCACACTGGCCCGGTCAAGCACGCGCATGACCACACTTTCACCATGCACCGTGGGCACGGTAGAGACGCGCAAATCCAGCTCCCGCCCCTTGACGCGGGTTTTGATGCGCCCGTCCTGCGGCAGGCGCCGCTCGGCAATGTCCAGGTGTGCCAGCAACTTGACACGCGAATTGACCGCTGCCGACAGGCGCGGTGGCACCAGTTCTCCGGGGTGGATCACACCATCGACGCGGTAGCGCACGTGCAGGCCGTCATCGAAGGGTTCAAGGTGGATGTCAGAGGCGCGCAGGTCAATCACCCGACCAATGATGGTGTTGACCAGGCGGATAACGGGCGCCTCGCTGGCCAAATCTTTCAAGTGCTCAACAAAATCACCGCCATCGGCGCCGTCGCCAAAGCCGTCATCGCTGTCTTCGGGGGCTTCCTCTACTGGCTCAGCCAAGGCTTTTTCAATGTCACTCTCCAGCGCCAGATGCGGCCGGATGGCATAGCCGGTGGCCAGGTGCAGGGCTTTGACCACAAACGCATCCTGCGGCACGGCCATGGCCACATCGAGCTGACCATCTTGCAGGCGCAGCGGATAGACGGCGTTGGCGTGCAGAAACTCGGGCAGCAGGCCTTCCACTTCGGGCATGAGGTCGGGAAAACCATCGGCGGGCACCAGGGCAATGCCCAGCTGTGCCGACAGGGCCTGGGCCACATCGGCATCGGACACCAGCCCCAGGCGCACCAGCACACGCCCCAGCATGCTGCCCATTTCCTGCTGTGCAGACAGTGCGCGTTCCAGGTCGCGTGCGCTGAGTTTGCCAGCCTGCACCAGCAAATCGCCAATGCGCGGGCGCGGCGCGCTGGCGTCGCCCAGCGGCGCGGTGGTGAGCGAAAGTGTGTTGGTTGTCATGGAAGATGGGGCAATGCAGATCGGCACCGCACGGCGGCCAGGGCCTGCGGGCAATGGCAGTGAGTGTAGCCGGGGTGTGCCCGCCAGCGTTCCAGGTGGGTATGCTGCGGGCCGCGCACTCCACTGCGCTGTGACGGCCCGATCAGCCCCCCTGACAGCACAGCGCACCGACCATTCCAGCGCCCAAATTACTATGTTTTTAATAGCTACTTGCGCTTACCCCACAAGGGATAGAAGCAACTTTTACCTGTAATTTACGTGAACCATCCCCTTGCCATGACCCGGCGCTCCGCCCGCCACACGCCCACCACCATTGCCACCGCTGTGGCCGCTTGCGCAGCGCTGGCCGCTGGCGCGGGTGGACTGGCACTGCTGGCAAAGCACCACAGCACACCCCCAAAGCACACCGGGCCCATGCTGCTGGCGCCCATGTTCGGCACCTTCGATACCTGCATTGCCACCCCGACTGCCACCCCCAGCGCGGGCGCGGGAAATGCGGCGACAGCCCGCACACAAGATGGCGCCCGCACGCTGGCCGAGACCTGCACCGGCCCGAATGGCTCGGCGGCAGCGCTGGTCGAATCCACGCTGTCGGCACTGCAACCGCCTGAGCGGGCGCAGGGGCCCTATCCGCTGGGCTACACGCTGGCGGTGCCGCTGCTGCAACTCTTTCGTGCCACCGAGCAAGGCTGGGCGCTGGACACCGAACGCATCCAGCGCCTGGCACGCACCGTGCGCGATACCCAGCGCCCGCTGATTCTGTATCTGTTCTCCACGCACTTTGCGACCGACGCCCCACTGGAAAAAGCCCTGGCCACCGACCCCGCCAACCTGGCGCAGACCCGCGACGGCCCTATGCCGCACGGTCAGTATTACGGTGCGCCCATCTACCACTGGACAGTGGCCCGCACCGACAACCCGCTGAGCGCGTACCGCGTGCAGGCCACGCAAGCACTGCTGGCGGAGGTGTGCCGCCTGCCCGCCCAAGACATCGCCAAAATCCGTGGCGTCACGCTGCTGGGCGAGCTGCACCAGATGTTTCCCGACTTTGAAA
>ERZ724523.2211-NODE-2211-length-11159-cov-11.802594_pt1 | contig 11159 bp, 8 predicted proteins | sample MGYA00376056_ERZ724523 | MGnify/ENA primary metagenome ERZ724523 (study PRJEB28724, sample SAMN07190888) | wastewater metagenome | isolation source: influent of sewage treatment plant in Hong Hong | place: USA: Christiansburg, Virginia | collected 2016-03-01 ... | reverse complement strand
ACGGTGATTCTATCATTTTCGCTGGCTTGCGACGTAGCCAGCTGCCAGGCCTGGGCCACACTGGCCAGTTGCCGCACGTCGCGGGCGCCGTGCTCGGCCAGCTTGGCGGCCAGCACGTCCAGCGGCAAGGCCCGTGGGCTATCCACCGGGGCAATCAGCCAGGTGTCCACATGTTCCTGCATGGCGGCAATCACCGCATCGGCATCTTTGTCACCCAGAATGGAAAACACCGCGTAGCGGTGCTCGGCAAAGCCCAGGCTCAGGGTGTTGCCAGCCAGCGCGCGGGCGGCGTGCGGATTGTGCGCCACGTCGAGCACCACCACCGGGCGGCCAGGCAGCACCTGAAAACGCCCTGGCCATTCCACATCCAGCAGGCCGCGACGAATATCGCCCATGCCCACCGGCAGCTGCTGGCGCACGGCTTCCAGCGCCGCCAGCGCCGCGCTGGCGTTGGCCAGCTGATAGCCGCCGCGCAGTGCCGGAATCGGCAGGGCCGAGCGGCGGGTGTCGCCCAGCCAGAAGTTCCATTGCGGGCTGTCGTCGTGCTTGCTGTAGCCAAAGTCCTGGCCGATGCACCACAGCGGCGCGCCAATCTGCTGGGCGTATTCAATCACCGAGCGCGGCGGGCGGCTGTCGGCGCAAATGGCCGGCACACCGGCGCGGAACACCCCGGCTTTTTCCCGGCCAATCGCTTCGCGGTTGCTGCCCAGCCAGTCCAGGTGATCCAGATCGACGCTGACCACCACCGCGCAATCCGGGTCAAAGGCGTTGACGGCATCCAGCCGGCCACCCAATCCCACTTCCAGCACGATCACATCCACCTTGGCGGCCAGAAAAGTATAAATTGCCGCCAGCGCAGAAAACTCGAAATAGGTCAGCCGGGTATCGCCGCGCCCGGCTTCCACGGCGGCAAAGCCGGCAATCAGCAAGGCATCGCTGGCCGGCTGTAGGTCGATGGCCACCCGTTCGTTATAGGCCAGCAGGTGCGGTGAGGTGAAGGTGCCCACCCGGTAGCCGGCGGTGTGCAGGATGGTGGACAGCATCGCTACCACCGAGCCTTTGCCATTGGTGCCGGCTACGGTAATCACCGGGCAGGGCGGGGTCAGGCCCATGGCGTCCTTGACCTGGGCCACCCGGTTCAGGCCCAGGTCGATGCTGTTGATGTTCAGGGATTCCAGCCGACTCAGCCAGTCGGCCAGGGAAGCAGCAGTTGTCATCTAGGATGTTTTCCTGTCAGGGGTGGGCTGAAGCACCACAATGCGGCGCAATGCGCCAGCGCAAATAAACCCGCAGCCGGCGCAAGGCATCGGCGGGGGCGGAGTCCACGGTCAGCAGCAGCGTCTGGCGGCCATGCAGGGTATCCAGCTGCAGCACCACCAGCCATGGCGAGACATAACTGTCGGCAGCCACGCTCACCGCTTCGGCGTAGCCGGCATGCTGCAGGATCAGCTCACCACGGGCAGTCACCGCCAGTTCGGGCAGGGTGGCGCCCAGCCAGCCGCTTTGCCGGGCGGCACGCCAGAGCGGCCACAGCAGCAGGGGGGCGGCCAGCAGGCCGGCGGGCGGTACATGCCAGGCGGCCAGCATCGCCAGCGCCAGCACGGCCAGCAACATCGCCAGCGCGTAACGCGAGCGGATCGGCGTCAGGCTAAATGGCGTCAGGTCGGCATGCGGCGCGCCCTGTTGTCGTAATGGGCGTTCAGTGGATGGAGGTGTTTTCCAGCGCATCGTCCAGCGAATCAATCACCATGGAGTGGATTTCCACATCGAACCATTCCCAGAAGGTTTTCAGCGAACGGTCTTGTGGCCACAGGTTTTCGTCGTCGTACCAGCTGGAGAGTTCCATCTGAAACAATGTTTCAAAGATTTCATCAATATAGGCTACGCCTTCTTCCGGTTCTTCAAATTCCGGAATCAGAATCACCGTGCTGTCGGCCCGCAGGCTGTCCAGCGACAAATCCATATCGTTGTCCGGTACGGCATTGAGCCAGTCGGCAAACGGTTGCTTTGGCTTGATTACCGCCACGGCACGGTCAACAAAATACATGGTCATACTCCGGCAAACCCCCGGCCAGGCGGCCAGGGCAGATCAGGGGGCAGATCGGGACGGGCGCAGTGCAGCGCCCCGATCCGGCTGGCGCGTATTGTAGCAGGTGCGCATGCTACAATTTCGCCTTCATTGCCAACCTTAGCACCCCACCATGCCGCTGATTACCGTGGAAAAAGCCTGCCTGGCGTTTGGGCACGTTCCCCTGCTCGACCAGGTTGATTTCAGTCTTGAACCTGGCGAGCGCGTCGGCCTGATTGGCCGCAACGGCGCGGGCAAGTCCTCGTTGCTCAAGGCCATTGCCGGCAGCGTCAAGCTTGACGATGGCCGCATCATTGCCCAGAGCGACGCCCGTGTGGCCTATGTGCCGCAAGAGCCGGTGCTGGATCCGGCCCATACCGTGTTTGAAGCAGTAGCCGAAGGGCTGGGCGATTTGCGCCAGCTGCTGACCGACTATCACCATGCCGTGCAGGCGCTGTCCACCCCATCCGACGACAACCACGAAGCGGTGCTGGCTGCCATGCAGGTCATCCAGACCGAGCTGGAAGCGCGCCAGGGCTGGCAGCTGGAAAGCCTGATTGAAGCCACCCTGTCGCATCTGGGCCTGCCGACCGAACAACGGGTGGGCGAGTTGTCCGGCGGCTGGAAAAAACGTGTGGCGCTGGCGCAGGCGCTGGTGTGCGCCCCCGACGTGCTGCTGCTGGACGAACCCACCAACCACCTGGACATTGCCGCCATTGAATGGCTGGAAACCCTGCTGAAGAACTTTGCCGGCAGCGTGCTGCTGATTACCCACGACCGGCGCTTTCTGGACAATGTTGCCACCCGGATTATCGAGCTGGATCGGGGCATCTTGCGCAGCTATCCGGGCAGCTTCAGCGCCTACCAGACGCGCAAGGCCGACGAGCTGGCGGTGGAAGCCGAACAAAGCCGCAAGTTTGACAAGTTTCTTGCCCAGGAAGAAGTGTGGATCCGCAAGGGCGTGGAGGCGCGGCGCACCCGCAACGAAGGCCGGGTGCTGCGCCTGGAGCAATTGCGCCGCGACCGCGCCGCCCGCCGCGAACGCGTGGGCCAGGTGAATTTCCGCCTCGACCCCGGCGAGCGCTCGGGCAAGCTGGTGGCTGAGCTGGAGCAGGTCAGCAAGGGCTATGATGGCAAGTTGCTGATCCGCGACTTCACCACCCGTCTGCTGCGCGGCGACCGCATTGGCCTGATTGGCCCTAATGGCGTGGGCAAAACCACCCTGCTCAAGCTGATTCTGGGCGAAATCCAGCCGGATAGCGGCGTGGTCAAGCCGGGCAGCAAGCTGGAAATTGCCTATTTTGACCAGTTCCGCAGCGTGCTGGACGACAATATGGCCATTGTTGACGTGATTGGCGACGGCAAGGATTTTGTCGAAATCGGCGGCCAGCGTCGCCATGTGATGAGCTATCTGGAAGACTTCCTGTTCTCGCCGGCACGGGCCAAAAGTCCGGTCAGCTCGCTGTCTGGTGGCGAACGCAACCGCCTGTTGCTGGCCCAGCTGTTTACCCGCCCGGCCAATGTGCTGGTGCTGGACGAACCCACCAACGACCTGGATATCGACACGCTGGAACTTCTGGAGCAATTGCTGGCCGATTATGGCGGCACGGTGTTTCTGGTCAGTCATGACCGGGCGTTTCTGGATAACGTGGCCACCCAGGTGATTGCCTTTGAGGGCAATGGCCAGCTGATGGAATACCCCGGTGGCTACAGCGACTGGGTCAACACCCAGGCACGCATGGCCGAACTGGCCGCGCAGGCCAGCCGGACGGTGGTGGTCAACAGCGTCAGCGACAAACCCGCCGACAAGCCCGACAACAAAGCCCGCCCGGCCCGGCGCGACAGCAATAAGCTGAGCTACAACGAAACCCGCGAGCTGGAGCGCCTGCCGGATGAAATTGCCGAGCTGGAAGCCGAACAGGCCGCGCTGCAGGAAGCCTTGCTCAACCCGGATATCTACAAAACCGACCCGAAACAGGCGCACGAATGGCAACTCCGCGTGAACGAAATCGATACCCTGTTGCTGGACAAACTGGCACGCTGGGATGCGCTGGAAAGCCGGGCCAGCTAAGCGCGGCCTGGCCGCGGGCAGCCATGCTGCTGGGCGTGCTGGCGTTGTTTGGCCTGGGCGCCTGCTCCAGCAGCAGCCCACCACCACGTAAACCCGTCCCCACTGCCAGCAAGCCCAAACCGCCGCGCACCGCCAGCACCAAGCCGTCGGCTAACCGCAGCCTGGCCAATCTGCAGGCGTCGGGCGACGCGCGTGAAGTGGTGATGTACGCGCTGGGCCTGCTGGATGTGGGCTATAAGTTTGGCGGCAGCAACCCGGAAGCCGGGCTGGATTGCAGCGGCATGGCGGCGTTTATCTATAAAAATGCCGTGAATGTCAGCCTGCCGCACAACGCCAAACAAATTGCCGAGAGCACCAAGCCGATTGCGCTAAGCAAAATGCGCGCAGGCGATATGGTGTTTTTCAACACCATGAACCGGCCATTTTCCCATATGGGCATTTATATTGGTGATGGCAAGTTTATCCACGCCCCGCGCACCAACAGCAATATCCGGGTGGACACCCTGGCCTCCGGCTACTTTGCCGACCGGCTGGAGGGCGCACGCACGGTGTTTGACTGACTGGCGGGAGCCCAGACCGCGCCACAGCGTGTGCCGTGGGGGCCTGCATGGCGGGACGGTCGTGAGTGCGCATACCCGCTGCACGCTGTGGATGCCCCTGGATTCCCGCCTGCGCGGGAATGACGCGGTGGGGCGCGGAGAGTGGTTCGCCATGGCAAGGTAAGATTTTGTTTTAACAGAAATTAAACCGAGATGCCTGGCATAAACTTGCTCGTATGAACCCTTGTATGTCAACGTGACTGGCGACTAGCGGCTCTTAGCCCAGCGCTGCCGCCAGCAGCGCCTGGGTGTACGCCGCTTGTGGCGCGGCAAACACCTGCGCCGCCGGGCCGCTTTCCACCACCCGGCCCTGATGCAGCACCAGCACATCGTGCGCCATCGAGCGGATCACCGCCAGATCGTGGCTGATGAACAGATAGGCCACGCCATAGCGCTGCTGCACCTCGCGCAGCAGGGTCAGCACCTGGTGCTGGATCGACACATCCAGCGCCGAGGTGGGTTCATCCAGCAGTAACAGTTGCGGGCGCAGAATCAGCGCGCGGGCAATGGCAATCCGCTGGCGCTGCCCGCCGGAAAACTCGTGCGGATAGCGTTGCAGACAGTCGGCGGCCAGCCCCACTTCTTCCAGCATCGCCCGCACCCGCGCCAGCCGCGCATCAGCCCCCAACTGCGGTTCGTGCAGCGCCAGCCCTTCTCCTACAATTTCGCTCACCGTCATCCGGGGTGACAGGCTGGCAAACGGATCCTGAAACACCACCTGAGCCTGACGGCGCAAGGCGCGCAAGGCTTTGGCTGGCAAGGTTGACACGTCCTGCCCGGCCACCACCACCCGGCCCGAGGGCCGGCTTTCCAGCAAGCGCAGCAGCGCCAGCCCCAGCGTGGTTTTGCCCGAGCCGGATTCACCGACAATGCCCAGGGTGTGCCCGGCGCGCAGGCGCAGGGAAATATCGTGCAGCACCGGCGTTTGCCGGGTTCGCCACCAGCCGCTGCGCTGGCTGAACGCCAGCGACACCGATTCGGCGCGCACCACCTCGGCGGCTTGCGGCGTGCCTTCGCTGTTGGTCAGCGCAGGCGGGCGGCTGTCGAGCAACTGGCGGGTGTACGGATGCTGCGGGCGGGCAAATACGTCGGTGACTGCGCCGGTTTCCACAATTTGCCCGGCCTGCATCACCGCCACCCGGTCGGCAAACCGGCGCACCAGATTCAGGTCGTGGGTAATCAGCAGCACGGCCATGCCGAATTCGCGCTGCACATCGGCCAGCAGCGCCAGAATCTGCGCCTGAACGGTGACGTCCAGCGCGGTGGTGGGTTCGTCGGCAATCAGCAGCTTGGGCCGGCACGCCAGCGCCATGGCAATCATCGCCCGCTGGCGCTGGCCGCCAGACAATTGAAACGGATAGCTGTTGACCTTGCGTTCTGGCTCGGGAATCCCGGTGCGCGCCAGCAGGGCAATGGCTTCGGCGTGCGCCTGGCGGGCGTTCATGCCCAGGTGTTCGCTCAGTGCCTCGGTGATCTGGTTGCCAATGGTGTAGAGCGGATTCAGCGCACTCATTGGCTCCTGAAAAATCATCGCCACCTCGCGCCCGCGCACGCTGCGCATCGCCCGTTCTGGCAAGGCCAGCACATCACGGCCTTCCAGCAGAATCTGGCCCTGATAGCCGACATCACGGTTCAGCTGCAAAATGGCCTGTGCCGTGACCGTCTTGCCCGAGCCGGATTCGCCCACCAGCGCCAGTTTTTCGCCATGTGCCACCGTCAGCGACACCTCGCGTACCACATCGACCGAACCAAAGCGCACGCCAAGCTGATGAAGATGAAGCAGGGGGGCGGTGGGGTCGGACATGGCTCGGGCGCTCGCGTGGGTGGACAAGAAGGTCAAGCGGGCAGTATACGGCAGCCCTGATGGCGGTGGGAGCGCAACGCTGGTTGCGCCCTTGCCGCCCACCTGGTTAACGTCGCAGCTTGGCCAGCGCGGCGGCCATGGCGTTATTGCTGGGCGGCGCTTCGCGGGCGGGCTTGCCGCCACCTTTGCGCGGTGTGCTGTCGTCGCGCGGGCCGCGCGCTGTGCTGGCACCCGGTTCATCGTCCAGACGCATGCTCAGGCCAACCCGCTTGCGCTTGACGTCCACTTCCATCACCTTGACCTTGACCACATCGCCCGCCTTGACCACCTTGCGCGGGTCATCGACAAACTGCTTGCTCAAGGCCGAGATATGCACCAGGCCATCCTGATGCACGCCGATGTCGATAAAAGCACCAAAGTTGGCCACATTGGTGACCACGCCTTCCAGAATCATGCCGGGGCGCAGGTCGGCCAGGTCTTCCACGCCGTCGGCAAAGGTGGCGGTCTTGAATTCCGGGCGCGGATCGCGGCCCGGTTTTTCCAGCTCGCGCAGAATGTCCATCACCGTGGGCAGGCCAAAACGCTCGTCGGTGTAGTCGCTGGGCTTGAGGGTTTTCAGCGCGCTGACATCGCCAATCAGCGCGGTCACCGGCTTATTGCAGCGGGCCACAATACGCTCGACCAGCGGATAGGCTTCCGGATGGACTGCCGAGCGGTCCAGCGGGTCGTCGCCGTTCATGATGCGCAAGAAACCCGCCGCCTGCTCAAAGGTTTTGTCGCCCAGACGCGGCACTTTCAGCAGCGCCTTGCGCTGGCGGAACGCACCATGGCTGTCGCGGTAGCTGACAATATTGCCGGCGATGGTGCTGTTCAGCCCGGACACCCGCGCCAGCAGCGCCGCCGAGGCGGTGTTGACGTCCACGCCCACCGCGTTCACGCAGTCTTCTACCACCGCATCCAGCGAGCGCGCCAGCTGGCTTTGGTTCACATCGTGCTGATACTGGCCCACGCCGATGGATTTCGGGTCGATCTTCACCAGCTCGGCCAGCGGGTCTTGCAGGCGGCGGGCAATCGACACCGCGCCGCGCAACGACACATCCAGCTCGGGAAACTCGCGTGCGGCCAGTTCCGAAGCGGAATACACCGAGGCACCGGCTTCAGAGACCACCAGTTTGGTCAGCTTCAGCTCCGGGTGCAGGCGCATCAGGTCGGCGGCCAGTTTGTCGGTTTCCCGGCTGGCGGTGCCATTGCCGATGGCGATCAGCTCGACGCGGTGGCGGGCGCACAGCGCAGCCAGAATCGCCAGGGATTTGTCCCATTCATTGCGTGGCACATGCGGATAAATCACCCCAGTATCCACCAGCTTGCCGGTGGCGTCGGTCACCGCCACCTTCACCCCGGTGCGCAGGCCGGGGTCCAGCCCCAGCGTGGCGCGCGGGCCGGCGGGTGCCGCCAGCAAGAGGTCGTGCAGATTGCGGGCAAACACCTGAATCGCCTCGGTTTCGGCGGCTTCGCGCAGGCGCTGGGTGAGCTCCAGCTCCAGCGACAGCACCATCTTGGCCCGCCAGGCCAGCCGCACGCTGTCCAGCAGCCATTTATCCGCTGGGCGGCCCTGGTCGGCAATGGCAAAGGTGTGGGCAATCAGCGCTTCGTAGTCGCTGCGCTGGGTGGTCGGCGTATCTGCCGGCTGCCAGGCCAGCTGCACATTCAGCACGCCTTCATTGCGCCCGCGCAGCAGCGCCAGCGCCCGGTGCGACGGAATCGCCCGGATCGGCTCGGCATAGGCAAAATAATCGGCAAACTTGGCCCCGGCTTCGGCCTTGCCTTCCACCAGCGTCGAGCGCATTTCGCCCTCGCGCCAGAGTTTTTCCCGTAATTCACCCAGCAGGCCGGCGTGCTCGCCCATGCGCTCGATCAGGATGGCGCGCGCGCCGTCCAGCGCCGCCTTGGCGTCGGCCACGCCAGCGTCGGCGTTGATATAGGCCAGCGCGGCCTGTGGCGGGTCTTGTGTCGGGTCGGCCAGCAGGCTGTCGGCCAGCGGCTCCAGCCCGGCTTCGCGGGCCATCTGCGCCTTGGTACGCCGCTTGGGCTTGTAGGGCAGATAGAGGTCTTCCAGTGTGGTTTTGTCCTGGGCGGCGTACAGCGCGCTTTCGAGTTCGGCAGACAGCTTGCCTTGCTCGCGGATACTGCCCAGGATGGTGTCGCGGCGAGCGTCGAGTTCGCGCAGGTAGCGCAGGCGTTCGTCCAGCTGGCGCAGCTGGGTGTCGTCCAGGCCGCCGGTGGCCTCCTTGCGGTAACGGGCAACGAAAGGCACGGTGGCACCTTCATCCAGCAGCTGGATGGTGGCAGCCACCTGAGATTCACGAACCGCCAGTTCGGCGGCCAGACGGGAAGCAATCGAGGGCAACATCGGCATCAACAGGTTGGGCAAAAGCGTGACTTTAACGCATTCTGCCGGGCAGGCGTAGCTTTGGGAGAATCATCCGGGCAATCATGCGACATGCCGCAAGGCGGGGTGCGTGGACGGACGAGCCTGCCGACGCCACCGGGCGATGCCCGTCCAGGCACACCACCCTGGATCAGGGCTGGGCCGGCTGCGCCGTTGCGTCGATCAATAATGCGGTGGGATGTCCTGTTGCAGCTGGGCCAGCAGGCTGCCGCCTTCGGGGGCGTCGCCTGCTGGCTGTTGCAGCATGGCGTACAGCTGGCGCAGTTGCTGTTGCTGCAGGTCGAGCTGCTGTTGCTGGCGGTTCAGCGCCAGATTCAGGCTGTCAATCAATTCATCCTGCAGGGCCAGGCGGATTTCCAGTTCGGTCAGACGGTGGTCGGTGTCGGTCAAGGGCGGGGTCCATTCAGGGCAAAAAAACGCCGCAACAGCCGGGGGTGGCGGCTGGCGTGCCGGCATTGTAACGCCAGAAGCGTGGGCTTGGCCGATCTTAACTGGCCTGACGCTGCGCTTCCAGCGTGCGCACCGTATCGCCCAGGTCGGCCATCAATTTGTCCAGCCGGCGGGTGGCACCGGCAATGATTTCGGTTTCGGCGGACAGGCTTTGCGTGGACTGGCCGATTTCTTCGATATCGCGGGTAAATTCACAAAACCCCTCCGACTGCGAGCGCCCGGATTCGGACACCTTGGCCAGCACCCGCGACAGATTGCGCGTGCCACTGATGATCTGCCCCAGGCTGTCCTGGGCGCTGCGGGCATGGCTGGCCCCTGTGGCCATTTTCTGGTTGCCATCGCGCATGGCCAGCAGCGCCTGGGTGGTGCCACTGACAATCAGCGTGGTTTTCAGGTCGATTTCCTTGGTGGCCTTCTGCGTGCGTTCGGCCAGCTTGCGCACCTCGTCGGCCACCACGGCAAAGCCGCGTCCGGCTTCGCCTGCACGCGCAGCTTCAATCGCCGCGTTCAGCGCCAGCAGATTGGTCTGGTCGGCGATCTCGGCAATCATCTGGGCAATGCCGCTCACCTCATTGCTGCGCCGGCCCAGTTCTTCCATCTGCGCGGCGGCCAGGCCAATCACCTCGCTGGCCTCGGTCAGCCGGCGCATGGCGCTGTCCATCACCTCGCCGCCTTCACCGGCCTGGGTTTCGGCCTGGCGCGACACCTCGGCGGCCTGGCTGGAGGTGTCGGCGTTTTTGCGGGTTTGCTGATCCATGTCCTGCACTGCCACCACCATGGTGGCGGTACGCTTGGTCTGCTGGGTCATGGTGGTGGCCATCATGTGTGCCGAATCGGCAATTTCCTTGCTTTCCCGGCTGGCGGCACGAATCGAACGGGTCACCTGCTCCAGCATGCGCGACAGCCCGGCGTGCGAGCGTTCGGCTTCTTCCCGCGCTTGCTCCAGCTTGGTAAAGCCCCGGCTCTTGGCACCTTCAAACGCCAGCACCAGCGCCAGCACGACAATGGTCAGGCCAATCAGCGACTTGGCCTGTAGCGAGGGCAGCGCCTCGTGCGGAATCGGCGACACCGGCAGCCAGTCGGGGTGGCCGTGTGCCATGGTAAAGCTGCCGATGGCGATAAAGGTCAGCACGCTCCACACATAGCCGGCGCGCCGCCCGGAAACAAATACTGCCGCTACCGGGATACAGGCGTACCAGATGATGGAGGTGGACATGATGCCGTTGTTGACATACACCATCCAGCTGACCATGGCGAACATCACCGTGGTGACGTATTCCGCGGCCAGCCACACCTTGGCGCTGAACTTGAGCAGCGCAATGGCCAGCACCATGCCCACCCCGCCCAGCACAATGCCGTGCGCCATTGGGTAGTGGTGCAGCTTGTAATACGACAGCGCAAACAGTGGCGCCAGTCCGCCAGCCAGCAAGGCCACGGTGACCACCGTGCGCGCCTGAATCAGTTCGTCCTGTTGCAAGGTATCCGGCAGCAGCCGCTCCAGCAGTGATTTCCCCGCCATGTTTTCCTCTCCTCGTCATCGATTGCCTCAGGGTGCAACGTATCGCCCCTGTTGAGTGGCCCGCCGTCCGATTTTGACTTGCAATACAGGTGTCTGGGCCCGATGGACACCGGTTCGGCGAAGGCGATTATCCACCGTTTTAGCAATAAATCAAACGGATGTTTGAGTTATTTTGCTGCTGCAGTGCAATAGTGTGGCG
>ERZ724523.2210-NODE-2210-length-11161-cov-12.122546_pt1 | contig 11161 bp, 11 predicted proteins | sample MGYA00376056_ERZ724523 | MGnify/ENA primary metagenome ERZ724523 (study PRJEB28724, sample SAMN07190888) | wastewater metagenome | isolation source: influent of sewage treatment plant in Hong Hong | place: USA: Christiansburg, Virginia | collected 2016-03-01 ... | reverse complement strand
AATGCCCACCGTCCTATCGGGAGCGCGGTTCCCCGCGCCAGCGGGGAGGAACCGTAAGATGAGAGTCCACCGGTCTATCGGTGGCGCTGTTCCCCGCGCCAGAGGGGATGAACCGCGTCAGTACGCGATATTGCAGCTCTTCTTCGTCTGTTCCCCGCGCCAGCGGGGATGAACCGTTCGGGGCGGTCGGGGCGAACGATCAGACGCACTGTTCCCCGCGCCAGCGGGGATGAACCTTTTTGCCACGGGATTTTCCCGGACGCGGAATCCTGTTCCCCGCGCCAGCGGGGATGAACCGCCGCTGCCGAAGCAGCTGCCGCAGAGCAGTCCCTGTTCCCCGCGCCAGCGGGGATGAACCGCACGGCCCCCCGGTTTATTTGTCTAGCGTCCTCTGTTCCCTGCGCCAGCGGGGATGAACCGGGGTTTGCGGCGCAGATGGCATCTGAGCTGAGGTGTTCCCCGCGCCAGCGGGGATGAACCGTGACACGCTGTACTCGCAGCTCTCAAATCTGAGTGTTCCCCGCACCAGCGGGGATGAACCGAGTCTTGAGGCAGGCTTTGGTAGGGCTTGGCAGTGTTCCCCGCGCCAGCGGGGATGAACCGGGCAGGAAGGCGGAGGCAAAGGCTCTTCTGGACTGTTCCCCGCGCCAGCGGGGATGAACCGTTATGACCGGAAACACGGGAGCCGCCGCCGCCCTGTTCCCCGCGCCAGCGGGGATGAACCGTCGAGCGTCTTGTAAACACGCAGACCATCGACCTGTTCCCCGCGTCAGCGGGGATGAACCGGATGCACCACCAACATCCCCCTACGCCCGTTCCAGCACCACAAACGCCAGGCACTGGCTGCGTTCGTCGCTGATGCTCAGGTGGCAGTGAACAATGCCGCGCTGTTGCAGCCAGCTGGCCAATTCGTCTGAAAACGCCCAGCCGGGGCGGCCCAGGGTGTCGTGGGTGACGGCCAGCGCGCCCAGGGTCACCGGGGCGCGCAGGCCGGTGCCGGCGGCTTTGGCAAAGGCTTCCTTGGCGGCAAAGCGTTTGGCCAGCAGCCGGGCCGGATCGTGGGCGCTGGCCCAGTCCGGCCATTCGGCGGGGGAGAGGATTCGCCGGGCAAAGCGTTCGCCATGGCGCGCCAGGGCGGTGCGGATGCGGTCGATTTCGACCAGATCCGAGCCGATGCCGGCAATCATGCTGCGCTGCGCCGGGCTTCCACCATCAGGGCTTTCATGTCGCGCACGGCGCGGTCAAAGCCGGTAAACAGCGCCTGGGCCACAATGGCGTGGCCAATGTTCAGCTCGCAGATATCGGAAATGGCGGCCACCGCTTGTACATTGTGGTAGTGCAGGCCATGGCCGGCGTTGACCACCAGGCCCTTGAAGCGGCCACTTTCGGCGGCGTCGCGGATGCGCGCCAGTTCGGTTTGCCGGGCGGTGTGGCCAATGGCGTCGGCGTAGCGGCCAGTGTGCAGCTCCACCACGGGGGCACCGGCTTCTACGGCGGCGGTCAGCGAGGTGTCGTCCGGGTCGATGAACAGCGACACGCGAATGCCGGCAGCGGTGAGCTGGCGGGTGTAGTCGCGCACCACGTCAAAGTGGCGCTCAACATCCAGGCCGCCTTCAGTGGTGAGTTCTTCGCGTTTTTCCGGCACCAGGCACACGTCATCCGGGCGGGTGGCCAGGGCGTGGTCGAGCATTTCCGGGGTGAGGGCCATTTCCAGGTTCATCCGGGTTTTCAGCGCGCGGCGCAGCAGGCGCACGTCTTCGTCCTTGATGTGGCGGCGGTCTTCGCGCAGGTGCAGGGTAATCAGGTCAGCGCCGGCGGTTTCGGCCACCAGGGCGGCTTCCAGCGGGCTGGGGTAATGGGTGCCGCGTGCATTGCGCAACGTGGCCACATGGTCGATGTTCACCCCTAACAGGATCATGATGCGGGTCTCCACAGTAGCCGGCAGCCGGGGCTGTCCGGGTGTTTCAGTATTGGCCTGGCGGTTTAGTGTGCGGCCAGGCCAGCCAAATGCTGCATCAGTTCGCGGGTGGCCAGCGGCGTGCTGCCCAGGCAGTCGGCCAGAAGCTGGCGGGTCAGGCTGCGGGCTTCGCGCACGGTCAGCGGGTCAGAAAAATCTTCGTCGGCCAGCGCCAGCAGGGTGCTGCCGCTGAATTCGCCCTGGCTGTTGGCCAGGATGCCGTTGGGCAGCTGACAATGATACCGTCCGGCGGCGTCCAGCGGGGTGCCATCGTGGGTGCAGCGCAGGCTGGGGGCATAGCCCAGTTCGGCCAAAAGGCGTAGTTCAAACCGGCGCAACAGCGCTGACATGTCCTGACGGCCATCGCGCGGGCCGATGGCGCGCACGGTGGCGGCGTAGTCGGCAAACAGCGCGGGGTGCGGGTCTTCGCGGGCGGTCAGGCGCAGCAGCAGTTCGTTCAGGTATAGCCCGGCCAGCAAGGGCACGCCGCCCAGCTGCGGCAGCGCGCCTTGCCAGTCGGCGTGGGCCAGGGTTTTCAGTTCGGTTTTGCCAAACCAGCCCAGCACCAGCGGCTGAAACGGCAGCAGCAGGCCGCGCAGGGCGGCGCGGGGCCGGCGTGCGCCGCGTGCCACCACGGACACCCGGCCATGGTCGCGGGTAAACAGCTCGACAATCAGGCTGGTTTCTTTGTAGGCCTGCGCATGCAGCACAAAGGCGGGCTGGTGGTCTACCTTGCCGGGGCTGGACATGACGGCGGCGGGCTCAGTCCAGGTTGAACTGCTTGAGGAAACGCACGTCGTCGGCCCAGCCGCTCTTGACCTTGACCCAGACTTCCAGGAACACCTTGCTGTTGAACAGTTTTTCCATATCGGTGCGCGCTTCGGTGGCAATTTTTTTCATGCGCTCGCCGTCGCGGCCAATCAGGATGGCTTTTTGCCCGGCCTTGTCCACCAGCACGGCGGCGTAGATGCGGCGCAGATTGCCTTCGATTTCAAATTTTTCGATTTCGACGTTCATCGAGTACGGCAGTTCTTCGCCCAGGTAGCGGAACAGTTTTTCCCGTACCAGTTCGGCGGCCAGAAAGCGCTCGTTTTTGTCGGTGACCATGTCTTCCGGGTACAGCGGCACGCTGTGCGGCAGGTGCGGCTCGACCACATTCAGCAGCAGGTCCATGCGGTGGCCGTGTTTGGCGCTGACCGAGACGATTTCGGTAAAGTTGAATTCGGCGCTGGCCTTGAGCAGGAAGTTGGCCATGTCGGCCTTGTCCTTGACCCGGTCGGCTTTGTTGACCACCAGAATCACCGGTCGGTGGGCGGGCAAGAGGGCAATCACTTCGCGGTCGGCGTCGGACAGGCGGCCCGCTTCCAGCACAAACAGCACGCAGTCCACATCAGACAGGGATTCCTTGACGCTGCGGTTGAGCGCTTCGTTCAGTGCGTTGCGGTGGCGGGTTTGAAAGCCTGGGGTATCCACAAAAATATACTGCGCCTTGGCGGTGGTCTGGATGCCGGTAACGCGATGGCGGGTGGTCTGGGCTTTTTTCGAGGTGATGCTGATTTTTTGCCCGATCAGGTGGTTCATCAGCGTGGATTTGCCCACGTTGGGGCGGCCAACAATCGCCACAAAGCCGCAGCGGTAATCTTCCGGCACATCCATGGCGGCGGCGGGCAGTGCCTGCAGCGCGGCTTCCAGTTGTTCTGCCGACAGGCCGTCGGCGTCGGCGGCCAGCGTCACCGCGTGCGGGTCATGCGCGTCGGTGTCGGTTTGGGTGTCGTCGGCAGGGTTCGGGGTAGGATGGGTCATGGTCAGGGCTTTCTGCGGGCAGGTTGCCGGGCTTCGAGGGCGCTCAGGGCCAACTCGGCGGCTTGTTGTTCGGCAGCGCGGCGGCTGCCGCCCTGCCCTTCGGTCATGATGCCAATTTCGGCCAGGTCACAGGCCACCCGGAACGATTGTTCGTGGGCTTCGCCGAGCTGGGCCAGGATGGTGTAGCGCGGCAGGCTGTAGCGTTTGGCTTGCAGGGCTTCCTGCAACCGGGTTTTGGCGTCTTTGGCGTGCTTGTTGGGGTCGATGGCGGCAATCCGGCTGGCGTACAGCCCGCGCACCACCTGTTCGGCCTGGGCAAAGTCCACGTCAAAGCTGACAGCGGCAAACAGTGCTTCCAGGGCGTCGGCCAGAATCGACGCGCGGTCGTGGCCGCCGCTTTTCAGTTCGCCTTCGCCCAGAAACAGGCAGTCGCCAATGTTCAGTTCACGGGCAATATCAGCCAGGGTGGCCTGGTTTACCAGGTTGGCGCGCAGGCGCGACAGTTCGCCTTCGCTTAATTGGCCAAACTGGTCGTAGAGCATGCGCGCCACGGTGTAATTCAGGATGCTGTCGCCAATGAATTCAAAGCGTTCGTTATTGGTGGAACTGTAACTGCGGTGCGTCAGCGCCTGACGCAATAGCTGCGGTTGGCGAAACGCATGGCCCAGCCGGCGGGCCAGCCGGTCAAGGTTGAGGGGATGGGTCACTGCCTGTCTGCCTTAGCGTGCAAGTCAAAAGGGAAACGCCGGGGCATGGCCGCCGGCGGGAAGGCGGCCTGAGGGCGCTGGCGCGCGCTCAGGCCAGTTTTGGCCATTGTAGCCCGCCCTGCGCGGGGCGGCCATCTGTCGGTGCTTATTGAATCCGCTGGCCGACGCGGGACAATTCGGCAAAGTTCATCCAGATCATGAAAGCCTTGCCCACCAGCAGGTGGTCATCAACAAAGCCCCAGTAACGGCCATCGTGGCTGTTGTCGCGGTTGTCGCCCATCATGAAATACTGGCCAGCCGGCACCTTGCAGGTAAAGCCGCTGTCGGTGTATTCACACTGTTCGCGGCCCGGAAAATCGGCCACGGCAGGCAAGAACACCGAGGGTTTGTTGTCTTCCAGCAGCACCGGGTAGCGGTGGCTGCCCTGGGTTTCCTGCAGGCGGCGGGTTTGCACCATGGTCATGGCCTTGCCGGTTTCGGCATAGTCGTACAGGCCATCTTCGCGCAGCGGCAGCGGCTTGCCGTTGATGCTCAGCTGCTTGTTGTGATAGCGCACGGTGTCGCCCGGCAGGCCAATCACCCGCTTGATGAAGTTGACTTTGGGGTCAGGCGGAAAATTGAACACTGCCACGTCGCCGCGCTGAACTTCGCTGACCGGCACCACCACGGTGTTGAGCACCGGCAGGCGCAGGCCGTAGGTGAATTTGTTCACCAGGATAAAGTCGCCCACCACCAGGCCGGGGCGCATCGACGACGATGGAATCTGAAACGGTTCCACCAGAAACGAGCGCAGGCCAAACACCAGCAGCATGATCGGGAAAAAGCTTTTGGCGTATTCCACATAATGCGGTTCCAGCACGTCGCTGGCGCGGCGCGGGGCCAGCAGCCAGCGGTTCAGCCCGGCAATCACCCCGGTCACCAGCACAAACACCAGCATGACGGCAGAAAAGCTCATCCATTGTGCCAGCAGACCAAAGCCGCCCAGCACCAGTGCCAGATACCCGGCCTGCACGCCAAACGGCTGGTCTTTGTCTCCGGCCTGCTTTTTGGCCGAGGTGGCAATCAGGATGGGCCCCAGCACGGCGAGCACGGCAAAAATCACGGTCCAGTTCATTCAAGTCCTTCAGACAGGCAGTTAAGCGGGCCAAGGCCCCCGGCGCATACACTGTGGCGCGGGGGCGGTGCCCTTATTTGTCGCTGACTTGCAAAATGGCCAGGAAGGCGGCTTGCGGAATTTCCACATTGCCCACCTGCTTCATGCGTTTTTTGCCGGCCTTTTGCTTTTCCAGCAGCTTTTTCTTACGGGTGATGTCACCGCCGTAGCACTTGGCCAGCACGTTCTTGCGCAGGGCCTTGATGGTTTCCCGGGCAATGATGTGGCTGCCGATGGTGGCTTGCACGGCGATATCAAACATCTGGCGCGGAATCAGCTCGCGCATTTTCGACGCCAGTTCACGGCCCCGGTACACGCTGGTGGCGCGGTGAACAATCAGGCTCAGCGCGTCCACTTTCTCACCGTTGACCATGATGTCCAGCTTGACCAGATCGGCGGCCTGAAATTCCTTGAAATCGTAATCCAGTGAGGCATAGCCCCGGCTGGTGGACTTCAGCTTGTCAAAAAAGTCCATCACCACTTCGTTCATCGGCATGTCGTAGGTCAGCATCACCTGACGGCCCATGTACTGCATATTGCGCTGTACGCCGCGCTTCTGGTTGCACAGCGTCATCACCGCGCCAACGTAATCCTGCGGCACCAGGATGGTGGAGGTGATGATGGGTTCGCGGATTTCCTCAATCTTGCCCAGGTCGGGCAGCTTGGACGGGTTGGCCACTTCAATCAGCTCGCCGTCTTTCATCACCACTTCGTACACCACGGTGGGCGCGGTGGTGATCAGGTCCATATCGTATTCGCGCTCCAGCCGCTCCTGGACGATTTCCAGGTGCAACAGGCCCAAAAAGCCGCAGCGGAAGCCAAAGCCCAGCGCTTGCGACACTTCTGGCTCGTAATGCAGCGAGGCGTCGTTCAGCTGGAGTTTTTCCAGCGCGTCGCGCAGCGATTCGTAATCGTGGCTTTCCACCGGGTAAAGCCCGGCAAACACCTGCGATTTCACTTCCTTGAAGCCGGGCAGCGCTTCGCTGGCCGGTTTGCCCACCACGGTAATGGTGTCGCCCACCTTGGCCGATTTGAGCTCCTTGATGCCGGCAATCACAAAGCCCACTTCGCCGGCGCACAGTTCGCTGCGCGATTCGGACTTCGGGGTGAACACACCCACCTGTTCGCACAGATGCTGCGCCAGGGTGGACATGAACAGAATCTTGTCTTTTGGCCGCAGCACGCCGTCCACCACGCGCACCAGCATCACCACGCCCACATAGTTATCAAACCACGAGTCGATGATCAGCGCCTTCAGCGGGCCGTCCGGGTTGCCTTGCGGCGCCGGAATTTTTTGCACCACGGTTTCCAGGATATCTTCGATGCCGATGCCGCTTTTGGCCGAAGCGCGCACCGCGTCGGTGGCCTCAATGCCGATGATGTCTTCGATTTCTTCGGCCACCCGTTCCGGCTCGGCGGCGGGCAGGTCGATCTTGTTCAGCACCGGCACCACTTCCACCCCGAGCTCAATCGCGGTGTAGCAGTTGGCCACGGTTTGCGCTTCCACCCCTTGCGAGGCGTCCACCACCAGCAGCGCGCCTTCGCAGGCGGACAGGGAACGGCTGACTTCATAGGAGAAGTCCACATGCCCTGGGGTGTCGATCAGGTTCAGGTGATAGATCTGGCCATCGCGGGCCTTGTAGCGCAGCGCAGCGGTTTGCGCCTTGATGGTGATGCCGCGCTCACGCTCGATGTCCATCGAGTCGAGTACCTGGGCGTCCATTTCGCGGTCGGACAAGCCGCCGCAAAACTGGATGAAACGGTCGGCCAGGGTGGATTTACCGTGGTCGATATGGGCGATAATGGAAAAATTGCGGATATGCTTCATGGCGGGTCGCGAATGATAAGAAGCGTTTTGTCCTGGCAGCACGGTGACGGCACAGCGGGCCTTGCCGCGCCACGGCGCAGGAAAAACGGCTTCCCGGATGCGCAAGGCACCCTGGATGACTGAATGGCCCGGATTCTAGCGGATTTCCGCCAGCACTGCATCCAGTCGCACGGTATCCAGATGGTAGTGACAGATTTCTGTTTCACCGTGCATCAATACCGGCACCAGCTCGTCGAAACGTGCCACCAGCGCCGGGTCGTTGTCCACGTCGATCACGTCCAGGGTAAACCCATGGCGGGCCTGATAAGGGCGCAGTGCGTCACGCATGGCGTGGCACAGGCTGCAGTATTCGCGAAAGTACAGGGTAAGGTGCATGAAGGGCGCTCGACGGGAAAACGGGGCAAGGAAGCGAAAATAGCATACTGGCGGCGCGGCGCGCAGGGGGCAGACAAGCCCCCTGGCTGATTCTGGGCGAAACAGTGGCGGACAACACGGCCTACACCAGTTTCTTGACCACCCCTATCAGCTCATTGATCGCCACATCGCCTTCGCCGCTGCGAATGGCCTGCTGGACACAGCCATGGGCGTGGTGGGTAAGCAGTTGCATGGCCACGCCGTTGAGTGCGGCGCGCACGGCGGCCAGTTGGGTCAGCACATCCACGCAATAGCGATCGTCTTCCACCATGCGTGCCACGCCGCGCACCTGGCCTTCAATCCGCGCCAGCCGGGCAAGCAAGGCGGCTTTGTCGGGCTGGATCACCCGGCGCGGGTCGCCCGCGTCGGGGTCGGGGGGCTGGCAGCACTCAGTCACGGACGTCAAACCCGGCGTCTTCGATGGCCTGCTTGAACGACGCGGCATTTTGCTGGGTTTCGTCAAAGGTGAGGGTGGCGCTGGCGGCTTCCTTGCTGACATCCGCCTGGCTGACGCCGGGCAGGGCGGTCAGCACGCGAGTGATATTGCTGACGCAGCCCATGCAGGTCATGCCATCAATGGAAAGGGTGAGGGTTTGCATGCTGTGTGCTCCTGATACGGGGTTGATAAAGCAAAAAATGGTAGGTCTGGATACCCACGGAGACGGGTGCCAGATCGGGCAGCTTCACCGCGCGGGCCGCCAGCGGCGCAGCAGCAAGGCATTGCTGACCACCGACACCGAGCTCATCGCCATTGCCGCGCCGGCAATCACCGGGTTCAGCCCGCCCAGCGCCGCCAGTGGAATGCCCAGAATATTGTAAATAAAAGCAAAAAACAGGTTCTGGCGGATTTTGCTCAAGGTGCGGCGCGACAGCTCGATGGCATCGGTGGCAGCCAGCAAATCGCCGTGCATCAGGGTAATGTCGGCGGTTTCAATTGCCACATGGCTGCCGCCGCCCATGGCCAGGCTGACATCGGCCTGCGCCAGCGCCGGGGCGTCGTTAATGCCGTCGCCGGCCATGCCCACCCGCTCGCCGCGCGCTTGCAGCTCGGCAATGGCGCGCGCCTTACCGTCCGGGCGCACGCCGGCCTGCCAGTGGCGAATGCCCAGCTGACCCGCCACGCGGGCGGCGGTGGCCGGGTTATCGCCGGTCAGCATATGCACCTCAATGCCCAACGCATGCAGGCGGGCAATCGCCGGCGCGGCAGAAGGACGCAGGGCATCGGCCAGTGCCAGCAACGCCAGCACCCGCGTTTCATCGGCCAGCGCCACCACGGTCTGGCCGGCGTTGGCCAGGCGGGTAACTTCTGCGTGGCCGGCCAGCGCCGGGTCAACCCAGCCAGGCACGCCCAGCCGCAGCAGCCGGCCTTCCAGCCGGGCGCTGACGCCCTGGCCCACGCTGACGGCAAACTCGCTCACCGGCTGGTGGCGGGCACCACATGCGCTGGCCGCGCGCAAAATAGCCGCCGCCAGCGGGTGTTCGCTACCGGCCTCCAGGCTGGCGGCCCAGCCCAGCACGCTCACCTGATCGTCGCCAGCCAGACAGCACACCTCAGTCACCTGCGGGCGGCCTTCGGTCAGCGTGCCGGTTTTGTCCACCGCCAGCACCGTCAGCCGGCCCGCATGCTCCAGCGCGGTGGCATGGCGAAACAGCATGCCATGCCGCGCCCCCAGGCCAATGCCCACCATCACCGCCGCCGGCGTGGCCAGGCCCAGCGCACACGGGCAGGCAATCACCAGCACCGCCACCGCCTGCATAATGGCACGGGTCCAGTCGCCACTGAGCGCGCCCACCAGCAGCAGCGTCAGCAGGGAAATGGCCAGCACGCCGGGCACAAAATACCCGGAAATCACATCGGCCAGATGCTGGATGGGCGCTTTTGAGCCTTGCGCCTGCCCCACCTGACGGATAATTGCCGCCAGCTGGGTCTGCCCGCCCACACCACTGGCGCGCAGGCGCAGCACGCCTTGCAGATTGCGCGTGGCGGCGTACACCGGGCTGTCGGCAGTTTTGCTGACCGGCGCGCTTTCGCCGGTCAGCAGGCTTTCATCCACGCTGCCGCAGCCGTCAATCACCACGCCATCCACTGGCACGCTTTCGCCTTCGCGCACCCACACCACCTCGCCCACCTGCACCTGCGCCGCCGGCACGTCCACCACTGCGCCATCGCGTTCGATGCGCGCCGTGCTGGGGGCCAGACGCAGCAGCGCTTCCAGGGCACCGGCCGTTTTGCGCCGGGCGCGCTGTTCCAGCCATTTGCCCAGCAGCACCAGGGTGATCACCGACACGCTGGCTTCAAAATACACATGGCCGTGATGCGGTGCCGTCAGCACCGTCCACACGCTAAGCAGGTAGGCCATGCTGGTGCCCAGCGCCACCAGCACGTCCATATTGGCCCCACCGCCGCGCAGGCTGTGCCAGGCACCGCGATAAAACCGCCAGCCCACCAGAAACTGCACCGGCGTGGCCAGTGCCCACTGCCACAGCGGCGGAATCAGACCGTGCCGCCCGCCCAGCATGGCCAGCATTTCCAGCGCAAACGGCAAGCAGAACAGGGCAGACAGCAGCAACCAGCGCCCGCTGCCATCGCTGGCCGGCGCGCGGCTGGGCGCATCATCAGCGGCCAGCTGGGCGTGGTAACCGGCGCGGCTGACCGCCTCCAGCAAGGCGGCAGGCTCCAGCACGCCAGCCGGGTAGCGCACCTGGGCGCTGGCGCTGGCAAAGTTGACTTGCGCTTCCACCCCCGGCAGGCGATTAAGCACTTTTTCAATCCGCTGGGCGCAGGCTGCGCAGCTCATGCCGTCGATATTCAGCAAGTGTTCCACCTGCGGCACGGCAAACCCGGCACGCTGAACCGCCGCCACCGCCGCCTGTGCATCTGGCGCAGATTCGCCGGTGGCGGTGAGCTGGGCGCTGCTGGTGGCAAAGTTGACCTCGGCACGCACGCCTGGCAGGCGGTTCAGCACTTTTTCCAGACGGGTGGCGCAGGCCGCGCAGGTCATGCCGGCAACCGGCAGATGCAGAATGGGGTGAGACATGGTGAGCAGGCTTTCTTATACCCTATGGGGGTATGTTAGCAAGCCATTGTGGCATTGGCAAATGACAATCACTGCATGAATGCTTTATTTTTGTCAATGGAATAAATATATTATTTTAGAATAATTTACGGGTTGGATAATTGAAAATGGCTTTAAGCTATTGTTTAGACTTGATGTTACATATGGGTTGGCGAGTTCAAAAAGTAAGGGCGAGTTCAAAAAGTAAGTGCAACAGTCAATAGGTAAATCAATTCAATAATT
>ERZ724523.2191-NODE-2191-length-11201-cov-6.979185_pt1 | contig 11201 bp, 11 predicted proteins | sample MGYA00376056_ERZ724523 | MGnify/ENA primary metagenome ERZ724523 (study PRJEB28724, sample SAMN07190888) | wastewater metagenome | isolation source: influent of sewage treatment plant in Hong Hong | place: USA: Christiansburg, Virginia | collected 2016-03-01 ... | reverse complement strand
GAAGGCGAACCAGGCGCTCAGCGGGATGCCGAATCCCCAGTAGCCCACCGCTGCCATCAGCATGGGCACGCGGGTGTCGTGCAGACCGCGCAGCATGCCAGCGGCCACGGCCTGTGCCCCGTCCACCACCTGGAACAGCGCGGCCAGCGCCAGAAACTGCGTGGCCACGGCCACCACCACCGCGTTGGCGGGCAGCGTCACGTCCATGAAGGCACCCAGCAGCCACAGCGGGGCGGCCAGCATCACCACGGCCATGCCCGCCATGAAGCCCACGCCCAGCACGAAGGCGCTCCAGCCCGCGCGGCGGATGTCGGCATCTGAATGCCCCGCACCCTGTGCCATCGCCACCCGGATGGTAGCCACCTGGCCGAAGCTCAGCGGCACCATGAAGCTGAGCGATGCAATCTGGATGGCCACCGCGTGCGCAGCCAGCTCGGCAGCCCCGATGCGGCCCATCATCATCACGGCGGCGTAGAAGATGGTGGTCTCGAAGGTGAAGGTCAGCGCAATCGGCAGGCCCAGCTTCAGCATGGGGCGCAACTGTGCCCAGGCAAGCGTGGCATCGGTGCGCAGCAGGTGGTAGGCGCGCAGCCGGGGGTGCAGCCAGGCCACCAGGGCCAGCCCGCCCACCATGAACACGCACGACAGCGTGCTGGCCAGCCCCGCGCCCGGCAGGCCCAGGGCCGGTGAACCCAGCCGACCGAACATCAGCGCCCAGGCCAGCAGCGCGTTCACGCCGATGGCCAGCCCGGCCACCAGCATGGCCCAGCGTTGCAGGCCCATCGCGGCCAGCAGCGAGCGCAGCACCAGGTAGCCCAGGTAGGGCAGCAAAGCCCATTGCAGGGTGTGCATGAAGCTGGCCGCACTGGCCGCCGCAGCGGGCGACTGGCCCATCGCCAGCAGGATGGATTCGGTCTGCCACAGCAGGGCCCACATGGGCAGGCACACCAGCAGCGCCATCCACAGGCCGTGGTGGATGATGAGGCGCACTTCGCGCAGGGGGCGTTTGCGTTTGCCCAGCGCCGACGACACCATTGGCAGCGTGGCCGATACCAGGCCCATGCAGAAGATCATGACCCCGTGGTAGAGCGCGGTGGCCAGTGCGCCTGCGGCCAAGGCATCGGCCCCCAGGCGGCCCATCAGCATCACATCGGTGGCGGACAGGGCGGCCTGTGCCAGGTTGGCCAGCACCAGCGGCCAGCCCAGCAGCAGCGAGGCCCGCAGCTCGTCGCGCCAGGTGTGCGTGGCTGCGGTCAGCGGCCTTGCTCCAGCACAAAGCCCGCGTGCTCGTCCTGCGCCATGGCCTTGACCATGTGGGGCAGGGCTTCTTTGAGGGCGGCGGCCAGCACAAACGGCGGGTTGACCACAAACACGCCGCTGCCCGACAGGCCCACCGGCACACCGCGTGCGTTGCTCTGGCCCGACTTGACGCTCAGGCTGGCGTACAGCCAGGGCTTGCCTGCCTTGGCGGCGGTGTTCTTGAGCTTGCGCGGCAGGTCGTGCGCCTCGGGGCGGGCCACGATGGGGTGCCAGATCAGCGCACTGCCGGTGGCAAAGCGGGTGAGTGCATCACCCAGCATGTCCACCACCTTGCCGTAGTCGCTCTTGATTTCGTAGCTGGGGTCGCACACCAGCAAGCCACGACGCGATGGCGGGGGCAGCAGGGCGCGCACGCCGGTGAAGCCGTCGGCCACGCGCAGCGTCATGATGCGGCGGCTGTCGCGCTGGGCCACCAGGCCGCGCAGCAGGCGCTGGTCGGTGGGGTGAACCTCGAACACATGCGCCCTGTCCTGGGGGCGCAGCAGTTTTTCGGTGATGAGCGGCGAGCCGGGGTAGTTGCGCAGCTTGCTGGCTTCGGAGCCGGGTGCGCCTTTGGGTGGCGGGTTGAACTCGCGCAGTACGGCCAGGTAGTCATCGATCAGGCTGCCCATGCCGGTGGCTTTGAGTCCGCGCTCGCCCACCAGGCTGAAAATGCCCGAGGCGGCTTCGCCGCTGGTGCGGGCCTGGTCACCGTCAAGCCGGTAGAGACCGGCCCCGGCGTGCGTATCGACCACCGACAGGGCGGTGTCTTTTTGCGTCATGTAGCGGAGCATGGCCACCAGGATGCTGTGCTTGAGCACATCGGCGTGGTTGCCTGCGTGAAAGGCGTGTCTGTAACTGAACATATGACCACATCGTACCCGGCCCGCGCCACGACCGGAATCAATTTTTCACACAACAGCCTGGTCGTTTGTATAATGCCGGGTTTTGCGGCGCTTTCAGAACCCCGCAGCAAGATTTCAAACCCACCTAAGAGGTTTCCATCAGAGAAACACCGACCGTGGAAAAGGGTTCTTTCTTCACTCGATTTTGATCCATGAAAACTTTCAGCGCCAAACCCGCTGACGTGGTGCACGAGTGGTTTGTTGTTGACGCCACCGATTTGGTGCTCGGCCGGGTAGCCAGCGAAGTTGCCCTCCGTCTGCGCGGTAAACACAAAGCCATTTACACGCCTCACGTCGATACCGGCGATTACATCGTCGTCATCAACGCCGCCAAGCTCCGCGTCACGGGCACCAAAGCCCTGGACAAGGTGTACTACCGCCACTCCGGTTTCCCCGGTGGCATCTATGGCACCAACTTCCGCGACATGCAAGCCAAGCACCCTGGCCGTGCCCTGGAAAAAGCCGTCAAGGGCATGCTGCCCAAGGGGCCCCTGGGTTACGCCATGATCAAGAAGCTCAAGGTGTACGGCGGTGCTGAGCACCCCCACACTGCCCAGCAGCCCAAAGTTCTGGCCATCTAAAGGAGCCTCTGATGATTGGTGAATGGAACAATGGCACCGGCCGTCGCAAATCCAGCGTCGCCCGCGTGTTTCTGAAAAAAGGCTCCGGCAAGATCACTGTGAATGGCAAAGACATTCAGCAGTACTTTGGCCGTGAAACCTCGATCATGATTGCCAAGCAACCCCTGTACCTGACCAGCCATGTCGAAACTTTCGACATCCAGGTCAATGTGCATGGCGGTGGCGAATCCGGCCAGGCCGGTGCTGTGCGTCACGGCATCACCCGCGCCCTGATCGACTATGACACCACGCTCAAGCCAGTGCTGTCGCAAGCCGGCTTCGTGACCCGCGATGCCCGCGAAGTCGAACGTAAGAAAGTCGGTCTGCGTTCTGCACGCCGTCGCAAGCAGTTCAGCAAGCGTTAATCCGCTTTCTCTGTCTGCCGCAAACCGCCCGCAAGTTATGCTTGGGGCGGTTTTTTTATGGGCTGGCGCGGTGCGGTCGGTTCGTTGTTGACGTTGGGTGTTGCTTGGAAAGGGCGTTTGCATGCGTTTGCGGTTGTGGCGAAGGCGGTTGACCATCAGTGCGCCGCGCATGGCCATTCGCAGCGCCGTTCCCTGGCCTGTGCGCTGGCTTCTGGGGGCGGTGGTGTTGGGCTTGTCGGGTGCGGTGGCTTTGTGGGCTTTCGATGTGGGCCGCCAGGTGGCGGGTCTGGATACCCACAGCGTGGAAGAGATGGCCCAGCTGCGCGATCAGGTGGCGCAACTGGAGCGGGAGCTGCAACGGGCCCAGGCGGTTGCCAACACAGCGGAAGCCTCGCTGATCACCGAGCGCACCACGCAGCAGGCTCTGGCGGCCCAGCTCAGTGATCTTCAGAACGACAACCGCAGCCTGCGCCGCGATCTGGCTTTTTACGAGCAGCTGATCCCCGCTTCCGGTCAGGATGGTCTGGCTGTGCGGGGCTTGCAGGCCCAGCGCAGGCTGGCGAACGTGCATTGGCAGCTGCTGCTGGTGCAGTCTGGCCGCCAGACCGCCGAGCTGAAGGCGCAGCTGGAGGTGACCTACACGGGTTTGCAGGATGGCCAGCCCTGGTCCATGACCGAACCCGCCACGCGCAGGCCAATGGCCATTCGGCAATCCCTGCGCCTGGAGGGTGCGGCCACGGTGCCTGCGGATGTCGTGGTAAAAACCGTCTCCATCCGTGTGATGCAAGGTGCCACCGCCTTGCTGACCCAGGCCGTCAACGTGACTGCCGAGACCGCTTCCCGCTGAGGACCATTTACCCCATGTTCGGCAGAAAAAAACAACCCCCCATCAAAAGCCTGATTGCGCCCGACACCGTCATCACCGGGAACATCTTGTTCGGCGATGGTCTGCGCATTGACGGCCAGGTGCTGGGCAATGTCACGGCCCATGCCGGTGCGACCAGCATGCTGGTGATCAGTGAAACGGCCCGTGTGCAGGGGGAGGTGTGTGCCGACCACATCATCATCAACGGTGCGGTACACGGCCCGGTGCATGCCCACGAGCTGCTGGAGCTTCAGCCCAAGGCCAGGGTGGAGGGCGATGTCACCTACAAGGCCATGGAAATGCACCAGGGAGCCATCATCCTGGGCAAGCTCCAGCCTGTTCAGGTGCTGGATGCCGCCCTCCCCATGCTGGCCGATGAGTCCGAAAGTGCCCCGCTGAAGCTCGAAACGAGCAACGGTTGACTGCAAACCCGACAAATTCAGTTTACTATTCAGGCTTTGCTGTTCGGGAAGCTGCTCGCTGAACCCGGACGGGTTTTTTCAGCCAATTTTTGATTCGAGGTTTCCATGAGTGCTGTAGCCGACAACATCCAGACTGAAATGCCAGCGCCCCTGGTGTTCACCGACAGTGCAGCGGCCAAGGTGGCCGATCTGATTGCCGAAGAAGGCAACCCTGACCTGAAGCTGCGCGTTTTTGTGCAGGGCGGCGGGTGCTCCGGGTTCCAGTACGGGTTCACATTCGATGAAATCGTGAACGAGGACGACACCACCATGACCAAAAACGGTGTCTCGCTGCTGATCGATGCCATGAGCTACCAGTACCTGGTTGGGGCCGAGATCGACTACAAGGAAGATTTGCAGGGTGCCCAGTTTGTGATCAAGAACCCCAACGCCACCACCACCTGTGGCTGCGGTTCCAGCTTCAGCGCCTGAGCGGAATTCTCCCTGCGCTCGGCCTGGATGCCCTTGCATCCGGGCTGCCCGGCATCAGGCTGGGTAAATCGCCCCCAGTATCCGGGGGCCAGCGGCTCCCGTCACTTCTTTCACGTTGCCCGGTCTGGCGGCCAAGGTTTGCATCGCCAGCCAGGCAAACGCGGCGGCCTCAACCTGCATGGCTGGCAGCCCCAGTGCATCGGATGTGACCACGGGTAGGCCCCCCAGTTGGCGGGCCAATTCGCTCATCAGCGTTGCATTGAAACTTCCGCCGCCGCACACCACCACCTTGTCCAAGATGGATGGCAGGGTGCGGGCAATGCTCCAGGTGGTGAGTGCGCACAGGGTTGCCTGCACGTCCTGTGGCTGCAGGTTGCCACCAGCGCTCAGATGCGCTTGCAGGTGGGCATCCAGCCATCTGGCGTTGAAATGGTCGCGCCCGGTGCTGCGCGGGCCGTGGAGGCTGAAATAAGGATCTTGCTGCATGCGTGCCAGCAATGCGGGCACGGACTGGCCGCTGGCAGCCCAGGCCCCGTTGGCATCGAACCGCTGGCCGGTATGGCGCTCGCACCACAGATCCATCAGCACATTGCCTGGCCCGGTGTCGAAGCCGCTGACATGCCCCGGTCTGTCGAGGCCCAGCAGCGTGGCGTTGGCCATGCCACCCACATTCACCACGGCCACACGCTGCCCGGCATGGGCGAACATGGCCTGGTGGAAAGCCGGAACCAGCGGGGCACCTTGTCCGCCTGCGGCGACATCGCGGCTGCGGAAATCGGCCACCACAGTGATGCCGGTGAGTTCAGCCAGCAAGGCCGGGTTGTTCAGTTGCAAGGTGTAGTGCGCCCAAGGCTGATCCAGCGTGGCACGCTGGCCGCCGGAGCCGGGGCAATGGCGCACGGTTTGACCGTGGGAGCCGATGGCCGTCACATCTGAGGCGGCCAAACCCGATTGTTGCAGCAGGCTGTGAACCACCTGGGCCGACAGCTGGGCCAACTGGTTGGCAGCCAGGGCCGCGCAGTGCAATTCATCGGGGCCGCTGGCATTGAGTGCCAGCAAAGTTTGCCGCAGTGGGCCGGGCATCACCCGATGCGCAGCCTGGCTGACCGACAGGCGGTCACCGTCTGCATGGAACAGCACGCCATCCACACCGTCCAGCGAGGTGCCGGACATCAGCCCGATCCAATGGGTTGCGTGTGCTTGCATGCGCCGGATGCGCGGCTTACTGTGCGCTGGCTGTGGTCATCTGGGAGGCGGCCAGCAGTTCAAGTTGCATGCGCTTGGCATGGGCACCGAACTCGGCGCGTGAGGCGGCCGAGACGGGAATGGTTTCGCCGTGCTTGGCAATTTGCAGCGGATCGACGTGAACGCCTTTGTTGCGGAACTCGAAATGCAGATGGGGGCCGGTGGACACCCCGGTGGAGCCCACCAGGCCGATGACGCTGGCCTGATCGACACGCTGTCCCTTGCGCACATCAATGCGGCTCAGGTGGGCATAGGCGGTGGATTGTTCACCCCTGTGCATGACCACCACAATGTTGCCGTATCCGTTCTGCCATCCTGCAAACTCCACCACGCCATCGCCCACCACACGCACAGGCGTGCCTGTGGGTGCAGCATAGTCCACGCCCAGATGCGCTTTCTGGTTGCCGCTGACGGGGTGAAAGCGCATGCCGTAGCCGCTGCTCACGCGGGTGAATTCCAGCGGGGCCGCCAGAAAGCTGCGGCGTTTGCTCTGGCCATCGGGTGCGTAGTAGCCGCCCTTGCTGCCGGGCTCCTGGAACCAGACGCTTTCGTGCAGGGTGCCGTTGTTGTTGAAGGCGGCAGCCAGCACGCGGCCATTGCGCATGGGCTCGCCATCGGCTTCGAGGGATTCGTACACGACCGTGAACTGGTCGCCCTTGCGCAGGTCACGCCGGAAGTCGATGTCCGCCGAAAAAATCTCGGCCAGCTGGTTGGCCACGCTGTCCGGAATCCGGGCCGCATCGGTGGCCGCAAACAGTGACGACTGGATGTTGCCGCTGGCAATGCGGGTGCTCACGGTCAGCGGGGCGCTGTCCTGGTGAATCTGGAAGCCTTTGCCCTTGCGCTCCACAACCAGACGGCGGAAGCTGGTGTCTTCGGGGTTGGCGACCCAGCGTGCAGTGAGTTTGTGCAAACGCTGGCGGCCATCCATTTCCACCGATACCAGCTTGCCCGCGCGTCCGGTCAACAGCTCGCGGGCTTTGGGGTCGGTGCGCAGGAACGCCTGTGCCTGACTGTCATTGAGGCCCAGACGCTGAAGCAGGGTGTTCAGGGTGTCGTCGCGGCGCGTCTGCTCGTGGCGGTACAGCGTGAGCGGGGCACTCAGGCTGGTGGCCGCCACGGTCGGGTCAAGCTGTTGGCTGGCAATTGGTGACAGGTCAATCGCTTGCAGAACCTGTTGCACCGGCAGCTCGGCTGCATCGGGCGCGAGGGGGGCAATGCCGAATGCGGTGACTCCGGTTCCCAGAAGCAGGGTGCCGATGGCACCGACCACGCGGCGGGGATGTTTGTTCAGAACAGACATGGCCGCCTGGGCCAGTGCATGGAAGTGGTGAAGCATGTGACGAAAAATCCAACGGTGCGTCTGCCATCGTGGGCAGACTGGTTATGTGTGCAGCGATCCGAGAACCCGGACCTTTGACCGGCCCCCGCTTTCGCCGAGCGGGTGACCACTAAAATCCAACGCAAGAAACAATTTTCAGCAACCCAAAAGTATAGCCCCGCAGGCTGTGCCTACATCTGTCAAAACCCTATGAACACGCCTCCTGAAACGCTGTCGCAGCCACAGGCCGCCGATGCACCTGCCGCCCCCCCGGTGAGCGATGCGGTGCAAGAAGCCCTGGCCATCACGCTGCGTGGCTGCGAAGAGCTGATTCCCCAGGCCGACTGGCTGAAAAAACTCCAGAAATCCGAGCAGACCGGGCAACCCCTGCGCATCAAGCTGGGCCTGGACCCCACGGCACCCGACATCCACATCGGCCACACGGTGGTGCTGAACAAGATGCGGCAGTTGCAAAATCTGGGCCACCAGGTGATTTTCCTGATCGGCGACTTCACCAGCCTGATTGGTGACCCTTCGGGACGCAACAGCACACGTCCACCGCTGACCCCCGAGCAGATCAAGGCCAACGCAGAGACGTACTACAAGCAGGCCAGCCTGGTGCTGGATCCCGCCAAAACCGAAATCCGCTACAACAGCGAATGGAGCCTGCCGCTGGGCAGCATGGGCATGATCCAGCTGGCCGCCAAGTACACCGTGGCCCGCATGATGGAGCGCAACGACTTTCACGACCGCTTCAAGGCAGGCACACCCATCAGCGTGCATGAATTCCTGTACCCGCTGATGCAGGGCTACGACTCGGTGGCGCTCAAGGCTGACCTGGAGCTGGGCGGCACCGACCAGAAGTTCAACCTGCTGATGGGCCGCCATTTGCAGCAGGAATACGGGCAGGAGCCCCAGTGCATCCTGACCATGCCGCTGCTGGAAGGGTTGGACGGCGTGGACAAGATGTCCAAGAGCAAGAACAACTACATCGGCATTTCCGAAGACCCGGCCACCATGTTTGCCAAGTGCCTGAGCATTTCGGACACGCTGATGTGGCGCTGGTACACGCTGCTGAGCTTCCGCTCCGAGGCTGAAATTGCCGCCCTGCGTGCCGAGGTGGAAGGCGGGCGCAACCCCAAAGATGCCAAGGTCATGCTGGCCAAGGAAATCACGGCCCGCTTCCACAGCGCCGCCGCTGCCGATGCCGCCGAGCAGGACTTCATCAACCGCAGCAAAGGCGGTGTGCCCGACGAGATTCCCGAAGTCAGCCTGGCGCTGGCTGGCGGTGCGCCGCTGGGCATCGGTGCTCTGCTCAAGGCAGCCGGACTGGCCCCGTCCACCACCGAAGCCGGTCGCCTGATCGAGGGCGGTGGCGTGCGGGTCGATTCGTGCGTGGTGTCCGACAAGGGGTTGAAACTGGCCGCTGGCACCTATGTGGTGCAGGTGGGCAAGCGCAAGTTTGCCCGCGTGACCCTGGGCTGACCCGTGCTGATCCGTCTGGCTGCCTGGGCAGCGCGCGTTTCTCCCCGCCGCCTGCTGATGGCTTCCATTGTGGTGGCGCTGGCCACCATCGCGCTCAAAACCGGGGCCTGGGCCATCACCGGCTCGGTGGCCCTGCTGTCCGATGCGATGGAGTCGCTGGTCAACCTGGCGGCGGCCATGTTCGGGTTTGCCATGGTGACGGTGGCCGCCCGCCCGGCTGACGACGATCACCCGTATGGCCACCACAAGGCCGAGTATTTTTCGTCCGGCTTCGAGGGCATTCTCATCATCGTGGCGGCGCTGGGCATTGGCTGGCTGGCGGTCAACCGCCTGCTGTCGCCCGCGCCCATCGAGGAAGTGGGCTGGGGGCTGGCGCTGTCGGTGGCCAGCTCGGCACTCAACGGTGCGCTGGCCTGGCTGATGCTGCAATCGGCCCGCGCCCACCGCTCCAAAGCCCTGGAAGCCGATGCCCGCCACCTGCTGACCGATGTGTGGACGACCGGCGGCGTGATCGTGGGTGTGGGTGCCGTGGCCCTGACCGGCTGGTGGTGGCTGGATCCCGTGGTGGCCATTGCGGTGGCGCTCAACATCGTGAAGGAAGGTGTCCACTTGATGTGGGAGTCATCCCAAGGCCTGATGGACGAGGCGGTGGAGCCGGAAGTGCAGGCACAAATTCAAGAGGTGCTGGATGGCTTCACCCACGAGCCGGACGGGCGCTCCATCCTGCGCTTTGACCATGTGGTCACGCGCAAGGCCGGGCAGCGCCGCTTTGTCGATCTGCACATGCACATGCCCGCCCACTGGTCGCTGGGCCGCGCCGCTGCGCTGCGGGCTTCGGTCGAGCAGGCGCTGATGGCCGAGGTGCCGGGCTTGCGCGCCACCATCTCGCTGCTGCCCACCGATGTGGAAGCGCAGTCGGTGCAGCATCCGCAGTCATGATGCCCCGTCGTCAGGCGGTTGGCGGCCTGACCGTGCAGGGTGAGCGACGGCCAGTTGCATTCATTTGAGCAGGTCTTTGGCCTTGTCCAGGGCCGCCACGGCGCACTGCTCGTCCAGGTGACCACCGGGGGCACCGCCCACGCCGATGGCACCGATGGTTTCTGTGCCCACCTTCACGGGCACGCCACCGCCCAGCAGCAGGAAACCGGGGATGTGAACCAGATTGGCCGCCGCCGGATTTTTCTGCGCACCTTCCATCATGGCCAGCGTGGCGTTTTTGGCCGATGCGGAGGTGAACGCCTTTTGCAGGCTGGCTTCCAAGGTGTGGGGGCCCGCGTTGTCGGCCCGCATCACGGCACGCACGCTGCCTGCGCGGTCCACCACCGTCGCGGTCACGTTGTGTCCGCTGGCCGTGCAGGCGGCCACCGTGTCGGCAGCCAGCTGTGTGGCCAGGGCCAGCGACATGTTGCGCTCGGTGCGCACGGCCTGTGCGTGCGACAGCGGGGCGGCCAGGGTGGCCGCTGTGGCCAGGGTCAGTGCGAAGTTACGGGTCAGAAAAATCATGGTGTTGCTCCGGTGAATGTGGGGTCAGGTGCCGGTCGGCACCCGTGGGAGCACTGTAGAAAAAACACCCGCTTCTGCCCATTCGCGCGGCTACGCGCAGGCATCCGTACAACTACGGAGTGCGCGCTCCCGCATGTTCCGGATCGTCATCGACCAGGGCCGCGTAGCCCCGGATCAGCTGGGCCAGCGACTCGGTCTCCAGCTTGGCAAACAGGTGGGCGCGGTGGGTTTCCACCGTGCGTGGCGACAGGGACAGGGCACGGGCCATTTCCTTGTTGGTCAGCCCCGCCACGATCAGCCCCAGCACCTCTTTTTCGCGGGCCGACAGCTGGGCGTAGCGCTCGCGCGTGGTGCGGTCGGCGGCCAGCCGCTGGCGCGACCTGACGTGCTGGCGCACGGCGGCTTGCAGGGCATCGATGAGTTGGTCGTCATCCACCGGCTTTTCCAGAAACTCGGCGGCCCCGGCCTTGAAGGCCCGGCGGCACAGCTCCACCGTGCCGTGCCCGGTGAGCACGATCACCGGCTGGTCCACGCCCTGCGCGGCCAGCACATCGAGCGCGGCCAGACCGCTGAGCCCTGGCATGCGGATGTCCATCACGATGGCTCCGATGCCCTGGCGGTCAAAGCCGTCGATGAAGCGTTGCGCATCGGGCCAGGTGTGTACGCGCAGGCCCACGGTGCCGATCAGCAGCGACAGGGC
>ERZ724523.2188-NODE-2188-length-11212-cov-3.947029_pt1 | contig 11212 bp, 8 predicted proteins | sample MGYA00376056_ERZ724523 | MGnify/ENA primary metagenome ERZ724523 (study PRJEB28724, sample SAMN07190888) | wastewater metagenome | isolation source: influent of sewage treatment plant in Hong Hong | place: USA: Christiansburg, Virginia | collected 2016-03-01 ... | reverse complement strand
CCCACACAAAGGGCAACGCTCGCAGCCACAGCGGTCCGCTGTCCACCCGAGGAGCACTCGTCATGAGAGGCTACAGAGTCCTCGACTTGCGACGGCGGACGAGCAGCAGCAGCGCCAACATCGTCAGCACCAGCGTCGGCAGTTGTGGGCCATGCGTCGCCATCGCGCAGCCACCGGTTTCAACCATCGGCATTGGACGATTGATGCCGTCACCCTCAGTGCTGACCTGAGCGAGACTGACCGCTGTTCCCTTCATACGGATGTCGATCAGCTCGGACTTGCTGCCCGTCGACTTCGGCGCGAATACCACCGGTACCTTCGTTCCCTCGCCGGGCCCCAGCATCAACTTGACCTGCGACAGATCCACCAGCCACTCGTCACCGGGAGGAACAATGACGTCGAGCTCGAGCGAGGTGCTGCCATCATTGGATATCGAGATCGACAGTGGGTTCGACTGTTCCCCAACGTAGACCGAACGGAAACGGAGCGCCGTCGGTGAAACCGTCAAAAGCGCAGACATCGCCGAGCCTTTCATCTGCACCGTCATCGGTACTTGGACGCCGTCAGCCTCGACGACTGCCACCGCCTTGATCTCGGCCTTCGCGACACGAGGGTCGAACGTGATGCCAATTTCGCTGCTCTGGCCGGGGAGGATCTTGGTCTTGTAGCCGGTGACGATGGTGAAGTCCGCCGCGCCATCGCCCGACAGTTTGACCGCTAGATTATCGACGGTGACGGAGCCAATGTTGGTCACCTTGATGACCTTCATTTCGCTCTTCTGGCCGACGTAAATCGGGGTGGTGTACTCCAGAACCAGCGGATCGACGGTGACGTTGGCCACCACGCCGTTTACCGACAGTGGCAGCGAAAACTTGGTACCGCCAGCCGTTGCTGGGTCATCGGTGCTGATATCCAGCCGTGCCGTCGCCAAGCCCACCATGGCCGGAATGCAGTTCACCGTGAACGTTGCGCTGCCACCGGCGGGGATCTTGGTTCCATCGGCCGGAGCATTGACCGAAAACACGGTTACCATCGGAGAAATCGAACTCTTGAGGATGGTCAGATCCTTGTTACCGGTGTTGCTGAGCTTCACCGTCTTCGAGATCATCTGCTTGACCTTGGCATCGCCGAAGTCGACCTTTGCGGAGTCGAGCTGACCGACGGCACCGTTGGCCTCGGCCTTGAGTGCGACGGTCGCCGAACCCGATGTGGCCAGGTCGGTGACGATGCGTAGCGTCGCAGCGAGCATGCCGGCAGACTTCGGTGCGACCAGTACCTGCGCACTGACCTTGGTTCCCGCACGCAGTGTGAACGGAGTGGATTCCAGCGTCGACACCGCGAATGAATCTGCACCCATGCCGGAGACGATGGCAACCTCTTTGACCAGCAGATCGCCGTCGCCGTCATTGCTCAGCTCGACGGTCTTTGGAACCGATGAAGCGCCGACATTGATCGAGCCGAAGTCGAGTGACGTGACGTTGACCTTGAACTGTGGTTCCGTCGCTGTTCCCGCCAGAGCGATGGTCTTGTCCGATGCTGGGGAACCTGGAGGTTCGTTGCTGGTGAGGGTTAGCTTGCCGGTGCGAAGACCCTTCACCGCCGGAGAAAACACAATCTGGAAGGTCTTGGTCTCTTTGGCGGCGACGACCAAGGGGCTCATGGTGCCGGGTGCGTTCGGCACGCTGAAGTCGGTGTTATCGGTGGTAATCGATGGCACACTCAAGTCCGAAAATCCCTCGTTGGTCAGGTTGATGGTGATCGGCGTACCCTTGGTGCCCGTCGGAACGTCCGGCATCAGCACGGATGAGTACGGCACTTTGGCCTTGGGCGGACCAGCGAGGGCGCGTACGGGGATAGATAGAGGACTGCTCGCATCCGTCGACAGGACGGTAATGGTCGTTGAAAACTCACCAGTGTCCATCCCGGGCGTGAACTTGACATCGAAGCTGTAGGTCGCGCCCGCAAACATGGTGATCTTGGCATCGGGGCGTGCGGTCTTCAGTTCGTAGTGAGTGGTGTCGTCAATCGTCGGCTTTTCCAGCTCAATCGGGGCAGTGCCTGCATTTTTGAGTCGAACCGTGACCGGTCCTGCGGTCGATCCGGTCGGATTGCCACCGAAGTCGATGGGAGACATCGAAATCCAGAGGTTGCCTTTGCTGGTGCCCTCCAGGATCGTGTCGATGCGTGGTAGCCCGCTGAGCGTCAGAAACAGGCTGGCCTTGTGAGTCCCTTGGGCCTGCGGTTTGAACGCCACCTGCACCGGCACCGAGGAACCAATCGGCAGGGTCAGCGGCGCGGCCACACTCGGTGAGTAGTCGCTCTTGAAAACGAACTGGGCCTTACCGGTGCCATCGATGCCAATCCCTGTCACGTCGATTGGCGCGTCGGAGATGTTGCGGAAGGTGATGGTGGTCCACGCGCTGGCACCACCAAGTCCGGTGCTTGGAAAGGTCGGCTTGCGCGGGCTCTGGAGCATCGGGGCCGACAGGTACAGGATCGAGTTGGTGATGAGCTCTCCACCAGTGCCGCCCCAAGACCCGGAGATGGCACCTTCGTCACCCGGTAGCATGTTGAGGTCGACTCGCTTTTTGCCGCGCACCGCGAGCAGCGTGCCATCGGCCCAGTAGGCGACGGCGGTGGCACCGGCCCGCAGCGAAGTTCCGGTGACCCGCTGGCAGTTCGTACCGCAGGAAAACTCGGTTACACCCTCGATGAGAGGATCATTGCTGAGCACTGTGCCGCGCTTGGTTGGGGCTGATGAGCTGGTCGCGCTCTGCGACGTGAGGGCATAGTTGGCGAGGAACCGGCCCGCGATCGCCGGGGCTCCAAACAGGCCGGTCTGCCAGGTGTTCGGTTGGAAAACCAATACGGCGGCACCGGGAACCATCGCCATATAATCGGCGAGGACATTGCCAACGCCGTCGGCGCTCGAGAGGCCGTAGTCGCTCGATAGCACGACCACCAGCTTGTAGTTCTGAAGCTGGGTCAGCGTTGGGTCGCTAAACGCCGCGTCGATCTGGTCGACACCGGTATACAGGCCGGTGGCGACGATCTTCTGCTTCACGTACTGCCACCAAGCGCTTTCGCCGGAACGAGTGGCGGTCACGATGGCAGCCTTCTGTGCGCTCGAAGGCTGGACGATTCCAAGCATCGTCCAGAGCGCTAACAAAAGGCCGCATACACGCGAGAGTCGGGGTCGAGACATCAGGAAGACTCCTTCGTTTTGGTTCGCGGTCAAAAAAGTGGGTAGGGAACTCGGGGCAGACCTACGCCTAGGTGGGGGTTTAGCACAGCTTGTGGGGTGTCCACCGCTAGAACGAAAGGCGGGTCTGCACTCCGCCTTGGAGCACGAATCCTGCAACGGTGAAATCGCCGACGGCGGAGCGGGGATCGGCCTTGCGAAAGACGCGGACGGGTAGGTAGGTCAGCCCGAAATAGCCATCGAAGGCGATGGGCCGGGGCAGGATCTTGCTGATTCCGGCTAACTCGGCACCGAGGCCGACGCTGAAGATGTGCTTGTCGGAGTCGCCGAAGCTGGAGTCACCGTCCTGCTCGGGGATGGGGGAGCCCTCGTATCGATAACCGGCGCGAGCGTCGAGTGAAAGCGGCCCGAGACCATCCAGTGCTCGCCACTCGAGCCCCAGGGCCGGAATCAGCAGATCGCGGAAACCGACCGGCGGATAGTCTTTGGACTTGGGGAGCCGGACCAGATCGGTGAGCTGGCCGATGTCGAGATCGAGGGTGAACACCGCGGCTGGCGGCGGCTGTTCTCGCCACCTAGCGTAGGTCACATCGAAGCTGACCTGGACTTTTGAAAAGCGGGCGGCAGCAGCGGCCACGAGCTGCCAGGGTTGGAACAGATCGACCGAACGGGCCAGCTCTTTTAGGGTGCCTTTGTCGACGACAGGGCGCTGCCCGGGATCGGCGACCTGGGCCTCGATTTGAAAGCCCTGTTCCAGGTCGAGCGCAAAGCGATGGCGATAGGTGAGCGCCAGGGCGAGGTGGGAATTGACCTCGAAGAGCAGGCCGGCCTGCGGATAGCGAATCGCAAACAGGTCTTGATTGATCGACGACGTCAGCTCGCTTCGTTCCGGGTCAGAGATCCCGACTCGTCCACGCAGATAGACGGTTCCAGACGAGCGAGACATGAAGGCAAGCCCACCACCGACGTACAGCCCGCGATAGATATGCACCGCTAAGTTTGCTGCCAAATACAGTCGCTGTGTGCGGTTGTCGTACATGTGCAGCCTCGGTTGATCGAAGCTGAGCACGCGGATGCGGGTGACGTGCTGGTCGGGCAAAAACAAGGCCACGCCGAATGCAAAGCGCACCCCTGCCAGTGTGCCTGGCAGCACCACGCCGGCAGTCAGGCCCCGGGTATCAAGCAGGGACTGCCGTTGTCCCGAAACCTCGACGAGTGGGCGGGCGATTTGGTAGCCGAGGTCGATGCGCAGGCTCCGGGTTCGTGCGAGTCCGGCGGGATTGTAATAATTGGCAGCACTATCATCCGCGACGGCGGCGTAGGCTGAACCGAGGGCCTGGGCTCTGGGCCCGTAACCAAATGCATCCAGTGGATTGGCTTCGACGGTGGCGGCGGTTCCCGAGGCGACCAAGGCACAGGCCAGCGCAATTCGGCTCATAGCCGCACCCCCAGCGTCGCGCCGCCGATCAAAAGCTGTCCATTTAAGCGATGGCATTGGCACTGCGTAAGCAGGTGCGCTTGCCCAAAGAGATCCAGGTCGAGCGGGACCCTGCCGATGAGACTTAGTCCAACACCAACGGACAGCACATGGCGGCTGGTGTCGAGCAGGCTCTTGCCGTCATCGTCAGGCGGATTCTTGGGCGTCGGTGTCCAATCGAAAAAGTAACCGGCGCGCAGCTTCACGGTCAGCCAAGTGGGCGCTGGGGCTCGATATTCCATTGAGGCTCGGGGCACGACGGTGTCATGAAAGCCGGGCGTCGGGAGCTTTGGTGAATCTGCCGTCGCTGGTTCGATCGGATACCGATAATCACTCCAGTTCTTCCAGGCGAGCTGACCGACGAGTAGAAGCGACGGGGTCAGGTGCAGTGCAGCCTCGGCGGCGAGCTGAAGCGGGTCGTACTGGGCGATGCCAGCAAACGAAATCAGCGGCAGACCGAGCGGAATCGCGTCGCCAAGCTCGGTGTGAAGGCGGAGCAGATAGGACGATCGGGACGCGCCCCGAAAGGCGAGTCCAAGTTGGATTCGCTCACTTGGTGGTGACCAGCGGACGCCGACAATCGGGGCATAGTCGACCGTTAGTTGTTCTTCGGAGATGCTGGTGATGCGACCGGAGCCGTCGGGCTTGATGATGATGTCACCGACGAGTGCCGCCAACGCGAGGACACCGCCACCCAGGCGCAGCCCCCACGGTAAGCGCACGCCGAGTCCGACCAGGACCGATACCACTTCGGTGCGGGCGTCGAGGAGAGCGGCGCGAGGTATCTCGGGATAGGGAACGCTGACTCGATTGACCACCCCGGCGGGCAGATACAGCCCGAGGCCAATTCCGATGCGGTCACGCAGGATGCCGCCGAGGGGCAAGCCCACACTCGCACCGATTTGAAGACCAGCGGGGTTCGAGATTGGGTGTGGCTGTTCATCGATGGTCAGTCGATAGCCGCCGTATACAAAGCCGAGCGACAGCTTGGTTTTCGTCTGCGACAGTCCCGCCGGGTTCTGATAGGTCGCCTCCCAGTCGTCGGCCACTGCCACGCCGGTGCCCGCCATCGCCGCGCTGCGTGGTCCAAGCGAAATGAGATCAGGCAGCGACGCGTGGGCACCCTGAGAAAGCGCCAGCAGCGTCGTCAGAGCCAGCAGCGAAAGCCCAGCCGGAGAGTGGGTCATGAGGCACTCACCGAGACGCTGGTGTCAAACAGGATGGTGACTGGGCCGTCGTTGCACAGGTCTACGTCCATCATGGCTCCAAATCGGCCGGTTTCGACGGTGAATCCCGCAGTCCGGCAGCCTGCGATGAAGCGCTCGTAGAGCGGGATGGCCTCTGCGGGGGGCAGCGCACCCAGGAACGAAGGCCGCCGCCCTTTGCTGGTATCGGCGTAGAGCGTGAATTGACTGACGACGAGCAGCGCGCCACCCGCATCACGCAGCGAGCGGTTGATGTTGCCGGGCTTGCGACCTTCGGGGACGCTGCCGGGAGGGTCCGGAAACAGTCTCATTCCGGTGATCCGGTCGACGAGGAGATCGACCTCTTTGGCTCCGTCGCCCTGGCCGATGCCGAGCAGCACGCACAACCCGGTCGAAATCTTTCCGAGCACCTCGCCTGAATCTTGATCGCGTACCTCGGCACGGCTCACACGTTGGACCACGGCTCGCATGGCCTCGCCGTAACACGTCGGCGGCTGGGGTGTAAAGCTGCTGGAAGCTTTGCCTGTCCGCTGGCTGTGGCTACGATGACTGGTAGTGCAGCGCCTGTGCGGATCGCGACGACTTCGATCGCTTTTTGTTGGTGTGCCGGGCCTGGCTCGGACCCTCTGTGCGGTGGCGATCATGTCGTCGCTCAGCGACGCTCATGCGGACCTGTGGAGCTATGAGCACGATGGGGTGGTCTACTTTAGTAACATCCCTCCGTCGGGACGCGATGGTCATCGCTGGAACGTGGTGTCGCGCAGCGGCCCAGGGAAAGCGCAGACGGTATCTGGGGTGAGCGGCTGCGAGCGCTCGCGGGCCGACGTCGTGCCTTCCCAGGATCAGAGTCCCGAGCGCTTTCATCGCTACGATCGTCACATTGCCGAAGCGGCGACCGTGTTTGGGCTGCCCGAAGCACTGATTCGTGCCGTCATCAAGGTCGAGTCGGACTACGATCCCCGGGTTGTTAGCTGCGCCGGTGCCCGTGGGCTGATGCAACTGATGCCCGATGTTGCGACCGAGCAAAAGGTGAGCGACGTGTTCGAGCCGCGTAAAAACATCCTTGGGGGATCACGGCTGTTGCGGGTGCTGGCAAATCGCTTTCGTGGCGATTTGGTCTTGACAATAGCCGGATATCATGCTGGTGCAGGCGCAGTACTGAAGTACGATGGTGTGCCGCCGTATGAAACGACTCAGCAGTATGTGCGGATGGTGCTGTCCGAATATCAGCGAGAGCGGTCGCGGCTCGGGGAAAAGAAGTGAGCGGCTGGCTCCGTCGACTGTCTGCAACGTATCGGATGGCGGTTGCAGCCGAAGCGGCCGGAGAGTACCTGGAAGCGGCCAAGTCCTATGCGCTCTGCAACGAGCGTCACAAAGTCGCCGAGATGCACATTCTCGAAGCAGGTCGACGGGCGGTTCCGGGTAGTGCGGTCGGTGAACTGCTCGTGGCCGCGAACTTCTTGAACGAAGACAGTGATCCTCCCAAGCTTTTGCTCAAGCGGCTCGGCGAGGCCCTGCTTCGTCTGATTCGTAGCCGCGAGCTGGTCGATAGCGATCGTGAGCTTGCGACGGTGGCTGCTCGGGTGCTGACTCGGGCGGATGAGCCGGTGCTGGCCGCCGAAGCCTTCGAACGAGCCGGTGATCTCGAGCGCGCCGTCGAGCTACTGGCCCAGGCCGGAGATGTCGAGCGGGTGGAGCGGCTGCTTACCGAGGACGCGGGACGACGACAAAAGGCGCGGCGCGAGACCGAGCTGCTGGCCGAATATGAGTCAGCGATGCTGCGTGGTCGACGGGACGAGGCGCTCGCGAAACTGCGGCAGCTTACCGAGACCGCCAAGGACAAGCGCGAACCACAGCGATTACTCGACGCGCTGCTGCGAAGGCTGCTGACCTCTGGTGTGATCGAGTTGGTGGTCGGGGCCGGTTCTGGGGCAGCGGCGACGGCAACCGATCGCGTACTATGTGCGACTCCACCGATTTTGCTGGGTCGAGGTGAGGAGTGCGTGGTGGTCCTGGGGGATCCGGGCGTTTCTCGTCAGCATGTGCGGCTGCACTGTTCGGATGATGGTGGTTTTGCGCTGACCGACTTGGATAGCAAGAACGGGACGTTTCTCGACGGAATTCAGGTGGGGCAGGGCGCGCTCCTGCCGCTTCGCCATGACGGAGAGCTGGGGATCGGGCAGCACGTCCGGGTGCAGTTTCGGGTAGATGAACATGAGCTGTCGCTCAAGGTTCGGACAGGCATGCGGCGGGGTCTGTCCGTCCGCGTGTCAGCGGGGATCTTGCCGATAGCTGGTCGTCTCGGTCTGCGGTTCGAGGATGGTCGCCCCCTGGCGATTTGCGACGGTGAAGAGCTTCGTCTGAACGGTCAGCGAGTGGCCTCGGGCGTGCAGCTTCTCCACGGAGACGTCTTAGAAGTTGGTCCTGTGCGAGCCGAGGTCGCCTAGCGATGTCGTGGTGGCAGCGGTTTCGCTCGCGAATCAGTGGTCCAAGCAGCGGCCAGCCGTTGCTCCCGGCGCGACCGAGTCTGCCACCGCCCGATGACGACCCGGTGTTGTTCCTCCATCGCTACAGTCAACGGCTCGGTCATCTGTCGGAACGGCCTCTCACTGCGGATGCGGCGGTGCTGTCGGCACTGACCAAGCTGCTGGAAGCGGGTCGCGAGGAGCCTGCCATTCGGATGGGTCAGAGCCTGTCGCGAGCGATTCCGACGGACTTTGCGCTGGCGCGACTGGTGGCCGAGACGCTCTGCCAGCGTCATCGCTACGCGGAGGCTCTTGGGCCACTTTCGCAGGCGCTGCGGCTGGCCCCGCTGTCGGAGTCACTGCGGCTGCGGTTTCTATTGGCACAGGTCCATCGCGAGCTGGGCCAGATCGATCAGTCACGACGCCAGCTCGCCGAGATCTTGGCCTTTGATGTGGACTATCCCGGGGCACGCGCAGGGTTGGCGGAGGTCATCGAGCCGCAGCGCACGCACGTGTATCGGACCGATTCCGGTGGTCCTGGTGACGTGCAGCGAGCGATTTTGCCGACAGTGGCGCTGGCAACCGGGGGTCGTTATCAGTTGTTGGCGGAATTGGGTTCGGGGCGGACTGGGACGGTGTATCGAGCGCTCGACCGCGAACTGGACTGTGAGCTGGCGCTGAAGCTCTTTCATCCGCATCTGCGACAGCGGGGTGATGACGATGCGCTGCTGCGGGCGCTCCACGAAGCACGACTACTATCGGCGGCGCGTCATCCGGGCATTGTCGCGCTCTATGCCGTGGAAGGCGATGAGCTGGGCGATAGCGAGCAGCTTCCACTGTTGGCGATGGAGCTTTGTCGCGGTGGCTCGCTTCGGAGTCGCGTGCGCACGGGACCACTGGCTGTGGAGGTAGCACTCTGTCGATCCTGGGAGTTACTGGAGACGCTGGCTGAGCTTCATGCTGGGAGTGTGTCACACGGCGACCTCAAGCCCGAAAACCTGCTGTTTCGCGGGGATTGTCGTTGCCGGTTCGAGCTGCCGCCATCGGAGCGTCCTTTCGGGGATCTGGTCATTGCCGACTTTGGACTGTCCCGTTTGCGCGACGGACTGGGTGGCACGGGAGTGGGCACGCTCGGTTATCTGTCACGGGAGCGATACTTAGGGGGTCCACCATCGCCACCCGGTGATGTGTTCGCGGTTGGGGTCGTGCTCGTGGAGATGCTCTGTGGTGAGCGTGTGACCGGGGAACTTGCGTCCGCCTCGCGGATGGTGCCGCTATCGGGTTCGGCGGTGCTCAGTGGGGCGCAGCCGTGGCTTTCGAGGTTGGGTGTTCGCGAACAGCCGCTGCGGCGCTTGTTGGCCGACCTACTCCATGAGGATGCTTCGGTTCGTCCTACGGCAGTGGAGGCAGCCTGTCGGCTGTCCCAGCTCCTCCGACAGGGCGATTGATCGATGAGGCTGGGGGGTCGGTTGGTGCGCAGCCAGTGGTATGGGCTCGGTTTTCGGCGAGGTGTTCCTCGGCGCGGCGCAGATAAGCTCGCGGTACCGACGCGGGCGCTCCTCGCAAGTATCCAACGAGCAAGGCCTCACGCTCACAGCCAAATGGGAGCAGCAGCGCCTGATAGTAGTCGCGCTCCACCGCAGGCACAAAGTCGGCCATTTTTAGAAACCGGAGCCCCAGATCGTTGCGCCGGAGCTGCATCATCAAACGAATGGGCCTCTGACTGCGGCGGCGGTCGAGTGCGGCCATCAGTCCCGCGCAGCTTCGTGACACATTGACGAGCGGCTGGAGCGGTGGCAGGTCAAGACAGGCTTGCGAGTAGTAGTGAGACGCTTCCTCGGGCCGTCCTTGGGCCATGAGCGCATCGCCGAGTCGATACAGTACCCGCTGCGTGGGTCCATCCGCGAGGAGTAGTCGTTGATACTGCGCCGTTGCCAGCTCAGGTTCGCCTCTCAGACTGTGACACAGCGCCATTCCGAGCTGAATCGCTTGCCGGTCTTTCCATGGCAGGTCGACAAGCGGTGTCGGCGTGCGTGCATCGGTCAGGAATCGCTCAAATAGCGAGGAGCCCTCGGCACAGGCTCCCTGCTCGGCATACGTCACGGCCAGCGTGACCCACGCTTCGGTGCGCTCCGGTGCCATGCGGCTGGCGTCGATCAGCTCGGTGACCGACTTGCTGAGATCGGCACCCGGTGAGATTTGTCCGAACTGGAGCTGACTGCGGGCGCGCTGCACGATCTGTTCGTACTGGCCGGTGTCGCTCGTGCCGGGACGGTTCGGACAGCCCCACAGTGAGAGCGCGCAGTCCCGCACTACCTTGCGTGGTGGCAAAAGCTCCGGTGTGGGCAGACGACTTTGCGCCATCGCCAGCATCGGGCACAGCAGGCCCATCACGAGTCCCAGCCGTGAGATCATCGCGACTCGAAGTGGATGGGGAGCGCCAGCTCGTCGTTGTCGTCGTTTCCTGCCGACGAAGGCACAAACCGGAAGCGCTGGAGCGCGTTTTGAAGGCAGCGCAGCAGTTCTGCCGCCGGTGGCATCATCGTGGCCTGTCCGCCGGTGGGCTTCCAGGAGCCACGCTCGCTCAGCGAGTGGTTCAGTGGCTGCACGAGCAGGACGGCACCGCTTGGGTCGACGATAAGTGCCACCAGTAGGTCACCGGCTAGTCGTGGCGCACGCCGCAGGCCCTGCGCGTAACACTGCCGAAGATCGATCATGCGGTCTCGGACTCCGCGACTGATTTCTTCCTCGGTGCGGTGCTTTTCTCCTCCTCCGGAGCTGTCCTCCGGAGCAAAGTGCGGTGAACCGACCAGCACGTTGGCCCGCAACAGCTCGGCGACAGGAATGCCGGGGAGCTTTTGTA
>ERZ724523.2164-NODE-2164-length-11276-cov-3.585064_pt1 | contig 11276 bp, 23 predicted proteins | sample MGYA00376056_ERZ724523 | MGnify/ENA primary metagenome ERZ724523 (study PRJEB28724, sample SAMN07190888) | wastewater metagenome | isolation source: influent of sewage treatment plant in Hong Hong | place: USA: Christiansburg, Virginia | collected 2016-03-01 ... | reverse complement strand
TCCACGCTCCAAGATGAGCCCCGGGCCAGCGGCCTTGTAGCTCATCCACGAGATGACCAGCGGCGCGAACTCGGTGCCGTGGTCGCTGCGCACCGCGACGGGCTTCTTGACGCCGGGGCCCGCGTCCCACTCGGCCACGATGACAGCAATCTCCGTGAGCGTGAGACCGATCGACGTGTGGTCCTCAGCGAGGATGTAGCCGGGGGTGACGCTCATGGCTCACCTCGCACGAGAAAGCTGTTGGCATAGCCAGGGCACGTCGCCTCGCGCATCCCGTCCCGCAGCATCCTGGCGATGCTCGCGCGGTCGACGTGCGGCCCGCCGAAGTGCTCCAGTGGCCGCGCGTCGCACCCATGCGTCAGGCGCCCCGCCACAGCCTCGTCGGCCGCAGCCAGCACGCGGGGCCAGTGCTGCCGGTGGAGCGCCGGCCACCCGCCCGTGAGAGGCGCGCGGCCCATCCTATGGGCGCTCTCGTGACGCGGGTTCCTAAGCCCAGCCGAGTACTGCCACGCCGTGCGCTGGTAGCTGCCGCCACGCATGCGGGTCGTGAGCACCTCGTGGATAGCGGCCACCTCGCCAGCGGACACGAGCGCGCCAGCCTCGAGCCAGGCGGTCAGCGCGAGGACCACGGCAGGCTCGGAGCGTGCGACATGGCGCTGCATGGCCTCCACGTCAGGCTCCTCTGCGCGCGTCTGGCGCACGATGGCCCGCGCATCGATGGGGTCAGCAGCAGCCTCGTACGCGCCCCATGAGAGCACGGAGAGCGTGAGTAGTAGGGATGCGACGTCGGGCCTCATGACTCGTCCTCCTCGCCCAACTCGCGCAAGATCCACTCACGGAGTGGCCCCATGCTGCGTAGGCTCTTGATGATGGCATCGCGGGCCTCGCCGTAGTAGGACCCTTGCGCCTTCATGATGAGCGCAGACGTGTCCGCGAAGCGCATCGTGGGATGCTCCTCGCTGTAGATGCCGACGTCCTTGCGTGCGCCCGTCTCGTCCAGGATGACGAGCAGGTAGGCGGTGCTGCCGAAGGTGATGCTCATGACGACCTCCGCGTCCGCTGCGTGGGCAGGCCTAGCAGGAAGTCCGCGCTGACCTCGAGCACGCGGGCGAGGCCCACGATCTGCTCATACTTGGGCTTGGCGCTGCCAGCCTCCCAGCCTTGCACGCTTCGCTCGCTGCACGGCACGCGCTCTGCTAGCTGCGCGGTGGATAGCCGCTTGATCTCGCGAGCTGCACGGATGCGCTCGCCTGGTGTTGATGTGGTTGTCATTCATTCCTCTTTGGTTGCTGATCTCGCCATGCTCAGCAGCACGGCCTTGAACTCGGGTGGGGTCTTGCTAGCGGCAGCCTTGCCCACGCGGGGGCGCACTTCGCCGCTCTTGACGTTGTTGCCGCACCACGACACCAGCGCCTCGGCCGACCCATCCGGGTCAGCGCCCCATCGCAGCGCGGGGAGCTCCACGCCGTACGCGTAGAGCCAGGTCGCTTTCTTCGCGACGTGCCCATAGCGGCCCTGCTCCACGTGACACGACCACCCGCCGCACATGCCCCGCTGCCAGCCACCGGAGCGCGATGGCGTTGGCAGGTCGAACGCGGCCCACGCGTCGCTGTAGGCCGGATGCTCGAGCACGCCGCCGTGAGCCCGCACGCTGGCCAACGCAGCAGCGAAGCAGCCGCCGTCCTCGCCGCGCTTGTGCCCCCAGCGCGCCTCCACGAGTCCAGCAAGCCGACACCACCTGGCGCATGGAGGATGCGCTACGACCGGATGCGGGCCGGCGTAGAGGCGGGCATCGCGCGCTTCATCCCACGGGTCTACGTCGGGGTCTCCGTAGTAGGAGCCTCCTGTCTGGACGTAGAGCGCCGCGACCGTGGTTGCCATGCGCCGCAAGGTAGCCTAACCGCGCGCCAATACGCAAGCGCTTTCTCTCGCGCTGGCAAATCGCCGATGTTTTCGCGGGCTGGCAAACTATTTTCAGCATTCCTTGCGAAAGCGCTTGCGCCTACCAGTGGAGCGATTAATATGGGTGACGTGGGCAGCAGAGAGCGGCCCAAAGGAGATACGCAGATGACCAGCACGACCACCACCTACACGACGACGATTGATGATAGCTGGAAGGTCGGTTGCGGTTATCTCTCGGCCCTTGCGCTCGTTGGCGTCAGCGGCACGCGCCAGACCGTCAGCGGTACCGCTGCCGACTACGCCGCCACTGTTGCGGCCCTTCGCGCCAATCGTCGCGACGCCACGAGTCAGTCGTACAAGGCGACCGTCACGCGCTTGATCGCTCGCCTCGAGTCCGCCGCCACCAACTGAACACCGCCAGCCATGACCAAAGGAGATACGCAGATGACCAGCACGACCACCACCTACACGACGACGACCCGCGCGGACCTGGACAAGTTGCTCACCATGGCGTTTATGCGAGGCGCGGAGAGCGTGGGACTTGAGGCCATGGATTTCGCAGAACGGCTCAGCACGCACCCGACGTTCAACGATTATGAGGTCGAGGTCGGGCAGCGCGTCATGCGCATGTTCGCGGAGCAGTTGGCTGCGGGGCTGGCCGCCATGTCACGCCACGCCCGCCCGGAGGGGAAGGTGACGCCATGAACGCCCCCCGCATCATCCCCGCTGGCCCCATGCCGCTGGACGCCATCCTGCCGCTCATCCGCGAGGTGGGCAGCCTGCGCGAGCGTGGGCACTACGGCGCCGCTGCTGAGCTAGAGGCGACCATCCGTCAGCCGCTCACGGTAGCTGGCCGCGTGCTTGAGCCGACCGGAGGCGACCATGAGGCGCGCTGGTACCACAGCGACATCTCGCTGATGGCCAGCATGGACACGTGGCGCGCTGTGCTGACGATGCACGGGACGCTCGACACGGCGATCAGTGTGCAGACGCAGGGACGCGGCCCCACCATCGCAGCCGCTCTCGCTGATGCGCGTGAGCGCTACCGGGCCGCGATCGCTGACACGCTGCTGCGTATGGGCGGGCTGCTGCGGGAGGTGGTGTCGTGAGGCCGCTCAGCTTCTACCATCGCGCGTGGGATGACCGCCACCCCGACGACTACCGCACGGCAGCGGATGACGCGCTCTGCGACGGCGGCATGGTGACGTGCCAGCGATGCGGGCGGACGGGGCGTGACCCGCTGGCGTACCGCTGCGCGTCGCAGTGGGAGGACGATGGGTGTCGGGATTGCTCGGGTGATGGCGTGGTGCCGTGCCCGGGGTGTAGCGAGTGTGGGCGTGGTGAGTCGGAGGTGTTCGATGTCTGATGCAATCGTGCGGAGCGAGTTGGGTGCCATGGTCAAGGTCGCGGACACGCTCGGCGATGCCGGGCCGATGCTGCCGAAGCACATCACCAGCAAGGGCGCGGCGTTGGCCGTCATCATGGCCGGAGACGAACTGGGCATCCCTCCCATGGCGGCCCTGCGCGGGCTGTTCCTGGTCAATGGCAAGGTGGGCATGGACTACAGCTTGATGGTCGGCTTGCTGCGGCGCGCTGGCTATCGCGTGGTGTGGAAGGACAAGAGCGACACGCGCTGCGAACTACTGCTGACGCATCCGGACGGCACCACGCACACGGAAGTGTGGGACGTTGACCGCGCGAAGAAAGCCAAGCTGTGGGGCGGCAGCGGCCCGTGGAGCACGTACCCTGAGGCCATGCTCACGGCCCGCTGCGTGTCGAGTGCCGCGCGCGCGTTCGCTGGTGACGTGCTGGCCGGCTGTTACAGCATGGACGAGGTGCGCGAGATCAGCGGTGGCACCGTCAACGTGGGCGGCAGTGACGTGCACGTGGGCGAGATCATCGCGCCCGAGCACACGTACGATGACCCCAAGCAAGCCGACGAGAGGAGCCGCGTCAAGGCCATCGCCGCCGGGTGGTGCGCCGAGCGACTGCCGGATCTCGGGGAGCGTGCCGCTGTCGCCGTGGCAGAGATGCTCGAATGCGACCCCATCGAGGATGCCGAGATCCAAGCGGCCGAGCGCAAGGCCATCACGGCGGGGCATCGCGCGGCCATGCGTGCGTGGTGCGAGGAGCACGGCCCGCGCTGCGTGGAGGTGTTCACGCACCCGGCTACCAGCAGCAGCAAGTCGATGTGGTGGAACCGCATGGGCAAGTGGGCGAAGGCGGCGGGCATCTCGTCGGACGAGGTCAAGGCCATGATGGCGGAGGTGTCCCATGACTGACCCCATCACACGAGAGCAGGTAGAGCGGGCGATCGACCAGGCTGTCACGGGCCACTTCGTGATCATGCCGATGCACTTCGGCGGCGACGCGTGGCGCGATGCAGTCCCGGACCACGTGCGCAGCGGATACGACGTCAGCTTTGACGCGCTTGTCCGCGCCCTCACCCGCTGGCGTGACGAGCTCGCCGCAGCCGAGCCAGTGCGACCGGCGCCCGCAGAGGACAGCCCGGAGCGGCTGCGCGAGCGGCGGGAGGCGCTGGGGCTGAGCTGGCGCGACATGGCGAACCTAGTGCTCCATCGCTCGATCTGCATGGACAACGTGCCCGAGTACGCCAACTGCTGGCACCCGGAGGACGTACGCCGCTGCGAGGATGTGCCCGACGCGCCGGCGATCTACGCGCAGCACCGCGCCCGCTACGCCGCTGCACTGAGTGCGGAGGAATCGCGACGGGCCAAGCTGCTCACCATGGACCAGATGGCCGACGCGCTCGTGGGCTCGCTGGTAGCCGCTGGCGAGTGCGAGCCCGAGGTGGTAGACGTGCCGCAGCCCACCGTGAAGCGCTGCGCCTGCCCGGACATCCACGACGACGTAGAGGCCGAGTGGCGGCCCGGCGAGCCATACCTCACCGTGACGCATACCACGGTGCCACTCGCTCTCCTCCGCGCCATGCTCGAGGCCATCGACGCCCAGCGGCCCGTGGCACACGCTGCGGCATCCGAGCGCGTGGTAGAGCGCCTGCGCGCCATGACGCCGGCAGAGGGCCTCGCTGCTCTGGTAGACGCTGGCATCGTGACACCCGATGGTGAGCTGACCGAGGCCTACCGAGAGCGAGAGCCCGCCCGCCCCGAGCCGCGCTACAAGGTGGGTGACTGGGTGAGCGGCCCCACAGCACCTGTGCACTCGGAAAAGATGCTGCTTCCCGCACTCGACCCGGCGCTGCACGAGACGGCGAGGAAGACGGTGGCGTGGCTGCGGGGTGGCGCACGCGGCACAGGACCAGCCGACTTCACCACGCTACCAGGGTGGAGCGATTGGAACAGCGGAAGCCGATGGGACGCCGCCGAACACTGGGCCGCACATCTCGAGCGCCTGCTGGGAGGCGCATCATGAGCGCCCTAGACCTGGATGCGGTGCGGAAGCGCCTGAACGCGGGCCTTCGTGCGGCACTGACGGACGACTGCGCGCAGGTGCTCACCGCTGACCTCCGAGCGTTCATGGCCCACGAGGCAGGGCTTCGGATGCGCGAGCTGCTGTGGACAAGCAGCGACGCGGGATGGCGCGAGTTGATCGCTGTGCTGGAGGCAGACGGCAAGCCAGAGGGCGCGGCAGTGGACTACGTGCGCGCCCTCATCACCCGCCTACGCGCTGCCGAGGCCCGGCCAGCGTGGCAGCCGATCGCGTCCGTTCCCATCGGCGAGACGGTCATGCTGTGGACGCCCGTGCGCCGCATACACGTTGGCCACGTGACCACCCTCGCCCGGTGCGAGTACACCGCATGGGCGCCACTCCCCGCTGCACCGGAGGCGCCGTGACTGACCTCCGCACGCTGGCTCAGGCGGTGGTGGATGCGCGGGCCGCATGGCTTGCCGTGGCGGATGCGGCGCCGTCGAGGGCGCGCGCGGTGGACTCCAACGAGTGGCGCGCGATGCTGACGGCAGAGGGTAACCTGCGATACGCTGTGCACGACACGACCACGAGCAAGTGCGCTGACGTGCTTCTCACCGCCCTGGACGCCGAACGCGCGCAGGGCTACGCGCGGGCGATGGGGGAGGTGGACTCGCTACTCCAGCAGCGGGTACAGGCGCACCGCGATGCGATGCTGGACCGGATGCCACAGTACGCGCACGACATCCGCCAGGGCGCGCGAGAGGAGGCCACGGAGATCCGAGAGTGGCTAAGCCGTCGACTACTGGCCGAGGCCCGGATAGAGCGTGTGGGCGCCATCCTGAGCGACGAGGGATGCGACTGCTATTGCGACTGCGACTCCGATGGCCACAACGCCGACTGCGACCTGTGCCTTGCGTGCCGCATTGACCGCGAGGTGAGCCCGTGACCGACCTCCGCACGCTGGCTCAGGCGGTGGTGACACTGCGAGGCGAGATCGACGCGTTGGCGCTGGAGGCTAAGGGACTCACGGGCGACAACCACAAGGCCGCCACGAAGCGATGGTGGGAGATGGTGCGCCGACTCCAGAAGATGAACGACGACCTGCGCAGCGATGGGCTTTGCGTGCGCATCCTCGCCGCTCTAGACGCCGCCGACGCGCAGGGCTACGCGCGGGCGATGGGGGAGGTGGTGGAGCGGTGCGAGGCCGGCATGAGCCACCACGGCGGCTACCTGAGCCCACGATCGCGCGGGGTCTACCATGCCTTTGAAGACGTAGCCGACTGGGCCCGTGAACGGCTACCGGCTGCGGCCGAGCGCGACTAAGAACGCAGTCATATCGCGCGCTTGCAATGACGTGCACACAAAGTTCTTGCCATTCGTGACGTGAGTGCACATAGTTAGCTCATGGGCAGCACGGAGCGGCCCGCAGGAGATAGCCAGATGACCAGCAAGACCACCATCACCCTCAACGGCACCACCTTCACCGTCGAAGCGACCGAGTTCGCCACGCTGGAGGATGCCAAGGCGAGCGGCCTGTTCTTCGATGACACCACGGGCATCTGGTACGAGCCCACGGCCGAGATCGTGGCCTATCGCCGCGCCCGCCACACGGAAGCGGGCAGCTCCTTCCTCGCTGCGAGCCAGCGCCGCTACAGCGATGAGACCGACCGCATGGACGCTCGCCTCGCCGAGGTGGCCGGTGTCTGAGCCTCTAGCCCCCCTCCCCGGGGGGCTGGCCCTGGCCGCCTTCTACCAGCCCACGATCGACGGGCTGACCCTCTACACGCGGCGCACCGCTGGCGCCGTCTCCGACCTCGCCACGGCGCTCTACGGGCCCACCGCCAGCGTGGGCCACCGGTCCGACCGGAAGCCGCCACGCGGGCACATGGTAGCCTGCTACGTGGCCGCTAGCGCCAAGGGCCCCGCGCTGCCCGTGCTGTTGCCAGACCCGGGCTACATCAAGCCCGGCCCCAAGCCAGGCCTTCCTGGCAGCCAGCGCACGGCCCGGCTCGTGGTCCGGGTGACTCCCTCCGAGCTGAGCGCCTACCAGGCCGCAGCGGGGCGCGCAGGCGTGTCTATGGGGGAGTGGGTGCGCGCGGAGCTAGCGGACGTCATCAGCGACGGGCCGCGCGTGAGCGAGAGCGACGAGCCATGATCTTGCCCGGAAGCCGACTGCGCAGCGCCTACTACGACCGGACACGCGAGGACCGCCGACGCCGCGAGGATGAGCGCTCGCGCGCCGACGTGTGCTCCTTCTGCGGACACGAGCGGCTGCCCTACCAAGTGGGCGGCCTACGCAACGGGCATCAGGACCCGACCATTTGCCCGGCGTGCGGGCACGACAAGACGGCTGCGGCCGAGAAGGAGCATGGATGATGAGCGATATGTGCATGAGCGTGGCGCCTGCGAGTGTCGCTTTCTGCGTTCCACCGCCGCCCAAGGGCGAGATCTACCGCACGCCGTTCTGCCACATGCCGAAGGGCCACGACGGGCCTTGCTGGGGCATGGGCTTCAAGTGGCTAGCGCAGCAGCCCCCGCAGCCACTCGATCGCGTCCAGGAGCCAGCCAGCCACGCCGAGGGCTAGCAGGCCTCGGCGAGGTCTAGGATCACGCAGACACCGCCGACGAGAACCGATCCCACGTCCACTGGCTCGGCGCCGTGTCCCATGGCTCACCCTTGGGCGTGGTGCGGCTGAGCGGGTGGGCGTCGGAGTGGGTCAGCACGTACGACCGCGCGAGTGGCAACTCGTGCCGGTCGGTGATGTCCGGGATCAGCGCGGCGAGGTTCTGCCAGCACTCGGCGGACCACTCGCGCGTCGCGCCTTCCAGCGGCGGCACCACCTCGATCCCGATGGTCTGCGCGTTGCAGCTGGCCTTGGCGATGCGCCCCGGCACAGCCTGCCCCACGTCCCACAGGTGCCCGCCAGCAAGGTCGCGGGGGGAGTCGTAGCCCTGCCACCGATCGCGCCACCAGGCATACCGCGCAGCCTCGCGGCCGGGGTACCAGGGAGACGTGCGCAGGTAGGGCACGCTGCCCGCCGAGCCGACGTGCCGCGCGACGTGGCTCTCGGGGACCACCTGCGCGATCTGCCCGAGGCGCTGCCCTACCACGTAGTGGCCCGAGTCCACCATGATCTTGGTGTACACGCGCACCGCTGTGTCGAATGGGTCCGTGTCGCCCTTGGCTGCGCCCTCGCGCCGGAAGCGGGCGAGGATGCCGCCCCCGGTCGTGTGGACGATGACGGCCCGCACCGGCCCGCCACGTGCCACCAGCTTGCCCTGCCGGTAGCCGAGGCCCGGCGTGAAGACGTCCACGTGCTCCGTGTCGGGGACAGGCGGGATGGGCATCTAGTCCCCCTCCCCCAGCGGCCCGCCGATGAGCGGCCGGACGTCGCACACGCACGGCATGCGGTGGCACTCCTGGCAGGCGTCGGGATCGCGGTGGAAGTCGGGCGCAATGCGGCGCTTCTCCATCGGGCTGGCCTGCGTTGGCTCGTCCTGCCGCAGCCGGCGCAGCGTTCCAAGCTCGTCTGGGTCCACCGGCTCGAAGCCGGCCAGTTCCAGGCGCCGCTCCCGCTCCACCGCGTCCACGTCGGAGCGCTTCGTGTCGCCCAGCGACTTGAGCTGGTTCCGCAGCGACTCGGCGTCCCGGTCAGAGCGTGCTTCCATGATGAGCCGGGCGACGAAGGTCAGCGCCTCGGTGAGGATGTCCAAGCGGCCGGGGCTCACAGCGCCCCCCCCACCACCGCCAGCACACGGCCCACGGGCGGGATGTCCACGCCCAGCGTCGCCATGAGGTCAGCCAGGGCCGCATACGCGCTCACAGCGCCGCGCAGGGCACGTAGCGCGCGGGTGGTGTCCGGCTCGCCGGCATCCTCGGCAGCCATCACCAGCACCTCGGCCACGTAGGCATCTACCGCCGCCGCTGCTAGGTGCTGCACGGCCTCCGCACGCCGCCATGGGCGCAGGGCCTCGGTGAGCTCGTCGGCGTCGCCAGCACGGGACGCAGCCTCGCGCGCGCCCTCGTCCACGATGGTGGCCGCCAGCCCTGTGCCCGCGTGCAGGATGCCCGCCGCCGTGGTGTGGCGCTCGAGCTGGGACATGCCGCAGCCGGAGAGGGCGAGCGCCAAAAGCGAAGCCCCGAGCCGTAGCCCGAGGCTTCTGCGCAGCGGCATGGAAGGCCCTGCGGCATGAGCCTCAAGCGTAGCCGCTCCGAAGGCGGGCTTCAAGTCCTCGCGGGTCATCGGCGCGACTCCAGCAGCTTCGCCTCGCGGCGGGCCCGTTGCAGGTCCTCGACCTCGGCCTGCGTCGCGAACACGGGGATCGCCCGGAGCGCGGCAGCCGGCACCCACACCAGCACGCGCCACACCGTGGTCACGAAGCCCACCGCGTTGTCATCGGCCGTGGTCGCCGTGGCCTTCGCCGAGGTGGCCCAGCGCGCGAGTACGGGATCCACGCGCGGCCGCAGCCAGGACACGACGGGGGCGAGTGCCACGGTGGTGAGCAGCGCGTAGAGGAGCTGCTCCCGCGTCATGCCGAGCGTGGACAGGATGATGGCTACGATCTCGTCAGGGGTCATGGTCCGGTGTCCTCTTGCGCGGCGACTCCCGCGCGTACATCGTCGGGCGTGTAGAGCCCATGGGGTGGCGTGCTCGCGTTGCGCATGAGGTCCGCCAGCATCCCGCGTGCGATCTCCTGATCGCGGCGCAGCTTGGTGTTCTCGGCCCGCAGCGCGTCCAAGTCGGCGCGCATGGCCCTGATCTCGGCCCGCATCTCGCGTAGCTGCTCCTCGCACGTCCCGAGCGCCACGCGGTCGTGCTCTGCCGCGCGTAGGGCGATCTCGGCAGCCCGCTCGTTGGCGTCCGTGCGTTCCTTGCGGCTGCCGAAGATGACGCGCCACAGCCCGCCGAGTACGGTCAGCGCGCCGAGGAGCATGCCAACGATGCCGCCGGGCCCGCCGGCGGAGTCCACCACGGCGCTGGTCTGCTGCGTGGTCTGTACGGGATCGGTCACGGCTGCGCTCCTCGGCGCCAAACGACGCCATGCGGCCCCCACACGTCCGCGTGCGAGTGCGAGTAGTCCAGTCCGCGCCCGACGCACTCGCTGAGCACGTGCATCACGCGCCCTCCGCGATGATGCTTGCCGCCAACGTCTGACCGATGGCTACCAGGCCCGCAGCCGTGAAGTGCACACCGTCGCCTTGTAGCGGCGACGGTGGGGCCACGATGTGAACGTTGGCGTCCGCAGCAGCGACCGCGTTCTGTGCGGCGATGACGTTGGCTTCGTACGCGCCGAACGGGTTCGGCGTTGTCAGACGCACGATCCAGAACGGCAATCCCGCTCCAAACTCCGCACGCACTGCCGCAATGAACGCGGTCAGGTTTGCCTCGTAGGCGAGCGAGTGTGCCTCTACGACCGTGTCTGACTCCCCCTGGATCCAGATGAAAGCGCGGACGTTGAGCGAGTCACCAGCGTTCGGCAGACAGGCGACGGCGCGCGCGTACACGTCTGTCAGTTCGTCCCAGTTTTGCCCAACCGTTGCGGGCGCCCAGTCGCTCACGAGCGACGTTGAGCCCTCATCGCACTTGTAGATCGCGACGTTCGGCCAGCCTGCATCAGCGTCTAGATCTCGGCCTAGCGATAGCTCACAACCGTATCCGTAGTTGGCCGACGACGTCACCGGGCCGAGGTCGCCCCACTCGCGCGATCGGTGGTAGAACGGGGTACTATCGTACAGCCTCACGCCCGGATACGGCGTCTCATAAGGAGAAGCGAGCATGGATAGTAGCGCGGTCCCGCGTGCGTTGGATTGCCCGGCAAGTATCACGGTGTCGTAGGTGATAGGCGTTCCAAACCCGGCATTCAGACGAGGCGACACGCGCCATTCCTGATAGATGTAGTCCCACACCTCGTTGCGCTGCGTCTCATTGTGGATCCCGTCATAGATGAAAAACGCGGCGACCTTGGCCGGAGCGTTGTTCGGC
>ERZ724523.2160-NODE-2160-length-11292-cov-4.583163_pt1 | contig 11292 bp, 8 predicted proteins | sample MGYA00376056_ERZ724523 | MGnify/ENA primary metagenome ERZ724523 (study PRJEB28724, sample SAMN07190888) | wastewater metagenome | isolation source: influent of sewage treatment plant in Hong Hong | place: USA: Christiansburg, Virginia | collected 2016-03-01 ... | reverse complement strand
CGCTGGCAGCACAGCTCGATGAAGTGCGCGCCCTTGAGCGCCGACTCGCTGAACAAAATGCCGTTGTTGGCAATGATGCCCACCTGCATGCCCTCGATATGGGCAAAGCCGCAGACCAGGGTGGTGCCAAAGCGCGGCTTGAACTCGTGCAGCGCGCTGTCATCGACGATGCGGGCGATGATTTCGCGCACGTCAAAGGGCTTGCGCGTGTCGGTGGGGATCACGCCGTACAGCTCTTGGGCGGGGTAGCGCGGCGGCAGCGGGTCGATTTGCGGCAGCGCAGGTTTTTGGCGGTTCAGGTGGGCCACAGCCTCGCGCGCCAGGGCCAGGGCGTGCAGGTCGTTTTGCGCCAAGTGGTCGGCCACGCCGGACAGGCGCGTATGCACATCGCCACCGCCCAGGTCTTCTGCCGTCACCACTTCGCCCGTGGCGGCTTTGACCAGCGGCGGGCCGCCCAAAAAGATGGTGCCTTGGTTCTTGACGATGATGGTTTCGTCGCTCATGGCCGGGACGTAAGCGCCGCCTGCGGTACAGGAGCCCATCACCACCGCGATCTGGGCGATGCCCAGCGCGCTCATGTTGGCTTGGTTGTAGAAGATGCGGCCAAAGTGGTCGCGGTCGGGGAAGACTTCGTCTTGATTGGGCAAGTTGGCCCCGCCGGAATCGACCAGATAGATGCAGGTCAAGCGGTTTTGCTCCGCGATTTCTTGGGCGCGCAGGTGCTTCTTCACCGTCATCGGGTAGTAGGTGCCGCCCTTCACCGTGGCGTCGTTGCAGACGATCATGCAGTCCACGCCGCTGACGCGACCGATGCCCGCAATCACCCCGGCGCTGGGCGCGTCGTTGCCGTACATATTCAGCGCCGCCAGCGGCGCGACTTCCAAAAACGGCGTGCCAGGGTCGAGCAGCATCTGCACCCGGTCGCGCGGCAGCAGCTTGCCCCTGGCGGTGTGCTTGGCGCGAGCCGCCTCGCCGCCGCCTTGGGCGATGCGTTCCAGGTGGGCGCGCAGGTCATCGACCAAGGCGCGCATGGCGGCGGCGTTGGCCTGGAAGTCGGCAGAACGGGCGTTGAGTTGGGTCTGAAGGATCATGGCGGCGTCTCGGTGGGGGTCGCGGGGGGCGTGTGTGACAGACGAAATGGGTGAACGGCAGCCGGGTCAGGCGGTTTTTTCTTCGTCCAAACCCAGCTCTTGCTTCATGGCGGCGCGGATCTTGAACTTCTGGATCTTGCCGGTGACGGTCATCGGGAACTCGCGGACAAAGCGGATGTAGTGCGGCACCTTGTAGTGGGCGATCTGGCCTTTGCAGAAGGCGCGCAGCTCGTCTTCGGTCAAGTCTTGGCCGGGCTTGACCACCACCCAGGCGCAGAGCTGCTCGCCAAACTGGCGATCCGGCACGCCGACGACTTGCACGTCTTGCACCTTGGGGTGGCGGTAGAGAAACTCTTCAATCTCGCGCGGGTAGACGTTCTCGCCGCCCCGGATCACCATGTCTTTGATGCGGCCCACGATGTTGACGTAGCCCTGTTCGTCCATCGTCGCGAGGTCGCCGGTGTGCATCCAGCCGTCGGCGTCAATGGCTTCGCGGGTCTTGGCCTCGTCGCCCCAATAGCCGTGCATCACCGAATAGCCTTGGGTGCAGAGTTCGCCCGACTGGCCGCGTGGCACCAGCGCGCCGGTTTCGGGGTCGATGATCTTGACCTGCAAGTGCGGCTGCACCAGTCCGACGGTGGACACGCGTTTGTCCAGCGGCGTGTCGGTGGAGCTTTGGCAGCTGACCGGGCTGGTTTCGGTCATGCCGTAGGCGATGGTGATCTGGCTCAGGTGCATCTGTCCGACCACGCGCTTCATCACCTCGATGGGGCACGGCGACCCAGCCATGATGCCGGTGCGCAGGCTGGACAGGTCGAACTCGGCAAAGCGCGGGTGATCCAGCTCAGCGATGAACATGGTGGGCACGCCATGCAAGCCGGTGCAGCGTTCGGCCTGCACCGCCTGCAACACGGCCAGCGCGTCAAAGCCGTCGCTGGGGTAGACGATGGTGGAGCCGTGTGTCAAACAAGCCAGATTGCCCAGCACCATGCCAAAGCAGTGGTACAGCGGCACCGGGATGCACAGCCGGTCGGCGGGCGTGAGCCGCATGCACTCGCCGATGAAAAAGCCGTTGTTCAGGATGTTGCGGTGCGTGAGCGTGGCGCCCTTGGGAAAGCCCGTGGTGCCGCTGGTGAACTGGATGTTGATCGGGTCGGTGGCCTGGAGGGTGGCGGCCACTTGCTGCACGCGCGCATCGTCAGCACGGCCTTGCGCCTGCAACTCAGAAAAACGCAGCATGCCGGGCTCGTCTGCGCCCTGCCCGGCCACGTCGATCCAGACCACCGTGCGCAGCGCGGGCAAACGGGCGGCCTGCAACTGACCGGGGGCGCAGGTCGCCAGCTCAGGAACCAACTCGCGCAGCATGCCCAGGTAGTCGCTGGTCTTGAAGCGCGCCATGCTGACCAGGGCTTTGCAGCCGACTTTGTTCAGCGCGTACTTCAGCTCCGAGGTGCGGTAGGCTGGGTTGATATTGACCAGCACCAGCCCGACTTGGGCCGTGGCCAGTTGCATCAACAGCCACTCGGCGTTGTTGTGCGACCAGATGCCAATGCGCTCGCCCGGTTGCAAACCCAGCCCCAGCAGCGCGCTGGCCAGTTGGCGGGTGTGCTGTTGCAACTGGTGGTAGCTGTAACGCACGCCTTGATGCACGCTGACCAGCGCCTCGCGCTCAGGCTGGCGCTCGGCCATTTGGTCCAAAAAAGCACCGAGAGTCAGCTCGATCAACGGCGTGTCATTGCGGCCACGGGCGAGGGAAGAAGCGGCGTCGTTCATGGAATATGTCTCCTACCGTGTGAGGATGTTGTCGCCCGAGCATAGGCCCAGCCTTGGCCGCCAATGGGCCAGCAAGGTTGCAAATCACGCCATGCTGCGTCAGACTTTGCACCTATGAATCAGCAGCGCCCTCCCCTTGCCTCCGACGACTCAGCCCGCACGCCGATGGCCTTTGTGCGTGCTATTGCCACGGCCTACACCCAGCGTGGTTTGTCGGCCCACGCGGCGCTGGCAGCGGCACAAATCGCGCCAGCCCTACTCGATCAGCCACTGGCGCACATCACCGCCTTGCAGATGGAGCGCATCTCTGACCACGCCATGCGCGAGCTCGACGATGAAGCGCTGGGCTGGTTCAGCCGCCGCCTGCCGTGGGGCAGCTATGGCATGTTGGCGCGGGCCTCCATCAGCTCACCGACGCTGGGCGTGGCGCTGCAACGCTGGTGCCGCCACCACGGCCTGCTGACCGACGACATCACGCTGCACCTGCCGCACCCCAGTGGCGACGAGCCCGCCCGCATCAGCTTGCACGAGCACCGTCCGCTGGGCGTGGGCGGCGCGTTGCGTGAGTTCTGTGTGGTGTCGGTGCTGCGCAATCTGCACGGCGTGGCCTGCTGGCTGGTGGATTCGCGCATCCCGCTGCTGGGCGCGCAGTTCCCGTTTGAGCCACCGCCGCACGCCGAGGTCTACCCGCTGCTGTTTCCGGGGCCGATTCGCTTCGGGGCCGACAGCGCCGGTTTGCAGTTTGATGCGCGCTACCTCAGCTTGCCGCTGCGCCGCGACGAAGCCGCGCTGCGCCAAATGCTGCAACGCGCCCTGCCGCTGACCGTGCGCCAGTACCGGCGCGACCGCCTGCTGGTGCAGCGCGTGCGCCAACTGCTGGCCAGCCACCCCGCACAAACCCACAGCGCCGACGACTTGGCCGCGCTGCTGCACCTGTCGCCGCGCACCCTGCACCGCCAACTCAAAGACGAAGGCGCAGCGCTGCAAACCCTGAAAGACGAAGTGCGCCGCGAACGCGCGATAGAGCTGCTGCTGCGCAGCCAGCGCCCAGTGAAACAAATCGCCGAAGCCGTGGGGTTTCAAAATGAAAAAAGCTTCATCCGCGCCTTCCAAAACTGGACGGGCAGCACGCCGGGAGAGTTTCGGGCCCGTGACTGACGCGCTCACGCCTCAGTGTCGATGTGGTTTTGCCTACAAATCCCGGATTGGTCATCAAGCTGCCGCTCAAAGTCACTACCGTGTCATGGATCTGCTGAAAATTTCTGCCCATCTGTCGTTTTGGGAAGTCACCAGCACTGTGACGACTCAAAGCCTGATTGACTTTTGACGCCGAGATCCCATGCCATGTCCGCCTTGCAATGCATTGTTTACCAAAGTACAGCCATAGAAACCCTGTCGAATATCGACTTGGAATTAATACTGGAAGATTCTAGAAAATTTAATGAAGAAGTTAACGTCACCGGCGTCATCATTTACTCCAACGGTAGATTCTTTCAATACATTGAAGGCCAATCCGAAGATTTGATTCGGGTGTATGACCGGATCAAGAAAAGTCGTTACCACAGGGACATCATCGAGTTACTCGATATGCCTGTGCCAGAGCGATTTTTCCCGCAATGGGCGATGGGGTTTGTGCAGCCCCAAGCCTCGGGCAAACTGGACGCGGCCAACACGCAGTGGTGGCAGTCGTCGGGCAGCAGGCTGTTTCAGGCGGCGGGCATCGCGTTCCCGCCGGGCATCTTGCTGCTGAGAGAGTTTTTTGCGGCCCACATCGACATCTGAACGCGCCTGTGTACAACCGCCCGCTTACCCACAACTTCTGTGGATAACCCTGTGCAAAGACCCGGCCCATCGCGCCAAAGTCCTTACGCCACGCGGGTTTCAACAGATTGCCTATTAAACAGGCAACACCCCCCAAAGCCGCGCTCCAGACGAATTTTGCTTAAAAAATGAGCAGATTGAGGGACTGGTATGACCACTGCAGCCGATCTACAGGGCTTGCGCCATCGCCGCAAACAGCGGCAAGCCATGTATCCACAGTTGCACACAATGTCTGTGGATAACTTTGTTGAAAACCCTTGGAAAGCCAGAAAAAGTCCTTACGTGACAACGACTTTGACGAACTGCCTAAAAACTAGGCATATGGTTTTCCAACAAGCCCGGCAACTCGCTCATGTGGGCGAACAAATGGCTCGCGCCTGCTTGGCGCAAAGCCGGGCCGTGCTCGGGCAATGGGCAATAAGCCCAGACTGTCGCCCCCGCTGCCGCGCCCGCAGTCACGCCAGTGGGCGTGTCTTCAATCACCAAGCATTGGGTGGCGGGCGTATTCAAGTGCGCGGCGGCGGCCAAATACACATCGGGCGCGGGTTTGGAGCGCGGCATTTCATGACCGCTGAATACCCGGCCCGCAAAAAAGTCCATCAAACCGACTTTATTCAACTGCATTTCCACTTTGAATCGATCCGCCCCTGATGCGCAGGCGATGCGCTGCTGCGCGTGGGCGTGCGCCGCCGCCACCGCCGCATGCGCCCCAGCAATCGCCACCAATCGCGCGTCCAGTTCGCGGTTGCGCCGGTCGTAAAACTCGCGCATCCACGCTTCGGTCAGCGGCTGGCCGGTGCGCGCCTCAATGGTGACGCGCTCATCACGCACGGCTTTGCCCACAAAAAACTGAAAGCATTCTTGCGCGGACATGGCCCAGCCACTTTCCTCCAGCATGTCACGCAATACGCCGTTGGTAATGGGCTCGCTATCAACCAGCACACCGTCGCAATCAAATAAAATAGCCTGAAATGTCATGATTGAAATTAAATTAACTGATGGGTTTGAATTGACACTGATTTTAATACAGCGCGCTATTTCAATTTAGTACCAATTTTAATACGGCAAACTATTCAAAAAGAGGGAATCATTGAAATTTGGCACGTGTACAATGACTTCGCTGCTTATTAACCTGTAAATTTTCTTCAATTTCATATGACCACACGCAAAGGCATCATCCTCGCCGGGGGCTCAGGCACTCGGCTGCACCCGGCCACGCTGGCCATCAGCAAGCAGTTGCTGCCGGTGTATGACAAACCCATGATCTATTACCCGCTGGCTTCGCTGATGCTGGCGGGCATCCGCGATGTGCTGATCATCAGCACGCCGCAAGACACGCCGCGTTTTCAGCAATTGCTGAGCGACGGCAGCCAGTGGGGCATGAATTTGCAGTACGCGGTGCAGCCCAGCCCCGACGGCTTGGCGCAAGCCTTCATCATCGGCGAGCAGTTTGTGGGCAACGATCCCAGCGCTTTGGTGTTGGGCGACAACCTGTTCTACGGCCATGATTTTTCGCAGCTGCTGGCGCAGGCTGACGCGCAAACCAGCGGGGCCACCGTGTTCGCCTACCACGTGCAAGACCCGGAGCGCTACGGCGTGGTCGAGTTTGATGGCAGCGGCAAGGCCGTCAGCATTGAAGAAAAACCCAAGCAACCCAAGAGCAACTACGCCGTCACCGGCCTGTACTTCTACGACAACCAAGTGGTCGATATTGCCAAAGCCGTGCGCCCCAGCGCCCGAGGCGAGTTGGAGATCACCAGCGTGAACCAAGCGTATTTGGAGTTGGGCCAACTGAGCGTGCAGATCATGAAGCGCGGCTACGCTTGGCTGGACACCGGCACCCACGACAGCTTGCTGGAAGCGGGCCAGTTCATCGCCACCCTGGAAAACCGCCAAGGCTTGAAGATTGCGTGTCCCGAAGAAATCGCGTGGCGCAATGGATTCATCGGCGCAGAACAGCTGGCTAAACTCGCTCAGCCGCTGGCCAAAAACGGCTACGGACAGTATTTGCTGCGCTTGCTGAAAGAAGACACCACGCTATGAACGCCATTCCCACCGCCATCGCTGATGTGCTGATCCTCGAACCCAAGGTGTTCGGAGACGCGCGCGGCTTTTTCTACGAATCCTTCAACCAGCGCGTGTTCAACGAGCTGGTGGGCGGCGATTTCAACTTCGTGCAAGACAACCACAGCCGCAGCGCCCGTGGCGTGCTGCGCGGCCTGCACTACCAAGTGGCGCAGCCACAAGGCAAGCTGGTGCGCGTGGCACGCGGCGCGGTGTTTGATGTGGCGGTAGACATCCGCAAAGACTCGCTCACTTTCGGCAAATGGGTCGGCGTGGAGCTGACCGAGCACAACCACCGCCAGCTTTGGGTGCCGCCCGGCTTGGCCCACGGTTTCATGGTGCTGAGCGAGTCGGCTGACTTTCTCTACAAAACCACCGATTACTACGCGCCCCAGCACGAACGCTGCATCGCTTGGCACGATGGCACGATAGCCATCGCTTGGCCAGATTTAGACGTGCCGCCGCAAGTGTCAGCCAAAGATGCCCAAGGTTTGAGCTGGCAGCAGGCAATGGCGCTGGACTGAAGCGACCTCCCAACACGCCCGGCTCACTGGCGTGTTCGCGTCTAGATGGACAGGCCGCTACCTTGGCCGTCCGCACCCCCTCAAATCCGGAGTTCCCTCATGAGTTCCCTTCCTGCGCCTGCGCGCGTGGCGTCGCCGTTGGCGGCTGAGTTGCGACGGCATCGCTCGACTTATGTGCGGGTGATGGGCTTTAGCACCATCATCAGCTTGATTGCGTTGGCCCCGACCTTGTTCATGCTGGAGGTCTATGACCGCGTGGTCAACAGCCGCAACCTGACCACGCTGGTCATGCTGCTGGTGCTGGTGATCGGCGCTTATGTGGTGATGGAGCTGCTGGAGCTGGTGCGCTCCAAGCTGCTGCACGATGTGGCGCACCAAGTGGACGAGGCGCTGCGCCTGCGTCTGCTGCACAGCTTGTTCAGCGTGCGGCTGCGGGGGCAGCAAGTGTCCACGCAAGCGTTTGTGGATTTGCGCACGGTGCGGGACTTCATCGCCTCGCCTGCGGTGCTGGCGGTGATGGATGCGCCGGGTGCGCTGCTTTACTTGGTGTTGGTGTGGATCATCAGCCCGTGGCTGGGCGTGGCGGCGCTGGTGGGCGCGCTGGTGCAGTTGCTGATTGCGCTGCGCACCGAGCACCGCACCCTGCCGCTGCTGACTGAAGCCTCGCGCACCGCCATCAACGCACAAAACTACGCCCGTGGCGCGCTGCGCAATGCCCAAGTCATTGAGGCGATGGGGATGCAAACCGCGCTGCATGGTCGATGGGCACAAATCCAACGCAAGTTCTTGCTGCTGCAAGCGCAAGCTTCTGACCACAACGGCAGCAATACCGCCATCAGCCGCATGGTGCAGCAACTGCAAGGCTCGCTGCTGCTGGGCGGCGCGTGCTGGTTGACGCTGCAAGGCGACATGCTGGGCGGTGGCGGCATGATGATCGTGGCCTCCACGCTGGGCGGCAAGGTACTCAGCCCGCTGACGCAATTGGTGGCGCAGTGGCGCAGCGTGGTGGGCGCACGCGATGCCATCACGCGGCTCGATAGCGTCATCAACGCCGTGCCTGCGGTGGAACCCACCATGCCGCTGCCCGCGCCGCTGGGTGTGCTGCAAGTGGAAGCTGTTACCGCCGCTGCGCCGGGCAACACGGTGCCCATCTTGCGCAACGTCAGCTTCAGCCTGCAACCGGGCGAGGTGCTGGGCGTGATTGGCCCGTCAGCGTCGGGCAAAACCACGCTGGCGCGGCTGCTGGTGGGCATCTGGCCCAGCGCGGGTGGCAAAGTGCGGCTGGACGGGGCGGATGTCTACGCTTGGAACAAAGATGAACTCGGCCCGCACGTCGGCTACTTGTCGCAAAACGTCGAGCTGTTTGACGGCACGCTGGCCGCCAACATCGCCCGCTTTGGCGACATCGACATGGCGCAGGTGCGCGCCGCCGCCGAGTTGGTGGGCTTGGCCTCGGTGATAGAGGCGCTGCCCCAAGGCTACGACAGCCGCATCGGCGACGAAGGCGCGTTTTTGTCCGGCGGTCAGCGCCAGCGCGTGGGCTTGGCCCGTGCGCTGTACGGCCAGCCGCAACTGCTGGTGCTCGACGAACCCAACGCCAGCTTGGACGAAGCTGGCGAGCAAGCCCTGATGGCCACGCTGCTGCATCTGAAAGCGCGCAAAGCCACCGTGGTGATCAACACCCACCGCACCAACTTGCTGGCCGCAATGGACAAGCTTTTGGTGTTGCGTGACGGCCAAGTTGCCGCCTTCGGCCCGCGTGACGAAGTGCTGGCCGCGCTGCAAAAAGCCGCCACCAAACCCGGAGCCCTTGCATGAACGCGCCTGATTTCTTCCGCCGCAGCGAGTTGGGCCGAGCGCTGTGGACGTTTCGGCGCGAATGCCTGTGGGTCGGCGTGTTCAGCCTGTTCACCAACTTGCTGGTGCTCACGCCGACGCTGTACATGTTGCAGGTCTACGACCGGGTCATGGCCAGCCAAAGCGGCTTCACGCTGGTGGCGCTGACGCTGTTCACCGTGCTGTTTTTTGCGGTGATGGGTTTTGCCGAATGGCTGCGTTCGCAACTGCTGGTGCGCGTGGGCGTGAAGTTCGACGAGTTTCTGAACTCACGCGTCTTCGATGCCAGCTTTGCCGCGCACCTGAACCAGTCCAGCCAAAACCCAGTGCAGTCGTTCAGCGACTTAACCAGCTTGCGCCAGTTTTTGACCGGCCAGGGCGTGTTCGCCTTTTTTGATCTGCCGTGGATGCCGATTTACGTGGCGGTGCTGTTCTTGATGCATCCCACGCTGGGCTGGTTGGCGCTGGCTTTTGCGCTGCTGCAAGGCGCGCTGGCGTGGTGGAGCAACCGCCTGACCGCGCCCGGCTACGAGCGGCAAATGCAAACCCAAGTCGCCGCCGACAGCTACTTGAACGGCAAGCTGCGCCACGCCGAAACCGTCCATGCGATGGGCATGTTGCCGCACTTGCGCAGCCGCTGGCAGGCGCTGCACGAGGCTCAACTGCACGCCCAAGGCAGCGCACAAGAGCGCGCCCACCGCGTGCAGGCCCTGACCAAGTTCATGCAGTACAGCCAGCAATCGCTGGTGCTGGCTGCTGGGGCGGTGCTGGTGCTGCGCGGGGAACTCAGCATGGGCGCGATGGTGGCCTCGAACGCGCTGACATCCAACGCGCTGCGCCCGATCAGCACCTTGGTCAGCATCTGGAAGCAGTTTGTGGATGCCCGCAGCGCCTACGGGCGGCTGGAAACGTTGCTGCAAGCCCACCCTGACGAGAACGCGGCGGACACCCACAGCGCCAACAACATCTCCGCGCTGCGCGGGCAACTCACGCTGCGCGATTTGACGGCCACCGTGGCGGGGCGCACGCAGCCCATCTTGCACGGCTTGAACGTGGAGTTCAAAGCGGGCGAAGTGGTGGGCATTGTGGGGCCGTCAGGCGCGGGCAAATCAACGCTGGCGCGCTGCCTGCTGGGCATTTGGCCGCAAGCGCAAGGCCAAGTGCTGCTCGATGGCCGCCCGCTGAGCGACTGGCCGCGCGATCAGCTTGGAGCCCAAATCGGCTACTTGCCGCAAGACGTGGAGCTGTTTGATGGCACCCTCGCTGAAAACATCAGCCGCTTTGGCGAACTGGACTCGGCGCAAGTGATTGCCGCCGCACGCGCCACCGGCATCCACGAGATGATTTTGCGTTTCCCCAAAGGCTACGACACGCCAATGGGCGAAGCGGGCAACCTGTTTTCTGGCGGGCAAAAGCAGCGCGTCGGGCTGGCGCGGGCGCTGTACGGCGCGCCCAAGCTGGTGGTGCTAGACGAACCCAACGCCCACCTCGACGATGCCGGTTTGGCCGCCCTGCTGCGCGCCATTGCCACCCTGCGCGACCAAGGCAGCACCGTGTTCATGGTGGTACACCAACGCAACCTGCTGTCGGTCGCTGACCGGGTGCTGGTGCTGCAAGCCGGGCGCATCGCCCAATTTGGGCCGCTGGCCCCCACAAGGAATTGACTCCCATGTCCACCCCATTGCGCCCTGCCAGCGGCAAGCTGGCCGCCACCCCCGGCAATCCGACTGACGTGCAAGACCTGCGTGCCGCCACCGACACCCGCCGCCCCGTGCGGCTGGGCATTTGGGTGCTGCTGGTGGGTTTTGGCGGCTTTGTGGCTTGGTCGGCTTGGGCTCCACTGGACGAAGGCGTGTCGGCCCCGGCGATGGTGTCGATTGAAACCAAACGCAAAACCATCCAGCACATGACCGGCGGCGTGATCAAGCAAGTGCCAGTCAAAGAAGGCCAAGCCGTGAAAGCGGGCGACACCCTGATCGTGCTGGACGACGGCTTGGCGCGCGCCAACTTTGAATCGGTGCGGCAAAACTACATGGCCCAGCGCGCCGCCGAAAGCCGTCTGCTGGCCGAACAGCAAGAGCGCCCCAGCATCGACTTCCACCCCGATTTGCTGGCGCTGGCGCAAGACCCCTTGGTCAAGCAGCACATGGCCACGCAAATTCAACTCTTCAACGCCCGCCGCT
>ERZ724523.2158-NODE-2158-length-11306-cov-13.422540_pt1 | contig 11306 bp, 8 predicted proteins | sample MGYA00376056_ERZ724523 | MGnify/ENA primary metagenome ERZ724523 (study PRJEB28724, sample SAMN07190888) | wastewater metagenome | isolation source: influent of sewage treatment plant in Hong Hong | place: USA: Christiansburg, Virginia | collected 2016-03-01 ... | reverse complement strand
CCTGGCGCAAGCACAAGGCCAGCGAAACGCTGACCGACCTGGAGCGCATGACCCTGGCCATCATGCTGCTGCATCCGGAATACCATGCCATTCTGGATGCGCCCGAGCGCTATCTGGAACGGGAGTGGCTGCCGGAAGACGGCCAGACCAACCCGTTTTTGCATCTGGCCATGCACCTGTCGATTGAAGAGCAGCTGTCCATCGACCAGCCCAGCGGCATCCGCGCCCGGATTGACGCGCTGGCCCATCAGCATGGCGACCGTCACCCGGCACTGCACGATGCCATGGATGGCCTGGCCGAGATGATCTGGCATGCCCAGCGCTACCGCACCCCGCCCGACCCGGCGCGCTATCTGCACTGCCTGGACCGCAAGCTGGGCCGTGACCCCGACCCCACCGTGGCCCCGCTGCCGGCTGACGATGGGCCTGGCCTGATTTTGCCGCCGCGCTGAGCGGTGTGGACGGGCCGATTGCAGCGTGCTCGTCCCACAAAAAAACGGCCAGACAGGGTAAAGCCTGTCTGGCCGTTTTGGTCTGCTGCGTGCGGGGTTTCCTGTGTGTGCAAAAGAGCAGGTCGGCTCGCTGCCTATCCTTCGCTCAGCCCATGCTGCACCAGTTTTTTATACAAGGTGGCGCGCGAGATGCCCAGTTGCTTGGCTGCCGCCACCACCCGGCCATGACAGGCCAGCAGCGCGGCCTGAATCATCTGTCGCTCGGTGGCGGCCAGTGCCTCGGCCAGGGTGTGCGGGGCGGGGGCTGGCGGGGCCGGGTTGGGCAGCAACGGGCGCAGCTCGGCGGTGCTGAGCGTGTCGCTGTCGGTCATGGCCACCGCCTGCTCCAGGGTGTTCCATAATTGGCGCAAATTGCCCGGCCAGCGCTGGCCGCGCAGCAGAGCCAAGCCGGCTTCGTCGATATCGCGCGGGCGGCTGGCGGTTTTTTCGCCCAGGCGGGTGAGAATAAATTCGCACAGGCTGGGCAAGTCGTCCAGTCGGTCGCGTAGCGGTGGCAGGGTCAGCGGCAGCACATTCAGCCGGTAATACAGGTCGGCGCGAAAACTGCCGTCAGCCACCCGGCGCGGAAGGTCGGCACTGGTGGCAGCAATCACCCGCAGATTGACCGACAACACCCGGTTGCTGCCCAGCGGTTCTACTTCTTTTTCCTGCAGCACGCGCAACAGCTTGGCTTGCAGGCTCAAGGGCATGTCGCCAATTTCATCCAGAAACAGCGTGCCGCCATTGGCCAGCACAATCTTGCCTTCGCGGCCCTTGCGGTCGGCACCGGTGTAGGCCCCTGCGGCTGAGCCAAACAGCTCGGCTTCCAGCAGGCTATCTGGAATCGCTGCCACATTGATGGCCACAAACGGCTTGCCGGTGCGGGCGGATTCGGCGTGGATGGCGTGGGCCAGCAGTTCCTTGCCGGTGCCGGTTTCGCCCAGCAGCAGCACGGTGCTGTCCTGCCGGGCGGCGCGGCGGGCGGCGCGCTTGAGCTGCTGCATCACCGCCGAATGCCCGACCATATCGGCCAGGGTGTATTTATTGCTGCGCGCCAGCAGCAGCGCGCTGCGGGTGCAGCCCAGTTCGGCCTGCAGGCGGGAAAACTTGGCCAGCAGCGGCTGGATATGCTGGCTGCTCTCGTACAGCACAAAGCCCACTGCGCCCACTACCTGGCCTTGTTCGTCCTTGAACGGCACACGGGAAATCACAAAGGAGCGGTCGCGCACCGTCCAGATGTCGAGCAGGATGGGGCGGCCGGTTTCCAGCACTTCTGGCATTTGCGAATGCGGGGTGAGCTCCAGGATATGCCGGCCCAGCGCGTCCTGCTGACGCGACAGGCCCAGGGCTTCCAGGTAGGGTTTGCTGATCCACACCACCTTGCTGTCCCGGTCCACCGCCACCGCACCTTCGCAGTGCTCAATCCATTCGGCCAGTTGCTGGGAGATTTCCTTGCGCCAGAAGGTCAGATGGGCCAGAACATGCTCGGGGTCGGGGTGGGTCATGTTGCGCTCGCAAACGGATGTTTGCTCGAATTGTAACGCGAAGCGTGGCAGGCCGGGCGGCGCATGTGCGGGCGCGCAATGCGCCCGCTCAGCCCGCCCGCGTGCTCAAGCTATTCACCAGCGCCAGCAGCGGCGGGGCAATCTGTTCACGCATGGCCTGTTCGGTAAACAGAAAGGCCGGGCCGCTGGCGTTCAGGCTCATCCATGGCTGCCCTGGTGCCAGCGGTGGCACCGGCACCGCCACGGCAAACACCTCCGGCTGGAACTCGCCAAACGAGCAGCAAAACTGCTGGCGGGCGTAGTCACCCAGCGCCTGCTCCACACTGGCGGCAATGGCTGGCCAGTGGTCGCCGTACTGCACCGCCAGCGCCGGCATCAATGTATTGCGTTCGGCCACCGGCATGGCCGCCAGATAAGCGCGGCCAATTGCCGTGGTGGCCAGCGGCACCCGCGAGCCCACGCTAAGCTGCACCGTCACCCGCGCCCGGCTGCGCACGGTTTCCAGATACATCATGTCCAGCCCTTCGCGAATGGCCAGGCTGACCGATACGCCATGCGTTTCGGCAAACTGCTGCATGCGCGGGGCAATCAGCCGGCGGGCGTCGAAACTGGCCAGGGTGGCGGCGGAGAGCTCCAGCACCGCCAGGCCCAACTGATAGCGCCCGGTGCTGGCATCCTGATCCAGATAGCCCAGCTGGGTCAGGGTGTAGGTCAGCCGCGACACCGTGCTTTTGGGCAGGCTGGTGCGGCTGGCCAGGTCTTGGTTGGACAGCTGCGGCTCGCCGCTGCGAAACGCCGCCAGCACGGCCAGGCCACGGGCCAGGGCAGTGACAAACAGCCGGTCTTTGTTTTCAGTGTCAGAAGATTCCATCGCATTTCCGTGTGCGTGCCGTGGCTGGCGTAGGGTGGTCAGACTGGGCAAACCGCAAAAAAGTGTCCAGACAGTGGCCGATGGGCGGCTGCCGGGCTGGGGCTTTCCACCCTGGGTGAGGGCGGAGGTGAATTTTGCCACTTTACAGCAGACGCGAGCTTGGCTAAAGTATTCTGCATTGTAAAACACTATTCCGCAAAGCGGAACAACAATCCCGCCAGACAGCCCGGCTGACCGGCGTTCCCGACCCGACTGATTGCAAGGAGATACACAATGTCCGCTTCCCGCCCGGCTTTTCAATGGGATGACGCCCTGCTGCTGGAAAGCCAGCTGACCGAAGAAGAGCGCATGGTGCGCGATTCGGCCCGCGCCTACTGTCAGGAACAACTGCTGCCACGCGTGCTGACCGCCAACCGCGAAGAACGCTTCGACCGCGAAATCATGAGCGAAATGGGCGAGCTGGGCCTCTTGGGCTGCACGCTGGACAACTGGGGCTGCGCCGGCCTGAGCCATGTGGCCTACGGCCTGGTGGCGCGCGAGGTCGAGCGGGTGGATTCGGGCTATCGCTCGGCGATGAGCGTGCAAAGCTCGCTGGTGATGCACCCGATCTACGCCTACGGCACCGATGCCCAGCGCGATACCTACCTGCCCAAGCTGGCCAGTGGCGAATGGGTGGGCTGCTTTGGCCTGACCGAACCGGACGCTGGCTCGGACCCGGCGGGGATGAAAACCCGCGCGCGCAAAGTAGACGGCGGCTGGACGCTGAACGGCAGCAAGATGTGGATCACCAACAGCCCGATTGCCGATGTGTGCGTGGTGTGGGCCAAGGACGACGAAGGCGAAATCCGTGGCTTTATTCTGGATCGCGGCATGCCGGGCCTGAGCACGCCGAAGATTCATGGCAAGTTCTCGCTGCGTGCGTCGATCACCGGCGAAATCGTCATGGACAATGTGTTTGTGCCGGACGACCACCTGCTGCCCAATGTCAAAGGTCTGAAAGGCCCGTTCGGCTGCCTGAACAAGGCCCGCTACGGCATTGCCTGGGGGGCCATGGGCTCGGCGGAATTCTGCTGGCACGCTGCCCGCCAGTACACGCTGGACCGCAAGCAATTCAACCGCCCGCTGGCCGCCACCCAATTGGTGCAACTGAAGCTGGCCAATATGCAAACCGAAATCACCCTGGGCCTGCAAGCCGCGCTGCGCGTGGGTCGGCTGATGGACGAAGGCCAGGCCGCGCCGGAAATGATCAGCCTGATCAAGCGCAATAACTGCGGCAAGGCGCTGGACATCGCCCGCGTCAGCCGCGACATGCACGGCGGCAATGGCATTGCCGACGAATTCCACGTGATTCGCCATGTGATGAACCTGGAAGCGGTCAACACCTACGAAGGCACCCACGATGTGCATGCGCTGATTTTGGGTCGGGCGCAAACCGGCATCCAGGCATTTGGCTAAGCGCCGCTTACACAACCTGCCTGGCGTTGTTGTATGGCGTCGGCAGGCCGATACCCGACGTCCAGCTGCCCTCACGCCGTCGGGCGTCAGCAAGATCATGCGCGGTCGAGGGGGCTCTCACCCCTCCATCACTTTGCCCGGCCCTGTTCAGGACCGGGCGTTTTTTATCGGCCCCTGCTGATGGCTGGGCGCGGGCCGGCAAGGAGTCAATATGAGCGGAGCATTAGACGGCATCAAGGTGCTGGATTTGTCGCGGGTGCTGGCCGGGCCTTGGGCCAGCCAGTTGCTGGCCGATCTGGGGGCCACGGTCATCAAGGTGGAAAAACCCGGTGCCGGTGACGACACCCGCCACTGGGGCCCGCCCAATCTGCCCGATGGCACTGCCGGGTATTTTTTGGCGGCCAACCGGGGCAAGCAGTCGATCACCGTGGATATCACCCAGCCGGAAGGGCGGGCGATTGTGCAGCAACTGGCCGCCGAAGCCGATGTGTTGCTGGAAAACTACAAAGTGGGCGGCCTGAAAAAATACGGGCTGGATTACCCCACGCTCAAGGCGATCAACCCGCGCCTGGTGTATTGCTCAATCACCGGCTTTGGCCAGACCGGCCCCTACGCCAGCCGCCCCGGCTATGACTATATCGTGCAGGGCATGAGCGGGCTGATGAGCATCACTGGCCCGGCTGATGGCGAACCGCACAAGGTGGGCGTGGCCGTGACCGACCTATTCACCGGCCTGTACGCCAGCAATGCGATTTGTGCCGCGCTGCTGGCGCGCGAGCGCAGCGGCGAAGGCCAGGCGATTGATCTGGCGTTGTTTGACTGCGCGTTGGCCATGCTGGCCAATGTGAACATGAACTGGCTGATTGGCGGGGACGTGCCGCCGCGCCTGGGCAATGCCCACCCGAATATCGTGCCGTATCAGGTATTTGCCACCTCTGACGGCCATTTTATTCTGGCTTGCGGCAACGATAGCCAGTTTGCCCGCATTGCCGAGCTGTGCGGCCATGCCGAATGGGCCACCGACCCGCGCTTTGCCCGCAACGCCGACCGGGTGGCGCATCGTGACGCGCTGGTACCGCTGCTGGCCGAGGTGTTTGTCACCCGCACCCGCGACGACTGGCTGGCGGCGCTGGACGCGGCTGGCGTGCCCAATGGCCCGATCAATACCGTGGATCAGGCGTTTGCCGATCCGCAGATTGTGGCGCGCGGCATGCGGCTGGATTTGCCCGATGCTCAGGGGCTGCCCGTGCCGCAGGTGGCGTGCCCGATTCAACTCTCCGGCACGCCAGTGGTGTACCATGCCGCCCCACCCGCCTTGGGGCAGCATACCGAGGCGGTGTTGAAGTCGTTGGGAAAGACGGCAGACGAGGTGGCCCGCCTGCGGGAAAACGGCGTGGTGTAAACGGGCTGAGGGGGAATGGCCCTGGGGGCGGGCATGACAAAAAGTAGGATGCCACGCGCGCCGGGGCGCGCAAACCGGGCAGGCAAACCTACCGCCCCCCTGCGCAGGGGGTAAGCGCGCCCGGTGGCCAGCCCCACCATCCGCACAGGCCTCTGCCCCTTCCCTAACGTCACCAGCAAGCTGTGGCATGCTTGCTGCACGGGGAGCCCGGTTCAAAGATAATTTCAAACGCTTGTTTGACCTACCGGGGATTTGCATGCATGATTCGCGCAACACGCCACATAAAAAAACTGCTGTTGCGGCGGATGACAAGGAGACTGCGGTGGAACGCGAATACATGGAATACGACGTGGTGATCGTGGGGGGCGGCCCGTCCGGCCTGTCTGCGGCGATTCGCCTGAAACAACTGGCCGAACAGCACGGGCGCGAACTCAGCGTCTGCCTGCTGGAAAAAGGCTCGGAAATCGGCGCGCACATTCTGTCTGGGGCGGTGCTGGAGCCCACCGCGCTCAACGAGCTGATTCCCGACTGGAAAGACAAGGGCGCGCCGCTGAATACCCCGGCTGGCGAAGACCGCTTTTTGCATCTGAGCGAAACCGCCGCCACCCGGCTGCCCACCCCGCCGCAAATGAATAACCATGGCAACTACATCATCAGCCTGGGGAATTTCTGCCGCTGGCTGGGCGAGCAGGCCGAAGCGCTGGGGGTGGAAATTTACCCCGGCTTTGCTGCCGCTGAAGTGCTGTACCACGAAGACGGCTCGGTCAAGGGCGTGGCCACGGGCGACATGGGCGTGGGCCGCGATGGCGAGCCGACCGACGCCTATCAGCCGGGCATGGAGCTGTGGGCCAAACAGACGGTGTTTGCCGAAGGCTGTCGCGGTTCGCTGACCAAGACCCTGTTCGAGCGCTTTGACCTGCGCGCCGATTGCGACCCGCAAACCTACGGCATTGGCATCAAGGAGCTGTGGGAAGTCAAACCCGAGCATCACCAGCCGGGCAGCATCACCCACACCACTGGCTGGCCGATGGACAGCAAAACCTACGGCGGCTCGTTTTTGTATCACCTGGAAAACAATCAGGTGGTGGTGGGCTTTGTGATTGGCCTGGACTACGACAACCCGCACCTGAGCCCCTACGACGAATTCCAGCGCTTCAAGACCCACCCGGCGATTCGCCCGGTGTTTGAAGGCGGACGGCGCATCAGCTACGGCGCGCGCGCGCTGTCTGAAGGCGGCATCCAGAGTCTGCCCAAGCTCACCTTCCCTGGCGGCTGCCTGGTGGGCGACACGGCGGGCTTTCTGAATGTGCCCAAGATCAAGGGCACGCACACGGCAATGAAATCCGGCATGCTGGCTGCCGAAGCGATTTTTGCCGCGCTGGGCGAAGACACCCCGGCGCGGGAAATGACCGCCTACCCGACCGCCTTCCGTCATAGCTGGCTGTTTGACGAACTGTGGCGCGTGCGCAACATTCGCCCGTCGTTCCACTGGGGCTTCTGGCCGGCGCTGGTGTACTCGGCGCTGGACACCTATGTGTTCAAGGGCAATGCGCCGTGGACCCTGCGCCACAAGCGCCCGGACCATGTCTGCCTGAAGCCGGCGGCGGACATGCCCAGGATTCAGTACCCGAAACCCGATGGCGTGCTGACCTTCGACAAGCTGTCCAGCGTGTTCATTTCCAACACCAACCACAGCGAAGACCAGCCCATTCATCTGCGGCTGAAAGACGCCAGCGTGCCGATTGCGTTGAACCTGGCCCGTTACGATGCCCCCGAGCAGCGTTACTGTCCGGCGGGCGTGTATGAAATTGTCCGCGAAGGCGACGCCGCGCCGCGTTTGCAGATCAATGCGCAAAACTGCGTACACTGCAAAACCTGTGACATCAAGGATCCCAGCCAGAACATCAACTGGACCACACCAGAAGGTGGGGGCGGGCCGAACTACCCTAATATGTAAGTGATGTCAGCGGTGGCGGCCCGGATCGGGCACACCGCGTGGTGCAAACGGGGCGCTTGTTGAGCAAAGCGCCCCGTTTTTTTGCGGCGGCTGGCTGGCCATATTGCGCTGCACTGTCACCATCCTGCCATATTGTGGCAGGAATACAACATAGCGGTATTTTGCATAGTATCTTTTAAAATCATGTATTTAGGTGTTTTTTTGCCAGAAATTCCGCAGTGCGGAAATCGGTAAAAAGGGCTTTGTTTGTATTTTCACAACGCCAGCGACTATATTCGCCTCCATGACGTCGCCGTCAATGCGCGATGCACAGATGTTCTTTATTGGGCGGCCAGGCCGTGTCCAACTGAACCTTTGACTGACTTGAAAAGGATTTTGCAATGAAAAAACTGATCGCTCTGGCAGTTGCTGCCCTGCCGATGGCCGCCATGGCCGACGTGACCCTGTACGGTACCATCGAAGCCAGCATCGAAAACGGTAAGTCCCTGAGCTACAGCGGCGGCGCCGCCAAGTCGACCACCCGCATCGACGACACCGGCTCCCTGATCGGCTTCAAGGGCAGCGAAAACCTGGGCAACGGCCTGAAGGCTATCTGGCAAGTTGAGCAAGCCCTGTCGATCGACGGCACCACCGTCAACGCCAGCAACGCCTGGGCCACCCGCGACAGCTTCGTGGGCCTGACCGGCAACTTCGGTACCGTGCGTCTGGGTAAGCTGAGCTCCTACCTGAACTCCGACATGGAAAAGTATGACGCGTGGATCTACGGCGTTGGCGTGAACGGTGCTACCGTGACCTCCGCCAACACCCTGGACACCCGTTACAACAACTCCATCCGTTACGACAGCCCGAGCCTGAACGGCTTCAAGGTGGCTGCTCAGTACGGCTTTGACGAAACCCGCACCACCGTGAAGGGCAACCGCGCCAACAAGGCCGTGTGGAGCCTGGGCGCTGGCTACGAAAACGCTGGCTACTACGCTGACATCGGCTACGTGTCCTTCCAAGACACCGACGCTTCCGCTTCCAAGGACGGCAACTACTGGCGTCTGGAAGGTGGCTACAACGCCAACAACCTGCTGGTTGCCCTGGCTTACGGCCAATCCAAGCTGTACAGCGGCGCAGCTGACGCCACCAAGGCTAAGGAAGCTGCTCTGACCGTGGGTTACACCATGGGCGCCCTGACCCCGAAGTTCACCTACGCTCACGTGTGGGACACCAAGGTTAACGGCACCAAGGCTGACGACGGCATCAACCAGTACGTGATTGGTGTGGACTACGCTCTGTCCAAGCGCACCACCGCTTACACCTCCTTTGGCTACGTCAAGCACGACAACATCATCGTTGCCGGCACCGACGAGCGCAAGGAACGCACCCTGGCCGTGGGCGTGCAACACAAGTTCTAATTCAGGCGTGTCCTGATGTGAATGAAAAAAGACGACTTCGGTCGTCTTTTTTCATGGTCTGGCGCGGTCAGGCCGGCCAGGCGTCGTGTTGCAGGATTTTCATCCACAACACGGCAGCGCGCTGGCATACTGTGCGTCGTATCGTTTTTGTGGGCTGACTTTCTTGGACGACATTCCCTTATCCGGACTCATCGGCATTCTGATAGTCCTGTTGCTGATCTCGGCGTTTTTCTCCATGTCGGAAACCGGCATGATGGCGGTCAACCGCTACCGGCTGAAAAACCGCGCCGCCCAGGGCCACACTGGTGCCCGGCTGGCGCAAAAGCTGCTGGAACAAACCGACAAGCTGCTTGGCGTGATTCTGCTGGGCAACAACTTTGTCAACTCCGCCTCGGCCTCACTGGCCACGGTGATCACCTTTCGCCTGTTCGGCCAAAACGAAGCCGCACTGGGCCTGGCCACTGTCGCCGTCACCTTTGCCATCCTGATTGTTTCCGAAGCCACCCCCAAGGTGATTGCCGCCACCCGTCCCGATCAAGTGGCTGTGGTGGCCAGCTATCCGCTGACCGTGCTGCTCAAGCTGTGTTACCCGATCGTGTGGTTCGTCAATCTGTTCGTCAAGGGGGCGATTCGCCTGCTGCGGGTGCAGCCACAACCGGAAACCACGGTGTTGACGCCAGAAGAACTGCGCGTGCTGGTGCTGGAGTCTGGCCAGTTTATTGCCAAGAAACACCGCACCATGCTCCTCAATCTGTTTGAGCTGGAAAACTTCACCGTTGACGATGTGATGATTCCACGCAAACAGCTGGAAATGATCGACCTGGACGCGCCGATTGAACAAATCCGCGAACAGCTGATGACCTGCCACCATACCCGCCTGCCGGTGTACCGCAGCGGCTACGACAATGTGGTGGGCTTTCTGCATGTGCGCAAAGTGCTGCACCTGGCCACCGAAGACATTACCGTCGAGCGCTTGCTCAGCATTCTGCGCCCGCCCTACTTTGTGCCCGCCGGTACCCCGCTGTTTACCCAGTTGCAAAACTTTCAGGAAAACCAGCGGCGGATTGCCATCATTGTCGATGAATACGGCGAAATGATGGGCCTGACCACACTGGAAGACATTCTGGAACAAGTGGTGGGGGAGTTCACCACCCATGCGCCAGGGCAAAACCCACTGGCCCAGCGCCAGGATGACGGCAGTGTGCTGGTGGACGGCAGCATGAGCGTGCGCGATCTGGTTAAATTAATGGAAGTCAATTTCGACCTGGACGGCCCGAAAACCGTCAATGGCCTGATTGTCGAGTATTTCCAGGACATTCCCGAGCCGGGCACCTGTTTCCGCCTGTCGGGCTGCGTGTTTGAAGTGCTGCAAACCCAGGAGCGCGGCGTCAAGCGTGTGCGCATCCTGCCGCCGCATTGATGCCGGCAGCACTGCCCGACAGCGTATGGCTGCCCGCGCTGGCCCTGCTGGGCCTGGTGCTGGGCAGTTTTCTTTCCGTGCTGGTGGCGCGCGTGCCAGCGCTGCTGGCCGAAGATGCCCATCCCGGCCATGTCCGCCTGCTGGCCCGGCTGAGCTGGCCGCCTTCCCACTGCCCGCACTGCCAGCAGCGTCTGCGCCTGGCCGAACTGCTGCCACTGCTCAGCTGGCTGCGCCAGCGTGGCCGCTGCCGGCATTGCCAGCAGCCAATTGCCTGGCGCTACCCGCTGCTGGAAGCGCTGATGGCGCTGCTCAGCGTGATGCTGGGCAGCCGCTATGGCCTGAGCGCCACCTTTGCCGCCAGCCTGCTATGCTGTGCCACCCTGCTGGCGCTGGCGTGGATCGACGCTGAAACATTCTGGCTGCCCGACTTGCTCACCCTGCCCTTGCTGTGGGCGGGCCTGCTGTTTGCCAGCCTGGCCAGCCCGTGGCAGCTGACTGCGTCGGTATGGGGCGCAGCGGCAGGCTATGCTGGCCTGGCCGGGCTGAACGCCGGCTACCGCGCCTGGCGCGGTCAGCCTGGCCTGGGGGGCGGCGACGCCAAGCTGCTGGCGGCGCTGGGGGCCTGGCATGGTGGGCTGGCGCTGCCCTGGGTGCTCACCCTGGCTGCACTGGGTGGGCTGATCTGGGCGGTGTGTACGGGGCCATTGCGCGCCCGGCGGGCGCTGGCGTTTGGCCCGTTTCTGGCCATGGCCGGCATTGCCCTGTGGCTTTGGCCCTTGCCGCTGTGGCTGGCATGGATGGCATA
>ERZ724523.2149-NODE-2149-length-11325-cov-12.375776_pt1 | contig 11325 bp, 10 predicted proteins | sample MGYA00376056_ERZ724523 | MGnify/ENA primary metagenome ERZ724523 (study PRJEB28724, sample SAMN07190888) | wastewater metagenome | isolation source: influent of sewage treatment plant in Hong Hong | place: USA: Christiansburg, Virginia | collected 2016-03-01 ... | reverse complement strand
GCTCTGGCGGCCTCGCCAGCCACCACCCCCGCCGTCCCCCCTGGGGATAAAAGCCAAGCCCGCAGCAGAGGGCGGGCTTGGTGGGGGGGCAGCACCCCAAAGGCGTGTTAAATCCCTTGGTCAGCAAACAAATTTTTCAGCAGCCGACGAATCAAATTCACCTCAAACGGCTTATCGCAAATGGCCGACACACCCGCCTGTTCCACCGCCGCCAACCGCCCCTCATCACGCTCAGACGACACCATCAAAATCGGCACCGAGGGCTGCATACTCAGGGTGCGAATATGCTGCACCAAGGCTTTGCCGTCCATTTCTGGCATGTTGTAGTCGGTGACCACGAGGTCAAATAGCGTGTTGTTGAGGTGGGGAATCGCCTCGATACCATCGGCGGCTTCGATAATTCGCTCAAAGCCAATGCGGGTCAGCACATTGCGGATATGGTGACGCGCCGTTTTGCTGTCATCCACCAGCAGCACCGTCAGGTCGGCGACTTCCAGTTGAATCTCGGTATTCACATCAGCGCGGTGTTCTTCCGCGTTGATAAAATCGACAGTGTTATTGATGGCGTGGGCAAGCTGGGTGGCGGTAAAGGGCTTAGGCAAAATTGCCATCACCCCTGCTTGGCGCACCGGTTCTAGGTACGAGGTCTTGGTTTCGCTCGAAGCCAGCAAAAACGGGATGTCGCGCCAATTGTGATTTTCGCGCATCTTGTAGACCAAATCGGTACCGGTCATATCGGGCAGGTAGAGCGAGCTAATCACCAAATCGGGCGGAATTACAGGGTTGTCGAGCATAGCCAACACCTCTGCGCCACTGCTAGCAGTCTGAACGTGGTGGCAGCCCATATTGTTCAGCATGGTTTGGATAAGCTTGGCTTGCAGCAGAGAAGGCTCTGCCAAGCAGATAATCAGGTGTTCACGTTCTAGCATGGGGGAGGCTTTCTCAAGCAAAAGGGGCGACAACACCGCCCGTATTAAGTCGGTTGGGGCGTAGGAGAAAATTATGCCACACGCACACGCAGACCGTCCCAGCCAACCCTCACCCCATGTGGACACAATTCCGACAAAGTTTGATATGCCAGCTCATGCGTCATGTGGATTAAGACCGTCTCCGCCGCCCCCACCCGCTGCGCCACCTCGAGTGACTGGTAAAATCCTAAATGCGAGGGATAGGGAGTCATGCGGAGACAATCCAGCAACAGCAGCTCCACCCCTGCCAGCAGAGCGTAGCTGGCTTCGGAAATCGCCGACACATCGGTCAAATAGGCCACCTTGCCGATGCGCCAGCCCAGAATCTCCCAGTTGCCGTGCGAAACCGGAATCGGCTGCACCCCCACCCCACCAAAGGAAAACGCCCCCGCCACGGTATGGGCTTCGAGCACCGGCTTATCCCAATGCGTACCAGGCGGCAGCAGGGTGTAGCCAAAGCGGCTACGGATGTTTTCCATCATCAGGGCATTGCCAAACAGCGGAATCACCCCCCGCTTGGCGTAGCAAAATGCCCGCAAATCGTCGATGCCGTTGAGGTGATCCGCGTGGGGGTGGGTGTAGAGCACCGCATCAATCTGGGTAATGCCTTCGCGCAGGGCTTGTTGGCGCAGGTCGGGGCTGGTGTCTATCAGCAGGTTCAGCCCATTGACCCGCACCACGCTGGAAGCACGGGTGCGGCGGTCTTTGGGATGGGGGGAGGTACACGTCGGGCAGCCACAGCCAATGGCGGGGGTGCCGGAGCTAGAGCCGCAGCCCAGTACGATGACTTCAATATCCACAAAACACCTTGTTCAAATCGTTAGAGTCTGCTCAAAGCCTTTTTGAAAGCAGAAGCTTGGTCGGGCGAAAACCCTGCTGACGCACTTCGCTTGGCCGTGATGCGCCGCCGCTGGCGGCAACGGGGTTGGGCTGTGACCTCGCCACGGGTGGCAGCGGGACTTGGTTTTATTCCCCCCCCGCTGACCTACACCCCGTGCGGCACCTTGCTAAACAGCCGAAAGAAATTGGCTGTAGTGGCCTCGGCGAGGGTGGCAAACGGCACGCCACGCAGGTCGGCGATATGCTCGGCGACGTGGCGGACAAAAGCAGGCTCGTTGGTTTTGCCACGGTGCGGCATGGGCGCGAGGTAGGGCGCATCGGTTTCAACCAGCAGCCGGTCTAGCGGCACACGCCGCGCCACGTCCTTTACCACCGCCGCGTTTTTAAACGTCACGATGCCAGACAGCGAAATATAAAAGCCCAAATCCAAGGCCGCCTGCGCAACTGTCCAATCTTCGGTAAAGCAGTGCATCACCCCGCCCACCTCCGCCGCGCCTTCTTCACGCAGAATCGCCAAAGTATCTTCGGCGGCTTCGCGGGTGTGGACAATCAGCGGCAAGCCGGTTTGCCGTGCCGCCTGAATATGCAGCCGGAAGCGGTCGCGCTGCCACGTCAGCTCGCCTTTGTGCCAATGGTAATCCAGCCCTGTTTCGCCTATCCCCACGACTTTGGGATGGGCAGCCGCCGCCAACAAGTCTTCTAGGCTAAATTCCGGCACGGTTTGCTCGTCAGGATGCACCCCGACGGTGGCGTAAAAGTTATCAAACTGCTCGGCCAGTGCCAGCACTTCGGGGTAGCGCGGCGCATTCACCGAAATCACCAAGGCATGGGTCACGTCTGCGGCGGCCATATTGGCGCGGATGTCGTCGATACGGTTGGCGAGGTCAGGAAAATTCAGATGGCAGTGGGAATCTATCAGCATGGGGGTCTCAGGCAGGGCAAGGTCGTCAGAACCTGTTCACAGGGAGGGGTGTTTGTGGCGTATTTTAGGCGGGAAACAGGTTGTTGCCCAACGCCGTGCCCAAAACCATCGCGCGGAAGGGAATGAAAGCGGTGGCGGCTTGGCTGACCTGTCGTTTGCTAGGTCGTAAACAGCTTCTACGGGCGGTGGGGCGTGGTTTTTTGGCAGCATGGGCAGGTTGTATTTGTGCCTTGCGCCGCTTCGATTGGGGCATCGTCTTGGCACGCTGCTAGCTTATCGAGCAATAAACTGATGATTTTTTGCTGAATATCAATCAGCTTTTTATGCTTGTATTGTGAGCAAGATTGCTTACTCACGCCTAGGCGAAACGCGAGCTCGGCATCAAGCCGGTCTCCTGTTAATTTCTTCAGCTTCTCAAGGATTTGCTCGGTGGTATAGGGGGACATGGGTAAATAAATTATTTACAATGGTAAAGGATTCGTTTACTATACGCCGCATTGAAAAAGAATGCGATGGGCAATGCTTGATGCGCCACGCATTCAACTATTTAGGGAAATTGGGATTTTATGCCGCACACCGCAGCATTGGCACTTATGCCGTTGGCCGAGAAATATGCACCAGAAGGAACCCAGCCCCTTGCGCTGGTGTATCAGTGGCTGCATGCACTGGCAAACAATACCCAGCCTTACGCATGGGCAGAAGGGGTTGATTGTCAAGTGTTGATTAACACCTTGGCGGGTTCGGATTTGTTATTTGACCTAAACAGCCTTTGCGAAAGAATAAAAAATGGATTTCCGATAAATCCACCTTCCCAAGGATGTTTCCGATTTATCGATCTTTTTGCTGGGATTGGCGGGATGCGTATTGGTTTTCAGAATGCGGGCGGCGTATGTGTATTTTCGTCAGAGTTTGAAAAAAATGCACAGGAAACCTATTTTAAAAACCACGGAGACTTCCCCTTTGGGGATATTACACAAATCCCAGAAAAGCATATCCCTGACCATGATGTCTTGATTGCAGGCTTCCCTTGCCAGCCCTTTTCTCATGCCGGACTCAAGCGAGGCATTGATGATATACGTGGCACGTTGTTTTACGATATTGCAAGAATTTTGCAAGCAAAGCGGCCAAGGTTTGCGCTTCTTGAAAACGTAAAGGGCTTAATTAGCCACGACAAGGGATATACCCTTCAGGTCATCCTTAGAACACTGACGGCGATTGGCTATCGCTGCAATATTCCGATGGAAGTTATTGAGCGCGGTACGCCAAAGGCCATACAAGATTTCGCAAAAAAAATGGTGCTTAAATCATGTGATTTTGGCGTACCACAAAACCGACAGCGAATTTATATTGTGCTATGGCTTGAGGGCTTGATTGAGTCATTTAGCTACCCCAGCCCTACTGGGGCAACAACAAGGGTAGGCAATATTTTAGAACGTAACCCTGATCCTAAATACACGCTTTCTGACCGACTATGGGAAGGGCATCAGCGTAGAAAATTGCAAAACACCATCAATGGAAAAGGGTTTGGATTTGGGCTGGTAACGCCATCTTCTGAATACACAAACACAATATCTGCACGGTATTATAAGGATGGTAGCGAGATATTGATTGACCTATGCGATGGAAAAAATCCTAGAAAATTAACAGAACGAGAAGCCGCCCGCCTCCAAGGCTTTCCTGACGAATTTGTGCTAAGCAAGTCAACGGTGCAAGCGTACAAACAATTTGGCAACAGCATCTCTGTTCCTGTTATTCATGCCATTGCCGAAAAAATAGCCCGATTTTTTTAGGGCAGTATTAGCAATGGCGCGTGGTTACATATTTTTCCAATTCAGCATTATTGGCACGCCAGTTCGCGTAGGGTCTCGCATTACCTTGATGCATCCCTGAATCAAAAAACACAACCCCACGCCTCACCAAGTCAACAAAAAATAGGTAATCAAATGGATCGTAAAAAACAATCTCATGGTAAAAGCCATTTTTGTCTTTTAGGCACTTAAACCACCCTTTTTGATTGAATTTATCCTCCACCTTTTTCTTTAATTTGAAATTTGACCACGTTGCCAAAACAAAATCATCAAGCTGTAGTTCGGTGGGGATTCGCGTAGATTTGTCGGGGCGCAAATCGTAAGAATGGCTATATATTGCATGAATATTCAGCAGCTCATCTATCACGAGCATCTGCCCAAACCTATTAAATTGATTTATTTTTGGCACGGGCTCACCAGACCAAGAATAGCGGTTATCTTTTTCTGGGTTTGGCTTGCCAAAAACAAAAAGAAACTCCTCTCTCGTCATCAATTTAGGCTTTTTAAATACAGCAATATCTGGCGACCAATCCCCAAATGATGTTTTAGAGGTGGTGTCGTTTTTCATTTCATAACCCAATATATCGGGTGCATTGTGGTTGTTCGCTGCAATGCCCATCTGCCGCTCTAGCCAATGCCCACCCCGCCCATCATGACAAGGGTTTTCAGCATCTGTCTCCTCTTTTTTGCCCTGCACATTGTTTCTAAAAACAGCAATGATTTTTTCTTTCGGGCTCAACATAACAAATTCCTTTCTTAAGCCAATAACCGGCTTTGTTGCACAAACCCCTCTCAGCTTGAGTTTCCCCTTACCCCAAGCGGACTTAGGCCACGCAGACCATCACGGGCGTGCCGAGGTGGGTGAAGCGATTGAGCAGTGCGGCACGGACTTGCAGCTCGGCCACCTGTCGGTCAAAGTCTCGCGCCATCACGCACTTCACCAAGCAGCTTGAAGCAATGCACCTTGGTTTCCACCAAGCTCCGTCGGTGGTCGTTGCGCCACCTCTTCCAGACCCTTTGCCCCAGATAACGCGTTGCCCGAAATATCTGATTACGCGCCTTGGCGCCAGCGGTATTTTCTTTCCAAGGCCGCTCACCGCAGTAATAACTTCGTCATCTGGAATCTGCGCAAGCAATTCTGGCAACATGGGCGCATCGCCAATCGCACGGCTGGTCACCGCAATGGCACGAATTCCCAAGGTTTCGGCATCCATTCCGATGTGCACCTTGCGCCATTGCCGACGATAGTCAGCACCCTACTTTTTGCGCTTCCACTCGCCCTCGCCCAGCATCTTGATGCCCGTGCTATCGACCAGTAGGTGTAACCCCTCGCGACTGGCTCGATTAAGGCATCACGACGGTCAGCGTTTTTTGTCGGCGGGACACGGTACTGAAGTCTGGAGCCGGCCAATCCAGACCGGCCTGCCTGAGCAAGCCTTCCACCATGCCCTATCTTTGTCGATCGAAATCAGCAAGGGACCACGCGACTTCAGGGCCGCGTTATAGGCGTTCCAGTTGCTTGTACGGTACTTTGGGGCTTCAGGATTAGGCATCAGAATCCGTCGGGTGTGTTCGGTGTGCCGTATTCAAGCAGCCTTCGTGCCTGATTTGTGCAACAAAGCCATGGTAAGTCCTAAATTTTTGGCAAATTTTGTTTTTCTAATTTGTACATAGGCTGTTAGACCAGTACGTTTTCCTTAAAAACAGCCCACCCCGCAAGGGAATGGGCTGTTTTTACATCAAGGGCACCGCGTGGTTTAGTCTGACAAATGCGGCAAGGTTGGTAGCGGTTTCTTTAGTTTTGCAGATAGACCAATTTTAATAAGAACCTAAAAATTAGTGCGCAGATAAGCCTACTAGGCTCTGTTTTTTAGGGGTCTTTCTGGTATGGTTAAGTGGGGTGGGTCATCAAATAGGCAGGTGCTAATTGCACCTGCTTGGATGTATTCCGTGATGCCTTTTGCAACAAATAGCCCTAGATTGACAGGTACAGCATTGCCTATCATTTGCTCTAAATTTGTTTTTGTTCCTTGAAATAAAAACTCTCTTGGGAAGGTCTGTAAATAGCTGCGCTCAATGGTAGAAAGAGGCCTGACTGTATCAAGACAGATTCCTTCTGGGTCGCATGTATTTAATTTATATCCCTTTGGTACTGGGCGATTAACGCCTCTGATGGTTGGGCTTGGCTCATCAATGGTGAATACTCCTCGCCTATTGTAGTTGCGTGGATGACGGTAGTAATGCTCAATTCCAAGCGTTTCCCCAAGATAGTCTCTTACCGTCATGGCTTTATTTGATAGATTTTTTCTGAAAATTTCTGTGAGCTGATGGTGTGAATCTCCTAGTTGCCCAATCAAAAAAAATCGTGTTCGTGCTTGTGGTACATGGCACAGTGATGCATCCAAAATAACAGGAGTTAGACCGTAGCCAGATTTTTTGAATTGGTCAATGACATATTGAAGTATGGGGCTTTTTTTGATTTGCTCCACATTTTCCATTACAAACCATCGCGGTCTAATTGAGCAGACAATGTTTGCAAAATGATAAGTCATATCGGCTCGCCCTTGCGTAATATCACGCTTTCCTGCGCTAGAAAAATCTTGGCAGGGTGGTCCGCCCATAATAAGGTCGGGGGCGTAGCAGGCTATTTTTTCTATAGATGCCGTTTCTTCAGACAAATCTTGCTTGTGAATAGGGTGCGAAAAATTGTTTTGATATACCGTAATAGCGGCATCCCAATATTCAAAAGCTGCAGCAACTTCAAACCCTGCTTTTTCAAACCCTAGTGACAGTCCACCACATCCAGAAAACAAATCAACGCACCTCATAGAAATAAGTCCGGTGAGTTAAATAAAATGGCATCAAATCGTCTTTCTGGGCTTAACAAATATTGCCCCCCTCCTAAGATTATGTGCTTTATCTCTTCTTTTTTGATGATAGGCATGGTAAGTCTGTTGCAAGTCATAAATTTATTTGTGATGTTGCCAGAAGATGCAAATGCCTTGTCATTTTTTGTATTAAAAGAGAGGGTGTCAATGATTTTTTCGTGGCTAAACTTCCCGTTAAGTTTGATGTCTAGCAGCATTTTATATAGCCAGATGGCTGTTCTAGTTTGTCTGGTGACGGCTGGTGCATTGCTGTTTTTATTTGCAATGCTTGCGATGAAATTGACAAAGCCTGCATCACTCCAGACGAAAATATCTAGGCAATTTTGACTCAGTTCAGGTGTTTTTCCTTTTGTTTTCCAGATTGGCTGTAGTAGAAAAGGTTTTTGATTTTCCTCTATTTTTTTGGATAGATTTTCTATCGCAGAGATTATCTCACCTATTTTTTTCAGTACTTGTGATGCTTCCGTCCAGTCAGAGATTTCGATTGTGGGCAATAGTGTATGTAATGTTTTGCCTAAATTGAGTGCGATGCTACAGGCCAGATAGACAATGCTATCTGGTCGGACAACGATCTCACTGCCGTAAAGAGTGTCGTTTTGATCACATGTTGTGTTATCTGGTAGTGCTGTAAGCTTTATTTCTAATCCGGCAAGGCACTCACCTGTACTTTCTCGTTGAATCACCAAGTCCGTTCTCGGCAATGTTCCGAAAACGTATTTTTGGTAGGGAGTGTGCTGAGATTCGAACGCAAAATAAATATCTTTGTTTGTGGGGTGAATACCAAATACTTTTGCTATGTTTATTTCGCCAATAAAGAATTTTTCTTTGTTTATGGATAGATAATTTGCTTTTAATTTTTTACTGGACAAGTAACAGCAGAGGGCGGCAGGAAAAGATGAGTTAAATTGATTTTTCCCCCACGTTTCTTTTTGGCTGAAGTCGCGGTTTGTTTTTTTGAGACCAAATAGTCTTGGGTATGAATTTTCCATTGTTACCTTTACTGAAAAAATAACGTGCCTTAAAAACAGCCCACCCCGCAAGGGAATGGGCTGTTTTTACATCAAGGACACCGGGCGGTTTAGTCTGACAAATGCGGCAAGGCCAAATAGGCTGTAGATTGCATTTCGGTCAGGCGGCTGGCGGTGCGGAAGAACTCGCTGGACTGCGTGCCCTCGGTATACAGCGTTTCCGCTTCTACCTCTGCCGAAATAATCAGCTTCACCCGATGGTCGTAAAACACATCGACCAACCACGTAAATCGGCGGGCTTGGCTCGACTGGTATTCCGTCAGCTTGGGGATGTCCGACACAAAGACCGTGTGATACTCGCGGGCAATTTCCAAGTAATCGGTTTGTGCCCGAGGCCCATCGCAAATCTCGGTGAAATCAAACCAAATCACCCCTGGCGCGTGGCGAACCGTATGGATGCGGCGGTCGAGTACCACAATGCCGTTAGAGCGGGCCTCGCCGCCCACCGCCAAGCGGTCAAACAGCGCGTCCATCTTGGGGCGGCTGTCGGCCAAGGGCGTGATAAACAGCGGCTCGCGGGTCAGCTCCCGCAGACGGTAATCATTGCCGCCATCCACATTCACCACCGTCAAGCGGCGGTTAAGCAGCGCAATCGCCGGCATAAAATTACTGCGCTGCAAGCCGTTGGGGTAAAGCGCGTCGGGCGGATAGTTCGAGGTCAGCACGCAAATTACGCCACGGTCGAACAGCTCCTTCATCAGCCGCCCCAGAATCATCGCATCGGCAATGTCCGACACATGAAACTCGTCAAAGCACAGCAGCCGCACCTTTTGCGCGATACGCTCAGCAACCGTCACCAAAGGGTCGGCCTCGTTGACCAGCGTGGCGAGTTCTTGGTGGATTTCCATCATAAAGTGGTGAAAGTGAATGCGCCGCTTACGCTTGAACGGCACGCAAGCATAAAACGCATCCATTAAAAAGCTCTTGCCACGCCCCACGCCGCCCCAAAAATACAGGCCATCGGGGACTTGCGGATTGCGGAGTGATTTACCCAAAAAGCGGGTGCGTTGCTTTTGGAACGCCAGCAGCTTGTGATACAGCGTTTCGAGATGCCCAATCGCCATCGCTTGGGCTTCGTCACGGATAAAGCCGGGTTTATCGGCTTGCGCCGCGTACCATGCTTGGGGCGATTGCGCCGCGTTTTTGTCGGGAGAAAAAGCGTGTTGGGACATGGCTTACAGCACCATCACGCCGTCCGCCTCAATCATCGCCCCACGCGGCAAAGCGGCAACTTGCACGGCGGCACGGGCGGGGTAAGGGGCAGTAAAATATTGCGCCATGATTTCGTTCACCTTCGCAAAGTGCGCGAGGTCGGTCATAAACACGTTCAGCTTCACCAGCTGGTCAAAGCTGCCCCCTGCGGCCTCGCACACCGCACGGAGGTTTTGAAACATCTGGTGGATTTGCGCATCAATGCCTTCGACCAACTGCATGGTGTCGGGATTCAGCGGGATTTGTCCCGACAAATACACCGTGCCATTCACGTTGACCGCTTGGGAATACACGCCAATTGCGGCGGGGGCGGCATCGGTATGGATGATGGTTTTGGACATGTGCAATTCCTTTTAGTCGGGTTAGTCGGGTAGAAACAACGTCAGCGTATCGTTTAAAAAGCGTTGCCCCAGCAGCGTGGGGCGCACCATCAGGGTATCGCACACAATCAGCCCGCGTTGTTCGGCAAGGTTGAGTGCCGCGAGTGCCGCCGTCAGCGGCAGCCCTGTGCGTTCGCTAAACAAGGTCAGCGGAAAGCCGCCGGTTAAGCGCAGGGCGTTCATCATAAACTCAAACGGCAACGCCGTGGCCGCCAGCACCTGCTCGCTGTGTACCGGCTGCCCAGCGGCCACCGCCTGCAAATACGCCGCCGGTTGCTTAGGGCGCATCTGTCGAATAATCCGGTCATGGAATGACAGCTTGCTGTGTGCCCCCGCGCCTATCCCCAAATAATCGCCAAATTGCCAGTAGTTCAGATTGTGCTGGGCAGCGTGTCCGGCACGGGCAAAGGCCGAGGTTTCGTAGTGCTCAAAGCCCGCCTCGCCCAGCCGCACCTCGATGGCTTCTTGCATATCGGCAGATAGGTCGTCATCCGGCAGATTAGGCGGCGGCGTGACCGCAAACTGGGTGTTGGGCTCTAGGGTCAGGTGATACGCCGACAAGTGCGTGGGCGACAGGGACAACGCAACGTCCACATCGGCCAAGGCCTGCGCCAAGGTCTGGGCGGGCAGGGCATACATCAAATCAAGGTTAAACGTCTCAAAGTGGCGATGGGCGATGTCCGCTGCCCGTCGTGCCTCGTCCGCCGAGTGGATGCGCCCCAGTGCCGCCAAGTGGCTAGGCGAAAAGCTCTGCACCCCAATCGACAGCCGGTTAATGCCCGCCGCACGGTAATCGCGGAACTGCTGGGCTTCTACCGTGCCAGGGTTGGCTTCTAGGGTGATTTCGGCATCCGGCAACAGATTAAGGCGGGCATCCAAAGCGCGGAGCAAGCGGTCCAGTGCCGCCGCCGAAAACAAGCTCGGCGTGCCGCCACCCATAAAAATAGTGCTGACCCGCCGCCCCCAAATCAGCGGCAATGCGGCCTCCACATCGGCAATCAGCGCGTCGATATAGCCCGCCTCGTCAAAGCCGCTGCGGGGCTGGTGGGAGTTAAAGTCGCAGTAGGGGCATTTGCGCACGCACCATGGAAAGTGGATGTAGAGCGACAGCGGCGGCAAGCTCCGTAGCCCGTATTCGTCCCCTCGCCCCAACCCTGTGTCGCCTGCACCTTGCCGTACTAAGCGTACTGTCTGCGGCTTGGCTTCGCGGTTTGGGGCGAGGGGGAGGCTGGCCGATGCTGTGTCGTCTGCACCTTGCTGTGCTGGGGGTACGGTCTGC
>ERZ724523.2147-NODE-2147-length-11329-cov-4.098545_pt1 | contig 11329 bp, 8 predicted proteins | sample MGYA00376056_ERZ724523 | MGnify/ENA primary metagenome ERZ724523 (study PRJEB28724, sample SAMN07190888) | wastewater metagenome | isolation source: influent of sewage treatment plant in Hong Hong | place: USA: Christiansburg, Virginia | collected 2016-03-01 ... | reverse complement strand
CGAAACGGTAGAGAAAGACCTCGGTGCGCACCGTCAGTTTCACATCCTCTTCGAGAACCCCTATGACTTCTCCGTCGATGTAGTATTCTCGTTTCCTCCTATACTCCGTATTATCGAAAAAAAGCCGCTCGTAGCGTTCCTTAAATCGCAGCGTGGACTCCAAAAGTTCTTGAGCCGTCCGTTCGGTGAGGTTGAAGTCCAATTCCAAAGCCTTTTTCATCAAGTGGTCGATGAGAACTTTGAAAGCCGGTGTCGGGCGTAAACCCAAAGCCAGCAGAGTCTTCCCAGAGAAAAAACGCTCACAACGGCTGATCTTCGGCATCATCCGGCGCACCGCTTTCACGATCTCTTTGTGAGCCTTCCCCTCGTCGGTTTCTAAGAAAAGCGGATCGGCGGCGCACCTGTCCGCTTGGACGAACCTGAAAAATCGATTGTGGGCTTTCGGCTCGCGAAAATGCATACTCGCTTCCTTAATCGCGCTTCGCGAGGTCACAGGAACCTGGTGGAACCGGATGATCTTTTCCACGGGATCGACAATTCTCTTCGGCAGCCCCCAATCTTTGGCCGTCTCAAGGAGGAGCTCGACACTCCTCTCCTCCGGGTGATAATTGTCACGGGGCGCGGTTTCTTCATCCGTAGACGATACGCGGGAAAAACCGTCTCGTGTTCCCACGTCGTGGAAAAACCCAGCCCATTTTAGCAAGGGATCGGAGCCGCAGCCAGCGATCACGCGAAGGCTGTGTTCGAAGACGCTCTGGCCAAAATACGGCCGGTCCTCGAGTCTGCGGTCGAGCGGCCCCGTCAGTAAGGGGAAAAGCTCGCGGAACAAACGCGTCTTCTTCAGCTCTCGCAAGGCCTTCACGACATACGGCGAAGAGAACAGTTTTTCGAGTTCTCGCGACACCCGTTCCTTCGCCACCAACCGAACCGTCGGGGCGTGCCGGTGGATCCATTGAAAGGTCAAATCCTCTATCTCGAATCCGAATTCCCCTTGGAATCGGAAAACGCGCACCAAGCGAACCGGATCATCGGTCAGATTCTTTTCCCGTGGACAGCGCAGGATTTTTGCCCGTAAGTCCGACCATCCCCCCGTGGGATCGATCACATCCTCAGGCCGTATCGACCCTTCCCAGTCGGGCTCCTCCTTGAGGATATCAAAGACCCTTTGACAAGAAAGCCCCATCGAATTGATGGTCAAATCCCGACGCGTCAGTTCTTCGTCGATCGTCAGGCCATTGAGGGAGACCAGATCGATGGTCAGACCCTTCCAAAAAAACGTGAGGGTCATCTTCTCTCGATTCGAAAAAAAACCCTTCGCCAACCGTTCGCGGACCGTCTCCATAGGAGAATCGACGGCGATATCGATGTCGATTGCACCTTTATGGTGTCGACGGGACCTTCGACGCATCAACAGGTCGCGGACGTATCCGCCCACGAAGTAAAACGGCCCGATGATCTCCGTCAACGACGAGAGAGAAGCCGAAGAGAGCGGAGTTTTCGGTTCCAAGGGTTCACCTGCTCTTTCGAACGATCGTTTCGAAGTCGAGATCTTTGGTCCTCAGGTTCTCGTCGTGCATCCACCGTTCTTTAACGCGTACGTAGAGCTCCAGTCCCACCTTGCGATCGAAGAGGATTTCAATGTCGCGTTTCGCCGATAGGCGGATCTTCCGAATCATCTCTCCACCCTTCCCGATCAGAATTCCCTTGTGATTGTCACGGCTGACGAAGATCTCCGCGCGGATGGAGAGGCCCGAGGACGGTTTCTCATCGAGGTGTTCGATGTACACCCCCGTTTCGTACGGAATCTCCTTGGAGGTGTACCGGTATATCTTTTCTCGGATCAATTCCGAAACGATAAACCGGATCGGTTTGTCGATCAAGACCTCGGGGTCGTAGAGAAAGTCCCCTTCCGGTAGGCGGATTTTGATCCCTTCCATCAAACGAGCCAAGCCGACACCGGTCGTCGCTGAGGTTTGGTGAGTCTCCGCGAAAGGGCCAAATTCGGCCATATCGGCTAAAACTTTATCGATTTCAGTCGGTCCCGCCAGGTCGATCTTGTTCAGAACGGCAAAGACCGGGGGTTCGATCGATTGTATTTTATCATAAACGTACCGTTCGGCTTCGGTCACCCCGCGAGAGCAGTCGAAGAGCCACAGGACGAGGTCAGACCCCTCCAAAGCGCTTCTCACGGCCTTCGTCATATACTTGCCCAACGGGCCAATGGGCTTGTTTACCCCGGGCGTGTCGGAAAAGATGATCTGTGAGGTGCCGTCGGTGTAGACACAACGGATGTGATGCCACGTCGTCTGCGGTTTATCCGAGACGATCACGACCTTCTGCTGGAAGATCGCGTTGATGAGGCTTGATTTTCCGGTATTCGGTTTTCCGACAAGCGTGACGATTCCTGATCGAATGAGCGCACGTCCTTTCGCGAGACACGATAAATCGTGATTCATAATAAGAAGAAACCCCCTCCACAACCATCTTTCCTTAGTTTCGGGGGTCTATCGCTTTTGAGCGTATTGGAGCAGGAGATGGGACTCGAACCCATAACCTCCGCCTTACCAAGGCGGCGCTCTACCGATTGAAGCTACTCCTGCCAGAACAGCGGAGTTATTTTACCATATAACCGATGCTTCGTCAAGGCCGCGCACGGGGTATAGAGAGAAGCCGAATTCAGGTCCGCCACCATCAGCGACTCTCCCTGAACACCGACACGTCAAGAAAGTGCGTGTCAAGTTATGAGGTGCCATCAAGAAACAAGGCCAGAATCGATCGTGCGATTTGTAGTCCATGCGCAGCATCACGGCGTAAAAAAGACAAAAGGAGGATCGCGAGACTTCGTGAGCTTCCGAAGTCAGCCCGTTGGCTTCCTCGCGATGAGCCTCACACGGTTATCGCGGCGTAAGCGCTTCTTCTTTTCGCGACGGCGCGATACGTTTTTGTACAGGTTCTGAAAAATAGGGTTCGCACGGAGGGCACAGAGAACACAGAGAAAAGATTTTTGGAAACGCCTGGAAACGCCAAACTTTAGTTTGGCATGGTTAAAAAAAAGAGAAAGGCACCAGAGCGGGTCGCGAGACTTCGTGAACTTCCGAAGTCAGCCCTCTGGTTACCCCGCGATAACCTCATACGGGCATCGCGGCGTAAAAAAGAAAAAAGGAAGATCGCGAGACTTCGTGATCTTCCGAAGTCAGCCCGCTGGCTACCCAGCAATGAACCTCTTAGTTAAGTCACCCCATAACTTGGCCCACACCACGTCAATAAACCGACTTGCCTCTTTTTGATAGAATACCGGTCTCGCCCCCGCGCGTTCTCTTCTCAGAAATTTTACCTGCTTCCTGTACAATAGGTGTGACAAAAAAAGACGGGAGAAGGTGTCTCAGATAGTAGGAATACGCGATGTACCGCTAATTTTGGCGCCATTAGCCGGGGTGACGGACTACGCCTTCCGGGAATTGACTCGGACCACCGTCCCCGATTGCGTGGACGGGTTTTACACAGAGATGGTCAGCGTGAAAGGGCTACTGAACAAGAATCGCGGAAGCTTTCGGACTTTGCCGAAATTAGGCGAAAGGGCCGTCATTCAGTTGTTCGGTGCGGATCCTGCGGACTTTCCGAAAGCGATCGAGATCGTTCTCGCCCGCGCCCCGAATGCTGTAGGAATCGACATCAACGCGGCGTGCCCGGTCCGGAAAGTCGTGCGGAACGGCGCAGGAGCCGCATTGGCGAAAGATCTCCCAACCTTGCGCCGTATCTTGGAGGCAGCGGAACCTCCCGCGCACGCTGCCGGACGGCGGCTGACACTGAAAATCCGTAAGGGGTGGGAGGCAAACGTGAACTATCGAGAGGTCATCACGATGGCGATCGGTTGTGGAGTCGACGCGGTCGCACTACACGGTAGAACCGTCGAACAGGGATACTCTGGAACGGCAGACCTGACGGTTTTAGATGAAATACCGCAAGCGGAGTGTTCTCGCGTTCTGTGGAGTGGGGATATCGTTGACCCCCCTTCGCTCGCGAGAGTCGCTCGTTTTCCCATAGCGGGAGTGTTGATCGGGAGGGCTTCCATCGGTAACCCTTGGATTTTCCGAGAGCTGAAGAGCGCGATCCTTGGGAAAGACTACCGCCCGCCCGACGCCCAAGAGCGCGTTTGCGCCATTGAGCGCCACATCGCCTTGATGGAGGGAGAGATGCGCAGAGATAGGATATGCGGCGCCTTTAAGAAGTTCGTTGTCGGCTACACGAAGGGAATACCGATGGCGCGACCCACCCGAAACCGCCTATTGATGTCCACCGAGCTGGATGAACTGTTGAAAGGCCTGTATGCCTTTTTGTACGAAAACGAAACCGCTATCCCGGTGGGGGAAGGATGAACCCCCTACGCATCATCGGTATCGACCCCGGTTACGGGCGCGTAGGCGTCGGTCTGATCGAAGTAGAAGGAAACCGCTACTCCTGGCTTTTCCACCGACTGATCGAAACCCCACGAGAGGCGTCTTTCCCCGAGCGGCTCGCGTTGATCTATTCTGAAATCCGCGCGATCTGCGAGACCCACGAGCCGGATGAAGCCGCGATAGAAAGACTGTTTTTCGTTAAAAACGTCACAACCGCGATGAAGGTCAGCGAAGCACGAGGGGTAATCGAACTGGCGCTGTATCAACACCGGGTATCGATCTTCGAATATACCCCGTTCGAGATCAAGCAATCGGTAACCGGCAACGGGCACGCAGAAAAGGGGCAAGTTCAAAGAACCCTCGGGTTGTTGCTGAACTTGAAAGGCACACTCCATCAAGACGACGCCTCTGACGCGTTAGCCGCGGCCTTTTGTCACGCGAATTCCAGAAAAGTCGCGAAAGGGATTTCGGCCTATCTCAACCCCTCGACCCCTTCGCGACCGGGAGGCCCTCTATGAAATACGTCATCGAATCGATCGATCACCCCCTTTCTGAGGTCTTAGGAAGGCTGGGGATAGCGGAATCAGCCCCCGAGGGGAAGGTTCTGTCGGTCGTACTGACGAAGGCGCAAGTGGTCGTCCGGATCTCCCACAACCCCGACTCCCTAGACGCCGCGCACTTTTCTTTTATGGAAAAAGCCTTTGCCCGGTTCTTCTGCCTCCCCGCCCGGATCGAGACGGTCTTATCCGTTACCGTTCATTCCGAGGACGAGAGGAACGAAGGAGAAGGAGCGCCGACGCTCGAAGCCGAAAGTAGCGAGATCGAGGATCCCGATAGTGCGTCCGTAAGCGTAACTGCCGAAGACCCGTCTGATGTCGAAACCGTTAACGAGCGGACGCCCTCGTCTGTAACCGCCGCTCACGTTCAGTTACACACCCACACGCATCTGAGCGCGATGGACTCGATCTTGTCCGTGGAAGCCTTGGTCGAACGGGCCGCGAAGTCAGGGCAAAAAGCCGTTGGGATAACCGATCACGAGGTCATCCAAGCCTTCCCCGAATTCTATGAACGCTGCCAGGCGCACAAGATCAAGCCCATCTTCGGGATGGAAGGCAACGTGGTCGACCTCACCCCGATCTTGATGAACGTAGAAAAACGTTATCCGGGCACAGAGATTAAATTCCTTCAAGCGGGTTGGGAGACGAAGCCCTTTTGTGTCATCGACTTCGAAACGACCGGTCTGAGCGCCCTTAGCGACGATATTATCGAAATAGGAGCTGTCAAGGTCTTAGAAGGAAAGATCGTCGATTCCTTCCAATCTTTCGTGAAGCCAAACGTGCCGATCAGGGAGACGATCACGCGACTGACCGGCATCACCGAAGAGACCGTTCAAGAAGCGCCAACGCTCGCGCACGTGCTGCCAAAACTCAGAGACTTCATCGGAGACGAGGTGATCGTCGGCCACAATGTGAACTTCGACTATCAGTTCTACCAGCAGGCGTTACAAAAAACCGGTGAGAAGGTCACACACAGCGTAACACTGGACACGCTGGCCCTCGCGCGTTCTCTGTTGAAGATGCCGTCGTACACGTTGGACAAGGTCGCGAAAAAGCTGGCGCTGCGCGAGGAGTCCGGCGAGACGCTCGCCTTTCGCCACCATAGGGCGATAGAAGACGCGCGTGTCACCGGCTTGATTTTGATCGAACTGCTGCAAATGGCGAAAAAAGAGAAACGCTTCTCCTTTGAGGATATTCAAGGCCTCCAAACCGAAATCGAGTTGAACCGCCTGCACGGGGACAGTTTTACGGTCTTTGTCCAGAATAAGCGCGGGCTGAAAAACCTATACCGTCTCGTTTCGATGAGCCATCTGGAGTATTTGGGTAAAGCCCCGCTCATTCCGAAAACCCGTCTCTCGGAGCATCGAACGGGGTTGTTTTTGGGAACGGGCAGCCCGAGCAGCGAGCTATCGAAGGCCTACCGTATGGGAAAGGACCGCGACGAGCTCATAGAAATAGCCCGGTTCTACGATTTCATAGAAATTATGCCTGCCGACGCGTACACCGATTTAGAGGAAGGACTCAACGCGACGATCCTGAAAGAGATGTACGCGCGTTTTTATGAGATAGGGCGTGAGATCGGGTTACCGGCGCTTTTCACCGGGAACGTCCATTATCTGGATCCGCAGGATCATAAAGCGTGGAGCGTGCTCAAGATAAGCGATATGGCGATCCGCCGAAGGGGACAGCAATTCCCCCCATCGCTCTTTGACGACGTTAAGCTCCACTACCGAACAACGGAAGAGCTTCTGAGTTGCGCTGAAGAGATGTTGGGAGACGCGCAGAAAGCGCAAGAAGTCGTGATCCACAACCCGGCGCAGCTCGCGGACCAGATAGAATGGATACAGCCGATCACACGGACACTCCATCCGCCGATCATCGAGGGAGCCGAGGAAGAGATCAAAACTTTAACGATGAACAATATGCGCGCCGTCTACGGGAACGAGCCTCCGGAACAGATTACGGAGCGGGTCAAGCGAGAGTTGGACGCGATCATCGGAAACGGTTACGCCGTGCTCTACCTCATCGCCCAGAAGATCGTCGCCCAGTCACTCAAAGACGGGTACTTGGTGGGATCGCGGGGTTCGGTCGGCTCCTCTCTCGTCGCGCATTTGTTGGAAATCACCGAAGTGAACCCGATGCCCCCGCACCTGGTCTGTCCCTACTGCCATCACTGTTGCTTTTCGGAGGACCCGTCCATCACATCCGGATACGATCTGCCCGATTCTTTCTGCCCGCAATGTGGCAAGAAGATGAGAAAGCACGGTCAAACGATCCCCTTCGAAACCTTTATGGGACTCAAAGGAAACAAGGTGCCGGATATCGACCTCAACTTTTCGGGGGAATACCAATCGAAAGCGCACAGGTTCATCGAAGAGCTGTTTGGCGCCGAACACGTCTTTCGTGCCGGCACGATCAGCACGCTTGCGGAAAAGACCGCGTTTGGCTACGTGCTGAGATATGAGGAAGCGACGGGAGTCTCCTTGGGCGAAGCCGAAAAGGAACGGCTTGCCAAGTCCATCGCCGGCGTGAAACGCACCACGGGGCAGCACCCCGGTGGGTTGATGATCGTGCCAAAAAACTACGAAGTCTACGACTTCACGCCGGTCCAGCATCCGGCGAACGATCGGCACACGGAGATTAAAACCACCCACTTCGATTACAACTCCATCCACGAAGACCTGGTAAAAATCGACGCGCTCGGCCATGACGACCCGACCTTCATGCGATTCATTCAGGATTGCACCCGCGTGAATCCACTCACGATCCCGATGGATGACAGGAAGGTGATCGATCTCTTCTCGGGGCTCAGACCGTTAAAAATCCGGAAGGGCCAGATACCGGATGTGGAGACGGGAACCCTGGGCGTTCCGGAGTTCGGGACCTCCTTCGTTCGCGGGATGCTGAAAGAAACGAAACCGAAGTCTTTTGCCGACCTCGTGCGGATATCCGGCCTATCGCACGGCACGGACGTTTGGTTGAACAACTCCCGCGACTTGATCATTAATGGAAAAGTCGCCCTTTCGGAGGTCATCGCCTGTCGCGACGATATAATGATCGACTTGATCCGGAGGGGACTGGAACCGATGCAAGCCTTTTCTATCATGGAGCGCGTCCGGAAGGGGAAGGGCTTAAGCGGAGAAGAGGAGAAGTTGATGAAAGAGAAAGGAGTGCCCGAGTGGTTTTTGGAATCCTGCCGCAAGATCAAATACCTCTTCCCCAAGGCGCACGCGGTGGCCTACGTCTCGATGGGGTTCCGGGTGGCCTATTTCAAGCTCTACCACCCATTGGCCTTCTATTCGGCCTTTTTCACGATCAAAGGATGGGACTTCGACCTCTCCGTGGTGTTGAAAGGCCCAGAGGCGGTGAGAGAGAGCCTCCTCAGCACGAACGGCGGAAAGAACGGTGAGACGAAGAGCCGTCAGAAGGCCGAAGGAGAGAGGTTTGTCCACGAAGTGGCACTGGAAATGCTTCTGAGAGGGTTCGGCTTCTTGCCCGTCGATATCATCCGCTCGCATCCCTACCGTTTCGAGATCGAAGGCCAATCCCTTCGAATCCCTCTGAACAAGGTCCCGGGCTTGGGAGAAAAGGTCGCGCTATCCATTCAGCAAGCGAGGGAAGCGAAGCCGTTCTCTTCGATAGAGGACGTGAAAAAACGCACCTCGGTCTCCAACACCGTGATCGACCTCCTCAAACAGTACAACGCCTTTGGCGATCTCTCGGACTCGGCGCAATACGCGCTCTTCTGAGCGCGAAGAGGAAAAGGCTTATGAGAATCCTCCCTTGCGGCTTCGACGGGGCGCTGATCGAATTTTCTCAGAGGATCAGTCCATCGATCCATCGGCGGACGATCAGGTTCTCAAAGGCCATCGAAGACGCGCGGATACTCGGCGTTCTCGAGGTGGTACCCTCCTACTGCTCGCTCCTCCTGCGATACGACCCCCTGCTCACCGAGTTTGCTGCGCTCGCTCACCAGATACGCGCGCTGAAAAGGCAATCCGGTTCGGGCGGCGCGCCCGAGGGACCCGTGCGCTATATACCGGTGCGTTACGGAGGCGACGCCGGGCCCGATCTGATCGATAGCGCGAAGGCCTGCGTGCTCTCTCCCGAACAGCTGATCGCGACGCACCTTTCGAAGACCTATCGCGTCTACGCGATCGGCTTTTTACCGGGTTTCCCATACCTCGGTCTGCTTCCCAAATCCCTTTCCCTTCCGCGATTGGACATTCCCCGTAAGCGGGTCACCAAAGGGTCCGTGGCGATCGCCTCTCGTCAGACGGGCATCTACCCGCGCGAAAGCCCGGGCGGCTGGCGTCTCATCGGACAAACGCCTTTCGAATTGTTCTGTGAGACCGAGGACCCGCCAACCCTGCTGCAAACTGGAGATCGGGTGAGGTTTGTCGCTATCGATGGCGCCGAGGACGAAGCCATCCGCCGCCGCGTGTCACAGGGAAACTGGATGCGTTTCGAGCGCGAGTGGAGACAAGGGGCGTTATGAAGCTTCTCACCGCCGGATTTTTCTTGCTACCCGTGGGCGCCCCCCGATATGGTCGCGAGCGATTCGGGATCGGGCCGGGCGGTCCTATGGACACGCGCGCGCTCCGTTTCAACCAGCTGCTTCTCGGAAATAGAGAGGACGACCGGGCGCTCGAAATGGCGGGTCCTCTGCCTTCCTTTTGCTTTGAGGAAGCGGTCAGTGTAGCGATCACCGGGAACCCCGTAAAAATCTTCCTCGATGGGCATCCGCTGGCGATGCGCCGTTCTTTCAACGTTCGACCAGGTTCGGCGTTAACCTTCGAGCGTATCGAAGCGGGGGGGTGGACCTATCTCGGAGTCGCAGGCGGAATCGAAGGGATCGCGAACGGCGAGGTCCAGCTAAAAGCGCCGAGGCTCAACGATTGGAGCGCCTTCCTTCCGGAATCTCTCTATTGCGAACGCTCGAAAGACGAGCCAATACGGGTCGTCGCGGGTCCGGAGTGGGATTGGTTTGACACCCGAGCGCGGCGGAGGTTTTTCGAGCAGAGTTATCGAGTCGACTCGACCGACCGCTTGGGTTGCCGGTTGAAAGGGGAGCCGGTCTATACGCGCAAACCGAAGGAGCTGATCTCCTCGCCGGTGAGCGCCGGCGTCGTGCAGATAACGGGCGGTGGACAACCGGTCGTACTGATGGCTGGGAGACCCACGATCGGCGGATACCCAAGGATCGCCTTCCTTGCCCCCACCGATCTCTCTCGGTTGGCGCAGACTGCGGAAGGGCAGGCGGTTCGCTTTCGGGAGATCACGATCACAGAAGCGGAACGAACCTACCGTGAAGAAACGGAATGGATGGCACGACTAGAGCGGGTCCTCGAAAACCAACGCGAACCGCTCCTCTACTCAAGATCCGTCCGGGTCAATGGGCATCCGTTTTACGTACAAATCACGCCTACCGATTAAACTTCGAGGCCATCAACCCTTTTGCGCAACCAGAAGGCCAACTAACGGGTGCACTGCGACCAAAAGCGTCCGATCGAAATAAGGGCGAGCGGCCTCTTGCAGCCAGAAGGCATTAGACGGGAAATCCGTATCGCCCTCATCGTAGAAAACATCGTCCCAGGACTCGCGCAACCGGCTCGGATCAACGAACCACATCAGATCCGCGATGACGAGGGTGAGCGGTTGGGGCCACCGTTGCGCCAGACGTTCGAGAAAAGCCGCTTTCATCGGATCGGTCAGGTGGTGGAACGAGTAGACGCACAGCACCTTATTAGGTCGCACATCCGCCCCTTCTTCGCTTTCTATGAGGTTTTCAAAAGACCCGCGGTAGAACCGGACATTCGACACCCCCGCCAGGTGTGCCGCTTCCCGAGCCTGACGAATCAAGGGCTCGCTGATATCGATGCCCACAACCTCTTTGCATAGGGGCGCGTAGAAGAAGGCCCAGCGACCTAAACCGGTTCCGATATCCAGCAGGGTGTTTGTCTTTTGGAGGTCCAACCAATCCGCGGCTTTCCGGCCGACGGTGGTAATGATCGAATCCGCTTCGACATTCAACTCAACGAGCGGCGAGCTCCGCTCCAGTTTTCCAAACTCTTCTTCCAAAGCCTCGCGACGATAGGTAGGATTTGCCATAAGACCTCCCGTGATCCGGTTAAGATAGACGCACGGAAGGTATTATATCAAAAAAAGGGAAGTCGGTTTCTCTGTGCCGCCGGAGCTCCGAGCACTTGGGAACGCCGCGCTTCAGCGCGGTGTGCCTTGAAAAACAAGGTTCGCACAGAGGGCACAGAGAACACGGAGAGAACAAGCATCGCGGCGTAAGCGCCTCTTCTCTTCGTGGGGCCGTCTTCCATTCGGCCTGCCTCTCTGGGAACACCTGGGAACGCCAAACTTTAG
>ERZ724523.2144-NODE-2144-length-11336-cov-5.032355_pt1 | contig 11336 bp, 10 predicted proteins | sample MGYA00376056_ERZ724523 | MGnify/ENA primary metagenome ERZ724523 (study PRJEB28724, sample SAMN07190888) | wastewater metagenome | isolation source: influent of sewage treatment plant in Hong Hong | place: USA: Christiansburg, Virginia | collected 2016-03-01 ... | reverse complement strand
GCCTTCATGCGAGAAAAAGCGGGCGACTCGCTCATGCTCAGTCGGATGTAGACCGACACGGCCAGCAGCACGATCGAGAGCACAAACGGCACACGCCAGCCCCAATCGACAAAAGCGGCCTCGCCCGTCACGCTGCGCACGCCCAAGATGACCACCAAGCTCAGCAGCAGCCCCAGTGTGGCGGTGATTTGAATCCAAGCGGTGTAAGCCCCGCGCTGACCATTGGGCGAATGCTCGGCCACGTAGGTGGCCGCGCCGCCGTACTCACCGCCCAGCGCCAGCCCTTGCAGCAGCCGCAGCGCAATCAGCACCACGGGTGCCGCCACGCCAATGGTGGCGTAACTGGGCAGCATGCCGACGATGAAGGTGGACAGCCCCATGATCAAGATCGTCACCAAGAAGGTGTATTTGCGCCCGATCATGTCGCCCAAGCGGCCAAACACCAACGAGCCAAAGGGCCGCACGATGAAGCCCGCCGCAAACGCCAGCAAGGCGAAGATGAAGGCCGAGCCTTCGTCCAGGCCGCTGAAAAACTGCTTGGCAATGATCGGGGCGAGCGAGCCGTACAGGTAGAAGTCGTACCACTCAAACACCGTGCCCAGTGACGAGGCAAAGATCACCTGCTTGTCTTGGGTGCTCATGGGGCGGGGGGCGGCCATCGGGTCTCCTTTCACGGACGGATCACAGGCTGACGGCGGCAGCCCTTTGGAGGCGGACTATCAGATCCGCGCCTGACCTCAGTCTGACTCAAATCTGTCAGATTCAAGTCATTTCTGATTCAAAACTTACAAATACGGTATTAACCCTTAGGTTTTATTTTTCGATATGGAATTACGCCTGAAAGTCCCTGTCAAATAACAATTTTTTACTTCCGTCGAGTTTCGATGGGAGCGATTTTTTTATTTTCTCAAGGCCTGTCAGCATTAATTCGTAAGGGGATGGTCAGTCCGCGTTCCCAAAATCGCTCCGTGTGTGTTCATGCACAACTTGCGTTACGTATTCCAACCCTGAAGGAGATCCACATGAGTGATCCGGTGGTAGACAAAATCCAGAAAAACCCGAAGTATTTGGAGCTTCGGAACAAACGCAGCGGCTTCGGCTGGGCGCTGACGGCGCTGATGATGGTCGTGTACTACGGCTACATCGCGCTCATCGCGTTCAACAAGCCGTTCTTGGCCCAGCCGATCGGCGCGGGCGTGACCTCGCTGGGCATTCCGATTGGCATGGGTGTGATCGTGTTCACGATCGTCATCACCGGCATCTACGTGCGCCGCGCCAACACCGAGTTCGATGCGCTGACCGCTGAAATTTTGAAGGACGCTGCGAAATGAAAAAGACTCACGCAACCATTGCGGCGCTGCTGGCGCTGCTGATGGCTGGCTCGGCCTTCGCCGCTGGCGCGGACTTGGGGCAAGCCGCCAAGCAAGAAACCAACTGGACCGCGATTGCGATGTTCGCGATCTTCGTGGCCGGTACGCTCTACATCACCAAGTGGGCGGCAGCCAAGACCAAGTCGGCGGCTGACTTCTACACCGGCGGTGGCGGCATCACCGGCTTCCAAAACGGCTTGGCGATTGCCGGTGACTACATGTCTGCCGCATCGTTCTTGGGTATTTCCGCTGCCGTGATGGCCACCGGCTATGACGGCCTGATCTACTCCATCGGCTTCTTGGTCGGCTGGCCTGTGATCACGTTCTTGATGGCTGAACGTCTGCGCAACTTGGGCAAGTTCACCTTCGCCGACGTGGCAGGCTACCGCTTCCAACAAGGCCCGATCCGTGCGTTTGCCGCTTCGGGCACGCTGGTGGTGGTGGCGTTCTACCTGATCGCTCAAATGGTGGGTGCCGGTCAACTGATCAAGCTGCTGTTCGGTCTGGAATACTGGATGGCTGTGGTCATCGTGGGCGGCCTGATGATGGTGTACGTGCTGTTCGGCGGCATGACAGCCACCACTTGGGTGCAGATCATCAAGGCTTGCTTGCTGCTGTCGGGCGTGACCTTCATGGCCATCATGGTGTTGTCTCAGTTCGGCTTCAGCCCTGAAGCACTGTTCGCCAAGGGTGTGGAAGTGCGCACCGCCATTGCCGCCAACTCGGGCAAGACACCGGAAGAAGCCGCCAAAATCGGCCTGTCCATCATGGGCCCAGGCGGCTTCGTGAAAGACCCGATCTCCGCCATCAGCTTCGGTATGGCGCTGATGTTCGGCACCGCTGGTCTGCCCCACATCCTGATGCGCTTCTTCACCGTGCCTGACGCAAAGGAAGCTCGCAAGTCCGTGTTTTGGGCCACGACTTGGATTGGCTACTTCTACGTGCTGATCTTCATCATCGGCTTCGGCGCGATCACCTTGGTGCTGACCAACCCTGAATACGCTGATACCGCCAAGGGCATCATCAAGGGCGGCGCAGGTACCGCCAACATGGCAGCCGTGCTGGTGGCCAAGTCGGTCGGCGGCAACGTGTTCTACGGCTTCATCTCGGCTGTGGCTTTCGCAACCATCTTGGCTGTGGTGGCTGGCTTGACCTTGTCGGGCGCTTCTGCGGTGTCGCATGACATCTACGCTACGCTGATCAAGAAGGGCAAGGCTGACAGCGCCGCTGAACTGAAGGTCTCGCGCATCACCACCCTGTGCTTGGGCGCTTTGGCTGTGACGCTGGGCATCGCTTTCGAGAAGCAAAACATCGCCTTCATGGTGTCGTTGGCCTTCGCGATTGCCGCATCGGCCAACTTCCCGGTGCTGTTCATGTCCGTGCTGTGGAAAGACTGCACCACCAAGGGCGCTGTGACCGGCGGTTTCTTGGGCCTGATCTCCTCCGTCGGCCTGACCGTGGTGTCGCCTGCGGTGTGGGAAGCTGTGTTGGGCAACCCCAAGGGTTCCGCTTGGTTCCCCTACACCTCGCCCGCACTGTTCTCGATGACCATCGGTTTCGTGGTGATCTGGATCGTGTCGTTGCTGGATCGCAGCGCCAACGCCACGCAAGAGCGCGCCGCCTACGCCGCTCAACGCGTGCGTTCGGAAACGGGTCTGGGTGCATCGGGTGCCTCTGGCCACTGATCCCCTCTGAACAGACGCGGGCCGCAAAGCCCGTGTCAGTAAACTTTCAACCGGGCCTTGTGCCCGGTTTTTTCATGCCCGCCACATTCACGCCCTCTTACTCTGCCCCACACACACTGTGGCCGTTCAGCCTTGGACGCTACCGCCGCGTGGCGCTGGGCGTGTTGCTGCTGCTGACCACGGTGGGCATCATGGCGTGGCTTGGGCAATGGGCCGCAGCCCGAGAGCGGCACTACCTGACCGACACCATCACCCGCTCGTTAGAGATTCACACCTTGGCGCTGCGCAGTGCGGCGGCCAACTTCAACTACCTGCCTTACACCGCCGCCCGCCATCCTGACGTGATGGCCGCGCTGTCGGCCCCGCAGGACCGCGCGCTGCGCGAGCGTGCCAACCGCTACTTGGAAGACGTGAACCGTCGGGCGGGCTCGGTGGCGCTGTATGTGATGGACATCCACGGCATCACGCAGGCGTCCAGCAACTGGACAGCACCGCAGGGCCAAAGCTTTGTCGGCCAAGATTACGCCAACCGCCCCTATTTCCGCGATGCCGCACGGGGCCAAGCGGGCTTGTTTTACGGCATCGGCCAAACCACGGGCGACTCGGGCTTGTTCATGGCCGCGCCGGTCTACCAAGGCGCGCAACTGCGGGGTGTGGTGGCGGTCAAGGTCAGCTTGCACGCCATTGAAAGCACGTGGGCCAACGTGCGTGACCCGATCTTGCTGGCCGACGCACGCGGGATTTTCTTCATGGGCTCGGTGCCTGAGTGGCTCTACCACGCCACGCGCACCTTGTCTCCCGACGAAGTCGCCACGCTGGATGCCGACCAGCAGTACGGCCACCAGCATGACTTCCCGCTGGTGCCGTGGACGGCGCAACGCAGCCCAGCACAAGACGCTTACCGGCTGCAAGTCGCACTGGATGGCCGCACGCGCCGCTTTCTGGCGATGGATGCCACCTTGCCAGAATTGGGCTGGACGCTCACCGTCATGGCCGATGAAGCGCCCATCGCCGAAGCCCTTGGGTTGACTTGGGCCTTGGGTATCTTGGCTGCGGGCTTGATCGTGGTGGTCGGCTTGTACTGGCGCTTGCACGAACGCCGCCAAGCCGAGCAGCGGACGCAAGCGCTGCAACGCCAGCACGACAAGCAGTTGCAGCACAGCGCCCGTTTGGCCAGCTTGGGCGAAATGGCCTCGACGCTGGCCCACGAACTCAACCAGCCCTTGGCCGCCTTGAGCAACTTTGCCAGCGCCGCGCAAGCCTTTGCGCAGCAAGGCCAACAGGCGCTGCTGATCGAGATCTTGGGCGACATCCAAGGCCAAGCCCAGCGCTCGGGCGAGATCGTGCGCCGCATCCGAGGGCTGGCGCAGCAGCAAACGCAGGGCATAGAGCCTTGCTCGCTCAACGCCATCATCGACAACATCTTGCTGCTGTTGCAAGCGGAAGTGCGCACGCATGGTGCACGCGTCGTGTGCGAACTCAGCGCTGATCTGCCGCTGGTGCCCGGTGACCGGGTGCTGCTGGGCCAAGTGATCTTGAACTTGGTCATGAACAGCTTGCAAGCCATGCAAGACACGCCCGAAGAAGCGCGCGTGGTAGAAATCGCCACCCGGCAGGCGGGCGCGCATGTCATCGTGAGCGTGGCCGACCGGGGACTGGGCATCAGCCCCGACGTGGCATCGCACTTGTTTGAACCGTTTTTCACCACTAAACCCGACGGGCTGGGCTTGGGCATGAACATTTGCCGCAGCATCATTGAAAGCCATCGCGGGCAGTTGTCGTTTGAGCACCGCCCCGAGGGCGGCACCGTCTTCGTTATCCAATTGATTTGCGCACCATGAGCACCTCCAACCTCCCCCTTTACGTGGTCGATGACGACGAAGCCGTGCGGCGTTCGCTGGGTATGCTGCTGCTGTCGCGCGGCCATGCAGTGCAAACCTTCGACTCGGGCGAGGCATTTTTGGCGTCAGTCCGGCTGCACCACGGCGGCTGCGTGATTCTTGATTTGCGCATGACCGGCATGAGCGGGCTTCAGGTTTTTGATGCGCTGCGCCTGCACGACAGCCCGTTGGTGGTGCTGTTCCTGTCCGGCAACGGCGACATTGCCACCGCTGTTGATGCGGTGCGGCGTGGTGCATTTGACTGGCTGGAAAAGCCCTGCGGCGAATCCGTGTTGCTCGACAAAGTCAAACTCGCGCTGGTACACGCCGCCCAAGTGCAGGCGCTGGCCGCAGCCCGCCAGCAAGCGCAATCGCTGTGGAGCAAGCTGACCGACCGCGAGCAAGAAGTCGCTCGCCGCGTGGCTCTTGGCGACTCCAACAAAGAAATTGCCCGCACGCTGGTGCCGCCATGCGAGCCCCGCACCGTCGAGACCCACCGCGCCAAAGCCTACGCCAAGTTGGGCCTGACCACGCCCATCGACGTAGAGCGTTTTTTGCGCGATCACAAGCTGTAGCGCGGCGCAAACTTGGTGGAATCCCGTACGTAAGCCTACGTGGTAATGCGCCGTCGTGCTACGGATGACACCCGCGCACCCGTGGACGACACTGCCTCCTTGCTTCACCCGAGGAGACACATCCACATGACTGCCACCGCTGCAACGCCATACACCTTTGAAGAAAAACGCCAACGCATCTTGGCCATCGTCGCGGCCTCGTCGGGCAATTTGGTGGAATGGTTCGACTTTTACGTCTACGCCTTTTGCGCCATTTACTTTGCGCCCGCCTTCTTTCCCAAGTCTGACCCCACCACGCAACTGCTGAACACCGCCGGAGTGTTTGCCGCAGGCTTTTTGATGCGCCCAATTGGCGGCTGGCTGTTTGGCCGCATTGCCGACAAAAAGGGCCGCAAAACCTCGATGCTGATCTCCATCATCATGATGTGCGCGGGCTCGCTGCTCATCGCTTGCTTGCCGACCTACGCCACTATCGGCACGATGGCCCCGGTGCTGTTGCTGCTGGCGCGGCTGCTGCAAGGGCTGTCGGTGGGCGGCGAATACGGCACCACCGCCACCTACATGAGCGAAGTCGCCATGCGCGGGCAACGGGGCTTTTTCTCCTCGTTCCAGTACGTGACGCTGATTGGCGGGCAACTGCTGGCGGTGCTGGTGGTCGTGGTGTTGCAGCAGCTCTTGACTGAAGCCGAACTCAAAGACTGGGGCTGGCGCATTCCGTTCGTCATCGGTGCCGCCACCGCTGTGGTCGCCTTGCTGCTGCGCCGCACGCTGCATGAAACCACCACCGCCGAAAGCCGCGCCAACCGGGGCGCAGGCAGCATGGCCGAGTTGTTCAAGAACCACAAGGCAGCGTTCTTCACCGTGCTGGGTTACACCGCTGGCGGCTCGCTGATGTTCTACACCTTCACCACGTACATGCAAAAGTACTTGGTCAACTCCGCAGGCATGTCCATCAAGACCGCCAGCAACGTGATGACGGTGTGCCTGTTCATTTACATGTGCCTGCAACCTTTGTTTGGCGCGCTGTCTGACCGCATTGGGCGACGCAACAACATGCTGCTGTTTGGCGCGCTGGGCACGCTGGCAACGATGCCCATCCTCACCTTGCTGCAAGGCGTGACCAGCCCCGTGGCAGCAGGCGCGCTGATCGTGCTGGCCTTGGCCATCGTCAGCTTTTACTCGTCCATCGGCGGCATCGTGAAGGCAGAAATGTTCCCGCCTGAGCTGCGTGCGCTGGGCGTGGGTTTGTCCTACGCCATCGCCAACGCCGCCTTTGGGGGTTCCGCCGAGTATGTGGCGCTGGGGCTGAAGTCCATCGGCAGCGAGTCGCTGTTTTACTGGTACGTCACCGCCATGATGGTGATGACCTTCTTCGTCAGCCTGCGCTTGCCCAAGCAAGCCACCTACTTGCACGACGACCGCTGAGCACCCACCGCGAGAGGGCCACGCCCTCACTCGCGGCGCAACTGGCGCAGTTTGATGAAGGCCAGCGCCGCCATCACCGCGTCATTGAGCGCGTCGTGCGCGTCGCGCACCGGCAGGCCCAAGTCGGCCATCAGCGTGTCAAAGCGCAGGTCGATACCGACGTGCGCTTCTTGCTGGTAAGGCGGTAGCTGCCGAAACTTGTAGTCGTGGTACAGGGCCGAGACCTCGATCTTGGGCTGCGGCAAGCCGATGCCCAGCATCGGAAACAGCGCTCGGTTGATCATCGCCACGTCAAATTCCAAGTAATAACCCACCAGCGGGCGGCTGCCAATGAAGTGCAGCAGCCGCTTGAGCGCCTCGTCAATCGACAAGCCTTGGGCCACATCGCGCTCGCGCAGGCGGTGGATTTTGATGCTCTCGGCGGAGATGCCTTTTTCAGGCTTGATCAGCAGCTCCAGCCGCTCGCTGGTCATGATGCGGTTGCCGACGATGCGCACCGCGCCTATCGAGATGATCTCGTCGTTGCGCACGCTCAGGCCGGTGGTTTCACAGTCCAGAGACACCCATTCATTGGGCGGCGGCGCGTCGAACATGAAGCGAAACGCTTGGTCGCCCATGTGGTACAGCATCCATTCACGCTTGAGGATTTGCCACCAGCGCGGCGAGGTCAATGAAGTGCTCATCCGATGGCATCCAAGTGAAAGCGCAGCCGCAGATGCGCCTTGAATTGCTTGACCACGCCCAGCGTGTCTTTGAGCAAATCCCGATCCAAGCTGCTGAGCCGGGGCACGTCAATGGTGCCGGTGACGGGCTTGCCCACATCCAGCTCGGCCAGCCCGGCTTTGAGCTTGAGCCCCATGAAAAAGTGCAAGCTCTGGGTCAAGTCCGCGCCCATTTCGGGGGTCAAGCGGCCATCAGCCACCAAGGCGTTGAGGCGGTCGGTGGTGCTGGTGTCGGTGATGCGGTGCGCCAGCGCCAAGCTGCGTACGCCGTGTACCAGCGGGAACAAGCCTTCTTTTTTCAGGTGCAATTGCTGGTTGGCATCGCCCAAACCCAGCAAGCGGTTCCACCAGCCGGTGGTGGTGCCAAAAGCGTCCATCGCGGCAGCAAAGCGGCCCAGCACGGCATCGCTGTCAGTGGCCAGCTCCATCAGGCGGCGCTGCACGTCGGCCAGCAAGCGCGCATCGCCGCTGACGGCGTGCGCGTCCATGAAGATGGCCAAGTTCATCAAACTATCGGGGTTGGGCATGATGAGCCACTGGCGCGTCATCTGCGCAAACTCGGCCACCGGCTTGCACCACTGCGGGTTGTTGACCATGATGCGCCCGGCGCATTCGGGGTAGCCAAAGTCGCTGAGCGCATCAGAAAAGCGCTGGCAAATCGCCGCCAAATCAGCGGGCGGGGTGTAGTCGTCACGCAAGATCAGGCCGTTGTCTTGGTCGGTTTTGAGCAGTTGCTCGCCCCGGCCTTCGCTGCCCATCACGAACAGGCAGGAGTTGGCGACCAAATCTGCCGGTGCAATCAGTTGCCAAGCGCGCTCAAACAAACGGGCGTTGAGCTGCTGCACCAGCTTGGCTATCAGGTTGACGCGGCTGCCACTGCGGTACAGCAAGCCGATCATGCGGGTGATCTGCGTCGCTGCCACCGCCAAACCCGCCAAGTCACGCGCTTCTTCAATGCGCACCGTGATCAAGTGCGACTGGTTGGACAAGAAGCTGAACAAGTCCAGCGCCTCCAGCACGCCGATGATTTGACCGTCGCGGCTGACGGCCAAGCGGTGGACGCGGTGGCGCAGTAGCACGGTCATGGCATCGCCCAACTGGTCGTCGGCGCGCACTTCAATCACCGGGAAAGAGGCCCAATCGCCCACGGGCAGCGTGTTGAGCGGGCGGCCATCCAACACCGCACGCTGCAAGGTGGTGGAGGTAAAAATCCCCAGCCGCGCTGGTGTGTCGGCTGACGTGACCGCTTCGCGCACCAACACATTCGAGGTGCGCTCAGACTGAAACAGCCGCACCACGGTCAAGATGTCGGTGTCGGCATCGACGAAGTGCGCGGGGCGCAAAAACGCTTCGTCCACCCGCGACAAGGCCAGCGATTGCTGCTCGTGCTGGCTCTTGCGCGCTGACACGGCGCTGAGCTTGTCGCTCAAGTCAGAAAACAACAGCGCGCCGAAGGTGGCGTTGGCGGCGATCAAATCGCGCACGGCTTGCTTGGCCAGTTGGTAAGCCACGACTTCTTCGGTAGCCACGAAACGGCTGCTGCTTTTGCCGGCCATCAGGCCGCGCCCGTCAAAGCAATCGTCGGGGCCGCAGGTGGTGATGATCTCGTCGCCCTCGCTTTGGGTGACGTAGCCTTTGATGACCACGAACAAGTGCGAGGGCACGCTACCCACATCCAAAATGGTTTCGCCCTCGCGGTAATAGACCACATCCACGCTGGCGCGCACCAGCCGCTGCTCGTCAGGGTTCAGGCAATCAAATGGCGAGGCAGAAAAGTTAAAGGCGTTGGGCATACATCACACAAGGCCGCCGAGGCCCCAATAACCCCGAGAAATTCGGGGTCATCTATTCAACGGCGCGTGCCTTGCGCCACGCTTGCAACGGCGTGCCACGGGCCATCAAACCAAGGGTCGCCGTTCAGGTAAGCGCGCAGCATGGGCAGCGCATCCAGCCCCCAAAACACCCGGCCATCCACCTCGATGCTGGGCACGCCGAACAGACCCAGCGCGATCGCTTCGTCGGTGTTGGCTTGCAATTGCGCTTTCACCGCTGGGTCGCTGCTGGCGCGCTCGGGGGCCAATTGCGCCGTCAGCGCGACTAGCCGATCGGCATCTGACGCTTCGGCACCGCCGCGCCAGACATGACGCAGCACCGTTTCGCAGACATAGCGGTTGGGCTGCTCGCCATCGCTGGCGCAGGCCAGCGCCAGCCGCAGCAAGCCCAGCGGGTTGAACGGGTGGCTGGCGGGCAAATCCAGCTTGATGCCCAGCGTGTGCGCTTGCCACAGCACTTGGCGGTAAGTCCAGTCGCGTTTAGGAGCGATTTCAGCGGGGCCAAGCTGGCCGTGGTGCTTGAGCAACCCGGCAAACAGCACCGGTTTGTAGGTCACGCAGTGGCTGATGCCGCGCAGCGCCTCGGGCAGTTGCTCAAACGCCAAGTAGGCGTAGGGCGAGATGACATCGACATAAAACGTGATGTGCTTCATGTCGCCCGCTCCTCAATCAAGCGCCAGACGGCGCGTTTGCCCTCATCGTCCAGCGTGCGCCAAGCGCGCAACTCGTCGAGCGTGCGCAGGCAGCCGATGCAAAACTGCTGCTCGTCGTCCATTTTGCAGACGTTGATGCACGGCGATGGCACGGGGCCGTCGGCGCTGATCCAACTTGGCATGTCAGCCAAGCGCTCGGCCAGCAGCGGCGGGCAGCTCGGCTGCGTGGGCGCGCCGTTCATGCGGCCTCCGCTGCGGGGTCTTGCGCCACATCAGCCACGGGCGCGCCGGTGAGCTGCGCCAAATCGGCGGGCGTGAGGCGGAACACGCCGTGCGGATGCCCGGCTGCGGCCCAAATCTCATCAAAGCGGTGCAGCTCGCGGTCAATCAGCGTCACGGGCCGGGTCGCGTGGGCCACGGGCGACACGCCGCCAATCGAAAACCCCGTCGCCGTTTTGACGAAATCGGCATCAGCGCGGCCCAGTTTTTGGCCTTCACCGCAGACCAGCGCCTGCACCTTTTTCTCGTCCACGCGCCGGTCGCCCGAGGTGACGACCAGCACCGCCGCGCCGTCAGGCTTGCGACGGAAGATGATGCTTTTGGCGATCTGCCCCAGCGTCACGCCCAGCGCGTCGGCGGCTTGCTGCGCGGTGCGGGCCGCGTCGTCCAACATTTGCGGGCCGTGCGGATGGCCCGCCGCCTGCAACACCGCCGCCACGCGCTGCACGCCTTCGGGCAGCGATTTCAATTCAGCACCACACATTTGCTTTTGCTCCAACAAAAAAAACCGGGTGGCGCAGACCGATTCAGGCGCTCACCCGCTTGTTGAGTATCGCCGTCGCCACCCGCGAGCCGGATTTGCGCTGCAAAAAGTCACTGATGTAGGCCCCGGCATCGACGAGCTTGTCTAAGTCAATGCCGGTTGCTATGCCCAGACCGTGCAGCAAATAGACCACATCCTCGGTCGCCACATTGCCGGTCGCGCCCTTGGCATACGGGCAGCCGCCCAGCCCGGCCACCGAGGTGTCGAACTGCCACACGCCCAGCTCCAGCGCCGCCAGCGTGTTGGCCAGCGCCTGGCCGTAGGTGTCGTGGAAGTGGCCGGACACGTCGGCCAAGTCGTAATGCTGCAAGGTGGCCTCGATGGCACGCTGCACCTTGATGGGCGTGCCGACGCCGATGGTATCGGCCACG
>ERZ724523.2140-NODE-2140-length-11350-cov-4.933422_pt1 | contig 11350 bp, 9 predicted proteins | sample MGYA00376056_ERZ724523 | MGnify/ENA primary metagenome ERZ724523 (study PRJEB28724, sample SAMN07190888) | wastewater metagenome | isolation source: influent of sewage treatment plant in Hong Hong | place: USA: Christiansburg, Virginia | collected 2016-03-01 ... | reverse complement strand
TGCTCCTGAGTTTTGTGCTGGCCCTGCTGCTCACCGCCTGTGCCGGCCCCCAGTTGCGCGGTACCGGCGATCTTGGCCTGATCATCGAGCGCGCCAGCGGATGCATTACGCTGGTTAATACCTCCTCCCGCCAGCCCTATGCACGCATCGAAGGTCTCGGTGATCTTTCGCATGCCTCTGCCGTCTATTCGCGAGATGGCCGCTACGCCTACATCTTTGGCCGCGATGGCGGGCTGACCAAGATTGATCTGCTTGAAGCGAAAATCGTCAAACGCATCATCCAGTCCGGGAATGCCATCGGCGGCTCGATTTCGCAGGATGGCCGGATTGTTGTCGCGCAGAACTACACGCCGGGCGGCATCAAGGCGTTTGATGCGGAAACGCTGGAGTTGCTTTCCGAAGTGCCGGCTGAATACGCGCCAGGCAAGTTCTCGAAAGTGGTTGGCCTGGCCGATGTGCCGGGTAACAAGTTTGCCTACGCCCTGTTCGAGGGCGGCGAAATCTGGGTTACTGATTTCAGCAATCCGAAACAGCCGAAGACGCAGCGCTACCCCGCCGGCCTGCAACCCTACGACGGGCTGGTAACGCCGGATGGCCGCCATTATCTGGCCGGCTTGTTCGGCGAAGATGGCGTCGCCCTGCTTGACCTCTGGCAACCGGAAAAAGGCGCGCGCAAGATTCTCGAAAACTACGGGCGCGGTCAGGAAAAGCTGCCCGTGTTCAAGATGCCGCACCTGCGCGGCTGGTCAGTGGCGCAGGGCAAAGCCTATCTGCCGGCGATTGGTCGGCATGAAGTACTGGTGGTTGATGTGGCGACCTGGAAGGAAGTCGGCCGCATTGCGGTGCGCGGCCAGCCGGTGTTCGTCATGGCGCGGCCGGACGGGCGGCAGGTCTGGGTCAATTTTGCCTTCCCCGATAACGGCAAGATGGATGTGATCGACACGCTGGCTGGCAAAGTGGTGCATGCTTTCGAGCCGGGCAAGGGCATCCTGCACATGGAATTTGCACCGCGTGGCGAAAACGTCTGGCTCTCGGCGCGTGACGACAACAAAGTGGTCATTCACAACACCAGCACTTTTGCCAAACAGGCTGAAATTGCGGCGGATAGCCCTTCCGGCATCTTCTTTACCTCGCGCGCCGTGCGCATCGGCTTCTGATGACTGAAACATTCGAATTCCGCCTGCTTAACGAATTCCAGCGCGATTTCCCGCTCTGCCCGGCGCCATTTGCCGAGCTGGCAGCGCGGCTTGGGGTTGGCGAGCGCGTTGTCCTGAGCGGGCTGGAGCGCTTGCGGCGCGAGGGCAAAATTTCGCGGGTTGGCGCTGTCTTCGCACCCAAGCGTTTCGGTGCTTCAACGCTGGCGGCAATGGCTGTGCCGGCAGATCAGCTCGGTGCAGTGGCCGCAGCGGTCAATCGCTTTCCCGAGGTCAATCACAATTACGAGCGCGAGCATCGCTACAACCTGTGGTTTGTCGTCACGGCGGCCAGTGAAGGGCGCTTGCAGGCAACGCTGAGTGCGATTGAATCGGCGGCCGGTTACCCGATATTGCCCTTGCCGCTGGTTGAAGAATTTCATATCGACCTTGGCTTTTCCCTGCTCGCCGGTAAGCCGAAGCACGTTGCCACGGCGCGGCCGGTTGTGCCGGTAGTGCCGCTGGAGGAGTCTGAAAGGCGACTGGTTTCAGTGCTGCAGGAAGGGCTGCCGCTCTTTATGCGCCCTTTTGCGATGATCGCCGAACGGATCGGCGCCTCAGAATCGGATGTGCTGAGCCGCATCGGGCGCTGGCTGGAGGAGGGGGCCATCAAGCGTTTCGGCGTCGTCGTGCGCCATCACGAACTCGGCTATACCGCCAATGCGATGGTCGTTCATGACATTCCGGATGAGCGGGTTAGTGAAATGGGTCGCGCCTTGGCTGAGGAAGAGGACGTCACGCTCTGCTACCGTCGTCCCCGCCGTTTGCCGGACTGGCCGTACAACCTGTTCTGCATGATTCACGGCCGTGATCGGGCCGAGGTTGAACGCCTGATTGCTGATTTGCGTCAGCGCCACGGCCTTCAAAACTGCGCCCATGAGGTGCTGTTTTCCCTGACTCGCTATAAGCAAAATGGTGCGCGCTATGCGTGAGCTTGATGTGGTCGACCGCCAAATCATCGATAAATTACAAGGTGAATTCCCAATCTGTTCCCGGCCCTACGCTCAAGTCGCCGAGCGCCTCGGCATCAGCGAAGACGATTTGCTCAAACGCCTCGAAAGCCTGCTCGCCGACAAGGTACTGACCCGTTTCGGCCCGATGTACCAGATCGAACGCATGGGCGGCGCCTTTGTTCTGGCCGCCTTGGCCGTGCCGGAAGCGCGCTATGACGAGGTCACGGCACTGGTTAATGCGCTACCGCAAGTTGCCCACAACTACCGCCGCGAGCACGCATTGAACATGTGGTTCGTCCTCGCCACCGAAACCCAGTCCGGCATTGCCGAGGCCGTTGCCCGCATCAAAAGCGACACCGGCTTGCCGGTCTACGCCTTCCCCAAGGAACGCGAATTTTTCGTTGAAATGAAACTGGAGGCGCGAGTCTGATGGATGAACTTGACCGCGCCCTGATCGTCGCCACCCAGGCCGGCTTGCCGCTGGTGGCACGCCCTTACGCGGCGCTAGCCGAGCAGTTGGCGCTAGCCGAAGACGAGGTGATGGCCCGCCTGCAAGGCTTGTTGAGCAGCGGCATGATCCGCCGCATCGGTGCCGTGCCCAATCACTACGCCATCGGCTGGACGGCAAATGGCATGACGGTGTGGGATGTGGCTGACGAACAGGTCGATCAACTCGGCGCGCTGGTCGGTGCGCTGCCCTTTGTCACCCATTGCTATCGCCGCCCGCGTGCCTTGCCCGCCTGGCCGTACAACCTGTTCGCCATGGTGCATGGCAGTTCGCGTGACGAATGTTCGGCCAAGGCCGAGGAAATCCGTGCGCTGTTGGGTGCGGCTTGCCGGGCCAATGACATTCTTTATTCGACCAAAATCCTCAAAAAAACCGGGCTGCGTATTGAGGGGTGAGTTGTTACGGTCAACCCGAAAAAATTGGGAAAAATTAAATCCGGTCATCGCGGATTCCCGATAGTGGCCGTTCAACCAAATCCGGGGTTTTTGAAGTGGAATGCTCCGAACCGGCCATTCGCGACCTCACCCATTCGGCCAAGTCCGGTCATTCCTCACCAGTGCCCTCTATGTATTTCAACGGCAGGAATTTGATACTTCACCTGTCATTGGGGTGGCAACCGCAGGTATGATGCTCAGATGACTTTACGAAAGAACGCTCAATTGCGACTGTTCCTCTCAATTGGAGGCGCAGTCTTGATTGTGGCTCTTCTGTTTGCCTGGTCAGACTACAACAGCAACAAAAAGCAACTCCTCGCCACCACTAAAGCCGAAGCTAGCCGCTTTGACTTGGCATTATCGCGACGCCTGGAGTATGTCATCCAGGATGTGCTGCTTCTGGCAAACAGTTCGCAGTTGAAGGATACGTTGCAGCGGGATCATCCCCATGCGACTGATTACATCACCCATAACTGGACCAACTTCGCCGACATCAAGCAGGTTTACGACCAAATCCGCTGGATCGATGAGACCGGCATGGAACGCATCCGGGTCAATTGGAGCAACCAGGGGGCCTATTCGGTTCCCGTTGCCGAGTTGCAGAATAAAAAGGGACGCTACTACTTCGACGACACCATCAAGCTCGACCGGGGGCAACTGAGCATCTCGCCGCTTGATCTCAACATCGAACATGGGCAGATCGAACTACCGCTCAAGCCAATGATTCGGATCGGTACCCCGATATTCGACTTGGACGGTATTAAACGAGGCATCCTCGTCATCAACTACCGTGCCGACAACTTGCTGGACTTGCTCAAGCAAGGGGATCAGCGGGTCTGGATGGTCAATCAGGAAGGCTTCTGGCTGAAAGGGGATACCCCTCAGGATGAATGGGGCTTCATGTACAACAAGCCAGAGTCCTCGCTGGCAGTTCGCTTCCCTGCCGCATGGCAGGAGATTCACAGCAATCCGTCTGGCAGCTTTGTTGATGATTCGGGGATGTGGTCCTTTACATCCATTTACCCAGCGATCCAGGCCGTACGGGCGGGTGGGACGGTCGTCCCTTCGGTACAAGGTTCAGCCTATGAATGGAAACTGATCCGGTACGAGCCGCAAAGCAGGCTATGGCAACCGCTCATCGAACAGCTCCCGCGTTATGCAGGGGTCACGCTGACCCTGCTGCTGATTGCGTTCTATGCCACCCGCCGGATTGCCAAGGCGCAGGCTGCAGAACAGCAAGCGTATGTGCAGTTAAAACAAACCCAATTCGCAATGGACCAGGCCGGCATCGGCATTCATTGGGTAGATACCCGTACCGGGAAGTTCCTCTATCTCAATGAACAAGCGGCAGCCATGCTGGGGTACACCGTGGCAGAGATGCTGCAGCTTCGCATCCCAGATATAGACCCGAATTTCACGCCTGACAACTTCGAGGCCATCACGACACAAGCCTTCGCGGGTGGCAAGGCACATTTTGAGACGCTGAACAGGACCAAGGATGGTCGCCTCATTCCGGTCGATCTGGTTGGTTACAAGATGCCAGCTAATGAAGGCGACTCCCCTAGTTTCATCACATTCCTAACCGACATTTCCGCCCGGAAAGCCACCGACGAGCAGCTCCGCACCAGTCAGCGCAATCTCGCCGAGGCGCAGCGAATTGCTTCCTTGGGCAGTTGGCATCTTGATTTGTCGACCAACGTGGTGACTTGGACATCCGAGATGTATCGGATGTTCAATGCCGACCCCAGCCAGCCTCCTCCCAGCTACGATGTGCAGGCTCGCATCTTTGCCCCTGAAAGCTGGAACAAATTGACAGCGGCGGTGGCCAATACCGTGGAGACCGGGACCCCTTACGAACTTGAGCTACAGATCCGAAGGATAGATGGCAGCGACGGATGCATCCTGGCGCGTGGGGAACGCGTTTGTGACGCCACCGACAAGGCTGTGGCAGTTCAGGGTATCGCAATGGATATCACGTTGCAGAAGGAAGCGGAACGGCTCATCAATGAGGCAAGGCAAGCTGCCGAAGCCGCCAACGTGGCCAAGAGCACCTTCCTGGCCAACATGAGCCACGAGATCCGCACCCCGCTCAATGCCATCACCGGCATGGCCCACATCCTGCGCCGCAGCGGCCTGACACCGGAGCAGGCCGGCAAACTCGACAAGATCGAAAATGCCGGCAACCACCTGCTCAACATCATCAACGATGTGCTCGACCTGTCCAAGATCGAAGCCGGCAAGTTCGTGCTGGAAGAAGCCTCGATTCGTGTCGAGACCATGCTCGGCAACATCGCCTCCATGCTTGACCAGAAGGCAAGCGACAAGGGACTGCGCTTCCAGGTCGAGACCGTCTCCTTGCCCCACAACCTCTACGGAGACCCTACCCGGCTGCAGCAGGCCTTGCTCAACTATGCGTCCAATGCCCTCAAGTTCACCGAACGCGGCCAAATCACCCTGCGGGTGAAGGAAGAAGCACAGACCGACGAAACGGCTACCCTGCGCTTCGAAGTCGAAGATACCGGCATCGGAATCGCCCCCGAAGTCCTGACCAAGCTTTTCAGTGCCTTTGAGCAGGCCGACAACTCGACCACACGGAAATATGGCGGCACCGGCCTAGGATTGGCTATCACCAAGAGAATTGCAGAGGTAATGGGCGGTACTACCGGCGTCACCAGCGTCCCAGGCCGGGGCAGTACCTTCTGGTTCTCAGCCGTGCTCAGGAAGGGACCTCAGGCCGCTGTGGAATCCGCCATAGTCATAGCCGGGCTCGAAGCCGCCGAGCAGGCGATCCAGCACGGCCATGCCGGCCAGCGTATTCTGCTTGCGGAAGACGAACCGATTAACCGGGAAATCGCCCTGATGTTGCTGGAGGATGTGGGACTCCAGGTCGATGTGGCCGAGGATGGCCAACAGGCCGTTGAGATGGCCCGCTCAGCCCATTACGCCTTGATTCTGATGGACATGCAGATGCCGAAACTGAACGGGCTGGAGGCAACACAACTGATTCGTCAGCTTCCTGGCTATCAGAGTGTCCCGATCATTGCCATTACAGCTAACGCCTTTGCCGAGAACAAGGCGCGGTGCCTGACGGCGGGAATGAACGACTTTTTGAGCAAGCCGTTCAGGCCCAAGGAGTTATTTGCGATTTTGCTGAGGGCGTTGAATCAGAGGGATGGGTAGCGCGGTTCAGTTTTGGTCGGAACGGCAGGTTCAGGATCAGTAAGCTGCCATAGGGCTTACGAACATCATCAGGCCGTTATGGGCACCCAAGAGACTGCCCTCTCTTCGGGTTCATCACCTGAAAGCGGCCGGTTAAACTCCGATTCCCGAAAGCGGCCGGTCGTCACTGAGTGTGGCGTACACAACTGGAATAACCGGAAACAGCAGCACTAGAGCTTGGGTTACAGTTTGCCGATTCTGTTCATGGAGAACTTGCTCAATGAGCAACAGCAGGAAAAACTGGTAGGATGAAATCCACCCTTTGGCAGATGAAATACAGAGGGAAGCTCAGCTATTAGCTAGGCTGAGTTCTGATCACTTTGAATCTCGCAAAAAGCAAACGTCTGCGACTAAGCGAATTGCCAATCTGAGGCCAGCCTGTGTCGTCCTATCGCGTCAATCTCCATCAAGCAATCTACTCTTTATCAGATGCTCTCGATCTTGTCGGTGTTACGCACATTCACCACGGCAAGCGGGTGGCCTACATCGCGGCAGAATGCGGTAAAAAGCTGGGATGGTCGGGGCGGCGACTGGACGATCTCTTTCAAGCGGCAATTCTGCACGATTGCGGCGTCTCGAAAACCGTCATCCATTCCCGCTTGGCTCAGTTGGAATGGGAAAACGAACACGAACACTGCGTGATCGGCCATGCCCTGCTCAGTCAATGCCCACAACTCGCGAAGCTAGCCGATGTCGTGCTGCATCATCACACCCATTGGTCTGTTCTCAAGAATCTGAACCTCCCCGAAGAAACACGGCTTAACGCCAGTTGCATCTACCTCGCTGACCGCATCGATATTCTGACCCTGGGCAGCCTCAAGGATAACTCCAACATTCTGCTCGGTGTGCCGGAAACATGCCGACAGGCAATCGAGCACAAAAATGAATGGTTCCATCCCGAGATAGTCGAGGTCTTTCTCGAACTCGCCAGTTCGGAGGCCTTCTGGTTCCGTCTTGAAAGCGAGCATGTCGCGGGCTATGCGGCGACCTGGGTAGGCTGTGAAAGCGAGGGGCAGCTTGAATTTGCCGATCTGCGCAGTCTCATGCATGTCTTCTCGGTGATTGTTGACGCGAAGAGTCCCTACACTCAAAGACACTCAGATGCTGTAGCGCGCCTGGCACGCTTCATAGGTGAAAAGATGGGCCTATCGCCCCGGACCTGCGAACTTCTAGAACTGGCTGGCCTGCTGCACGACCTGGGTAAACTCAGGGTTCCCGACAACTATCTCGACAAACCCGGCAAGCTGACGCAAGAGGAGTACGCCATCGTTCGTCGGCACAGCTTCGATACCTTCAATATCCTGAAAAATATCAGTGGCCTGGAAGAGGTGGCCCAATGGGCCTCGCAGCACCACGAACGGATTGATGGCTCGGGTTACCCCTATCATTTGCAAAAAGCCGAGCTCTCACTCGAAGCACGGATCATTGCAGTTGCCGATGTCTTTCAAGCGCTCGAGCAGCACCGTCCCTACCGTGGCCCATTACCGGCAAAGGACATTCTAAATGTTCTGCGGGAAGAGGCAGAACTGGGAAAGCTCGATGCCGATGTCGTGGCCAGTGTAGAGGCCAACCTTGAACAATGCTGGGCGGTTGGCTTTAGCAAATAACGGTATGCGAGATTGCGCAAGCGGCCTAATCAGCCGTAGTGCCCTTGCCTCCGCTATGTCAGGTTTGGGCCGGATTGAGGCAGCACAGGCGTCAATTTGATTGCTGATCACCAGCCATTCAGCGCTGTTTTGCTCAAGACGAAATTTGTTGCACAGTTTGGAATAAATGCGGTCCTATCCCCGTTAATGTAGGTGTAGCGCCCCAAACACCAACGGAGAAAATCATGAAAACCAACAAATTCGTTCTCGCACTTCTGGTATCCGCCACCATGGCCGCCTGTTCTGCTGCGGATATGAAACCCACCGCGCCGGCCATGACCGCCAATGGCATGCTCACCGGCAGCAACGGCATGACGCTCTATACCTTCGACAAGGATGCTGCCGGTAGCGGCAAGAGCGTTTGTAATGGCCCATGCGCCACCAACTGGCCGCCGCTCTTTGCGAAGGATGGCGAAAGCGCCAGCGGCGACTACAGTGTTGTGCTGCGCGATGATGGCAAGAAACAATGGGCTTTCAAAGGCAAGCCGCTCTACTTCTGGGCCAAGGATCAAAAGGCTGGCGACATGACCGGCGATGGTGTCAACAGCGTCTGGCACGTCGCCAAGCCCTAAGCCAAACCGTGGATAGCAGCGCGATCCTGGCCGAGATTCCCCGCCTGCGCCGCTATGCGCGGGCGCTGCTCGGCGACCGCGCTGCTGCCGACGATCTGGTCCAGGACACGCTGGAGCGCGCCTGGTCGCGCGTGGCGCAATGGCGGCCCGGCAGCAATCTGCGCGCCTGGCTGTTCAGCATCATGCACAACCTGCGGGTCGATCAGATACGTCGCCCCAATCTGCCCACTTATTCAATGGAAGAGGATGATTTCGAGGTGCCGACGCGAGCCACTCAAAGCGATGCGCTGGAAGTCAGGGACATTGCCCATGCACTGAGCCAGGTGCCGGACGAACAGCGTGCCGTGCTGTTGCTGGTGGCGCTGGAGGAAATGGGCTATGCGGAAATTGCCAGTACGCTGAACATTCCCATCGGCACCGTCATGTCGCGCCTGTCCCGTGGTCGTGAACGCCTGCGCGTGGCAATGGAAGGCCGTCCAACCGGCGCCAACCTGAGGGTCGTGAGATGAAACCGCTTCCGATCAGCGAATCCGATCTGCATGCTTACGTAGACAACGTGCTGCCCGAGTCATTGCGGACCGAGGTTGATGACTATCTGGCCAGTCATCCCGATGAAGCGGATCGCTTGCAGGCTTATCAGGCACAAAACCTGGCGCTCAAGGAGTTGTTCAATCCAATGCTTGAGGAGCCGATACCGGACAATTTGCTGGCGCTGGCAGTCGCGCCGCCAACTGTTGCGGTTAACGCCCAAAAACACTCAATTTTTTCACGCTGGTCACTTGAACGCATTGCCGCCGGCCTGCTGATTGCCGTCGTCAGCGGCGTCTCCGGTTGGCTGGCACATGGCCAGTACCAACCGCCGGTCCGTAGCGCCCAGGTCGTCCCGCTTCCCCGGCAGGCTGCGGTCGCCCACGTCGTTTTCAGCCCGGATGTCCGGCGGCCGGTCGAGGTGCGGGCCGAGCAGGAAGATCAACTCGTTACCTGGCTGTCGAAACGACTGGGGACGCCGGTGCGCCCGCCCAAGCTGGGGGCGCTCGGCTATGAGCTGATCGGCGGCCGCTTGCTGCCTGGCAACAGCGGCCCGGTGGCGCAGTTCATGTACCACGACGCCAGCGGCCAGCGCCTGACGCTCTACGTGACGACCGAAAATACCGCCAATCAGGACACCGGTTTCCGCTTTGCCCAAGAAGGCCCGGTCAATGTCTTTTACTGGATCGACGGCAAGTTCGGTTACGCGCTGTCCGCCGGCATCGATAAAGGCGAGCTGTCCCGTGTTGCAACGGCGGTTTACGATCAGCTCGAACATTAGTAGCGCCCCCAACAAAAGGAAAACAAATGGATAAAAAAACCTTCCCGGCTGCTGTCATCACCGGTTTGCTCGGGCTTTGTGCCTTGCCGGCGATGGCCGAACCCACGCCCGTCGAAACCGTTGCCGCTATCGAAGGCGCATTTGGCGTGACACCGGGCGAGCGCCGCAACCATATCAAGGGCACTTGTGCGCTTGGCGAGTTCGTCGGTACGCCGGAAGCCGCCACTTACACCCGTTCCGCCTTGTTCTCCAGCAAGCCGGTGCCGGTGATTGCCCGTTTTTCACTAGGTGGCGGTAATCCCAAAGCGCCGGATACGGCAAAAAGTGTGCGTGGTATGGCGCTGCAATTCAAGCTGCCCGACGGCAAACTGCATCAGATGGCAATGCTCAACACCCCCATCTTTGGTGCCGCCCAACCGCAAACCTTCCTTGATCTGATGCTCGCCCTGCAGCCCGATCCGGCGACCGGCAAGCCTGACCCGGAAAAGATGAAGGCCTTCAAGGCCAGCCACCCGGACAGCGCGGCGCAGGGCCAATACATGGCGGCCAACAACCCACCGAGCAGCTATGCCAATAGCGCTTATTGGGGCATCCATACCTTCAAGTTCATCAACAAGAAGAATGAAACCATTCTCGGCCGCTGGCGCTTCGTACCGCAGGACGGTGTGAAACGGCTTTCCGAGGATGAGCTGAAAACTGCCGGCGCCAATTTTCTCGAGCAGGCGCTGGTCGACCGTAGCCAACAAGCACCTATCCGCTGGGACATGATGTTGACCATCGGCCAGCCCGGCGATGTTGAAGACAACCCGATCATCGCCTGGCCAGACGAGCGCAAGCAGGTCAAGGTCGGCACGCTGACCATCAAGAGCGCGATGGCGCAAAAAGGTGCCGCGTGCGAAACCATCAACTACGATCCGCTGGTCATGGCCGATGGCGTTGCGCCCAGCAATGACCCGGTGCTGCGCTTCCGTTCGCCGGCTTATGCGGTCTCGTTTGGCAAGCGGCTGAGCGGGCAGTAGGCGCGCTTACTGGCCGCGCAAAAAAAGTTTGTCCAGCTCGGCCAGCGGCAGTTCGGTCCACGTCGGTCGGCCGTGGTTGCACTGGCCGGCACGCTCAGTTTCTTCCATCTGGCGGAGCAGGGCGTTCATTTCCGGGAGGGTGAGCAGGCGGCGGGCGCGTACGGCGCCGTGGCAGGCCATGGTGGCCAGCAGTTCGTTGCGGCGGGCGGTGGCAAGTTGGGTGATGCCGTGCTCACGCAGTTCCGCAATCAGTGATTTGGCCAATGCCGCCGGGTCGCCGGACTGGAGAAGGGCCGGCAGGCTGCGCACGCCAAGTTGATGGGGGCCAAGTGGGGCGATCTGGAAACCGAGTTCGGCCAGCGCTTCGCTGTGTTCTTCAACGGCGGCGATGTCGAGTGGATCGGCTGAGAAAACGGCGGGAATAAGCAGCGCCTGCGTCGCAATCTGGCGGTTGTCGAAGGCGGTTTTGAGCTTTTCGTAGAGGATGCGCTCGTGGG